>Ga0209319_1000018_pt1 | contig 329773 bp, 284 predicted proteins | sample RifGroE2_FD_184000 | JGI IMG/M metagenome (GOLD analysis project Ga0209319, IMG submission 184000) | Groundwater microbial communities from Rifle, Colorado - Groundwater E2 (SPAdes) (version 2) | ecosystem: Environmental > Aquatic > Deep subsurface > Groundwater | place: Rifle, Colorado...
AAGCTTATAGCCAGAAATAGTTTTCAACGTATCAACAGAATTATTAACATATTTTGTTGATAACTGTCTGAAATTAAAAATCCAAAAAATGATTTAATCGTTTTCAGTGTTTCGAACACTCATGATTTGAAATCCGTGCGATGTTTTTTTATCGAATGTTGCAAAGAAAATACAATCTGTCACGGATTGCAAATCCGCGCCAGAGAAATGATTTTTCACAACTTTATTTCATCTCACTCTTCAACCCAACCAGAAACTCTTTTACCCGTGTGAGTGTGGTTTGAATGGTTGCATTACGCTCGATTGATTTGCGGTCTGACTTGATTCGCTCACGGGCTCCTTTGAGAGTGTAGCCCTTTACTTTCGTGAGGTAATAAATCATATCGAGCAATACAATGTCTTCGTCGGTGTAGAACCGGTTTCCCTTTTTATTGCGTCTGGGCTTCAGTTCAGGAAACTGCTTTTCCCAAAAATGCAGGGCCGACGGGCGGATTTTATACCGTTCGGTAATTTCTCCGATCGAATAAAATAATTTACTGTCGTTGGTGTCGGCCATGCACAAAAATACAAATTTAATTTACTAAATCCCTCGAAGGGTTTCAAACCCTTCGAGGGATGAGATCTTATTCGTATTTTTGCCTCGATTCCCCCAATCCCAATTTCAGATGAGACATATTTCAATTTTTGTTTTTGCTGCTTTATTATTCCAGGCAGCAACCGGATTTTCGCAAAACAACGTTGAACCAGCACCATACGGCCCGGTGCCTTCCGAACGGCAGCTTCGCTGGCACGAAACAGAATTTTACGCCATCATTCACTTCACCCCAACAACCTTTGAAAACAAGGAGTGGGGCTATGGTGATGCTGATCCATCGGTTTTCGACCCGTCTGACTTCGATGCGAATCAGATTGTGGCAGCAGCTCAGTCCGGTGGCATGAAAGGGATTGTTTTTGTTTGCAAACATCATGATGGATTTTGTTTATGGCCTACCAAAACAACCGATTACAACATCTCAAAAAGTCCGTGGAAAGGCGGGAAAGGCAATATGGTGCTTGAATTCCGCAAGGCATGTGATAGTCTTGACATGAAATTCGGCGCTTATGTTTCGCCATGGGATCGCAACAGTCAATATTACGGAAAGCCAGAATACGTAAGGATTTACAGAGAACAACTCAAAGAAATTTATACCGGCTATGGAGAATTATTCATGTCGTGGCACGATGGCGCCAACGGCGGAGATGGCTTCTATGGCGGTGCAAAGGAAATGCGAAACATCGACCGAAAAACCTACTATGGCTGGGATTCAACTTGGGCAATAACCAGATCCATGCAGCCAATGGCCTGCATTTTCAGCGATGCCGGCTGGGATGTACGATGGATCGGAAACGAAAACGGTATAGCCGGAGAAACCTGCTGGGCTACATATAGCCCGCATGGGAGCGATGATTCCGAAAGGCCCGTACCAGGTGATACAAAATATAAAGAAGGAATAACCGGACATCGCGATGGAAAATTCTGGATACCCGGAGAGTGTGATGTGCCGCTGCGCCCGGGCTGGTTCTATCATTCTGATCAGGACAATCAAATCAAATCAGTGGAAGAACTGAAATATATTTATTTATGTTCTGTCGGACGTGGACAGTGTCTCGATCTCGGATTATCCCCTGACACGCGCGGGCAGCTGCATCCGAATGATGTTGATACGCTTACTGCTTTTGGAAAATGGCTGATCGAAACATTTAATGAGAATCTTGCTTTAGATGCAAAAATTTTCGCCAGCAATGTAAGGGGTAAAAACAATAAAAAATTTGGAGTTCAAAACCTTACGGACTCAAGTCGCTATTCCTATTGGGCAACCGATGATGAAATTAAAGAAGCCGAGTTAATTTTGAGCTGGAAAAAGGCGCAGACATTTAATTTCATCACGATCAGGGAGAATATAAAATTGGGTCACCGCATCGATTCAGTCGCGTTTGATATTCTGGAGAATGGCGCCTGGAGCGAAGTTGCTCGGATCACAAGTATTGGTGCGCTGCGCATTGTTGAATTGGATAAATATTACACGACAAAAAAATTGCGCGTTCGCATTTTAAAATCAGCTGCTGAGCCCTGTGTGAGCGAGATTGGAGTTTATACCGAATAGGTCAATACCAAGGTCAAGGTCACGCGTCGGGAGACGCGCGCCCAGGTAAAGGTCAAGAACAAGGTCACGCGTCAACGTAAAACGTTGTATGCGGTAGACGCGCTCCCAGGTTAAGGTCAAGGTCAAGAAAAGGTCAAGGTCACGAGTCAGCGTCACGCGTCAGGAGACGCGCGCCCAGAGACGCGCGCCCAGGTTGAGGTTATTTCACCCTGCTGTCATCCTAAGTGTCAGCCAGCTTGCGGATGTATCGAAGGAGACAGCGGGATAAACTCCGCTAAAACGTCGATTGCGAAAATCAAAAATCTAATCCGCTGCAGCGGACTAAAATCTTATATCTAAAATCAATTCCGAATATCTTCGCAATTGTCGAATTCTTTCATTGAACTTAGCTTTTTCTGATCTTTGAAGCCGTTTCTTTTGGCATTGTTCAGATAAATGCGGGCTTTCATGCATTGCCCCGAAGCAGCGTAGTATGCAGACATAAGAATAAGCATATCGGGATTTGCAGGTTCCGTGTATTCATACATCCGCAGGATGCTGAAATAAAAAGGAATATTCATTTTTTTTGCCTGATTCGAAAATGAATAGGCTGCAATACCGCACCAGGCCTTAACTCTATACAATACATCGGATTGCAGCGAAAGAGAATCAGTTGTAATTTCGTTGTTCAATGAATCAATCAATGCAAAATATTTCAATGTGTCAGCATCCTGAAACATTGCTCCGATGCGGTTTTGCATCAGTACTTCCATTTTTGAATTGGCATTCATTTCTGCAACAAATTCCTCTGGAAAATTCTTTTGCAGACTGTCGGCGAAATTTTGCAGTTTCAGATTACTCATTTCACCGAGCGCAAAAAGGGCACTGGAAGCAGATTGCAAAGCAAGGTCAGGACGCTGAAGATTCAGAAATATTTTCGATCTTTTGAGAAAATCGTTTTCATTAGCTGAAGTCACTTTGCCATTTGACAGTCGTTCGATCAACACAAAGAAATCTTCGAAAGTCTCGGCGGGAGGCCAGTCGTGGCGGCCTGCGAAAACGCTCAGAGATCGCGGTCTTTTAACTGTTTGATTGTTGAATAGACTGGCAACTTCGAAATAATTAAAATCTCTTGATCCCACAAACATCATTGCCGGTTTCGAAGATCGCGACCATGCCTGAACATCAGCCGGGCCGGCACCACACATAGCGACGGCATTCACTTCGGGCATTTTGTTTTCAATCAGTGTTGCAACCCGCGCTCCGCCTGAAAATCCGGCGATAAATATTTTTGTGCTATCCACCGGAGCTGTTGCATATAGTTCGCTAAGCCAGGGTTTGAAGCTGCGATAAATATTTTCAAAGGCGATATTGTTTGAAGATGGATTGAAACCGGCAAGTATTACATGGTATTTCTCAGCAAGATCGGTGTATTTCTTCAAAGCCGGAGCTGTGTTTCCATGCGGATCTAGCAATATTAGCACCGGAACTTTTCTGACCCCGGTACCCGACGGGACATATAAATTATAACGTACACTTGTATCGGATTTGCATTGGATATTCTGATAAACGGCACCCTGCTGCTTTATATCACAGAACCGGCATTCTTCCTGGCTGTTACAGGAAGTAAGCTGAAATAATAAAATTGCAAAAAGCAAATGAAAGAATTGTTTTTTAGAAGAAACTCTTTTCATACATTCATCATTTGAATGCAAATGTACATGAAAAAAGCCCGTATTGCGACGAGCTTTTTCTCTAGGATCGGATAATTTATTTCATGTATGGATATTTGAAATTAGTAGCGGGAATGTACGTTTCCTTGATAGTCCTCGGACTGGTCCAGCGTATCAGATTGAGATGTCCGCCTGCTTTATCATTGGTGCCAGATTTGCGCGCACCGCCAAATGGCTGCATACCTACCATGGCTCCTGAAGGTTTATCGTTGTAATAAAAATTGCCGGCGGCATATCGCAGGGTGCGGCAGGCCTCAATTATTGTTTGCCGGTCGCGGGCGAAAACCGAACCTGTCAAGGCGTAAGGAGAGGTTGCATTAACCATTTTCAAAGTCTCATCCCAGTCTTCGTCGTTGTAAACATAGATGGTCATTACCGGTCCGAAGATTTCCTCTTCCATTGTTTTGAAATGAGGATTGCTTGTGAGTATCACTGTTGGTTGGATAAAATAGCCAATTGAATCATCGCCTTTTCCGCCACAGAGGATTTCGGCATCTTTTGCTTCAGCAGCGAATTTGATGTAATTCATGATGTTGTCGAACGCTGTTTTATCAATAACAGCATTCACAAAATTATTGACGTCACTTACATCGCCAACTTTCATTTCGTTGACTATCGATAAAAGCTTTGTATGAATTTCCGGCCACAGCGATTTTGGAATATACGATCTGGAAGCAGCTGAACATTTCTGCCCCTGATATTCGAATGCACCGCGGGCTATGGCTACTGCAACTTCCTGCGGATCTGCACTGTTGTGCACCACAATAAAGTCTTTTCCGCCTGTTTCACCGATCAGTTTTGGATAGGACACATAGCGATCGAGATTGGCTGCCGTAGTTTTCCACAAATGATTGAAGGTATTCGTTCCTCCTGTAAAATGAATGCCGGCCAGGTCTTTATCTTCCATTACAATGTTCCCAACAACGCTGCCAGGGCCGGGAATGAAATTGATAACGCCATCGGGCAGGCCTGCTTCTTTGTAAATCTTCATGAGCAAATAGTTGCTGAGCAGCGCTGTGGTAGCAGGTTTCCATACAATTGTGTTGCCCATGAGTGCAGGCGACATGCAAAGATTGAGTCCTATTGCAGTGAAATTGAATGGACTCACAGCAAAGACAAATCCTTCCAGTGGACGAAACTCAAGCCGGTTAAGAGCTGCGGTATCTGAGGTGGGTTGATCATCGTAAAGTTTTGAAACGAAGTAGCTATTGAAACGCAGGTAATCAATGCTTTCGCAGGCAGCATCGATTTCGGCCTGGAAGAGATTCTTTCCCTGTCCAAGCATGGTTGCTGCATTTATGAGATACCGGTATTTTTTCGATAGCAGTTCCGCCATTTTCATAAAGATTGAAACACGCTCTACCCACGACATGTTGCCCCATTCTTCTTTGGCCTCCATGGCAGCTTGAATGGCCATTTTAACTTCTTTTTCTCCTGCTTTGTGATAAGTTGCGAGCACTTTTTCGTGATTATTGGGGCTTACAACGGTGCCGATATTGCCGGTTCTAACTTCCTTACCTCCTATAATCAGCGGAATGTCGATTTGGTCTTCACTCATCCGCTTGAGTTCACTCATCATTTCAATATATTCAGGCGAGCCGGGTAGATAATTGAAAACTGGCTCACTGTGCGGTTCGCGAAGTTGAAAAATTGCATTGTTCATTATTTATTCCTTTCTTCTTTAGTTGCTTTTTTGTTTGTTGTTGTAAACTTACGATATGAAAAGAAATGCATATCGATGACAAAATTACATAATTATTCGATTTTGAATGGAAAAAGAAGATAATTATCAGCTAGAATTACAACGTTTTGCCAAAAAACGCCCGAAAATCGTCCATATTATTCATGTTTATGAGGATGTCCGGATTATTGACTGGAATTTCAATATCCGGAAACTTCATAAGTTCTTCTTTGAGATTTGTCTGGTTCCCATCCTGGCAAAGTAATGCCTGCCACACAGCGGCCCCCAGTGCTATCGGATGTCCACGTTGTTTGTTGAAAGTCGGAACGACAACAGATACGCTGTTGGCTTTCTCAGCTATTGCATTCAAAACTTCGAAGCCGGCAAAAGGATTGTCGATATTCTGAAAAAAGCAGGTTGTTCCGGAATCAAGTTTTTCCAGTCCGAGTCGAATAGAATGGAAGCGGCCGAGTTCTGGATTATCATTTACAACAATCACGGTATTGGCAGAAAAACGAATTTTCCGGTTTTCAATTTCATGGAAGTCATTTGAATTGACTACCAGAATTATTCTCAGGCAACCAAACTCCAAATAGCGGGCTTCAAGTTCTTCAACAAAGGTGTGATTGCCAAAAGGAAGAAACAATTTGGGCGTTCCCATGCGTTCACTGTTTCCTGCAGCCGGTATCAGAACGGAAAATGTTTTTTGATTGCTTAACATGACAGTACAAAAATACACTGAATTGCATATTGTATTGAAAATATTTATATGTTTGTTTTTCAAACACAAACAAAATGGTAAAAATATTTGATCTGGAATCTGACCAGTTTATTGTTGACCTGACAGATGAAGAATTTGCTGCTTTGGCAGAAGCACTCGAAGAAGATTCAATCGGCGATGTTGATTATTATCTGCACGTTACCGATGTTGAATTCATTGAGGAGCAAGGTACATCGGTATCCCTTATTGCCAAGCTGAAGGCCATGCTCGAAGGCCGCGAAGACCGGGAAATCCGGTTTCAGCGGATGTAAAAAGTTGTGCGAAGTTTACAAATTTCGCACAGCTTAAAAACTTCGCACAACTTCGTAAAAAAAAAGCTGTCCGCATTGCGGACAGCTTTTTTAGTATTTAGCAAGAAGTATTAGTTCTTGATAACTTTTTTGGTAGTAGCACCATTTTCGTTAGAAACCTGAACCATGTAAATTCCGGTTGGGAGTTCGTTCATGTTGATTGTACGAACAACTGCACCGTTTACATCCATGTTCTGGTTGATAACAACGCCACCAATGGTGTTGTAAACAACAACATTGTAATTTCCAGCTGCCAGGTTGTTGAATGAAATATTCAGGTCACCTGAGGTTGGGTTAGGATACATTGAAATAGCTGCATCAAGAGGAAGATCATTAATACCTGTGTAGAGGTTTCCTGTTTCATCAAGATAAACTCCGTTGATGTATTCGTGATCAACCGGACCACCGCTGGCCATATTCAATGTTGATGTTGACATGTTGACCTGATAGTAGGAACCTTTGTCAAAAGTGATATCAGCAAGATACATCCAATAGTTCATTGCATCGTAAGCAGTACCAGCTGTAAGGTTAATTTTTGGGCCCATAACGCCGGTAGCAACATCGTACATTTTCACCATGATGTCAGGATAAATGTTCACATCGGTAAGGATTGGGTCTGTATCCATCCAGGCATAAACGATTTTTGAACCATCGTCAGTGCGGCTCATCTGGAAACGCTCGTCCCATGCAACATAATCAGCAGTACCTGCATCAATCAAAGTTGTAGCATCATCAGGATCAGTTGCAAAAACGGTATCAACAATCATTGAAGCCCAACCGGTAGCGGTCTGATAAGTATCAAAGATAATTCCCTGCATACCAGTGTAAACAGAATAGTATCCAAGAGAGTCAACGTTATCACTGTAAGCGCCATGAATGTAACTGGAAAAATGCAGATATCCGTCAGCATCGATAGTCGCGTCTTTAACAGTGCTGAACATTGGGCGTCCAACAGGAGAAAGATCTGTAGCTAAAGTCTGAATAGCCGGACAGGTTGTCCAGTTGAAAGCAGCTTGTTCGGTCCATGTTAAACCACCATCAGTAGTTTTGTAAACCAGCGGCTGATAGGTCAGTTGGTCAATAGCATCACCATTACGTCCGATATAGATAAGATAGCCATTCAAGCCATCATCGTCCATAGCAAAACCAGGATAAACATAGCCATCAGGATTTCCTAAACCATCTGCGAGGTAAGTAGGAGTGTGGGTTGCAAGAGTCCAGTCGAAGCTGTTGGTGCCAGCGTTGAAAGTTCCAATATTAATAGTAGTATTGATGCCGGTGTAATTAGTGCCATCATCGGTATTTGCATCGCCATAGAGGAAAACTTTGTTTCCACGAGCCTGCATGTGCATTCTTGGCATGTAGTTGTAAGGTTGAGCACCACCAACGGTGTCTGTGAACAAAGATAAATCATACGCAAAGTTTGTCCCGGCGAATGTTTCAGAAGAAAAATAACCACCAGCCCAGGTGCTGACAATTACAGGACCAGCACTCACTGCATATGCATTAGCAGGAGTAGTATTTCCTGTTGGGTTGTAAATTACACCGCTTGGATAACGAGCAATATAAGAATCATTGTTTTCCCAGACCATAACAGTGGAATCATTAAAAGAGAATCCACCATCAGTAGAGAAAGCTGCATGGATATAACCTGAACTGAAATCAACTCCATTAGCACGATGGGTCATCTGGATTAATCCAGTTGCTTCATTGGCTGCAAGGCCAGCTTGTTCGGGCAGCAGCACACTGAATACGTTAGCTGAGGTGCCGATGTAGGTTTTGGTAATTGCAAGAGCAGCTTTGTTGTTTAATTTCTGAACTGGACGGTTAACAGGATTTGAAACCTGTTGATTAACACTTTCGGTACGATTAAGCTTCTGAACTTTTTCATATTTATTAGAAGCCCCAACAAGTGTTCTTTCCCCGGTGCTCTGGGCCATGATGCCTGCTGAAATAAGCATAGCAGCACCTAAAAATAGAACTTTTTTCATGATTGATTTGGGTTTAGGTTTAACATTGAAAAGCAAAGATACAATCTTTTTTTATAAAGACAAAAAAAACATTTTGACGTTGCACTATACGTATTTCTGTCGAATAAAAAGCAAATTTCAGTACGTATAAAAATGATTTTGCCGAAATAAATTATTTTAGCTTTTCATTAAAAACAAATACAAGGCGAAAACTAAGAAGATTGTTGAATTGATCACGTGACCAGGTGCTTACGGTGTTGTTATAATCTCTCGTTCTGATTTTTCCTAAAGAATAGGCGTAGCGGAAATTAAAATGGACTTTCCAGAACGCACGTAAACGAAAATCGACAAGAATGTTCAAATCTTCAGATTTATATGGACCAGTGCTGGTGGCCCAGTCGATGAGAACTCCATGTTCGGTTTCGCGCATCGAAACAAGTCTGCTATAAGCCAGGCCGAGGCCGATTGTTATCTGATCTCTGTCGTTATAGTGAATCAGCATCGGAATCTCTGCATAATTGAGGCGCAGATTGTAATAAGGAAGATTCAGGTTGTTGCTGTTAGGCGGATATTTTTTGTAGGCGCCTTTCTGATTGAATAAAGTTTCGACCGAAACAAACCAACTTTTTCCGAGGGGCAGGGCAGCACCAACGCCGCCATTGAAGCCGATTTTACGATATCCAACCACTTCGTCACCATCAACCTGCGACAGATTGAATCCACCAATAAACTCGCCCTGAATATTCTGCGCATGCATGATTCCCGGACAGCAAAACATCAGCACGAGAGATGCACTGAAGAGCAACTTAAGACCAATATTTTTTTTTGCTGTCGTAAAAATTTTCATCATCAGTAAATTTGCGGAAATAGCGCAAAAGCGGTGAATTTATTTTAGTTTTTCAATAATGGCAGGAACAATTTTCTCCCAGTCGCAAACAATTTTTAAATCCGATGATTCGAAAATCGGTGCATTAGTATCTTTATTTACGCTTATAATGAGCCCAGCATCCTTGATTCCACAGGTGTGATGAGCGGCGCCTGAAATCCCAAAATTGATATATACTTTCGGTTTCACCGCCACTCCGCTGGTTCCGATCATGGTATGTTCGCCTTGCGTCCAGCCTTCATCAAGAGCAGGCCTGGTGCAACCCGTGGCGCCGCCCAGCAGGGCTGCGAGTTCTTCGAGTTGCGCCCATTTTTCTTTACTGCCAATCCCAAAGCCACCTCCAATAATTACATCCGATTCATTCAGTGGCTTTCGGGTTGTCTGCTCTTTGCTAACAGACAAAACCTGAATTCTATCCCCTACGAAAGACAAGTCGAAGTCAAACACTTCAACAGTTCCGATTTTCTCCACGGGTTCAATTTTCTGCATGATGCCACTTTTGATGGTTGCCATCTGTGGACGATGATTGGGTGTGAGAATATCGCCCAGTACTTTTCCGCCGAAGGCAGGAACCACTTGAATAAACCGTTTGTTGTCGTCAATGCGGAGTTCGTTGCAATGCGCTGCCAGTCCTGTTTTTAGTTTGGCTGCAACCGTTGGTGCCAATTCGGAACCCGCATAGGTGGCTCCAACAAGAACTGTTTCAGGTTTGTATTTTTTGATTAATTGTGTCAGTGCTTCGCTGTACAGATCGCTGCGGTAAACATCGAGTTTTGAATTGTTGTTCACAATTACTTTTTGCGCGCCATAGCGGAATAGTTCGGATGAATACTTTTCTCCGTCGACGCCAAGAACAGCGGCCCACACTTCGGTGTTGTTGCCCTGTGCTGCAGCCAGACGTGTGGCTTCGCCCAGCAATTCGAGTGAAGTGCCGTTTACCTTATCATCTTTGATTTCGGCGTAAACGAGAATATGTTTGTAATCGCTGATGTTCATTTATTGGTTTGCAATTTATCAATTATTCAAAGGCTGTCATACAGAGTTGCACTATTTATTCTTCGGGGGAGTTTACCCTGCTGTTGACACTTCGACTCCGCTCAGTGTGACAGCAGGAAGGACTCAGTGTGACAATGTCGGGGCTCAGGATGACAGCAGGGGTTAGACTGACAGTGTTTTTGAATGAATGATATGAGTTTATTTCTTTCATAACAATCAATGTCTCACTCCTGCTTTGCATAATTCCTGCACAATTCTGTCGGCAATTTCTTCGGGTGTTCCGCTTAGTTCCACGGTTTTTCGGCTCATTTTCGGGGCGTAAATATCACCGGGTTGTGTAGGAGATCCCTTCAATCCGAGATAATTATCATCCGTTGGGAAATCTCCATAATGCAGCACGGTGAGCGGCTTTGACTTCGCCTTCAACATGCCCATGATGTTGGTCAGCCGCGGTTTATTCAATTTACGCGTAACGCCTAAAACGGCCGGCAGAGCCATTTTGTAATCAATGGATCCATCTTCGGAGAGGGCTGTTACGTTCAGTGTATTTTCAGAATATGCCAATGCACTGATGTTCATGATGTGAGGAAAACCAAGCCATTCGCCCAGTTGAGCGGAGACCTGACCCGTACTTCCATCATCGCTTTCGTTTCCTGTGATTACAATATCGAAGGGTCCTTTTGCCTGAATGGCAGCGGCAAGCGTGTAGGATGTCGCCAGCGTGTCGGCACCGGCAAAAGCACGGTCGCTCAGCAGAAAACCTTCGTCAGCGCCCATGGCGAGTGCTTCAAGAATGTTGTCCCGTGCGCTTCCCGGAGCCATTGTAAAAACAGAAACTTTTCCCTGATTTTTATCACGCAGAGCCAGTGCGGCTTCCAGCGCATGTTTGTCGAGATCGCTGATGACAGTTGGAATGCCTTCACGCACCATCATTCGCGTAGCGGGGTCAATGGAAATTTTATCGTAGTACTTTGAATCAGGTACTGCTTTTACACAAACTGCAATATTCAATGCCATAATGCCTGATTGCTGATTATTGGATTAACGAAGCTGATTTCCTGCGACGATAATTCCCATAATCTGAGAAGTTCCGCCGGAAGGAATAATTGCCATAGCATCGCGCAGGAAGCGGCCTGCAGGATATTCATTGATTACACCGTATCCGCCCATCAAATCAATGGTGCGTTCGGCTGCTTTAATGGCATTTCGCGAAATGAACAATTTTGCAGCAGCTACTTCAGGAGCGCACTGAACGCCGCTGTCGTAAATTGATGTTGCGTTGTACAACATTGCCTGACCTGCTTCATAGTCAACCTGATTATCGGCAATAATAAGCTGAATGGCCTGCAATGCAGTAAGAGGTTTACCGTAGGTGATTCTGTTTTTTGCAAAATTCAAACCTTCTTCGCAGCAGCCGCGAATCACGCCAAGCGCAATGGCAGCCATTCCCGAGCGACCAAAATGACCAATGGTGTGCATAGCGATTTTACTTCCGTCGCCTTCTTTACCAATCATGCAATCGGCCGTAACTTTCAAGTCGCTGCAGATAACATCGCCGGTAACGGAACCGCGAAGGCCCAGTTTGTGTTCTTTGCGACCAGCTGACCAACCCGGAGTTCCTTCAGGAACAATCACTGCGCTGATCATTTTGCGACCTTTTTCATTCACTCCACTGGTGCCGGTTACAACATTGATTACCGCATTGTGCGAATTGGTGATAAAACATTTTCGGCCATTGATTACATAGCCTTCTTCGGTTTTTTCAATGGTGGTATTTTGATTCCCAAAGTCAGATCCACCGGTTGGTTCGGTTACGGAAAGTCCGCCAATTTTTTCGCCGGAAATAAGTTGTGGCAGATATTTCTGCTTTTGCTCTTCGCTTCCAAAATTCAGAATGGCAGCAATGGCCAGATCATGCGTCATGATGGCAATGCCTAACCCAGCTGAATGGCGCGATACTTCTTCGAGTACGATGGCACGTTCGGTCAGACCCAGTCCCGGTCCGCCATACTGCGCCGGAACATAGATTCCAAAAAAGCCCATCTGGCCAAGCTGCGGCCACAAATGATCGGGGCAAACGTCTTTTTCATCCCATTCCGCAGCGTGTGGCGCTACTTCCTGTTCAACAAATTCTCTCACTAATTTCTGTAGTGATTTCTGATCGTTATTGAAAAACTGAAACATATTGATTTTTTTTGTTTGTTGTACAAATTAGTTTATCGGGAAAATCGCAAATTGTCGCATTTTGATGGTGTTTATCCTGCTGTTTCCTTCGATACATTTTTTCTTCGTTTCACTTCGAAAAAACACTCAGGATGACAGCAGGCAAAGCTCAATGTGACAGCAAGTTTTTTTTGCTGTTTATTTTTTGTCGGCTGCAGGATCCGTAATGTTTTCGGTGATACCGGCAATTTTTTTTGCAAAGTCAGCATAGACTTCAAACGGCGTGAATGCTTTTACAACCATGCGGGCGCCGTCGGGTGAGCCGCCGCCGTGCATACAGCCCGGAACACCAGAACCTATGGTGAGCCATTCCGAAAGGCGTGCAGCGCGCACTCTGCTTTCGGCCGAGCAATCGCCGGCTTTCACATATTTGCGAATCATTTCGCCGTAGCGCGGATCATTCCAGTCCTTGAACGAAGGCGTACAGCCGGTTTCGACAATACCACCTCCAATTTCCTGACAGAGACGTTTTGTTTCGTAGGGCAGGGTAGCCACATAAATTTTATTGAGATGCGCAATCTGTGAATCCGAAATCCAGACACCGGAAGCATGAGCTCCGCCCAATGCCATGGCGCCGATTCCAAGACCATAGGTGGTGTTGTTGTTGGCAGACATTACGGTGAATTTATCATCGAATTTTTTATTCGAAATTCCATTGGCGCGGGCCATCAGCACACCGGCACCGATCATCACGTCGCCCTGACCGGCAACACAGGCACCAATGCAGGCGCGGTAATTGGCGGTGAAATATTCAACCACTTTTCCGGCATATTTGAATTCACCGGCCATAAATACGCGTTCGTTCGGAATGAAAACATTGTCGAACATCAGGTAAGCCTGAGTAATTCCGGTTTCCATGGTATCCCATCCATCTTTGTAATCGCGATCGTCGCTTGGACGCATGGTTTCAACAATAGTCAGACCTTCAATATCGCGCGGGATTACGAATGATACTGCAAATTCGGCATCGGTATCTTTGTAGCCAGAACCCGGCAGAATGAAAATTTCTTCGGAAGCAGCCACACCGCAGATCATGAGCTTTGCACCACGAACCACGATGCCATCGGCACGTTTTTCAACCATGCGAAGATTCACATCCGGATCGGCTTGCTGAGTGGGTTTCAACGTGCGGTTGCCTTTGGCATCGGTGAGCGCACCGGCACAAACAGTCCCTTTTTCTTCAGCATTCAGAATCCATTTTTCGAGACGTTTTTGATAGTCAGTTCCGAATTCCTTGTCAATATCATTTGTTACAGCCCACATAACGTTTTGTGAGTTCCAGCCGACACAGCAGCCGCCCGTGCAGGAACCGGTGAAATGATACATTTCGCGTTTCAGTTTAGCATTATTCATAATGTCGTCCAACGACTTCATCATGCCATTGAAGCGGAGAATTTCATTTCCCGTGAAATACGATTTGGCAGTAAAAAGACTTTTGTGTTTTTCATCGTGTGCGGCATCGAAAGCACGGCAATGGCTTTCCACCACGCGTCGTGTTGCAGGATGGCTGGTCACATCGGCGATCTGTTCACCATTCTTGTATATATTAGGTTTGAGCGCCTTCAGTGCGGCCAGATATTGTTCCCTCGTTCTGATCATAACAATTGCTTTTAATTAAATGTGGGGCTAAATTAGTAAAAATCTTTTATATAGCATGCGGCTTGAGGCATGCGGCTTGCAGCTCAATGCACAGGGCGCAACGCGATAGGCATAAGCGAGAGTCATAAGGCGTTAGGCAATGGGCATTACAAAAACAGATTTTGAGCTTTCAACGAAATTTTTTTTGGGTTATTGACTGTTTTTTTCCGGGACTTTACGTCAAACGTGACAAGTCGAGCCCACGATTTCATCGTTCGGTTGGTAATTTGAAAATTTAATAATTTCGAGAATTAGTTGAAAGCTTGCTGCCTGGCGCTTTTTCTTCAACCTCTCTGCGTCGCAAGGCGACCTGAGTGCGTTGAAGAATGACGATGCTCAGCACCTAACGATTTCGGGACCGCTCCTCTACTCAAACAAATGTATGGCAGGGAATTTATCCTGCAGAGGCAGGACTAAAATATTGGGTGTGTTTCTCCCCGACGATTCCACGTCAGCAATACTGTTTTGCCAACCACTTCTGGCAGACGGTAGAATGTCGGGGAGGACGAAATGCAAAGCAACGGTCACTTCAAAATACTGACTACTGAAAGCGAATAGGTAACTTTTTAGTATTTTTATGCACTCAAATAAACAGAACAAATGAGCACGCGTATATTATTAATTGATGATGATGAAAATTATTCAAAGCTGCTGCAAGCGGAAGCAAAAGCATTTGGATTTGAATTAGCGACCGCATGGAATCTGGCTGATGGTGCGGATTTGCTAAGGAGCAACCGCAATATAAAAGCGGTCATTCTCGATGGCCGGTGCCATCTCACATCTGACAGGCAGGAGCCGGTGCGATCGAATTTTGTAGTACATGCCATTGAGCAAATCAGAGAACTCGAAGACGAATACAATCGCGTCATCCCTTTTTGTGTCAACACCGAAACACCCGATGAATTCAAAGAAGACCTGATGGGCATTGCTGAAGTGTTTTTGAAAAACAAAGATCATGACGCCCTTTTCAGACATCTGAAAGATTTGATAAAAGCATTGCCAGCTACGACCGTCCGGGAAGCGTATGCCGATATTTTTGAAAAGACCGACAAGCATTTTGATGATGAGTTTCAAGAATTACTGGTCAGAGTGCTGTTGACAATGGAAATGTCGGACAAGGCAGACATTACAACGGGACTTGGAACATTGCGTTTGCTGCTTGAAAATGTGATTGACGAAGCTTGCCGGCAGAAGCTGGGAAAAGAACCCGACTCGTTTCGTTTCGGTGACAAAAGCCGCACGCGGCAAATTCTGGAAACAATGAGGCAGCAGGTTCTTCCGATCGAGCTCTACGATTCGGCTGTGATGCTGTATAGAATTGGCAGTCGCTATGGCAATCATCAGGATCCGGTATCAACCGGGACCGTGGTGCTCAGGCCTGGCAAATACACGTATCAGCGATGTGTTTTTTCGTTACTGGAATTGATTGATTTTTTGTTTTCAGAAAATATGCAGCCCAAAAGTTGAAAAAATTAACTGCATTTGCCTCCACAAGAAAAGAACACAATTCTATTCATTAAATACGGCGCTGTGGCTGGATTTGAATAAGTACATTGAAAAACAATGGTTCATCAATTTCCGATAGCGATTGGAGGGATGGGGTGTGAGGATTTGTTTGGATGGGGCAGTGGCGGTTAAAAAGCTAGTCAAACCTTCTTTCTTGTTTTTGCTTAATTATATCAATTTTATTAACCTCAATCGTGTCTTTTGGAGTCACCTTGTATATCCACAGTATGTCATCTTGGAGATCTAAGTATAATCTATCTCTATCTTCTGTAATTGTATATAAATAAACCCTGAAGTTTAAAGAATCTGTCAAGTAATAAGAGTTGGAATTACTTGCAAAAACACCTCCATTATAAACCATGTATCTCTCGACAAATAAGCTATCATTCAACTTACGAGTTGATTTATAATTATCCTTTGAGTACTTTGAATAACATGAAGTGAACAAAAACGCTATTATTATTAATGCAATATGTTTCATAATTATCTCCTTAATTGACTGCTTTTTGGCCTGTATTTTAACTTTTTTTAAGCTCTGCCCGAAAATTTAAAGGGTCAGTAAAACATTGAAGTGGTTTTCTATTCAACATATTGTTTGTCAAATGGAGGTATTGCCGGTTTTGGGTTGCGTAGCCGGGAAAATTCGAACTGCATTTTTGACCACTATTTGATTCTTGCAATTGTTGATAGCGTCATTTGTATGTCGAGTTTGACAAACAATCAAATTTCAATTTTATTGAGTAACCCAAGTGTTTCTATATTCATTTTTGAAAAGGCAAACCAACGTTTACCCAAATCTTTTAGAGATGCCCCTATATGAAAAACTGTTTCCTTATCAATAATTATAAATCTGTCGTGAGATTTCGCAAATGACTTGACCTCAATTGCCGGATATTGCTGATTATGCTTACTTAAATCAAGTTCGAGTTTTCTCGAAACAGACTTCGTCAAAATTGTTGCAGTAACACCTTCTTTTCTCTTTAGAAGAAGGGTCAAAACACTTTCATCAATATAATTGTCGATTAAAATAATTGAGCTTTTTGCCGATTTTATAATGCCTGAAATGAAAACATGTGCATCAAAAATTTGTCCGTCGAAGAACACTCCCTGATTTGGCGGAATTGATGTTTCTAATTGCAATTTGATTTCACCAAGCTCGCTTTTCATAGTGTGCATGTCGCTTTCGATGCGCTCAAATCGCTGACTCAATGCATATCCTTTGAGTAAAAAATCCTTGATCACTTTGTTCGCCCAAATCCGAAACTGAGTTCCCCGCTTTGATTTGACTCTATAACCCACCGAAATAATTACATCAAGATTATACAGCTGCACATTCCTGGTTACGTGTCTTTTACCTTCTTTTTGAACTTGTAAGAAATCCTTACAGGTTCCGCTTTTACTCAATTCTTTTTCGCGAAAAACATTCCCTACATGCATGGTGATGTTCTGTGCAGAGGTTTGAAATAATTCGGCCATTTGTGCTTGCGAGAGCCAAACCGTCTCATCCTCGATTCTGACCTCCAGACGAGTTGAATCTTCTACATTCTGATAAACAATAATTTCGTTTTTCATTTCGCAACAAACTATAACAAAGATAAATTTTTTATTGTTTGAGTAAAAAACAGATATTATTGTTCTCAGGCACGACGCACTCAGATCGCGCCGCTTCGCTTTGCGATGCAGAGAGGTCGTGCTGGGCTGAGAGCTCCAGGGTTTGCGGCCGCTCCGCTGGGTGCGGCTCCTCCTTCGGGCGCATTTTGACATAAAAGTATATGAATTATAGCGCTGGGTCTGGCTTTGATGCATTGAATTAAAATTCAGCGTCTCCTCATTGCTGGCGTGGTCCTGATCGCTGACGGAGACAGTGATTTGATTCTGGTTTTACTTATTTCATGTTTCTGAAGTATCAGAAACATGAAATTCGTAAAAAAATGCGGCGGATTAGCTTCGTATCTTCTTAGGATTATTGATTCTGGTTTTACTCATTTGAATTTCTGATAAATCAGAAATGTCAAATTTGTAAAAAATGCAGCGGATTAGCGGAGCAAAGTGACTACGCTTCGCTTCGTACTTTGCTCCGCTTTTCACTTGAGCTCCGAATTCCGAGACAAATCCGCGCAGCTCCTTCGGCGCTGAAACAATCAGCCCTAAGTCACTATTCGAACAAGTTCGATCGTGACTTAGGGCTGATTGTTTTTTCCCTCGCGGATTTGTCTCTTGGTGATCTCGGCGCGATTCGAACGCGCGACCCGCAGCTTAGAAGGCTGCTGCTCTATCCAACTGAGCTACGAGACCATTTAAAAGGACTGCAAAAGTAATGATTTTTTTGCTTGTCTGCTATGAGTTTTTGAATCAATGCTGTGAATCTTGAATAATATCTTTTATACATCAATCAATGCTTCAGCTCTCTTCCAGCTTTTCTGTCGCCATTGGTGGAATAATGCCACATTACAAATAAATAAAAAATACTTCTTTTCTTATAAGATTAATTTTATCGGGAATTATTTCAGATTGTTTAATTAGTTGAAACAGAATGAGAAAACTTTACGCAATGCTGCTCTGCACATTGATTTTTGTTGGTGCAGCGCTGGCTCAGGAAAAAACCATTTCCGGAAAAGTGACTTCGGCAGCCGATGATTCGCCACTGCCTTTTGTCGCTGTGGCTGTAAAAGGCACCACCAAAGGTGCAAATACCGACATTGACGGAAATTACCGCATTCCGGGTGTACTGGCAAAAGATTCGCTGAAATTCAGCTTTGTGGGGTATGAACCTATGACAGTCGCTGTTGGTAATCAGCTGGTTATAAATATCAAGCTTAAACCGACCATTCAGCAACTCGAAGCGGTGGAAATTACTGCGCTGGGTGTCACTCGTCAAAGCCGCGAGGTTGGATATGCCACCCAAAAGGTTGATGGCGAAGATATTCTGAAATCAAATACGTCAAATGTCATCAGTGCTATATCCGGAAAATCGGCGGGGGTGCAGGTATCCAACAGCAATGGAGTGGATGGCGGTACTACGCGTATTGTTATCCGTGGAAACAATAACTTCCTGACAACCAATCAACCACTCATTGTAGTGGACGGAATTCCGATGGAAAACTCTGAAGGAATCGGCACCCGCGCCGGATCGGACTGGGGCTCGGCCATCAACAATATCAACCCTGATGACATTGAAGAAATGTCAATTCTTCCTGGCGGTTCAGCATCAGCGCTTTACGGATCGCGCGGCGCCAATGGCGTGATTCTGATAACCATGAAAAAAGGAAAAGCACGACAGGGCATTGGCGTTACATATAGCGTAACAACCAAAATAACAACGCCTTATCGATACCGCGATGTTCAGAATAAATATGGGGGTGGCGCTCCGCTCACATTGACTCCGCCTACATTTCCGATGGATTCGGATGGTGTTTTTTATTATCAGACCCAGCAACATACCGACAATCTGATTCTGAATCAGGATGGCGACATTTCATCCACTTCGTCGGAATTCGGTTATTACGGCAGCGCGGTTTCGTGGGGTCCTGAAATGCTGGGACAACAAGTTCGCTGGTGGGACGGAACCATGCGTTCATGGTCGCCACAGCCCGACAATCTGAAACTGGCATTCAAAAACGGGTTAACAACAACTCACAACATTGCGCTCGAAGGCGGAACAGCAACTGCCAATACCCGGCTTTCAATTACACGAACCGACAGTAAACCCATTGTTGATAATTCGAACTACACGCAGACCACGCTGAATTCAAATTCCAATTTTACGATTTCAAAAAAGATTACGGCAGGTGTTTCTATCCAATACATCAATTACAACCGATTGAACAGTCCTCAACTGGGCGAGTCGGAAAACTCATTTTCCAAAGGTTTTTTGTATTGTTATCCGCGCAGCTATCAGGGCGAAGACATGTTCAATTATGCCAATGAAGATGGATCCAGAGTCGAACGTTTGAATTATCCGTACGCTTATATCGACCCATATCTCTGGTGGAGTTACAATAACAACAACACCACGCTTGACAGAAATAAATTCATTGGCGGCATTTCGCTCAATTATGAAATAAACAGCTGGCTGAATGCAACTGGCCGGACCGGCATTGATTACGGACTTGATGAATGGGAGATGAAAAACAAGCCCATCGATACCGAAGGGCTGCTCTATGGATATTACAGCAAATCGCTGAACAAGGCGCAGACCAACAACAGCGAATTTTTATTCATTGCGCATAAAGACAGTCTGTTTGGAAGTCAGTTCAACGGACGATTCAGTGCCGGCTCAGCCACATTTTCACAAAACAACAATGGACTGTCGGGCCGTTCAGGAAACTGGTATTATCCGAATATGTATTCTCTTGCAAATTACACGGGTAATGTCGATGATCCGCAATTTGATTATCCGGGTGAGGTCAGGGCGACTGAATCGATTTGGCGCCGCAAGACCAACTCTGTTTTTGCTTTTTTGAATCTGTCTTACAAAAACCTTTTATTTCTTGAACTCACGGGCCGCAACGACTGGTCATCGACTTTGCCCGAAGGAGCCAATTCCTATGTCTATCCATCGGCTTCGCTGAGTTTTGTTTTGTCCGACGCATTTCATTTTGCCGACAGCTGGATGAATTTCTGCAAAGTGCGCATGGGTGCAGCTCAGACTGCATCGGACTGTGCGCCTTACGAAACCTATTTTCAGTACAATTCTTTTTTAGTAAATGGGATGCAGGCAGTCACTTTTCCGCAGCCCATTCCGCCTGTTGGACTGAAACCTCAGCGTGTAAATTCCTATGAGGCCGGTCTCAGCACCGAAATGCTGAAAGGAAAAATTGAATTCGACTTCACTTATTACTATAAATTTTCTTTCGATCAGATAGTGCCAGGACTTCCGATACCAACGTCTTCAGGCGCTCCGAGTGTGAAAATCAACAACGGCGAAATGTCGAACACCGGAGTTGAAATTACCTTGAGTGCTGTCGCACTGGAAAGAAAAGATCAGCGTTTGAAATTCGGATTGAATCTGACACGCAACAAAAACAAAGTCATTAGTCTTGGCGAAGATGGCACACAGCTGGTCATCGGGGATCTGTGGGGACTCAATGGACCAGCGCAGATTTTGCAGGCCGGCGATGATTACGGAACCATCAGCGGTTACGATTACATAAGAGATGAAAACGGCAATCCTATTTTGAATGACGAAGGCACCAAATATCTGATAACCGATACGCGCGTTCCCATTGGAAATGCATCGCCAAAATTTTTATGGGGATTCACCGGAACATGGACATATCGCAATCTTACGGTGAGTACGCTGATTGATTCTAAAATCGGCGGCGACATTTATAGCGGCACCTACGTGATTGGCATGCAGACCGGACAGAGTCCCGAAACGCTGCTGGAGCGCGATGGAGGTGGATTGCCCTATACCGATCCTGACGGAAATGTGAGCAACACCGGCGTAATTCTAGAAGGCGTGCACGAAGATGGCACCGTGAATACCGAAGTTGTTCACTATTATTATAAGTATATGCCCAACTACGGCGGCTGGGGAAAATTCCTTTCTACTCCCGGCATTGTTGAAGACACCTGGATCAAACTGCGTGAGGTGGCCGTCATCTATAATATTCCGCGCAAATATATTTCGAAAATGAAATTTGTGCAGGAAATCGGAGTGAGCTTTGTTTGCCGCGATGTCGGATATATTTATTCAAGTATTCCTGACAGAATCAACCCGGAAGGCATCAACGGATCGGGTAATGCACAGGGCTTCGAATGGGCTTCATTGCCCGGATGCCGCTCGTATTCATTCGGAATCAAAGCCAAATTCTAATCAGTAAATCATCAGAAATGAAAACGAAGATATATTACATTTTGTTCCTGTTTATAATGGTTGCGATGAATACATCGTGCACCAAGGATTTTGAAGAAATCAATACACCAATCGATTTATACACCACTGCCAGTGATGGCTCGCTTTTTCTGGGCATTCAGCATTCACTCATCAGGCCTTCCAACGAGTTGTTTTATGTCAACAATGAAGTGTTGTACAAACAGACTCAGATGGGCGCATTGACCAAAGAAGCGTGGGGAAATTACAACATCGGAACCGAAGACATCTGGAGCAATTATTACACGCGAATGCCGAATGTACGTGAGCTGGAACGTCGCTTCGATGCTGCCATTCCTTCGCCAGAGCTAAACAACATGAAAGCGATGGTGAAAATTCTGCTGGCTTATAAAACCTTTAAAGTGACTGATTTGTTTGGCGACATTCCTTTCTTCGAAGCCGGTTACGGCTATCTCGACGACAGCAAACTGTATCCGAAATTCGACACCCAGCGTGATATCTATCTGTTTTTGCTCGACGAGCTTGAATGGTGCGACGACAATATTAATCTGACAGCAACTTCTGCAGAGCCGTTTGCCACCTTTAAAACCTATGATATTCTGTTCAGTGGTGATATGGAAATGTGGCTGAAATTTGCCAATTCGCTCCGGCTGCGTTATGCCGTTCGCATGTACGATAAAGAGCCGGTGATTGCAGCTGCGCACGTACAGGAAATAATAGAAGACAATAAAAAAGTGTTTATTGGAATGGATCTCGGTGGCGCTGCCCTTGAATCGGCTTCGTTGTGCAATCAGATTCAGCATCTGGGGCAGGGAAGCACGGAATGGGCTTTCCGCGAGCACAAGAACCTGCGCATGGGCACTACTATGTGGCATCAGATGTCGGAAAATGACAGCACGGATGGCAGTGGGATTTTTGATCGCCGTGCCTATTTCTTTTTTGACACCAACAATGATGGTGAGTGGACTCCATATCCTCAGGATCCGCCAGCCGGATTTGCACCTGATGGTGGAGCGCCCTACGGCAGTCAGCGCCGCAGCGATGCTGCATATTTCATCAAAGGAGATGACTGTCTGTATTCGCCGTTTAATTTCTTTCTTATCAGCGACAATCAGATTATTCCTGAAATATTGATATCCGGCGCCGAGGTGCATTTTCTGAAAGCCGAAGCATATCAGCGCGGAATTGGTGTCGCTCAAAGCGACGGCATTGCCGACAATGAGTTTTTGAGCGGCCTGCAGGCATCTTATTATTTTTGGGATGACCGAATGTCGCAGGCACAACTGCCGAATGGAACCGGAACATTTTACGATGTCGTTACAGTTCCATCATCGCTCGATTTGACGAAATTGCAGATGAAGGTTGACCTCTGGAATTTCAGCACGCAGGAAGAAAAAATTCAGATGATTTATACACAGCGAATGATTGATTTATTCTGGCAACCCGCCGAAGCGTTTGCACTTGCCCGTACAGGCCGCACACCGCGTGAAGGCGATCCAATCTCGTTTTTCCGTTTTCTCATACCGGCTTCCGAAGTGAATTACAATTATGAGAATTGGCTCGACGCCTATGGTGCAGCAGATCTAACATCGACTAAAATCTGGTGGTTGGAATAAAAATGAAAATTAATAAATGATGATATGAAAAAAGCGTTTTTGATTTCAGTAGCATTTGTATGCATGATTTCATGTGGCATACTGAATGCACAGACCATGTACACTTACGACTTCAACAGCCTAACCCTTGGCTCAGCAATCAATGGGCAGGATGACTGGATAAGTACATTCCAAACCGTTTCGGGTGGCGACTTTGAAGTGAATTATACTGCAGGCGGTTCGACACTGTCGCCCGATAATTCATTGTGTCTGCTCTACAATCATGGTGGACCTGGCATTGGACAAACCGCATCCAGACTCACTACGCCTGCTTTGCCATTTGATTTTTCGGCGGGAGGCATCATGGAAATTGAAGTAAAAATGATGGTGAACTGGTGGGGTATTGGCTTTGGCTGGGGCTATGATGCAACCAACAATGGCACACTGAATTTTGGAACAGCAGATGCAAACGATGGTGGTTGTTGGTTTACTTTGAAAAACGCCAATAACACAGCGCACAATCTGCATTCTTTCACAAAACCTGATGGAACCACGGTTACATTCACATACGACAACTCAGTTTCAGCATGGAATGTCTTCCGTTTTTCGATTGACTTTACCGCAAACGCGGGTGCCGGAGCCATTACCATGTATGCTAAAACACCGACCGGCACATGGGTAACCATTCCCGAAATCAACAGTATGAATCTTGGATTGACGCCCGGAAGCAGCAATATACTTGATCCGGCTATGTGGAACCGTTTGTTCATGCACTCTCAGGGTGGTGTGGGCGGATTTGACGATATTGTGATTCGTCAGTACGGACCCAGTTATCAGTACATCGTTTTCGAATCGATTCCGGCCACAATGCTTACAACTGATCCCGCTTTTGTATTGCATGCATATACCAATCACGGTCTGCCTGTGAATTTCACAATCAGCGGGCCGGCCACAATTACCAATGATACTGTAGTGACAATTACAGGTCCCGGCATGGTGACAATAACTGCGCATCAAGCGGGAAACGGTACCACCATTGATTCTGCTGCTGATGTATCTCAGACTTTTGAGGCCGTGGATCCGCTTGCTGTTTTTCCCGAAGTGGATATAAAAAATCCGGTGGATGGCGCGACCGTAAAAAATCCGAAACTGCTTAAAATTCCATTGAACGCAACGGCAGTCATTGATTATCCTGAATTGCTTCCCATTTCGCAAGTGAAATTTGTGATAGGCGGAACTGATTATATTGCGACAGCTACGGCTAACGGTTATTATATTTGCTACTGGCAACCCGCCGCCTACGGAAGTTATACCGGTCATGTGGTTGCAACCAGCACAGGTGGCGCATCTACAACATCAGCTGATTTTACATTCAATGTCGTTCAGGATTCATCTTCGCAGGAATTTGTGGCCATCAATCAATTGCATATGGCCACGCAAACCACATTCGGATTATTGATGCGTCTGGACACAACTATTGTTTTCCCATCATTCAGCGGCACCTTTCAGAAAGTTACAGCTTATCTGAATTATGATTGTCCACCCGAGGGATGTGAGCCATGGGACCGCGTTTGTCATATCTTTACTACCGGAGCGAATGGCGAAGAAACAGAACTTTTCAAATACATCACACCTTACGCAAAAGCGTGCTCCGACAGTGTTGACGTAACGGATTTAGTTTCCCAGTTACAAGGAAAAATTCATCTGGTAGCCGATTTTCCATCGAAGTCGAAAATCACTCTGACGCTGAAGTATCACGAAGGCGAAGCCCCGGCAAAATACAGTTGGGTGAAAAAAGTGTGGTACAATCAGTATTACAGCTTTGGCAATTTTGCCAATCAACAATCGGTTGAAGAAAAGACTGTGGCGTTGCAGGATACCAATGATGTTTATATTCATCATGCGTATCTGCGCATCATGAGCAGTGGTCACAACTGGGGAACCAACAATACCGACAATGCTGCTGAATTCAAAGAAGCAACGCATAACATACAAGTGAACGGAACGACTGTTTACACGCAACACTTGTGGCAGACCTGTAATCCGAATCCAACAGGATGCAACGCACAATCAGGAACATGGCAATACAATCGTGCAGGCTGGTGTCCTGGCTCGATTCCAATTCTCTGGAGATTCGATCTGAGCTCATATATCCATCAGGATGTAGAGCTGAATTATCAGTTCGATCCGACTTACACTGATTTTTGCAGTTCTGCGAATCCTGGCTGTGTGAGCGGTTCTACATGTACCGATTGCACCGATCCTGCCAACCCGATTATTGATGTAGCTGCTGATCTGATTAGCTATTTTGATGTGATCCCTGTTTCAATCGAGGAAGTTGAAATACAGATGGAAGTATTTCCAAATCCTTCCAATGGCGTGTTCACCATAGAAACAAGTGTTAGTTTAATGCGCGATGCAAATGTATCTGTACTTGACGTTACAGGAAATCTGGTTCAGCAGTTCCGGTGGAATGGTGAATCACGCATGCTAGATCTGACGCAGCTTTCGGAAGGTATTTATATTTTGAAAGTTCAGACTGAACAAGGAATTGCAGTTAAGAAACTCATTGTTGAATAAGAAAATTAACCCTAATGAAAAAACAATTTAAATCAATTTGCCTTTTAATCTTTTTTGTGTTTATTTCCGTAACTCCGGGCCTGGCTCAGATGGTGGAAAACAAAATTGATTTCAATGCTCTGAATATGGATGTTATTAATGGCCAGGATGGCTGGACATCGGTGAACAATATCAATGCCGATGGCAACACCAGTTGTGTTGACATTAACATCGGTTATGGCAGTTTGACACCGCCCGATTTATCGATGTGTGCCTATTATTCATGTGGCGGTCCGAACGTAGGCCGCACAGCATCCAGGGTTTCAGCACCTTCGTTTCCGTTTGATTTTGCCAACGCAAGTATCATGGAGATTCAGGTTGATATAACGGCTGCATGGTGGGGAACTTTTTTTGGTTTTGGATACGATGCCAATTCAAATGGATATGTTGTCCCTGGTATTGAACAGACTGCCGCTTATGAAAGCAACGAAGGTGGTATTGGTTTTTATCTGACCAAAAGACCGCAGAGTGCTGCATTGAATTGCTTCATGAAACCAGACGGCACAAAAATAACGTTCACTTATGATAGTTTGTATGCCGGATGGAACACGTATAAAATGATTATCGATTTCGATGCAAACGGTGGAGCCGGCAGTCTTTCGTTGTATGGAAAATCGCCGGGTGGCGCATTTGATGCGATTTCACAGATTCAGAACATTAATCTGGGCCTTACGCCTGGCACCAATACCAAAACAGATCCAGCCACTTGGACAAAATTATTTATTCAGTCCACGGGCTCCTATGCTGCGTTTGACAACATCATCATCCGTCAGCCCGATGTGCCGCCTGGAATGCAATATCAGTACATCACATTTCCATCCATTGGAGATCATCTCACTACCGATGCGCCATTCCAGCTGCTGGCCTACACCAACAAAGGTTTGCCGGTTACTTATTCCATTTTATCGGGCCCTGCCACAGTTGCCGGAGATATGCTGTCGCTTACCGGAACAGCCGGTGCAGTGACCGTTATTGCCAGCCAGGCCGGAGATACAGTTGTGATGGCTGCCGCCAACGATACTGTTTCATTTAATGTGATAGATCCGCTGGGTGTATTTCCCGAACTCTCGGTCAAATGCCCGATTGCTGCAGACACTGTTATTGCTCCCGATCTCGGCAAAGTGCTGATGTTTGCCACAGCAACGATTGATCACAGCGATATTCTGTCAATCGAAAATGTTGAACTAATCGTTGATGGCGGTACAGTAATTACTGCAAATGCAACCGAAAATGATTATTATTTCGCTTATTTCGATCCGCTTTCACAAGGAACACACAGCATTCAGGTGATTGCAAACAGCACCGGTGGCACATCGACAGATACAACATTTTCATTTTACGTAAGTCAGGCGGCAGCACCCACGCGCTCGGAATTTATTATTGATCATTTATATATGGCCACACAGCCCAATGATGGAGTGGTAAGCTCATTGGATACTACGATTTCAATGCCTGTTTTTTCAGGAACTTATTCTAAGATAATTGCATATTTAAGTTACGAATGTCCATCTGAAGGCTGCGAAGAATGGGACCGCGTTGCGAAGATTAATACGCGTGGTGCTAATGGCGAATTAATTGAATTGGTGCGCTATATTACTCCATACGGCGTTGCCTGTTACGACAGTCTTGACATCACCGATCTGGCATCGCAGCTGCAGGGTAAGATTGAACTCATTGCTAATTTTCCACCGAAATCAGTACTTACCATTGAGATTAAATATTTTGAAGGCACGCCTGCACATAAGTACAGCTGGGTGACGCCACTCTGGCACAATGATTATCCATTCGGAAAATATGTTGCAATAGGTGTTGCTGAGCAGCCTGCAGAGGTTCGCGATCTCAACCTGTCAGAAACATACGGAATTGCTGTTGAATCAGCTTTTATTCGTATCGTATCATCCGGACATGGCTGGGGAAGCAACAATTCGGAAAATGCTGCCGAATTCCGTGAATCAACGCATCATATCAAAATCAATGGTACTAACGCTTTTGATCAGCATTTGTGGCGCACCTGCAACCCGAGTCCTACAAGTTGTCAGCCGCAGAACGGAACATGGTATTATGATCGTTCAGGCTGGTGTCCTGGCACTATTCCGCAGCTCTGGCGATTTGATCTGACTGCAAATATTGGTCAAATTGTGAATGCAGCTTATATTTTCGATACAACGTATGTTGATTACTGCTCATCGTTCAATCCCGCATGCAACAGCAGCACTTGCGCAAACTGCCTTGAGACCTACAATCCGTACATCATTGTTGCCGGAGATCTCATCACCTATTACGACGATGCTCCGTTCTTTGTGGCGGAATTGCAGGATCCATTCGGACTCACAATATTTCCGAATCCCAGCACAGGTATCCTGACACTGGCTTCAGCCGCGGGTTCTAATGATGATGCGATGGTGCAAATATTTTCGATCACCGGAAAACTTATCATGGAATTTAAATGGAATGGTACTGCAGTACCTGTAGATTTGAGCAGCGTTGGTAAAGGCGTTTATTTCCTGAAAGCCAGCAGCAGCAAGGGTATAGAATATAAGCAGATAGTTATCCAATAATAAACTTTATTTGTGTTTGTTGGTTAAGCCCTCACTTGTGGGGGCTTGTTTTGTCTCTGAGGCAGGCTCAGATGATGCTTCATAAATCATGTACAAGGGAAAATTCGTTTCGCTGCGCGAATGAATTTTCATTGGGGTTACAGGATTACGGCTCGCTTTGTTCGTCGTGAACCTGAAGGTGGGGGAGAGACAATCAAAATCCATTTTCGCTGCGCGAAAATATTCTCTTTGGGGCTACAGGATTACGGCTCACTTTGTTCGCCGTGAACCTGAAGGTGGGGGAGAGACAATCAAAAATCCATTTTCGCTGCGCGAAAGGATTATCCTGAGGCTTCAGGATTACGACTCACTTTGTTCGCCGTGAACCTGAAGGTGGGGGAGAGACAATCAAAATCCATTTTCGCTGCGCGAAAATATTGGATTTTTTTATGCCCATTGCTCATGCGAGCATGGCAATGGGCATAAAAAAAATCCAACACACTTCGTGTTGGATTTTTGATTGTCGGGGTAGCAGGATTCGAACCTGCGACCTCCTGCTCCCAAAGCAGGCGCGCTAGCCGGGCTACGCTATACCCCGATTTCGGACTGCAAATGTACAAATAATATTCAATTAACAACAAGGACTTGAAATAATATTTTTTATATTCTGAAAACTGGCTTCCAATACTGTTTTCATTACATATTACAACTCTAGATCATATCAATCGGGCCTTTGCCCTCACGAATTATTTCAACATCATCTCCAGTGCAATCAAGAATAGTTGATGGCTCGATGCCGCCAGGCCCGCCATCGATCACGAAATCGACGAGGTTTTCATATTTCTCGTAAATAAGTTCCGCATTGACAACATATTCCAGATAGTCGTCATCGTCGCTGTGGAGCGAGGTTGAGACCAGTGGATGCCCAAGGCGGGTAATAATCATCTGCAAAATAATGTTATCCGGAACACGCAGACCTATCGTCTTTTTTTTCGATTCAAAAATCCCCGGTACTTTGCTGCTGGCAGGAAGAATAAAAGTGTATGGTCCGGGTAAAACTTTTTTCATCAACCTGAAAATATGGTTGCCGATTGGCTTTGTGTATTCACTGAGATTACTCATTCCATCGGCCAGGATTGAAAATTTTGCTTTATCTGTTTTAATGCCTTTGATTCGTGCAATACGCTCAACAGCCTTTGGCTGATAAAGACTGCAACCAAGTGCATAAACGGTGTCGGTTGGAAAAATCACAATGCCGCCCTGTTTCAGGCTTTCAACGACTTGAATGATAAATTTTTCCTGCGGATTGACCGGATGAATTTCAAGCAACATTTATTTCTGTGCGTTTTTGTAATCTTCCATAAATTTCTCCAGCCCGCTATCGGTCAGCGGATGATGAAATAATTGTTCAATGGTTTTAAAAGGACAAGTGACAACATCGGCGCCGATTTCGGCACACTGAACAATATGCATCGGATGGCGCAGACTGGCCGCCAGAATTTGCGTACCGTATTCCTGCGTGGTGAAAATATTCACCAGCTGATTGATCAACGCAATGCCGTCGGCAGAAATATCATCGAGGCGGCCAACGAAAGGGGAAACATAGGTGGCGCCTGCTTTTGCTGCAAGTATTGCCTGACCTGCGCTAAAAACCAGCGTGCAGTTGGTCTTGATTCCCTGGCCAAAAAGATATTTCACGGCTTTAATCCCATCTTTGGTCATCGGAACTTTCACCACGATGTTTGAATGCAACGAAGCAAGAATTTCAGCTTCGCGAATCATACCGTCGAAATCAAGTGCAATCACTTCGGCACTTACATCGCCCTCGACAATATTGCAGATATCGACATAATGTTTCAAAATATTGTTCTGTCCCTTGATACCTTCTTTGGCCATGAGACTGGGATTGGTGGTCACTCCATCGAGAATTCCCCAGCTCTGTGCGGTTTCGATTTCTTTGAGATTGGCTGTGTCAATGAAAAATTTCATGATTTAATTTGAAAATTTGAAAATTTGGTAATTTGAAAATCAAAAGGATACTTTAATCTCTTGCCCTAGATTTCTTTTATCTTTCGCCTTTTATCTTTTTTCTTTAAGTCGTTCCTTGTTTGCAAAAAATAAAAAATGGGTAAGTACCCATATCACACCGCTTCAACCACTTACCCTTGCTTCCTTCCGAACCTGGGGGAGTTCGCGGGAGCTGGTTGTACAGGACTTACCCGCTGCAAAATTAATCATTCTGGCGAAACAATCGTGTTTTTTTAATTAAAAAAATTATGACTGGCCATGGGAATGTATGATCTGCTTTACTCCCTGACGCATTGGGAGCTGGATACAGGGTGTTCTCTTTTAGCTCCGACGGTTGAATTTCGTGGAAGAATGGCACCCAACATTTTGGCGTCCAACCGACTCTTATTGATTAAGGGAATGGACACGGAATCGTTGGGTGTTTGAATGACTATCTTCCCGACGATTCCATGTCTGCAGGTCTTTTGGCAACCCTTATATGTTGGAGTTTATCTCGCTGTCTCCTTCGATACTTCGCAAATCTCTTTTTGCAAATGAGCTGCGAGAGCGGCACTCAGGATGACAGCGAGGGTGTGCCATTCAATTTTGGGTTGAGATGCACGCATTGCTGGTGGTCTCAGGATGACAGTGGCGTGGCTAAAATGTCGGGAAAGTTTTTGACGGTAACAATCCAACGCAGAGAGATAGCTTCACGTGAAACAGCTTGTCACGTTTCACGTGATGACTCAGTCACAATGCATTCAGGTTGGATTGACGGACAAAATAATGGAAAGAGTGGCGAAGGAGGCATTGGAGACAAACAACTACATTGGGCGCGCGTCTCCTGACGCGTGACCTGGGAGAATTTGATGCAAATATCTTGAAGCTCTCAAAAAAATGATGTTTATTTGCATAAAATATTTTGTGTCAAAAAATTGTTTCATGAAATTTCTTCAATCCTTTTGTATTGGAATATTGTTGTTTTGCAGTAGCACGTCTTTTGCGCAGACTCCGTTTACGGCCTATGACCGAAGTTCAGCTTCTGCCAAAACAGCATGGGACAAGTATTACAAAAATGGCACTGCGCCTGAGGTATCTGCTTTTGACGAAAGCAATCCTTTCGAACGCTCGCTGAAATTGCTGGTTGAAGCCGGCATGAGTGATGCTGCTGAATCTACAATTAAATTGACTGTCGCATCAGTGCTTGTCGTGCGCGACCAGCTCGATACTATTCCTTTTATTATTCCTGTTGAATTGCAAAACAGATTGGCTGTAAGCTGCAACAACAGTCGCGAGCAGCTGCTGGATGGGCTGATGCAATTGTATTATCTGGCGCCTTGGCAATGTGATCATTTTTTAATGGAAAAGGAAGAACTGTACAAACAAAATATAAATGAAAAATCACTTGCCTTGACATATTTGAATCGTGCGCTGCTCTATTCTGAAATAGTTGGAAAGCCAGATCGGGCGCTTCCTTTGATTGATGAAGCGATTGCCATTTGGACAAAGCTTGTCGATAATTCTCAGCTGGCAAATAATATCAAAGCGCGAGGAATTGTTCTTCTGAGAATGAAAAAATTCAAAGAAGCAGAAAAAGAAATCAAGACTGCAATGTCATTGTATAACCGATTGGACCTTCAATACGGAATTTCATCGTGTCAGCTCGATTTGGTTTTGCTGTATGCACAGATTGGAGAGCCGGATTCTATAAAAAAATATGATCAGCTTTGCAGGTATGAATTCGAGTCCAACGATACTAATCGTCTGTTTGTGCTGAACACCAATCGCCTGGCGGCTTTTCAGACAGCCAATCAATACAGCATCCGCGATTTCGCAAAGCAGAATCATGATTTGCTGAGTAAATCGAATTTACATCCTGTTCAGGTGATTGATTTTTACAAAAGAGCAATCAAGGCTTTTGAGTTTTTTGGTGAGGCCGCGCTGCTGAAAACTTATCGCACTGAATTTGAGACAGTAAAAAAGGAGTTGTTGAAACAGGGGTATTGGCCGGGGATGTTTTGATAAGGCGTAAGTCGATAGGCATAAGGCATGCGGTGCACAAGGCGCAACGTTCAATGCATCATGAGCCGAAGGCATCAAAGAAAGCTGCGTAGCACCATTGGATGCGCCGGCGGCGCAATATAGGTTAGCCTTGGGCTGAAGGCCCCAGGAACAAGGTGTGCGAAGCACCTTTGAGTTGGATGGTCACGCGCCTGCTGACGGAAGTTCCTTCATCAGCACAGGAGAGACGCGCGCGCCAATGAGATTCAATGCAACAATAATAACATTTTGATAAACCAATTGGCAAAAATGTCTATATTGCGCATGAATTCAGTAAACAACACATGAAATCAATGAAAACGCTGTTCACAACAATCCTGATTCTTTGTATACAAACACTCTTTGCACAAACGGATTCTAATCTGGAGAGTATGAGAGAGTCCTATAAAAATGGAGAATACAAGAGTTTGATAAACAAATATGCTGACAAAACAAAAAAGCTGAGTGCGAAAGAGATTTATTATGTCGGGATGTCATATTATATGCTTGAAGATGACGAAAATGCACTGAAATTTTTATCAGCATCCATTGAGAAAGGGCCGGCTGATTTCGATATGTACTATTACAGGGGGATGACTCTGTATTACATGAAACAATACGCCGAAGCATTGCCTGATATCAACAGGGCAATTGACCTGCTGCCGGACGAGATGGATTTTTATCTTGGAAAATCGAAAGTTTACAGTGCTTTGGGAAAAACCGATTCAGCCATTCTGACACTGGAGACCGCATTTCAGATTGACTCTTCAAACATCCAGATTCTGGATGAACTTGCTTATTTGCTTTCAGAGACAAAGAACTACAACAGAGCGATTCACATCAACAAGTGCGTACTGAATAATGTCAGTGAAAATTCAAACGAGTATAAAAACGCCTTGTACAATATCGGATTATTTCATCTTTTATTGGGCCAGGCCGATAAAGCTGAGCCGTATCTCATTTCCTGTCTGGAAAAATTTCCAAAGTATTATGATGCCATTCCCAAATTGATACAATCTTTTTATGCTCAGAAAAAATATTCGGAAAGCGAGTCATACAAAAAAAGTTTATATGAATTACATACAAAAAACGTTTTACCCAATAGCATGGAGGATATGTTCTGTTATGATCAGTTTTATTGGAAGGATAAGCTGGTAATGGCATATGAGTATTTTGAAGTATTAGACAATGGATTTAAGACAATAAAATATCGCTTTTTTGTAACCGACGGCAAAGGAAATATCGAGTATTGGGTGCAATCTGAGAGTAGTGCTGCAGTAAGGCAATCAGAAGGAGATTATATTCTTGCTGTTGAAAAAAACAATAACCATTTTTCGTACTGGTCATATAAATTCAGCGATCTGTCCGATTACGACGCTTTAAAGGAACAACTGTTAAAAATATTAAATGAAGAAATTCAACCGGATGCTTCAACCATCAGAAAATAGAGTAGATTGTAATGCAATGTCGTTTTCAGGTTTTCGCAAAGGAAAGAGTCAGTAAAAACAACTTGATTTTTATCAACAGAAGACAAGAAATGAAAACACCGAATAATTGTTGAAACAATACTCAAAATATTTGTATCTTTGAGAAATGGAAAATAGGAATTTCGATAGTGAAAAATTCCAAAAGTTCTGGTCTGAAAGTTCAGACGAAGACTTTGACACAATGCTTGCTTTATATGAAAGTAAAAAGTATAGCTGGGCTTTATTTGTAGGTCATTTAATGATTGAAAAGCTGCTAAAGGCTTTTTTCGTACAGGTAAATAAAGATTATCCACCTTTTATTCATAATTTATTATTGCTTGCTGAAAAATGCAAACTGGAATTGACTGATGAACAGAAATTATTTTTTATTACAGTAACTGCATTTAACATCAACGCCCGTTACGATGATTATAAAATGAGTTTTCAAAAAAAATGCACGCCTGAATTTACTTCAATTTGGATTGAAAAAATTAAAATCAACCGAATATGGATAAAAGAACAGATAAAATAATAAGACAATTCATATCAACAGTTTCGGAGCAAACACCGGGATATGTTACTGCATATTTATTTGGTTCCTATGCAAAAGGGAATCAGCGTCCTGACAGTGATATTGACATTGCATTAATCATTGACAATCTGCAGGACTCTGAAAAATTCGATACTCAGGTACAATTGATGCTATTGGCCTCAAAATTTGATTTAAGGATAGAGCCACATCCATTGTCTTTAAATGATATGGAATCAAACAATCCTTTTGTTTTCGAAATTTTAAAAACCGGAATAGAGTTGCGGAAATAAATCCGGTTATCAGTTGTTTTGATATTTATTTTTTTTGAAACTGTAAAATTTTTGAATTGGTAAAGCCATGGGCCTGAGTTTTCAATACAGCGGAAGTATTGCCAGTCCGGAATTGTTACCGGAATTAATGGATGAAGTGCGCGATATTGCCAAAGTTCATCAATGGGATGTGCAGGAGTTTGAGCGCGAATTTCCGGAAGGCGATTTTGGAAAAGACGAGTTCAATCAGGATGTTTACGGCGTTGTATTCTCGCCTCCTGAATGCGAGCCGGTATGGATTTGTTTTCTATCGAACGGCCGCATCAGCAGCCCGATGCACCTTCAGTTCTGGGGCGATGCCAAAGAACCGCCGCAAAGCGAATATTTATATATGATTTCGGTCAAAACACAATTCGCCGGAATCGAAATCCATCAGTTTATCATTGATTTATTTCGCTATTTGAATAAAAAATATTTTTCATCCTTTGAATTGAAAGACGAAGGAGAATACTGGGAAACAAATAACATTGAAGTGCTGAAAGCAAATTTCAATAAATACACTTCTCTGATGAAAAGCTTTACATCTGCGCTTGAAATCGTTCCAAAAGAATCCGGCGAAAACCTGGAAGAATATTTTCTGCGTTTGATGAAGATGATCCAGGACAGGGGCAAAATTTGATATTACAGAACTTGATGTGAATATGTCTAATTTGTTGTATCTTTGGGATATATTTAGCACAATGGATGAAAAAGTAAAATATTGGGTTGACATATCTGATTATGACTTGGAAACCGCAGATGCAATGCTTCAAAGCAAGCGATACCTCTATGTCGGGTTTATGTGTCATCAGACCATTAAAAAATATTTAAAGCATATTTTACCGCATTAAAATCTGAGGTTGCGCCTTATTCTCATAGCTTGTCTTTTCTAGCAAAAAGCGGAGATTTTTACGAACAATTTTCTGAGGAACAAAAAGATTTTCTCGATCAGATTGAGCCATTGAATATCGAGGCTCGCTACCCATCGCATAAAGAGCGGTTATTGAAAAGTTTGACGGAAACAAAATGCATTGAAATTATTACCAAGACGAAGGAATTACAGCAATGGATAAAAGCGAAGCTATAAATATTGTCAGAAGCTACGGCCTTTTGCTCAGGAAGTATTTTCCTCTTGAGAAGATTTATTTGTATGGCTCGTATGCAAAGAACACCTACAGGGCAGATTCTGATATTGATGTCGCTATTGTCGTCAGCCATATTGAAGGAGACTATTTTTCCGTAACACCATTACTTTGGAAACTCAGACGTCAAATTGATGACAGAATAGAACCCCTTCTGATAGAAAGGGATAACGATAAAGGAGATTTCCTGAGTGAAATTCAGAAAAATGGAATTGAAGTAGAGTAGTATTTTCCGCTCCTGCAATTCTTTAAAATCAAGGCTGGGCGTAGTCTTTAAAGACTAATCTGTTGGGTTTTGTCTCCAGACTAAACCCAGCAATTAATATTTCTCCAGACTACGCCCGACGTATATGAAGAGCGCTGCAGGAGAGGATTTTGATAGATTGTGAAATATTCAGTAAGTGGTGTTTTGTATGAAAGCCAGATACAGTGTTTCACTATGGTTCACGCAACGGCATTCAGACTCAAAAGAGTCGACCTGAGTATTGACGAAAACGCAGTAAAAAATTGATTTTTCTCAATCGCTCAGTAATGTGCTGATAAACAGCTGTATATACGACTATTTAGAACGTTTAAATTTTAGTTTGTTCAGCCCGCACAATGAATGTATTCTATATCTTTGCTGCGAATAAAACTAAATTCAATTTCATATGAAAAAGCATAATTTCAACGCCGGCCCGGCTATTCTGCCCCGGATTGCTATCGAAAACACCGCAAAAGCTATTCTCGACCTGAATGGCATTGGCATGTCGATTCTCGAAATCAGTCACCGCAGCAAGGATTTCCAGGCTGTAATGGATAACGCTGTTGCTCTCATGAGAGAAGTGATGGGCATTCCGGACAACTATCATGTTCTTTTCCTTGGAGGCGGCGCCAGCACTCAGTTCTGCATGATCCCTTTCAACTTCCTGAAAACAAAAGCGGCTTATCTCGAAACTGGCGTTTGGGCGAAAAAAGCGCTGAAAGAAGCCAAAGGTTTTGGTGAGGTTGTTACTGTTGCCAGTTCTGCCGACAAAAACTTCAACTATATTCCTAAAGGCTGGACAGTTCCTGCCGATGTTGATTATTTCCACATCACAACCAACAATACTATTTACGGAACTGAAATCCGCGAAGACTTCGATTGCAATGTTCCGCTCATCGCTGATATGTCGTCCGACATGTGCAGCCGACCGGTTGATGTGAAAAAATACGACATGATTTATGGTGGTGCTCAGAAAAACATCGGACCTGCCGGTGCTACTTTCGTAATCATTAAAGACGAATTTCTGCAGAAAATTACCGACACCCGTCATATCCCAACCATGCTGAATTACACCACCCATGTGAAAGAAGGCAGCATGTTCAACACGCCTCCATGTCTTCCGATCTACACCATCATGGAAGTGATGAAGTGGCTGAAGGAAATTGGCGGACTGAAGGTGATGGAAAAAATGAATATTGAGAAAGCTGACATCCTGTACAATGCCATCGATAGCAGCAATATGTTTGTTGGTACCGCTGAAAAAGACAGCCGTTCGCTCATGAACATCTGCTTTGTGATGAAAGAACAATACAAAGACAAAGAAGAAGCTTTCCTCGAATTTGCAAAAACAAAAGGTCTGATTGGTCTCAAGGGACACCGCTCTGTTGGCGGATTCCGCGCATCAACCTACAATGCTCTTCCGAAAGAAAGTGTTGAATTCCTCGTTGAGTGCATGAAGGAATTCGAAAAACTAAACGCATAATTAAATTCAAACTGATCCCGCAGGAGATATTGATTCATTGGAATGAAGAGCTTCTGCGGGATTTTGTTTTAAACAGGATTTTCAATTTTCCGAATAAAGTTTGTCTTTACAGGTGCCGGCAAACAATATTTTTTTAACTTTGAGACACCTAAGTAATTAAAATAAAAAGTCATGACAAAAGTTCTTATAGCTACTGATAAACCTTTTGCTGCTTCTGCAGTGAATGCAATACGCAGCGTAGTTGAAACCGCCGGTTTTGAGCTTGCTTTACTTGAAAAATACACAGAGAAAAAACAACTGCTCGATGCAGTGGCCGATGTTGATGCAATGATTGTCCGCAGTGACATTATTGATGCCGAAGTGGTGGAACATGCAAAAAATCTGAAAATCGTTATCCGCGCCGGTGCCGGTTACGACAACCTCGATCTGGCTGCCTGCACTGCAAAAGGCATTGTTGCCATGAATACCCCGGGACAGAACAGCAATGCTGTTGCTGAACTCGCCATTGGAATGATGCTCATGATTGTCCGCAACAAATATGATGGAACCAGCGGTACTGAGGTAAAAGACAAAACCCTCGGAATTCACGCCTATGGCTATGTTGGAAAGAACCTGGCACGTATTGCCAAAGGATTCAATATGAAAATTATGGCCTTTGATCCATTCGTTGACAAAAGCGTAATGGAAATTGATGGCATTATTCCAGCGGCCAGTGTCGAAGATCTGTACAAAAACTGCCAGTTCGTTTCACTGCATATTCCGGCCAATGATAAGACAAAAAAATCTGTCAACAAAGCATTGGTTTCTTTGATGCCCAAAGGTGGCGTACTCGTGAATACCGCCCGCAAGGAAGTGATCAACGAAGAAGAATTGCTTCAGCTGTTCGAAGAACGTACAGACCTTCGCTATGTAAGCGATATTGCACCAGACAATGCAGCAGCTTTTGTTGAAAAATGTGCACCCCGAGTTTTCTTTACACCGAAAAAACTCGGTGCTCAGACATCGGAAGCCAACAACAATGCTGGTATTGCCGCTGCCGAGCAGATCGTGAAGTTCATCAAGAACGGCGACAAAACATTCCAGGTAAACAAATAAAAAATCCATAATCAAATCCCCCCACAGTTATGGAAAATAAAGTGTTTAATTTTTTCCGCTTCGAAGACCTTCGGGTGTACCACAAGGCGCTTGAATACTCGCGTTGGGTTGACGAACAGATGAAGATGGTTGAGCTCGGCCCGGTATCGGACTATTATGCAAAAAGCTTTTCGAAATCGGCCATGCATATAGCCATCAACATTGCGGAAGGAAGTGGTCGCAACAAAAGTCAGTTTGTGTATTATCTCAAATTGGCCAAAAGCTGCGTTCGGGAATGTGTTGTTTTCACTACTGTAGGACTCAATGAAAATTATCTGAGTCAGGAAAAACATGAAGAATCGCGCTCCGTGTTGATCGAACTTTCGAAGATGGTAGGAGCACTCATTTCTTCGTTGCAAAAAGGAAGACCAAAAGAAGACAACGATGAATTCGATGAACATGCCGAGGAAATTGCACCGCTGTCATCGGATGAAGAATTTGATTTATAAACTGTAAAAACTCTAAAGAATGGCTACATTAAAGGCGTTTAAAGGACTCCGCCCTCCAAAAAACATTGCACATCAGGTTGCATCACGTCCGTACGACGTGCTCAATTCAAAGGAAGCCCGCGTTGAAGCAGAAGGAAATGAATATTCGCTGCTCCGCATTATTAAGCCCGAAATCGATCTGGCTGTGGGTATTGATGAACACGACGAATCGGTCTATAACAAAGCGAAAGAAAACCTCGCGAAATACCGTGAGAATGGTTGGTTGGTGCAGGATGAAAAAGATTATCTCTACATCTATGCGCAGACCATGAATGGGAAAACCCAGTATGGCATTGTTGGTTGTGCAGGTGTTGATGATTATCTGAACAATGTGATCAAAAAGCATGAGCTCACCAGAAAAGATAAAGAAGAAGACCGCATGAAACATGTGCGCATCACCAATGCCAACATGGAGCCCGTTTTCTTTTCATATCCGGCCAAACCCGAGCTCGACAATCTGATTCTGGATTATGCAAAATCACACACTGCTGAATATGATTTCACCGCTACCGATGGCGTTGGACATCATTTCTGGGTGATTCGCGAAGACGAAGTGATTGGAAAAATAATCAGTTTGTTTGAACAAATCCCATATGTGTATGTGGCTGATGGACATCATCGCACAGCTGCTGCTGCACTTGTTGGAAAAGAAAAACGCAACCTGAATCCCGGTTACACCGGAAAAGAAGAATTCAATTATTTTCTGGCGGTACATTTCCCCGACAATCAGCTCACCATCATCGATTACAACCGTGTTGTGAAAGATTTGAATGGCATGAGTGCTGCTCAATTTATTGAAAAACTCAGCGAGAATTTCGATATTGAGCTCAAGGGCACAGACATTTATAAGCCAGAAAGCCTGCACAATTTCAGCATGTATCTTGAAGGCAAATGGTATTCACTCACTGCGAAACACGGCACCTACAACGACAATGATCCGATTGGTGTGCTTGATGTGACCATTCTTTCAGAGCTGATTCTCGACAAACATCTTGCGGTTAAAGATCTCCGCACAGATAAGAGAATTGATTTTGTTGGCGGTATCCGCGGGCTGGGCGAGCTTGTGAAGCGCGTTGACAGCGGTGAAATGAAAGTGGCGTTTGCACTGTATCCTGTTACCATGAAGCAGCTGATTGACATTGCCGACACCAACAACATTATGCCTCCCAAAACCACCTGGTTCGAACCAAAGCTCCGCAGCGGGCTTGTGGTGCACTCGCTGGAATAATATTGTAAATTATTTTTCAATAGAAAAACATCGCGTGGATTTGTAATCCATGTGATGTTTTTTTGTGTCGGATCAGCTGAGTGCTAAGTGCGGCGGAGTTTTCCCAGGAGTATCCCGTCTCATGTGAACTTTGAACATGGAACAAGGAAGTGAGAACATCGAAGGATCTTCACTTCATTAGCAGCGGCGGATTACTTCATACTTCGAAAAATCCTTGTTCAATATTTTCTTTTGTGTCTTGATGTCTTTGTGGCAAAATCCGGAAACACCCTGAATCATTCTTCACCATAGGTGAAGGGTGATTCGCATTAGCGTCAATCAGACCTGCTAAGGGAAGAAAATTTCTTAGCGTGCATTAGCGCAATTCGCGGACGAAAAGAGTGCAAGTGGTCACGCGTCAACGTATAACGTTGCATGCAGGAGACGCGCGCCCAGTGAGAGGGGGAGATCCCGGCTCCTTTGAACACTGAATTAAGAACAAGGAAGTGAGAACATCGAAGGATCTTCACTTCATTAGCAGCGGCGGATTACTTCATACTTCGAAAAATCCTTGTTCAATATTCATTTTGGAGCCTTTGTGCCTTCGTGGCCTTATAGTTTTTTTGTTTCTTTGTATTCAATATTTTCTGATTGACAAAAGAAGAATCCATATTGTTTCTCACGTTGGCTGCAGGCGGTTTTCTGCTGTGCCGGATACCGTATGTGGGAAAATTCCTGCGCGTATTCAACACCCTTTTCCATGAAGGCGGACACGCGCTGGCAGCGTGGTTCACCAAGGGCGAGGTTCTGCGCATTGATTTGTTTTATGACACATCCGGTACAACGATCACAAAAAGCAATTCGAAGGGAGAGCAGATCATTATTTCGCTGGCGGGATATGTGTTTGCATCGGTTGTCCCCTGGGTTTTCATAATATTGTTGTCCGAAGGATATGAGATCGCCTTGCATATTTCAATCACAGCATTGTCGGGGATATTATTATTGCTTGCAGTCCGCAATGCGTATGGTATTATCTGGATATTGGCTATGCTTTCGGCATATTTTTTTGTTTTGTTCAAAGCGCCTGAATATTCATGGATTTTGGTGTATTTCTACACAGGAATTATGCTGCTTGAAGGATTGTTTTCGGCGGGCGTGGTATTCTGGCTATCGGTCACATCGCGCGACAATGCAGGAGATGCCACCAACATGAACAAATACACCGGGCTGCCGGTCTGGTTCTGGGGTCTTTTCTTTTTGGCTCAGGCGCTATTTTTCTTTTGGCTGGCTGTTGAAATGCTTTTCTGAAAAGCGAAGGCAGCAAATAGAAATTATTTTTCACAAAACCGCGCTTACATCATAAATTTTTATAATTTTGCAGTCCCTAAAAGAAAATCGTTCTTTTAAAATCCGCCCAGGTGGTGAAATTGGTAGACACGCCAGCTTGAGGGGCTGGTGATCGCAAGGTTGTGCAAGTTCGAGTCTTGTCCTGGGCACTGATGAAGTTCATAAAGCTGTAAAGTTATAAAGTTGAAAGACGCTTTATAAAACACCTTTTCACTTTACAAACTTTCCACTTTCAACTTATTTCAGCCCGGATGGCGGAATTGGTAGACGCGCTAGTTTCAGGGACTAGTATTCGCAAGGGTGTGCAGGTTCGAGTCCTGTTCCGGGCACCACACAGAAATAAAAAGGCTTGTAAATCAGTTGATTACAAGCCTTTTGAATTTCAGGGGGAAGAATCCGGGGAAGAGTTTTTCAATAAACCTTGATTTCTTTGGTACATCTTTTATTATGTTCATCCAACATCGCCTTTGCTATATCAAACGCTCTTTCGGCAATTACAGTGTTCATTGCCACCTTGTCTGAAATTGCGATTGATTGAAGATCTGCGTAAAGTTGTTTGTTGCTAATAATTGCGTTCATTGCTGAAATGGCAGCTTCATCAAAAAAGTTTTCCATAGGTTTAAGTTTTGTTATTTGCAAATATAACAAAACCGCTTTAGCAAAATAATTTATTGGCAAAATTATGGCGTAATCGTCACACCAGTCCTTTTGCTATGATCCATATCGACTACAACTTTATTAATAGTATCTGCAAGGTTTCTAAAAGTGACAGTAGCTAAGCCACTTCCTAAATCAACTATCGTGGTTTTACCAGCCATAATAGCTGCCATTATTTTAATTAAATCTTCTATAGTATAAGTACCATCAGCTACTTTACCAAGTATAGCATTCTGCATATCAGTAGCAGTAATAGCAGCGGTTCCTACTGTGTTATCTACTGGTACTCCTATTCCTGTGGCAGCAGGAGGAGGAACAGCACAAGTTCCAGTTAAATTATTAGTAGGGCCATATATAACACCAAGACGTACATCACTTTCTATAGCTTGATTAGCATTAACTGTATCAGTGCTCATTGCTCTATCTGCACCAGATATAGATTGAAATGTAAATATTTGAACTGCACTATTGTCTATTTCAACATAAGTGGGGTGGCTATAACCAAAAGGTAATTCTTTATTAAGACAGGTAAGTGTACCTTTTACTCGTAATGTTGGATTTGTAGTAGATACACTATAATAAGCATAAGCACCAAGAATAGTGTGCCTTATATTTCCTTGTACTTCGACAATACTTGTTCCACTATTTAATCTAACGGCATAGGCTGTTGTAGCAGAACCGCCAATCATATCACCCTGAACAATACAACCTCCGTTACTAAACATACCAATACCAAAACAGTTACTAGATGTACCACCTGTCACATTACCAGTAATAGTCAGTGTATTACTAGAACTGTGATATATCAAGCCAGACCCTGAAGATGCTGTCGCAGCTTTAGACTTCATTATCACGCTACCATGAATAATACATACAGCAGCATAAGACGTTTGTAATGCCACGCTGGTAACTCCAACTATATCTGTTCCAAGAGCGTCACCATAAACATCACAAATTCCACCGGATATATAATACATAGCTGTGCAACCTATACCAGTTTGCGTTATATCCCCATAAATATTACTTTGATTAGATGCACACTGAATCACACCTCCTTTATAAGAACTGTTATATGTAATTGTACCTGGATGAAAATCTATAGTACCAACGCCAGCGCAATAAAAAGTAGTAGTATTTGTATATATGTTAACATCGCCAGTAAAAGAAAAAGTACCAGTAACAGATATATATATTGCAACTTGTGTACAATAATTTGTAACATTACCATTAATAGTTACATCTCCTCCTGCATTGTTTAAAATATAATAAGCCCCTGTAAATGTACAATTACCATTAATTTCTATAGAAGAACTGCTACCTGCTAGATATATTCCATATTTATCAATAACCAAATTACAATTAAAAATAATGCAACTACTGCCTGTATTATTTATAGAACGAACACCAGTTGTTCCATACAGTGACATGGTACCCGAAGGTGCTGTAAAAATTACGTCATTACCTAGTAAACAATTTATGACTATAGGAATGGCATTGGCAACCGTACAAGTATTAAAAGATAATGTTAAAGCTGTTGTGGCAGTAAAAGTACCACCTGCCACTATTCCACCACTTACAGTGTTGTTTAAAGAATTTACAACAATGTTTTGGTCTAATGTAATAGCCTTATTATTAGCATACACATCATCACCAACACCAGGAATAGTTAAACCACCATCCCATGTTGCTACATTACTCCAGTTACCATTTGCTACAGCGTATCTTGTTGCCATGACTTATTAGTTTTACCAACCACTAGGGAAGTATGAGTTTCCTCCGGATGAGATTGTAATATTTCCACCGCCAAGTAGCGACTGATTGTTTATGGTAGCAATATTGATCCCGGACACCAGCTGTTTCGCGATAGCCAGCGGGATCTTATCTTCATTCTTTGCGCCAACCTCTTTGAGTAATTCCGTATGAGCGGCCCAATACTCCACAAAGGATCCGGCGTAACCGAAGTTTTTCGACTCGTTGTAATATTTCAGTTTTTCCTCGCGCGTCATTTCGCAAATATACACATGAAGTGCTGCGTAATAGATATCAATTGTGTGGAAAATTGTTGCTATTTGTGGGAAAATAATTCCAACTGATTTTCCTTAATGCTCACATAGTCTGCGAAGCGCTTATTCTCGTTATTAAAATGGGTAAATGACTTTTCAATACCAACAAATTCAATATCCATATCATAGGCCGCAATCCTCGAACTGCCGCTCCCAAGGTGTGTATCAAGAATACTTCAACCCAGTTCCACAAATTTCATGTATGTCCATTTATACAAGGAAACAGGTTTTTGCGTTGGATGAATTCTCTTTTCATTGAGCTTCTTATTTCCTTGCATCCGTTGTCCATTGAAAACGCTCTCACCCTGGCACATTCCATTCCACATAAACCGGAATAACCTCACGGAATCAATCAAAGAACAGTAGGCGATCTCACAGTCCGAAAAACTTGAATCGCCATTTACTTTATCCCATATTATCCGGCCAGGACCAACCTTTACATCAAAGTAATTTATTCCCCAAATGATCTGATGCTTTGTTACGCGAAACAACTCCCTGAAATAATCCTCTCCCGAAACTTCCCATGTTTCGGTTACAGGATAATCGGTGCGCTTTGTTGTTTTTGACTGAGCTTTTCCGTAAAATCTTCTCTTTTCAGGTCCTGAAAAATAAGGTGGGTCAACAACGCCTATATCAAATTGATTATCACGAAATGTTTTCATGACATCAAGACAGTCGCCGTGTATGGAAATCTGGTTGCTCATTTTTTAATCCTTGAAATCTTGCGAAACCAAAAACCAATATCAATTCCAAACAGGTGTATAGCATATTCGAATTGCATTGGCATAAACCACCGCTTTGAAAAACCGAATATAACCCAATTGTCGCTGCGGGTAAAAGGCTTGCGTCGCCACCTGTTGTTTACAGCAACCCCCTCAAGTCTATATTTGTAATACTTTAACTGGTTGAACATATTTGCCTTTTTCATTTGAACCCAATTTTTATAGTTTTACCCTTTTATATATTTCGCTGGTTTGTCCTTCGTTGATTTATAATCATATCATCAAAAAACGCATCGTGTTGATGGATTTTTTGCGCATAGAAATACATCCTGCCATCGGGAAACTTTTCGAGAGCAAGGCGCGGATATACGTGCAATGAATACACATCTAAAACACTGCCGTCTGTTGCCCCCACAAGGGATACATACATTTGCATTCCACGGATCATGTCCTGAAATTCATCCTTCGTAATTTCAACCATATTGTTGATAAATTCGGCAAGTATTGAGCCCATCATTATTCCTCCCTGTATTTGTTTCTGTCGTGTGGGTATGGTCCGGATAGGAAACTTTCTTTTGGAGTCAGCGGCGGTTGCGAATGGAAACTCTCCTCTGAGATTACGGGAGGAAGTAAGCGCATTCTGAATAACAGTTCGTTTATGGCTTTTATCAATGCGTCAAATTGAGCATGTTCCAAAAAGGTAAGTGTTTTTGGCCGGCTGTAGTTGTGCCGGTATATCCCGCCGAACGCCTTCGGCTTCCTTCTTGAATTATGTCTGGCTGATTTACTCATTTTGATTGGCTTTAGACGTTGCTGTATATCTTGCGTTGCACGCTTCACAGTGCATAATTTTTGATCCCGACCTGCTTTGTTTCAGATTGCCACCACACTTCCTACACTTAAACTTTTCAATCAGTTTTGCCATTTGTTCATCCCTATTTGCATTTCGCTGTTTCCGCTGGATTGAATGTGCTTCTTTAATCTCGGGTATCAGTATTTTTGCGAGCCTATTGTATTCCTTACTAATCCACCTTCCATCGGCTTCGTGATGCAATCCATCACCCATCATTTCACCAAGTCTACAAAACTGGTCCCAAAGGAATTCGTCGTCGATCGATTTACTCATGGGTTTTTACCTTTCCGAATTGCTTTTGAAATGCCCTATCTATTTTATTGAACAGGATTTCTATTGTCTCCTCTCGCTCCGACTCGTTGTCTGGATGAAATGTCAACGCTGACTGCATCGTGTTTTTAATACTTCGGTCTTGTAGAATTTCAAAGTAGTATGCCGGACCCCCAAAAGGATTGTGTGTGTCTTTTCCGGTTGTCCACATCACGGAGTAACCCCCAATATATTTTTTCTTTACAGTAATATACCCGGCAAAAAATCCTTTGACCTTGAACACTCCCTCCCCAAGCAGCCATAATTGCATTTGTGCACGGCAGCATGGATCGCATTCATTATCTTGCTGAGGACATAAGGCCACCCTCTTTTTGTCTTTCCCATTGGTGAAAATACAGATACTCATGGTTTTATTCAGTTGGTTCAATAATTTCAACAGCGGCTGCCAGTATCTTCATCGTAAAAACATCCTTGCCATACTCATCCGCACACTCCTCAATTGCAAACATGGCGGCCTTCACCTCGTTGTCAATACCATGCTTTTTCATAACGGCGTGGATAAGGTTTGTATAAAACTCGAGCTCCATTTTCCAATTCTTACCCCAAAGTGTTTTGCAGGCATCGCGGCAGGAATAGAGCTTTGCCGCCAAATTGACGTGTTGTTCTGTGGTATTCATTTGTCACTCCTTTCAACAGAATTATTGATCGCAAATATCATTGCAAAGGAGACTATTGCGGCCAGCGCAAAATAATAGTTGTTTTGCACACATGCCAGGACAAAGAATATTATTGTCAAAACAAGCATTACCGCGATCAAGCATCCGGCTTTTTCTCTCTTATTTCTTTTTAATGTCATAGTAAAATGGGTATTTTTGGCATGCTTAGTATAACTCCACATCTGTAATATCTGCATCACAATCCTCATTAATAAATGGATTATCCTGCGGACAACTTCCGAATCCTATTGTAAAAAGTAGATACTGTTTTAAATCTTCTTCGGTGTAATCACCTGTTGCTTGAATGTTGATTGTAAATTCCATTTTGCTTCTGGTTTTTATCTCCCCGGAACGCCGGGGGCGGGTTTGTTATAATTTACTTGCAAAATATTCCACACTCCCAACTTTTTATTGGTGCGCCAGTGTCGCTTTTCTTTAACTCGTCAAGAAAAATTCGTTTACCCTTAACGCGCACCAATCTAACTCCAAGTCGTCTGCTCTGTTCAGCCCTACACTCAAATACATTCGGAAAGCACTCGCGTACCAAATTCCAATAACTCGGGCTTGTCGCCTTAACACAGCCTACGCAGTTAGCGTTCGGAAATTTGAGGGTGTATATTTCTGGAATTTTAATGTTTTGTTTTCTCAGAATATTAAAACAGTCCTTTTTCGTGATCAGTGATGTTGTCAGAACCGGAATGGTGTTTTGTCTTTCACCTTCGTTGAAATGTTTTTGTCTTTCCCATTCATCTACAGTAAAGCCAAGGACATGAAAATTAATCTTTACTGATTTTTCAAATTGATATCTTGCCTCTTTTTTGAGAATCATAGTGCATGGAGCTCCTATAATTCCACCCATGTATTTTCTTTTATCAAACACCTCGACTATGGAAGCGTTTGGAAAATCCTTATTCTTTACCTCAATAATCGGCTGTTGAATCCACTCTGAAATATCTTTAAGAAACCGCCTGTTGTCTTCGTGCTCCTCTTTTATGGGACTGTTTGCAACAATAACGCGGCACTCCTTGCCATATAACTCAATTGTTCGTTTTGCCGCAACAGCTGACGCGGCGCCGCATGAAAACCAAACCACTATTGTTTTTTTATCCGCTTCCTGGCTGATCATTTTTCCTCCACATTCTTAGTTTCAAACTTAATTCCAAGGGCCTCCTGAATCTTCGCCAGTGTTTTCAGGTTCAGCATCCGCTTACCATTGAACAGCTGGGAGACATACGCCGATGAATATCCAATCCTCTTTGACAACACACCCTGAGTCATGCCCTGTTTAGCCATCTCCTTCCGGATGCTGGTAATAAAAAAATCATGCAGGTTCGCTATCGCTTTATCTTCTTCGCTCATCTTAACTCCTTGATCATCCTGTTTATCTCTCTTACTGCCTGACGTTTCGCACGACGCAATGACTGAGCCCAACAACCATTATTATCCCAAACCTCACCACCATCGCCATCGCGTGAAACTTCAACCCAATATGTCGTCCGGAGTGTAAACCATGTGTCCATCATGGCCTCCATCCGAATATGAAAGTCGTATATCGTCCACAAATTGCTTCCCGGCCTCTTGAAAGCAAGATTAAACCCAGTTGAAATATCATCCCGCGGACCACTCCAATCAATGTTTCTGATCCTGATTTTCTTTATTTTGTCCAAGTAGATCATTGTGGTTGTATTTGAGGTTTCACCCATCGGAGTTCATATTTTTTGCAGATTGACTCAAACTCTTCAATTGTTTTACTAAAACCCTCATAACCAATTCCCCTGACCCCAATCCTATATTGGCCGAAAAGTGTCTTTACCTCAACCAAATCATAAATTGGATCATCGTATCCTCTTGAGTATAAAATCCACGCGGGAATTCTGAAACCTTCATGTATCAATCGCCACAATTCTTTGTAGTCGGTTGACAGCTCAAATCCTTTTATTTCGGGCTTCATAACACCTCCTCCAATTCCAACACATTCTCCTGACCGACCTTCACCACCTCAGTCTCATCCTTCTCCGCATGGTTTTCGATGGGCTTTTCAAACAGCCAGTGGACAAACACAAACGTCCCGATGGACACCCGATCGTTACACTGATGGCAGAATGTTCCACCCTCCCGCTTTAATGGCGGCGGGACCTCTGCCAGTTCGTAAAAAACAGAATTACACCTTACACATTTGACAACACGTGTGATGGTATAAATCCTACCTTTAATTACGAAGTTTTTCGAATGTGTTTTTATACACACTACTTTATCACCTGATTTCATTGTGCTGTAAAGTTTTCGAAAATTACCCAAATGCTTTTCGGGATCTGCGTTGTTGACACCGGGATCCACGATAGTGCAATCCCGCCCGACACCTTCTCGCTGAATATAATTTCGGCACCCAGATTGAGCGACATATCTTTCACATCATCCGGGATCACTGTACCAACCGGAACTACCAGCGCCCGGGGAGTGCCCAGCATTTTCGAGTTGATCTTACCCTCTTTGCTTTGTAATATTCTTTGAACAGCCTTCCAGATCATAATCTGCGTTATTTTACAGGTTCCGGTGGAAATTTTTGCATTAGATCAGCGTTGATTTCCTCAGCATCCTGAATACTGAATTGGCTACCTTTTTCCGCTACGCGTTTTTGCACCTGTTCAATTGCATACATACTGGCTACATTTGTATTAATACCAACAAGTGCTAACGCCTTCGAAATTTGGTCCAGTCTTTTGATGTCGTTTTGTTCTTCCATTTTATTTTGGTTTTGATTTTTCTGTTTAGTTATAACTAAACCCGTTTCCGGGTGACTGTCCGCACACCAGAGGCCATCCGGCTTTGCGTGCCTGCTTACCATAACCTCAGTCAACGATCCGACTCGAACGGAATCCGCGATCCAGAGTGGACTCGAACCACCGACATCAAGCTTAACAGGCTTGCGCTCTACCAACTGAGCTACTGAACCAATAACGGGTGTGGCTATCTCCGTGTACTTTGGCGAAATCATCTTTTCCCTGTCAGCTTCACCTGAAAAAAATAACTTTCACCACACCCTTTCTTTTTACGGTTTGCGGTCCAGGAGGGAATCGAACCCTCGCCTTCTCAAAGCTTTACGGTGCCTTTACTTTACGAGTTTTTTCAAGAGCTTCCCCTACCGGCTTCATATTGACGATCTTCCACTAATCCACTGAACCAGGTGCCGGTCTTTCGCGGCTGTCAACTAAAACTTACCTATGAAAAAATCACGAACACAAAGTTAAGCAATACGCTAACACAATGCAACAATTTAACCATCAATTAACACCACGATCATTCGCATACCATTCGACGACTATTCGTCGAACGCTCGTCGAATCATCGTCGATCAATCGTCGAACGCTCGTCGAATTTTAAAAACCCTCCCGCATCATAAATTACAAAGATTCACCCAACGTTCAAAAACATCCCCGGAAATACCCCAAAAGTTTATGTACCCCCAAAAATGCCTATCTTGATTATCAATACGTTACAGCGTTTTGTCGTCGAACGATCGTCGAATGGTCGTCGATTAATCGTCGAATCATCGTAAATTTCTACGATCACTCGTCGAACGATCGTCGATCAATCGGTGCATAAAAGGAAAGGAAAGGAAATAGAAAGGAAAGGAAAAGAAAGAAAAAGAAAGAAGTGCTTCGCACATCGTGTTCTTTTTTTTTAAAACAAAAAATTATTTTGAATTATCCCGAATCTCTTTTTCGGCTGCCTGAATTCCCAGATCAATCAATCTTCTCATCGTGTCGTTTATATCCATCCGCCACACCCCGGAAATTCTCATCATCCGTTCATACAAAAAAAATGGAATTCTTGCGCGCGGCTGAAACATCAGAGACTCCTTACGCAATCCAAGCCGATAAAAACGCTCATAGGCGGGCAACCAGAGCGTATATAGCTGTCCACTGTAGATTATCTCCACCAGGATCTTTTTCTCCTCGCAGACCCACGTATTTACGATTTCCGCTCCCTCGTAACTTTTGGTGTATCTCCGAACTTCAGTAATACCGCTTGCCGTGAGCCAGCATTTTATACCCACGGTGCTTCTATCAATTTGGCTGTTTTGAACTTCTAATTGCCTTATCATGCCATAATGTATTGATATACAGAAATATAACTTAACGTCATTTTAGCGGCTTTTTCTTGTATATTTTTCAGAGAAACTAATCTCCATCTCAGGAGAAATATACACGTCGCCCATCGGGCCGCAGATCATCAGGATGTGATACTTTGCTGAGAAACCAGATCTTTGTGTCTGAATATTGCGCCACTTCAGTTCCGTGGATGTTCCCAGAATATCAACCGCCGAATTCATATACCAGCTTTCACCATCAACGGATGAAAACAGAAATATACCAAGCGACTTTCCACTGGCGACAATTCCGGATCCGTCGGCAAAAAGCTGCTCAATCTTCGTATAGATATCCGCGGCCTCTCCCTGGAATGGCTGACTGATAAATACCATCGGCCGGAACAATTCCGGTTCTGCAGCAAAGTCCGTAGCATAAACACCCGTGTAGGTTGTTGCGCTGACTTCCCCCAGGATATAAAGCTGATTGGATCCATTCCGGAGTGCGTAGGTCCGGCTTCGACCATAGAGAAACCTTCTGTAAACAACACTACTCTTTGTCCATACCTGATGTTTGAATGAATAGATCCAGGAATATGCGAATGATGGATTGGAGATAATCAACTCGTTTTCAATCGGATCAAAACCCATAATACAGGCGGTTGTTCCTCCGATGCCAGTCATCCCCCCGATGTAGGAACTAAGCTTCGTGGTTGTCAGGAGGCTGAAGAACGTCCCGAAGTTTGCGCCGGTCGCGATGGTGTTGAAATGCGCGTTGGAATAGATCTTCGTCTTGAAATCCAACCCATCAATCAGCTGGCTGATGTACTGAATATCCTGCCCAGCCATGGCGCCGATGCCCTTTGATGAGGCAAAGAGAATAATATTCCCGGCCTTCGTTAATGATCCCGCACTCGAGAGTCGATCATCCGATATCGGAGTGATGGATGTGACAAACATGGCTCCGGATGGATCTACATTCATAGCCCAGATGCCAGACTCCGTGAAGGCGATCAACGGATATGATCCGAACTGGCCAGTTGATACCGGCATTGCATTCTCACTGATGGCGAGGACCCTTGAGTTTCCAACCTGATAGGAATTTAGTGCCGGGAAATAAAACACATTGTCGACCGCGGACGCCTGAACACGGTTTGGGTCTTTTATGATGTTGTCTTTAGTATTATCAACCACTGGTCCAGCAGAAGTACCACCCTTCCAGTTAATAGTAACGCCCTTAAGAGATGCAAATTCGACACCCCCGTATGGAATAAATGGATTACCGCTACTTGCACAAACAAACGAATAATTGTGAAGCGCATGGGCCTTCATCTCTAAACCAGCCAAAGGACAATTAAAATAAGTTAAAGCCCCCAACCAATCCTCGATAATTCTAACCCTGATTGCCCTGTTGTCTGGGTATGTTATTACGGGAAGCCATGCAACCTGCGACGTTGCGTTGTGTGAAATAACATCAACATTAGCATAATCACATAGTGTTATTTTTTCACCACTTGAAGATTGAAGCGTTATTTCAAGCTTTAATGAATGTGTGCCAATCGACACACCACCACCACACTTATCAGTTGGGTATGTAAACATTTCCGCCGTCTCTGGATCACGCAAGGATGTTGAAACGTCTGCCAATAGTAACCGATTGTTGTATATGTGGTTATGGTTTGCAACAAATGCGTGATGAGAAAAATTATCAACCGGCATTTCATCTCTGGTTGCCATATCCGTGACGTCTCCCGGATATTGATATGATGGCGTGACTGTATCAAACTGTAAATTACTATTCATTAGTAGCTTGAAATCCGTGTACACGCTTGTATTGTTTTCCACAAGAGACTTGAAGTCGTATTTATATAATTCTAAAAAAACCTGTTCCCCATAAAAATAATCAATATTGAGTTTTTCAAGATCGTTATCCTCTTTCAGAACTGTGTCATGAAGAGGGTCGGTCATGTAAAAGTTTACAGATTTTATAATTTTTCCAAACAATGTTTTTTTAAGCATAAACGCGTTATTCCTTGCATTGTTCAGGATGCGCGCCATTACAAACCCTTTATAAAAATTATAGTTTCCGTTGTATGGATCCCCCCACCATCCAGCTCCTATGTATGCGTAAATAGGCCGACTATGCTTAATGATTTCCCCGTAAATTGTTTCGAAAGCATACACTATCAAAACCTGCCCGTAAAACTCACCCTTCTTTTTGGCGGTCGTTAGGTTTGTTTCATGATCACTCATTCCACTACACGCCACGAGCGGTGTGGCGGTCAACTCTGTATATAACTGAATATCAAGGTTTATTTCAGATGTATCAATCACAAGATATGTTTCATCCGTTGCGTCCCAGATACAATACTTCCGATACATATCCGTAACCGATGACACGATCAGAATATTTTTGTACTGAGTGAATATAAAATCAGTTGAAACAGCATCAAATATTGGATAGGTCACTCCCGCTGGATCCATGTAGCCAACCGACAGATTATTCTCCTCCCAGAAGATAAAATTCTCCCGGTCATCCAACACGTGAACAAACAGAGCATCAGCAGATAGTGTGTGTTTCTTTACCGGCGGAACAGATCTCCACGCACCATCATCGAGCCTTGCGTTTATTACCTCCGACATGTTTCCCGCCGGACCCTGCGCGTTTGGTTGACTTGCCACTATTCCGTTCAGGCTTAATTTCTTTTTCATTCTGTGTGGGTATTTTTTGATATGTTATCTCAATTGTCTTGGTTTCAACCTTGACCTTTAGCTGCTGGTTTAGGTTTTCAAAGAAACCGACATCGGCTGTTTTGGCTCCCAACTTCGGACGGTTGATCACACCCTGGGAGACTGCAATGATATTCCCAAGGGTGTTTGCGTCGAATGCTCTTTCTGTTGCCGTCTTTAATTTCTGCAGAGCCTTATCCCGGATCTCATAGGCCAGTCTTGTTGCGTTGTCTTCGAGCTCCGTCATTCGCTCATCGGATAATGGCACAATCTCATCCGACTCCAACACCATTAATTCGTCCAGATTGGTAACCTGAAGTTCTTTGGTGTCATTTTTTGCTTCCGTTTTCTTGCGCATAAAACATTGTGTTCGACAAATGTACGCTGGTTTGATGTGATTTTTGCAGTTAATAACAACAATATTGAATATAATTGATGCAATCACCTTATTATTGCGACGTATTTTCGGGGAAAATTTACAACCATGCCCCTCCCATTATTAGCTCTCGGAATCGGCGCTGCCGGATCACTTGTCTCGGGGATCTTCTCCGGACGACAGAATAAGAAAGCGCTTAACGCGTCACTCGGCGCGCTTGACACTGTTCAGGGTACTGCGGATAAGAGGCAGGCTGAACTTGATAAGTGGTATTCGGATATATCCAACACTCCCGCACTACAGAGCAAAACAGCAAAAGCCCAGATGACAAAGCTGATGGACTATGTTCGCGGAAGGAGTGAGCAGGGAAAGGCCCAGGCTGCACTAACCGGTGGATCCGACGAGGCGGTTGTTGCAAACAACACTGCGATGGGTCAGACCGTCGGTGATACAGTGAACAGCATTGGAATTCAGGATGAGGCACGGAAGGATGCGGCAAGATCTGAATTCAATCAGCGCCAGTCAGGTATTGACAGCGTATTAAACAACCTTGCAATGGCACGCGGGAACATCCAATCGAATTTCCATCAACAGAATGCGGCCAACTGGTCCAACGCCGGCGGAAACATTGGTGACGCGGCTATGAACTTTGCGTGGCTTGATTCAATGAAACCAAATGAATAATCACATGCCAGATCCAAACGAAATAACCGCAAACCTCGACCTGTTTAAAACTCCGGTCCAGGCTGGCTCAGGTCAGCAACAGGAAAAAGAGCAGGAGGATTGGTACGCACAGCTTGAAACCCTCCTTGAAACAACCAAGCCTAAGTATGACACAGCATCCGAAGAAAGACTCCGCCGACTTTCAAAGGCCAATGCCTACGGTGAAGGATTTCGCGCAATCGGGGATATGGTTACTGCCGCAACGAAGGGTAATGTCGAAAGGAGACAGCCATCACAGATACAACCATTCGTGTTCAAGGGGTTACAGGACCTAAACACCGACTACACAACAAGGCGAGATGCATATACCAATACCGTCGCTGGACTCCGGATGAAGAAACAGGCCCAGGATGATGCAAACAAAAAGTGGGATGAGCAGCTTGGAATTTACAAGGGCAATCAGGACATGCAGCTGCAGAAGCAAAAGGACATGAATGAGTATAACGCCGCCAGGGTATCGATGCAGCAGGCTAAAGCGGAACAGGATAAAGCCTGGAAAGACTATCTCAAGACTAAAGATGCGAAGGCTCTACAACTTGCATACGCGAGACTGAATAACGACAACGAGCGCCTGAAGCTTGCTAAAATGAAGCTTGCTGCCGATCCAACGATGTCTCCGTATTTACAGGATGATGACTTCTATATTGGATATGATCCACTCGAGGCGCCAGAAATTCCAGAGGATATCCGCGGGACCGATGCTGAGATTGGTTATTCAATGCAATATCTGACCACACTCGGATTGAGCCCTGAGCAATATCAGCGCGAGGCCATCAATATGCTGACCAATCAGTATAATCTATCCGTCCCGGATGCAGCCAAAGTAACCGAACAGTTCATAACAAAGTAAACACTATGCTTCCTGATAACGATCCAACCAAAAACCAGCAGCAACGTACAGTTAATTTTGATGAGATCCAGAAGGGCGCCAAAATGTACGGCGGCGGCCAGACAACACCCGTTCAAACTACATATTCGCCACAGGTTCCGGTGATCGAACAGCCGGATGGTGGTGATGAAAATATTGGTGGAGCCCTCAAGAATAAGCCGGGAATCAATCCAGCATATAAAAACTACAAGCCTAAACCTAAGCCGGAGCCAGAACAGGCAAGCCCATTAAACTATGATTTCGGGTTTGATCCTAATGCATTGCTTGAACAGAAGTCTGAGACAACCCAGATGACCGCCACACCTCAAACAACTCAGGCGGCCGCCAATCAGGTCAAGGGTAATCAAATTCTTGCACAGCCAAACATTGAAAAGTCTGAGCTCACTGGCGAAACCAGAGATGCAAACAAACGGATATCGGATGACTTTGAGTCCATTGTTTTGAATTATGGAGTGGGAGATGATGCCTTCCAACGTTTCTCAGATTACCTCATCCGGACTCAAAAGATGTCTCCGGAGGATGCTGAAAACCTTGCTAATCTTACATTCGCAAAGGTGAACAGCCCCGACCGGGTTACACTCACAAAGCCGGATATTACACCGGAGCAATTTCTTTTGAACCAGGATGCTCAGTCTCAGTTTGCAATTGCAGACTATTTACAGCAGATTGATCAGCGACTTACAAAGCTGAATTATTCAGGAGTCAACGCCGCCGGCGCCGCAAAACAGGAACAAGTTAAGGGGTATCAAAAGCAGGAATTCACTCCCGGAGTATTTGATAACGGATACATGACGACGGATAAGGTCCGCGAAATGATTGATGTTATTCCCGCCATGGGAGAAGCCGGAAATATGGATGCAATCACCATGGCGAAAGTCCATGCTGCAAACCGTATTGATCAGTTGAATGTTGATCAGGCTACGAAAGACAAGTATAAAAAGATGGCAGAGGATCGGCTGAGTACAATGGATCCAATTCTGGCCACCGAATGGGTTTTACGTGACCGTCTTATTGAGATTGAAACAGCGCTGTCTATTCCTCAGAATGAAATATTTTCGAACCCAGAGGGTGTGAAACAGAGATTACTTGAGGCTGGGCTGCCAAACGGGGAGGCTATATTTGATGAGCTTGCAAATATTGGAGCTGGTCTCAAACAGATTGAAAAAACCAAAGAAATCAAAGCAGCGCCAAAGCGCGGTGAAGAAAGCGTAGGAGACTTTTTCCAGTACTTTGCTGACAACGGAGAGGAAGCCCTTGCGGATGCACTTACACTTGGCCTGTATGGTTATGGTCAGACTCAGGATGTCAAAAATCTTGTTGAGCGTGGAACTGGACCGAATGCCTCTGATGCTGACAAGGCTGCCCTGATGGGGTATATTTTCAAGGATGAGGCTGCAAAGAATAATCAGCTGTCGTGGGTGTATAATACTGGCGGTGCTGTCAGTGAAATGGTTCCGTTTATGCTCACATTTGGCGCTGGACGAGGTATGGCAAAAGGGATGTCAAGGGGCGCAACAAAATACGTCATACAGCAGACAGAGAAAATAACCACGAAGATCCTCCCGCGTATTGCTGGCACTGTGACAAGCGCCTCAATAGAAGGAGCGTTTTATACAGCGGTTTCCCCCGCATTCCTTGAGTCGTATGCCAATCGACAGATGAAGGATGTTGTTTTCTCAACGAGCCCTGATGGTAGTATCACCGCTGACTTTTCAAAGGTTGAAGATCCAATCACCTCCGCATATAAAGCTGGTGTAAGTACCTGGCTTGAATTCTCAACTGAGGGTGTTGGTGAACTTTTTACCGGCGGCCGGAAGCTTGTTATGAGCGAACTCAATAAGCGGATCGGTAAAAACATTCTGCAGAAGTCCGGGGATGAACTGGTCTCCTTTATGTCAAAAGCAAAGAGTGATCTCAGATGGGATGGTACTTTGTCAGAGTATTTCGAGGAACTTGTTAACGGTATTGCCGCACCTATACTCACAGGCGAAGGCGATGTTTCTGACTTCTTTGAAAAAGAAAATCAATATCAGCTTATTACCTCAATCCTTTTAATGGATGGCGCTTTCAAAACCGCTGAAGCTTCAGCCAATGGCGTTTCGAACATTCAGAATGCAACGAACAAGCGCGCATACAACAAGGCCGGAGACGTGTTGGTTCAAACGATGGGGCCGGATGACGCGAATCAGCTTCGTGATATCATGATGATTGATGACGTTGAAAAAAGGGAACAGGCCTTCATTGAAAACGGATATCTCACCCCTGAATCATCCATCGATATAAACGCAGGAAATAAAATCGACAGCCCAGAGAAAGCATCCGCATTGATTGAATTCGTAAAGGCTGCATCAAACTACCAGATCTCATCCGACTTCGAAATTCAGAAGATCGAGGAAGATCTTTCAAAGGTCGTAAACAAAGAGTCCGGCAATATCGTTATTGCTGAGGATGCTGAGGGAGAAAACTACTTTGTCGTCCAGCGTTCAATGAAATCCGTTCTGGCTGTCAATATGGAAACCGGCAAACCTCAATGGAAGTCAGCTGACTCTCTCCGGATAATAAGCGACATGCCGGCAGATAAGTTTGCACAGGGCCACGCCCAACAGCAGGAGCAGGAAACGGAAGCGGAAATTTTACTACAGGAGGAAGCACAACAGCAGGTTCAGCCAGAAGCCCAACCGGAAGCACAGCAACAGACACCAGCCTATGTTCCAAAACTGCGCGACAGGCACACAATTGATGGCAAGGAATATTATGTCGCCCAGATGGGTGATGGAATGATCCAATTAAACCCCGTTGAAAATCCTGATGGACTTGCAGCGCCGGTCACAATTCCAGAGCAGCAATTGTCCGAGATGGTTGCAGCACAACAGCAGCCGGTGGTTGAAACTCCCGTTACAACAGAGGGTTCTCCCGTTACAACAGAGGGTCAGATCACTAATACAGAGGGTGAACAACAAGCCCCGCAGCCGGTTATCAAGCAGTTTGGAACGAGTGACGGAAAGGTAAACGTCGACTTCACCATTGATGAAAACAAGATTGCAACCAGCAATTCAACTTACGACTCAGAGGCAGACGCACAGAAGATAATTACCAAACTTGCGCCCAGATTCACCGGGAAACGAGAATTCACAGTTGTTGACGTTTCTGATCCGAACGATGTCGATGCACCAAATGAGTACCGGATTGTTTCTCATCCGATCCAGAAGGCCCAGGCCGAACAGGTCCAGCCGGTAGTTGAACAACAGCCGGTCGCAGAAACACCCATTGAACAGCAGGCGCCAGTCATCGAGCAGCAGCCCATTCAGGAGCAGCCGAATGAAACCTTGACACCTACAGCCGAAACCTTGACACCTCAGCAGGAAACCCCGCAGGCGGAAGTAATACAACCGGAAACAGAACAGGCTCCGGTTATTGAGGTTCCGGAAAACACATCCTCCCCGGAAGAAATTACACAACAGGAGGCCGTCACAAATACCAACCCAACTGAGAAACAGAAGGAGGCCGGTAATTACAAGAAGGGTCGCATCGAAGTACAGGGATTGAATATTGCTATTGAAAACCCGAAGGGATCAGAGCGCTCAGGCGTTGACGCCAATGGTGAGCCGTGGAGCACAACCATGAATAATACCTACGGGTATTTCGAACGGACAGAGGGCAAAGATAAAGACCAGGTTGACGTGTTCCTTGGTGATGATCTTATAAGCGAAAACGTGTATATAATTGACCAGCTGGATAATAACGGCAATTTTGACGAGCATAAAGTCATGCTTGGCTTTAACAGCTCAGCTGAGGCCGTTGCTGCATACATGGCAAACTATGATGAAGGATGGACCGGTTTCGGCGCAGTAACCGAAATGGAGATGGACAACTTCAAAGACTGGTTGGGTGATGGGAAGCGCACTCATTTACCGCTATCGTATTCTCCCAGTGTTGGCAAAGCTACATCCGAGACGGAGTTTATTGACTATGTGATAAAAAACTCAGCAGATCCTTCGCAGATATACCAGGCGTGGCAAATGGAGAATGATCGACTGCCGTATAACACTCTGAAACCATGGCAACAGGCCCTTGCCGATGGTGGTTATAAGACCACTCAGAAATCATTTGCAAATGTCTATGATCCGGAACAAATAACCCAGACCCTCGCGCGGATGTTTTTCAATAAGAAGGGAACACCCCTTGATGTTATTGCCATGGGGTTTGATATGGAAGGATCACAGCAGGATGCGGAGAAGATTGCCGAGTTTATGGTTGAATTGTCCCGCTCTAATCCTAAGAACAGCGCAAGACGCATGGCCCTTGCAGAAAAATTCCGGACCATTACGGGTGTATGGCCGAGTCAATATCAACGCGTTTCATCCAAAAACAATATTGAAGTAATTGAGTCGTTTTTAAAAAGATATACCAGCGATAAGTCGATGGATCTTTTGAGCCGACTTGAGTCCGTCAGAAACGAATTAACCAATGACAATTATGAAACCATCAGACACCTCATCATCGACTCCCGAAATGGACAAATCGAAAAGCCAGTATTTCAATCCACCCAAACCGAATCCAGTGGATCTGAATTTAATCAGGAGAATCAGAGCAGCGTCCCAGATGATCCGGGAGCACGACCAGACAGCAATGAAGGAGAAGAAGATTTAACCGAACTCGAGTCTCCATTCCACGCTGCCGATAGTAATCTGTCTCCGCAGTCACGTCAGCGAATACAGCAGATAGATAAAGAGATTGCCGCAGCCAGGGCGCGATGGAAGGTTGCGGTAAACGAGCGCGATAAGCACGCGAAAGAATTACAAAATCGTGTTAATCTGTTTGGTGTTGACCAAGAGGGTCCGACCAATCAGATCGGTATGTTTGATGACGTTGAATCAGACACATCGTCGGAGAACTTTCAGGCGGCAATGGCCCCCTATCAACGCAAGGTTGATGAGGCAAAGAAATATATTGACAGCCTTGAAAAAATTCGTGGTGAAATAATTAGCACCGACGGAAATAATCTGACGTTATTCCGCTCAAACGCACTTGAGCAGATTGTCGCTGCGGCCGAAAACGATATTGCCTGGCACCGTCTTATTCAGTCAGTTGCAAACGACTTTGCAAAGGGCTTTGGAATACCAGTCCGCGCAATTTCCAATATGAATGAATTGCCCGACAATGTAAAGGAGGAACTTAAAAAAGCAAAGGCCGCAAAGTCCGACTTTATGATTGATGGATTTTACAATGAGACGTCCGGGAGCCCGGAGGTCGTCCTTATTCCATCAAATATCAGCGACGTTGATAAAGTCAAAACCCTGATCGCGCACGAAGTTGTTGCACATCATGGCATGAGACAGTTGTTTGGAGAGAAATTCGACAAGCTGTTGACTCAGGTATATAACGGCATGTCTGAGGAACAACGAGCCGAAATAATTGATATCAACAAAGGCTATTACTCCGGCAAGCCACAGGCAATTGCTGATGAATTCCTTGCGTATTCATTCGAGGATCTTATGAATGGCACAGCCCCGACCTGGATGCAGAGTATTTGGGCCGAGATCAAGCAGATGGTCAGAGATCTGTTCAATGCTTACGGTATTCCATTCTCAGAAACAGACCTGCGCGTACTGGCAGAGAAGTCAAAACAGAACCTTATTCGCAATGCCGCAAAGCAATCGGTAGTCGCTGGTCAACCAATGTTTTCAATGGCTGGTGACAACGCCATCAAGAATATGGATGAAGCAATTATCGTCGAGGAGAAGAAGGTCGAGGCACTTCAGATGAGTGTACTTGGTTATGGCGCTAACGAGATCAAGCTTGTAACCGGATGGGAGAAGGGTCCTGATGGAAAATGGTTTTATGAATTCAGTGATCGCAACTTCACCCTGAAGGGAAGCAATGTAAAAAGCATCATTCAGGATATATCTATCGACTTTGCGGATCCATTGGATCCAGAGCCACGAAAGGTTAAACTCTCTGACGTCATCAAGGCCCCGGAACATTTTAAGTATTACCCTAAGCTGGCCGACATAACCGTCCGAACAGAAAGTTATGGCGCAAACATCAAGGGTGGTTTTGAACAAGAGACCCAATCAATTGTCATAAATTCAAACCACAACTGGACGCCCACTGAATTACGTCACACATTACTGCATGAAGTACAGCATGCAATTCAGGGTATTGAGGGATTCGAGCCCGGTGCATCCATGGAGGCGAGGACTGATGCAATCAGTCAAATTGATCAGGAAGCGCGGTTGTTGATCGGGAAGCAAGAGGATCTAAGCAGGTGGAAAAATCGCAATGTATCTGATCGCGCAAAAGCATTGTCCGAAATCAATGATCAACTCAAACGCCTTGGCAAAATCAGGCAGAGACTCGCATTTGAATTGTCGGACAACGATGCTTACAGGGTTAAGCTTGGAGAGGTAAACGCAAGAAATGTAATCTTCAGGGATGAAAAGAGAAATGAATTCGCTGAGAAATTAATAAAGGATGGAGTAAAACCGGATGAGGCCATTGTTATTGCTGACAACCTTGTTATGGCGCAGCCATTCTCTGTTACGTCCGTTATGTCGGGGATGCAGTTTCCGGTATCGATGGATCACACTCTGTATCTGAATGCTATTGTTGAGACTGGCGGTGTTGCGATGGATGCAACAGCCGAAGCTATTCCGGAAACCATAACGGTTGATGGCGTTGAAAGACCGACCCGCAACAGTGACGGCAAGGCAATTCATCCAACCATTTCCGGTATTGAAAACTTTTGGAAGTGGTTTGGAGATAGCAAGGTTGTGGATGAGTCTGGCCGGCCGCTGGTAGTAAACCATGGCAGCCTTAGTAATTTCACTGAGTTTGATATTGAAAAGTCTGGACAATCAAACGATATTGCAAAAGTTGGCTTTTGGTTTTCGTCAGCTGAAAATTTCGGGGAAAACTTTGCAAAAGAAATTTGGTACGGTGAGGGAAATAGTCCGGTAGTGTACGACACATATCTATCAATCAAAAACCCTAAAATATTTACAACCGACTCGGTTGATCCTAAAGCCATATCTGATATTCGATCAAAGATAGATGCTGCGGAAAATACTATATCGAAGCTCAGGAGCAAGTGGAGTGAGTATTATGGAAACTGGCAAGAACTTGAGGCGTTTAATCTCTCCGCTTATGGACGGATTGATGACACAAACAGGGATTATTATTCAGCCAGAACAAAAGGGAGTGCTGCGGCAATGTCTGACGGACTTCAAGCAGCTGAGTATGTGAAAGAATTGTCGGTGCTTAAAGATAAATCTGACGAACTTCATTATTCCGATGCGTATCAGAAGTTTAGAACCGATGTTTACAAAATAGCCGGGAAGGGGTCGAGGGATGCAAACATCGGCGGACTTGGAATGTCTTTGAATAATGCAGGCGAGGTTGTAAAAGAATATGTCGAGAATCTTAAAAATGATGGATATGATGGAATAGTTATCAAGGGAACATCCTTTGACAACGGTGCTGCAGGAGGGAATAATGATCAATTTGTCGCGCTTGATCCCAATCAGATCAAGTCTGCAACCGGTAACACCGGCGCCTTTGATCGGAATAAACCGCAGATACAATTCCACGCATCCACAAAAACCCCATCGCCAAAAACCTACCAGTCTACAGTCGAAACAGCACTCAGCAAGATCCAGCAGAATAAAGCGCTGCCGGCACAATGGAAGGCTATGCTGATGAATTCCGGAGCGAAGCCTGCAGAACTTGACTGGATGGGATGGGATGATAATTTCAATGAGTCGGGAAAAATATTCACCAGAGAGGATATTCAGAAATGGGTCGATGAGAATCGGGTGGAGATTGAGGATATAACCAAAGGGGAAATTAGACCAACAATTGATCCTAATATTAAAGTGTGGGAGAATTGGGCTAAAAGTAAATATCCGGATGCTGAGAATATTGAAGTTGTTCAAAATGCATCTTCGGCAACACAATTTGGCTACAATGTATTAGTTGATGGCAAGATGGTGATACAAGGTGGTGCTCAGACGTATGACTACCAGTTACCCAAATTGACCGACGCAAAATATTCAGACTACCAACTCCCCGGCGGAGACAATTACAAAGAGATGCTGTTGACGATGCCCGTAAGCGTATCGGGGAAAATAACGGCAATTAAACACGAAAAACTTAATGGTGATCAGTATTTATATTCAATTGAAAGGGATGGTGAATATGAAGGGCTTCAATCAGCTATATCCGAGACGGAAGCAATCAAATTGTTTAAAAACAGAATAGCCACAAAAGAGGAAAAGTCAGCTTTCAAATCCTCCCATTTCAACGAGCCAAATATCCTTGCGCACATCCGCTTCAACGAGCGAACAGATAAAGATGGAAACAAGGTATTATTCCTTGAGGAAGTACAGTCTGATTGGGCGCAGAGTGGTAAAAAAGAAGGATTTAAGCCGAAGGATTTCAAATGGGATACTCAGCTTGGAAAGGATGCAGTTGCGGCAATTAAAGACATGAATAATCTTGGTTTTAATTCATGGCAGGAAGCTGCAAGGCAGATTTCAAAAGATCCTGATTTCGTGCAAACCTTTGATATTGACCCAAAATACATTCAGTTGCTTATCGATTGGAAAGCGGCCGCAAACATTGAAAAGAATGTTCCGGACATGCCTTTCAAAAAGACTGACCAGTGGGCCGGACTTGTTATGCGACGCATGATCCGCTATGCAGCAGAGAACAACTTCGACAGAATTGCATGGACTAATGGCGAACAGCAAGCCGAAAGATATGATCTTAGTAAGCAGGTTAATGAGATAGTGGCTAAAAAAGATAATAACGAAAACTACGCCTTAGAAATAGAATATAATGGAGGCGGGAAAAGAAGGGTAACAGTTGCGGAAAAAGATCTTGAAAATACAGTAGGCAGGGATTTGGCTAAAAGAATCATTGATGATTTCAATATAGGTAAATACAACTTTCCGGCGCGGAAATCAAATGTTTATGCAGGCCTTGATCTCAAGGTCGGTGGCGAAGGAATGAAAGCCTTTTACGACAACATTATCCCCTCCATTGCAAACAAGATCGGAAAGAAATTCGGCGCCCAGGTGCAGCCTGTGGAGCTTTCGGAAATCGGCGAAGTGAATTCAATTCCTGTAACCGACAGCATGAAAGACTCCGTGCTGGATGGCGTTCCAATGTTCCGCGCTTCATCCGGTCCACGTCTCCCGAAAAACCAGAAGATTGTCCGTGGTGCCGGAAACAGACTCCGCATGTTATTTGGTGACAGAATGCAGCCGGTGAAACTCCTGCAGGATGAAGTTATTCGCAGGGGTGGAAAGATTGATACATTTTCCAATGCCTACGATCAGGAAAACAGAGCCCGTTCCCGCGCGATGGCTCGTATTGAAAAGCTGAGTGATAAACTACTTGACCCCATTGAAAAGAAGATTGTCGAAATAATGAAGGGTAATCGTTCACTCACATTCCAGGATATTGAAAAATATCTGATTGCCAAACATGCGCCAGAGAGAAATGATTATTACCGGTCGAAGAACACGGATGAAGATCCAAACAGGGTTTATTCCGGCGGTATCATTTTACCGAAAGATCATCCCATCCGCGAAGCATATTTGCAGGCGCAGTTGGCGTCAAAGGTCAATCCAAATACATCAACAGAGGAATTCAATAAGATCAGCGACGAGCTGAATGAAAAGCTTGACTTTGATGGTGTTCCTCTTGACAATGATGTTGCCAACGCCATTGCCGCTGACTATGAAAGCAAAATCGGGAAACAGAAGGCTGACGAATTAAGCGTGTTTGTTCACGATATGAATGCGGCGGTGCTTGATCTGTATCTTGAATATGGTGCAATCAACGAGGAGCAGCACACCGAACTGTCAACCCGATGGAGTAATTATGTTCCTCTCCGTGGATGGCGCGAGGATGGCAAGGATATATTCGACTGGCAGCAGGGACACGGTGGAAATTCAAATATGCTGAAATCAGCTGAGGGCCGTATTTCCGAAGCCGACTCACCACTGGCCTATATGGAAAATATGATGATGTCCGCAGTCGTCTGGGGTGAGGATAACAAGACAAAGCAGGCGTTTCTCAATATGATCCGCAAGAACTACGACAAGAAGGATGGATTGTTTGAGGCGAAAAAAGTCTGGTATGTGAAAACCGGTATCATTGACCCTGAAACCGGTCTGGAAAAAACAATCGAAACCACAGTCAAACCTCCGGACGCTCTATTTGAGGCCGACCTTGTGACAACTGAAGTGGCAAGCGAATACAAGCGACACCTGCCGGGAAGTATGGCCGAACAGCGTGAGGTCGAGGTGCTTGAAAATGGAGAGAAATACATCATCGTTACAACCGATCCGGACGTTGCCAATGCGATCAACCACAATAACGATATGTGGCAGGATGCATCCAGGGTATCACAGAGGACCGTTGGGCGCGTGACTCGTTTCATGTCCTCCCTGATGACATCAAAGAACCCGGCCTTCATCATCCCGAACTTAACGAGGGACTTTGCCTATGCTTGGATCTCCAACGCATCCGACAACCAGGGAACATCCTTCGTGCTGAATATGCGCCGGGCATCCGGAGCCATCACCAGAGCGATGAGTGGTAAAGCTCAGCCCGAGAAATACGATGGCATTACCCGAAATCGCTACTACTACGATAAATTATATGCTGACTTTATATCCGGAGGTGGCCGCACCGGTTTCCTTCGCAATATGGAGCTTGATAAGATCAAGGTCGAGATAGAGCGCGACATATCAATTTTGTCAAAACCACTTAAACCACGCAACGCAGCCATACATGTAGGTCGTTTTTTGAATAAAACATTGGACTACATGGCTGGGTGGTCAGAGGATATGTCAAGGTTTGCCACATACATTGCTGCCGTAAAGACAGGAAAGAGCGATTCTGAGGCGATCAAGGCCGCAAAGAACGTCACGGTCAACTTTGACCGGAAAGGTCAGCTTACGTCATTTCTGGGGGCTATGTATGCATTTTTCAACCCCGCTGTTCAGGGTGGTCTCAACTTCATGGGCCTTGCAAAGAAAAACAAGGTCGCGATAACAACCGCCTCAGTGTCATTCTTTGCGCTTGGTTACATCATGGGCGCGCTTAATCGGATGATCGGCGGAGATGATGATGAGTTTGGCAACTACTACGAAGCGCTTAATCCATACCTCCGGAAAAATTACCTGATCATTCCGACATTCTGGGACGACGACGACAAGTCATTCATTTCCATCCCGCTTCCGCCAGTGTTCAGATCTTTCTATGGCATGGGCGAACAACTGCACAGCGTTGTCAATGGAGACAAGTCGGTTGGTGGCTATGTGGCCGGCAGCTTATCTGACTTCGCCAACAGCTTTAGTCCCTTTGAACCAGGACAGTTGATCACCGAAAACGGCGGATTGACCATAAGACCATTGGTCCCAACGTCACTTCAGCCAATGTTTGATGTGTGGGTGACCGGGAAAGACTTTACCGGCAGAGATATTCGCAATGCAGGTTTCACAAAGAAGATTGATGACCTGACTCCGAATTCAATGCAGGCGAAGAAAAACACCGGGGAGGTTTATCAATGGATTTCAGATCAGCTGTTTCAGCTTGGCGGTGGTGATCCTAAAGTTAAGTCCCTCCTTAGCATCGACGATGAGGGTGGTGTTTCAAAGGTCCCTGGTATTGCGGACTGGAACCCATCCAATATTGAATATCTGATTGAGTCGTACCTGGGAGGTAGAGGTCAATTCTTTAATCAGTTATTCAAAACATCGGACGCCATTGTTGACGGCGCTATTAAGTACACCAAAGGCGAGCAGGATGGTGTTTTTGATGAGGTCAACGCAAACATGATCCCCGTGCTTAATCGGTTTATCCGTCAGCCTTGGAGATCACAGTATGTTGATCAGTATTGGAAATTATACAATCGCTATGAGGAGATTGATAATTACGAGAGAGCCATGTTTGACAAATGGTACAAGGAAAACGCCGACATGTATTCTGGACTGGATCCATCGAAAAAGAGCGACAAAAAATCCCTTCTTACCCACTTTGAAGCCGAAACAAACCTCAATGTCAACCCATTTTTCATGGATGACATAAAAGAGGCTTCTAAAACATTGAAGGATGTCACGGATGAAAACGAACGCCTGAAAATACAACGAGAAATTTCAGAGAAATATTTTGACACGATCATTAAACAACAAAAACCATGAGTATCAGGAAAGTAACAGACGAAATCAATCTGCGGAGATATAGCCGGGCGGCGCAAATCAAGGGTAAGATTAACCTCAGTAATTCAGTCCCGGCAAAATCACTGGATGACACGGGTGACAACCTTCTCTTGTTGCAGCGGTGTGAAAACTATTGGAATGCACTATCTACATTCAGGGCGCGCGCAATGCGGTCGTTCAAATACTACCGTGGTGAGCAGTGGTCGGACGCGATGGAAGATCCAGAAAACGCCGGGCAGTTCATCACGGAGGGTGAATGGATTGCGCGACAAGGACAGGTTCCGCTTAAAAATAACCAGATCAGGCAGCTCATCAATAACATCATCGGCCAGTATCGAAGCGCACCGACCAAAACAATTGCAGTTGCCAGAGCGAAGGAAAAGGCAAAGGAGCAGGAGATGATGACCAATGCGTTGCAGTATGCGCTTGGAATAAACATGACAAACGAATTGGATGCGCGTATGTTTGAATCCTTTCTGATGTCCGGTCACGCTTCACAGAAAATTCGCTTCAAAAATTGGAAGGAAAGAAATATCGATGACCTGTTTATTGAGAATACCAACCTCTTTAATCAGTTTTGGAACACCAATATCAGCGACCCGCGAATGCATGACCTGAAGCTTATTGGAGAATTCCATGATTATAGCGTTGATGAAATCATAACCATTTACGCTAAGACTCGCGCCGATGAAAAGAGAATCCTTGAGTATTACAGTTCGCCATCAAACACGTCCGATCTTTCTGACATGGCTCAACGCATGGATCGTCGGCAGCTTATGAATAATTTTCTCACGCCAAACGATATGGATAAGCGTCGGGTATATGAGATATACGCTATTCGCACAGACTGGCGCATCAAGGTGTGGGACCCAACGGCGTTGTCATTTACCATTCTATCCGGGAAGGGAGCTGAATCAGAAGTCAAGCGCGAGAATGAGAACAGACTTCGCATTGGAGCCCAGCAGGGATTGTCCCCGGAAGAAACCCCATTGCTCACATTTACAGAATTCAAAGAGCCATACTGGTATTGCAAGCATTTGACATCAAGCGGCCAGGCGTTATGGGAAGGTGAAACACCCTACGCACATGAGGAGCATCCATACATCCTGATGTTGCACCCACTTTTAAACCACGAAGTTTGGGGATTGGTTGAGGATATTATTGATCAGCAGCGCGCCATCAACCGCTCAATGATTATGATGGACATGATGATTGGCGCCAGCGCAAAGGGTGTGCTCGTGGTTGATGAGGAAGCTGTCAACGCAAACAAGATGGATCTTGCCGAGATTGCATCCGCATGGACGGCCCATAATGGCGTTGTGACCATTAAACTCACCAAGGGTCAGAACATCGACAGTGTGATCAAGCAGTTCAATGGTCAGGCACACATGGCCGGACTATCTGAATATCTGCAGGTACAGATGAATCTTATTCAACAGATTTCGGGTGTTGGTCCATCCATCCAGGGGCAGCGCGCGCCATCAGGCACACCGGCCAGCCTTTACGCCCAAGAGTCGCAGAATGCATCCATGAACACCATGGATAAAGTAAAGTCATTCAACAGCTTTATCCAGCGCCGTGACCTGAAAGCAATGAAGGTGATCAAACAGTTTTACAAGGAGGAGAGATATCTTGCTGTTACTGGCAAAACATATACCGACGCAATCAAGGTATATGAGCCTAAGTTGGTCCAGGATGTCGAATTTGATACAGTGCTCACTCAGTCGGTTGACACTCCGGTTTATCGCAATGCCATTGACAGCCTATTAATGGATCTGCTCAAGAGCCAGATGATCAACCTGAAAATGTTCCTCAAAAACACTTCACTCCCGTTTGCTGAACAGATGCTTCAGCAGATCGAGCAGGAGGAAGAAAAGGCAGCTCAGGGAGGAACACCCGATATGGCCGCTATTCAGCAGGCCGCCGGACAGGGCGATCCGAAGGCAGTGGAATTGTTACAGAAAATGATGGGAGGACAGCAAAATGCCGCTTAAACCACAGGTAACAAAATTGAATTTCAATGAGCATATTGCCGTTGAAACGAAAAAAAATATCGTAGTGATACATCATTCTGCGGGATGGGATAACGCCAGGGGAATGTATGATTGGTGGCGCAATGACAAATATAATGGGGTATGCACCGCGTATGGAATAGTTGACAGCGGTGAAATATTTGAGGGGTTTGATCCGAAGTTTTGGGGGTACGCTATTAATCCGGGCGGCGGCAATGTACCAGCAAAATACAAAACCAAAGCACACGATAAGTTTTTGAATTCTCAAGCTGTCCAGATTGAAATCTGCAACTGGGGAGCTCTAACAGAAAAGGGCGGTAAATTATATTCGTGGTCTGGCGCCGTGGTTGATCCAAGTCGGGCCATATACTACAAAGATGGTTTCCGTGGCTTTAAGTGGTTCGAGAGATATACACTGGCGGAGATAGAGTCTTTAAAAAACCTCCTGTTATGGTTTCATACTGAATTTGGAATTTCGCTTGAGTATCATGAGGATATGTGGGACACAAGCACGCGAGCGCTTGACGGAGAGCCTGGAATATGGGCGCATGTTTCGTACAGGCCTGACAAGTCCGACGCTCATCCGCAGCCTGAATTAATTGAAATGCTCAGAAGTCTCAATACAATAACACCGGGCCGAAGCACAAGCAAAGATATATGAAAAAGGTATTTCAAACAATAGTTGATAAAGGCCGTGGCAATTGCATGCAAGCAGCTGTCGCAAGTTTGTTTGAGCTGCCGCTTGAAGATGTGCCTAATTTTATTGAATTTGAAAACAATGAAAAGTATCCGGATACAAATCATTTCATTGAGATGCACAAATTCTACAGGGGAAAAGGATATGAAGATGGGATTACCTATATCAATCGAAAAAAAGATGATTCCCTTGAATTGATGATTAAAATTGCAAAGTTTGATGGTGGTATAAATGGATATCTTGACGCTACGGTAAAGAGCCAAACATTTGAAGATGTTTATCACTCCGTGGTTATTGATACCGATTTAAACATTGTGCATGATCCAAATCCAAATCAATTAGCGCTGAAGCTTACTCCTGATGATGTTGTAGGATTCGTTGTAAAAAGTGATTTCATAATTGGGAAAACGGGGGCGATTTTCACACAAGAGGAATGGGGAAGTTTGCCGGCGGAAATTAAGGACCAAAACATATGGAAATGAAAAACATTCTAACTCTCATTCTGATAGCACTCATGGTTGGGTTGTTGATAAGCGTTGTTAGCCTCCGGAGGGATGTAAAAAGTCTCCCGGAGGAGACAGCGCGACAAATCAAAGATTCTGCCGACGCTGAGAACGCTAAGGAAAATGCATACCGGGACTCACTGTTCCGGGTGGTTGATAATATCGACCGAAAAGACTGGAATAAGATCAATAACTACATTACAAACAAGTATGAAACGAAGTTCAATCATATTGATAATGCTTCTTACACTGACCTCGACAGCTTTTTCACAGTCAAAATGGCCGGGGTGGGTGAGCATTGCGAGTGATACGGTTTATTGTTTCACCGCACCACAAGCGCGAGAGCTCTGGCGAGTATATACGGAGCGCGATATGTGGAAGGAAAAGACCGATTCGGCCTCTGGGGTTATTGCGCAGCGGGACACAATTATCTTGACTCAGGAGAAAATAATTAAGTCCTATGAGCGCACAATAGCCAACGACAGCATCATTCGGCAACAGGATGCAGCGCTATATTCGGCGATTGAGAAGAAATTAAAGCGACAAAAGTTATTCACGCGGGGATTTCAGGGGTCAACAATTTTGTTGCTTCTATTGCTTCTATTGTGAAAAGTTTATACATTTGCTTCTAAATGGAAGCAATATGAAAAAGTTATTTTTTGTCGTCATACTGGCGTTGGCTGTATTTTCGGGGTGTAAAAAGGATGAGCCGGAGGCGGTTGAGGGGGTCTTGACTGTTAGCCCGACAGTCTGGTATGCAACCAATAATTCTGGTCAGTTTTATGTTGATGTGGAGAGTAACACCGACTGGACAGTTTATCCAGACAATGGTTTTTATCCAATTCAATCACTTAACGCATCGCCACTCAGCGGAAGCGGGAACGGTTCGGTAAAAATTGAATACGGAGCCGCAAGCTACCCAACCCCCGACTTAGAGTCGGCCACGATATATTTTAAATATAAATCTTTTGGTGTAGATAAATCTACATCTGTTAAAATTGATAGATGAAAATTTCTTCAGCATGTATTATATATCTGTATTTATTATTATTGCCTTGGTGAACTTTTATTTCTTTGGAATGCAGAGGGCAGCCATGATTATAAGTAGAAACGCATCTGGTGATAGCAGGTTTGTCACTGTATTATTGCCAGATAAATTTTTCTTAGTCCGACTAATCACATTAGCTAAATACATTATTCTGATTCTGATGTTATTATTTTACTCATGGCAGACTGGATTGTTGTGCTTTGGGGCTGACTGCTTAGCGTTTATATTAATACCAATTCCGTATAGGCTTTTATATTCAAGAGTATTTACGGCAAGAGTAATAAGAATTTTCAAGAGTTCCAGCATGGTCCCATACGCTCTTATTGATTCCATTAGCAGGTTATAAGAAGCAATAATCAATGAATAACCTGAAACAACGCATAAAGGACAACCTAGTACTCGGGCTGATAATTGCCGTGATCATGGGAATAATTTACCTAATCACACTATGTATAAGATAATAATATGTCTGAAACTCGACCATACTTGATTTCAATGATAATTTTTCGTACCTTTAGTTCGTTTTAATACTGTAGTCTTAAAATAATACTACATTTGCACAACAAAAAACATGGATATGGACGCATTTGTATCATATATTGTTGAAAAGTGGCCGTTTATTTTCCTGATTATTGCAGCCACCATCTTTGCATGCTGGATGGTTTTCAGTTTAAAAACGGTAAAGAGGTCAACAAAGAAATTTGAATCAGAAGGCGATTGTAAGCATCATGCCGATGGCGTGTCTAAGATTGAATCAAAGCTGGATAAGATTTACGACTTACTCTTGTTGGGTAATACGGGTATTGGTACGTCGATGGGTAAGTCTCAGAGTCCTACTCAATTATCAGACATTGGTGTTAAATTCTTTGAAAGTTGTGGGACGAAGGAACTTATTGAAGACCATGGATCGTATTATGCCTCGGTAATGCAGGCTCAAAAACCATCTACAGCCCTTGATGTTGAAAAATTGGCGTTCGACACCCTATTTATGGACACTGCATCCGACAAGTTTATAGCAATAAAAAACTATCTATACAATAACCCTGAATTTGAAGGGATTAAAGTTGGACTAAAAGACGTCTGTTTTGTCGCCGGTATTAAACTCCGGGATATTTATTTAACAGCGCATCCAGAGATTGACCCAAACAAATAGATACTTAAAAAGGCCCCATATGAGGGCCTTTTTTCTTAATCCTGATTATTGATATCTACGCTTCTGAGATCCCCGTATTCTTTTTTAGCTTCGGATTCAGCAACTCGTGAATAAACCTGCGGCCGGTTTCAGTCCATACCAGATTGACCGACGTCTTTATTACGCCGTTGGCATCGGTGTAGGTGTACGTTTCGGTTCCAGTGTAGCCTTTACCCTGATACTTATGGGTTAGCACCCAGGTTTTGTCAACCCTTCTTATCACACCCATGTCTTTGAGGATGCGATTCAGCATCACCGGCCCCATACCAAGTTCCTTCGCAATAATGGTGATCAGGATGTACGACGTCGACTCAAGCACCTTATTGGCATACTCCACGCGTGGAGCCTGAATGCCAAGCTGTTTGGCCTGTTCGGTAATGACCAGCAGCTTTCTGTCAGCGTCAACCTGAAACTCACCAATGTCGTCGGCCAGTTTTTGGTTGCTTTCGGCCAGATCAAAATTCCTTTCTGACAACTCCTGATTCTTTTTGCGTTCATCAACGAGAAGTTCACTCACCCTGGTCAGGGTTGATATAGTTTGCTCCGGATTACGCAGTAGGCTGTCGATGAAATTGTCTGTACCGGTGAAACCGAATTTCATGAGTTCCTTGATACGATCGTTGCACCAGATTGCGAATTGAGGACTTAGCCATCTGGCAAATTCAAGGGCAATGTCCTCGTGAAACCACGTGCCTTGAACAACTCCTCCTGCTGGATTTCCTTTGACAACCCGTATTGACTCTGGGAAAATATTAGCCCATTCTTCTGTTTTTTCCGAAGGCGAAATTTCGCCTTCATTGATATTAAGCGAGTTGCGTCTGCAAATCATTAGCAATACATCTCTGCGCGACTCATCCTCGAAAAAATGATTTACTTTTTTACCGAATGGTTTTGCCATTTGGGTAGCATTGATCATTGTATCTCTGTTTTGGCCGGGCATAAAGGTTACCGGCGAACCATTGTACTGAAACATTTTTGAAGTTTCCATGACTTTTTATTTTTAAGATTTACCGATTACTTTACTCCGCGACTCTCAGTGAATTCGCGCAACAATCCTTTTTCACTTACAAAATACATTAGCATGGCGTTCTCCGTTTTCAGACGGATACACTCCCGGATTAACTCCTCGGGCGGAAGACTTGTGATTGTTTGATTATACTCCTCCTGTTTCGCTACGCGAACATCAGATGAGTGGAAGTTGATTGATTTGCCACCCTGTTTGGCGCGGGTGCTCTCCTGCAGCGGAACCTCGTCAGGAGGATCGGTTGCGTTGTTTCTTGTGTTTCGCATTTTGGTTATAGAAAAAACACGACGTCCACCAACCGGTTGCGAAACCCCAAGAAACTTGAGTACCCCTTTCGGGGAGCGGTTGGCAAGACGCCGATATTGTTAATATCAGAAAATACAATTTCATTCTTAGGGTTTCGCACAACAAAGATAAAACATTTCATAGCTGAAGTCAAGATTTATGAGAATTATTTTTCATGAACTGTGACCACTCGGCGATCTGGAAGGTATATTTAATCTCCCCATTTGTTAACAAATAAACAAATAAACCACCTTTTTTGATAATTATTGCATCAATTATGCATGGTTTTTTGTTCGGATCATCCAGATCATACACCTTGTCACCAGGCATAAAGGTCGCCGATATGGTTATTTTAGGCATGTTACGGGTACCTCCATCGGATTACATTCGTTCGCTCTTTTTTATTCTTGAAGTCGAGAAATACCGGACCTATTTTGCCCTGCTTGTAGATCCTCTTGCCGAAGCGAATCACGCCTCCGGTTGTAATAAACAGCACCTCCTGTTCAATTGGCGGCTGTTTTACATTGATGTCAATCCAAAGCGACTCAAGCGTGCCATTGATTACCTCCATGAGTCTGTCAGAGTTGACGTGCCAGTATGGATCAGATGGATGACTGAATCCTACCAAATATGCAAGCTGATCCTTATTCATTGCTGTATTCAACTTCCTCAAGTGATGCATACTCGCTATCATCCTGAATTGAGCGCGCCTGCTGTTCATCCACAACGCGAAGATTGTTGCGACGCAACTCTCCGGCGGCATAATCCGCCTCAACTCGATAGCTAAATGGTTTTGCAAGTGACAAGTCGTTGATCCACGTCTGTCCCTTGATTTTCTTTTTGTCGGCCAGAAACTCGCTGGTCCGTTCTGTTTCTTTTACAATGTAGTACATGATGGTTGTTTTTTTCGTAAAATGGTTTTCATTTCAGATCCGTCAATTATTCGCGGGTTGTTGAGATATAGCCTGGCAATGAATTTTTCTGCAGCATGCCTGTATATGTATTCCATCGCAAGGCTTATCTTTGTGGTCCACCAGCTTTTTGAAAATCGCTTCCGGTTGGCCAGGAACAATGTTTGTCCCTTTTTGTTTGTGCAGATTATGTAGTACATGACTTTTTCTCCTTTAGAATTAGAAGTTCGAATCCACTCACAACCCTCCCGCCGTTGAATTTAGATGTAGAAATAGCATGCTTGAGCATGTAATGTTTTCGAGCCCTGTTCTCATCTTTCGTCCATTTCTTATCGAACACATGAAACTCGATTTCGCCATTCTCGGCGTCCCTGATAACATAATAGGTGTTTGCCATAATGCCTCCTTTTAGTAAACAAACGTTAGAATGTTCTGTAATATTGCATCAAATATAAACAATTAAAATAGTAAATGCAACTATTTTGGATAAAAAAATTATTCCTGTTCCCGAATATGTTCTACAACCCCGTGTTCATCAGGTTTTCCCCATTTCCTTTTTCTATTAATCTCAAGCTTATCAAATGCGTTATAAATCATTTCTCTTGCAGACAATCCGAATTTATTACCGGCGTCAAGCAAAAGGATAAAGCAGTCTGAGAATTCTTTTTCAGCATCGGTTTTATTTAGCAGAGTAGGGGACTGAAAGAATTTTTCAAGCGCCTCCGTCAACTCCTTTGTCTCTTTCTGTAGGTGATATGATATAGGGACGCATCGTTGCTGTGAAAAATTACCATTATCGAATGTGTGATTCGACCATGCGCCGGTCTCGTCCATTAGTTTTTGAAGTTCTTTCACTTGGCTGATTTTTATTGTTTGGTATGTTGCGTTAATTTCTTTTCCGGGATAGTGCAATCGGGTGAGACGATCAAGAAACTTATCCATTTCGTAAACTGACTCAAATTCACGCTCTCTACGCATGGGTAGCTTTCTTTCCTCAGTCGCTACGCCATTGTTTTTATTGACGCGACACAGCGTCATATCCATCAGAATAACCATATTACCTCCGTTTCTTTACAATGTTTTTCTTATCCACTTGCTTCTTTCCCTGCTGGATGATCTGGTGTGACACCCTATCCACATCAATTGCGGTGGTGCTTTTTTTCAACACGCCTGTTTTTTTCAATACCTTCCGGGACTCTCTCGTCATAATGGCCGTATTGTGGCGGCCGTCAATCACATTTATCTTCTTGCCGGTTCTGGAATGATATTCCTCAGCCTTATATTGAGCGACCCTACGTCTCACATCGCCAACAACCTTCATTACTTCAAGCCACCATTTCAACAAAAAAATTCGGATGCGAATAAATAATTTTCGGATCATGTGAACAATCAATAACCTACTGAGTTCTTTTTTCAGATTTTTAAAAAGTTGATTCATTGGCTTTCCTCCTTGTTTTTTTAGTGTTGTTTGTTTTGATTATTTCCGGGACCGGCATCGTGGAGCTCACATACCGGCCGATGGCGGTTGCCATCACCATATCGTCGTGCGCCCCGTCAACAGCGCCAAGCGTTCCGTTCGTCTTTACCTCGTATGAATCCTCCTCATCACACACACGACTATCATATTCCACATAGCTATCGTCGCGGATGTCAGCACTCAGGGTGTCAATAGCGAGCTGTTTGCTCTTTGTATTCGTGTGGAAACCGTATTTTTTTGTGACGGGTCCGCCGGCAGTGTCAATTACCTCCCGGCAATACAGGTTGTCGTAAAACTCCGCAATCTCATCCAGTACTGTGAAAAAGTGATCCCCATCGGTGTCCGCCTTCTCAGTACGCAGCGAATTTGTTTCGATGACAATCTCTGCATTCCCATATAACGTGGCTATCTGCACCATCTTCCAGGCAAGTAGGTCCTGATCCATGTGCCCCTTCCATGTAGCAACGGCCTCATCAACTCCTCCCTCCATGCGCCAGTATCGATCAAAAACCCGGATGACAGAATAGTCGGCCCCGGACCATCGGCCTCCGATATCGACAGATACCAGATATCTATTCTTTATGATCTCTGCATTATCCGGCATGGCCCACACCCAGAGACAGCCGTCGGCGGTTTTTTCAAAGCGCATATTTTTGGTGCAGGTTTCGCCACGATCTGAGTCGGCGAAGATTTCACCAATAAATATTGGAGGTCGATTATTTCTTCTTGACTTCGCCACATGCTGTGGGGCAAAACACCTCCTGCCGGTAGATTGAAAGGCCTCCTCTGCGGTTGATGGAAACTCCGACTGCATCCGCCAGTCATCCAGCCTCTCCCTGCGCTTGTGCTCCTTGTACCAGTTGATACCCTCAAGCGTTGCCCCCAGGGACCAAAGAAACCAATCATAGGAATCCATCTTTCCAATGAATTCAGCGTATGTTTCTGAAAGTTTTTTCTGATAGTTTTCAATACCAAACCACGGGACGAATAGCGGGAAATATCCGGAGACTCCATTTTTTGCATCAAGCCATCTCTTGTGAAAGAAATTTCCAACACCCTTTGCCGTTGACTCTAAGGCAACGAGTGTCATCGGGTCTGACGATATGGATCCAATGACGGACTGCATCACGTCCTCCGGCTTCTTTCCCATTGTCTCCTTCCACAGCCCAACCTCCGACAAGTGGGCCATAGCGATATCAAAGGTTCTCAGGTTCTCCGGTTTCTGCATTGACCCGATGGTGATCACGCAGTCTCGCTGTTCGATTATTCTTGACTTCGGACTCCCTTCGTATGGATCCATTTTCACGGACCCGAATTCCACCGGATAGTTTTCCGCCATCTTTGTGTACATCCCGCGGATGCGCCGCGCCTGGTTCTCTACATCCGTTACAATAACTGAATGCCATCCGGTCAGGAGTATCAGTTGGAGCCATGCCATGTACATCTGAATCAGCGTTGACCCACCCCATTGTCGGGCCTTTACAATAATAATACGAATTGGAATTCCGGCCAGCCTCATTTTCTCAAGTTCTGCCAGCAATCTGCGTTGTGGTTTGTTTGGTCTGAAAGGAATATCCTTTTTTGTTCTCTTATCCTGAATCTTTACTGTTGCAGCGCACCAGAATTCAAAGTCGTAAATAAACCTAAGCTTATTAAACCAGCGCCAGAATTCCATGTAGTGCTCTTTTCTGGGCGCCAGAATGCCATTGCGCTGCAGTGCTGCCTCGAGTGTATCACTTTCAAATATGCGAGCGACAAGAGGCTCCTCCTTTATCATCTCCTCTGGAAGCCACAATTCGACAAGCTCCTTTCTCTCGTTGACAATAGAAACCTTGACTCGCGGTGTAGGTGAACCCTCCCCGGTATAGGGGTTATAGGGTGAATACATCTCATCGAGCCGCCGGATATTTTCCCGGATGATGGTCTCTATATCATGCCTGGGTGACGCCATGTTTGAGGTGTTCGCGTATGATCTGAGCAACGGTTATCTCATTGAATGGCACTCGTGGATCTTCCGCGACCTCCGTGTATAACATTGCCTTCGGCATCATGGATGCATATTTCCCATGTCCCGCAATAACATCCTGATACACCTGAATCACAATGGCGTGCAGCTTTTTCGTGGATTCTCTTTGCATATTGGCTTGTTAATTACAAATTTAATGCGGCAAATATATACAATAAAGTATGTAATTGATGCTTCGTTGATAACTTTTCGCTATATTTTTGATGCGCAATTGTTTCATACAATAAAAACACGCAAACATGGCCGAAGAAAATATTATTCCTGAAGTCCCGGAAACACCAGTAGCTCCTCCCGCAGAGCAGACTACTGATCCAGCTGCCGAACTTATTGAAGCGGTAAACGCCAATAATCCCGATCAGCCGGTTTCAACACCAGAGGAAGCTATCGCCGCCGCTGTTGTTATTCTGAAGGATGCAATGAGTTATCGCCAGCGCACCAGCGCGGTGAACGAAAAGATTTCGGAGGTTATGAGCTCACATCCCGAATTTGCCGGCATGTTACAGATGCTTATTAAAGGTGCGCCACTTCGTGCTGCCATTGCCGCATACTTTGAACCCGAGGATCTTGTTCCTCAGCCCGGTGATGAGGATGAATCTGCATATCAGTCAGCAATGAGTGATCGTCAGAAACGTAGCTCCGAAGCAAAAGCCTTTAATGAGGAATTCGGCAAGAATCAGGAGATGACAAAAGCCGAGTGGGAAAAATTTAAAGCTGAAAACAATGTTTCTGAGGAAGAAGCCGAACAGCTGTTGGCAGAGATCGAATCAGTTGCCAATGATATGTTCAATGGAAAACTCTCAGGGAAGGTCCTGGGGATGGTCCACAAGTCTATGAATTTCGAAAAGGCTCTGGCTGATGCCGCTGAATCCGGCAAGGCTGAAGGCGCCGCTGAGAAAATTACCATGACAAAGGAAACCGTCGGAGATGGGATGCCTGATAATACTGGCGTGTCCGGTGATGATGGCGCTATGGGTGAGAAAAAAAATAAATCAGCTATTGTCACTCGACTTGAGGAAATGGCCAAAAAGAAAGACAATTTTTAACGAAACCAAAAAAACCAAAAATATGAAAAGTGTGAAAACCCTCTTTAAAAAATCGCCGATATTGTTTATGTTCGGCATTCTGATTGTCGCAGCTGTTGCGCTTTATTGCGCGTTGGCTGGAGGAAACGTAGTCGACACTACCGTTGTTACAGCAACAATAGTGCTGTCTGGAACACCGACTGAACAGGGTGTGCGTGACGCCGGATCTGATCTGGACATGAATTATGTGTCACAGCTGATTACCGAAATTAAGCCATCCAGAACGCCTCTTGATACACTGTTGCGATCTGTTAAGCCGGTGAAAATAGACTCATTTATTACAGAGTACTACACCGTTGATATGCGTTCGTTCAATACAACCATGACGCTTGAATATACAGCGCCAAACCCGCTTGTGAGAACAGCCGCGTTGACTGTGGCAAGTTCGGAAATGTTTGGCGCCCAGGACACAATTATTGTTCCAGCTGTTACCGGAGCCAACACGTCTGACGGAAAGCCGCTTGTTCTTTTTGTGACAGCTACAGGAGCCAATTCTGTTACCGTATATTCCATCAATGGTGCTGCAATCGTAGGTGGGGCAGATGCCGGTAAGCCGGGTATTCCGACCATTCCTAATGGAACCGTTCTACGAAGAATGGGTAATGCAATGAATGAGCTCGACATGCAGGCTCCAGTTATTTCACAGCTCCCCGATAAAGAGAGTAACTACTGTCAGATCTTCATGTCTCAGATCGAGGAAGGCACTTTTCAGAAGATCAATAAAAAAGAAGTGAATTGGGGTTTTGCAGACTTTGATCGCATGAGCCTTGTTGATATGAAGCTTGCTATCGAAATGTCGTATCTGGGTGGATTTAAAAACAAATTCAGGTATCCGGCAACTGGCAAAGATCATTACATGTGTGGTGGTATTTTTAGATCAGGAATTCAACAGCTCAGTACGGCCGCTAATAACACCATCTCAACCCCCGATTATACCGGATGGATGAAAACATTATTCACTGGCAACGGTGGAAGTGAAACCAGATATGTGTTTACCGGAAGCGAGTTCATGTATTACATGCAGCTTGTTGACGAAGTAAGTAAACAATTAAATGCAAATTCGACTGAGGTTAAATTCGGAATCACATTCACTAAGATTGTTACCAATTTCGGAACACTTATGATCAATTATAATCATGTCATGGATATGATTGGTTATGATCGCTACGCTCTCGCTCTTGATATGAATAATATCGAAAAGCACGAAAACATGGCAATCAACTCCGAAGATCTCGACCTCAAGGCTGCCGGTATTCGCAGAGCAGATGCCAAGGTTATTACCGAAGCTTCCTGCCCGATTGTTCGCTATCCGGAAACACACGCTTTGTTATACGTTAAACAGTAATTTTTGCTTCCAATCAAAATAAAAGGGGTGGGCCTGGCCCCACTCCTTTTTTTGTAAAAATCACCAAAGAAATCCCAAATGAAAAACAAAATAACGAAAGAGTACGCGTCGATGGATAATGTGACTCTTGTTTGCGATGGTAAAAGCTTGTCATTTTATCGCCCGAGCAAAGACAGTAATTATTATTTTATTACTGCGGATGTTGATGAACAGAAGGAAATTGAAACACATCCATGGTTTATAAGTGGGGTAATCTGGTTATTGTCGGCTGTTGTTGCGGTGGCTACAAGCATTACCACCAATGAAGGCGATTCAGAAACCGAAACCCAGACCGAGGAAGTTATTACAGATAGCGACTCCGCTAATGAAGCTGAAACCTCAGACGAGGAAATAATAGAAATAATAACGGAATCCGATGCCGTCAATGAAGCCGATGCTTCAACCGAGGAAGTTATTTCCGAGGGTGATCCTGCCGAGGAAACGGTAGTAACTGAAACACCAACCGAGGAAGTTGCGACTGAAGAAATCGACGAGGAACTTCTTGCGGTAACATCGACACAAAAGGCATCCATATATCTTGCCGGTAAAGGCATTGATATGAGTAATGTTGGTAAGAAAAAAGAAGATGTGCTTGCTGTTGCCATTGCTCATAAAATCACTTTCCCAAACTGGATATAAACCATGGAAAAAGTTGATATCATTAAATTCAAGGCGAGAGCCAATGATTCGGTTGCCACGCCACGCGGAGACTACTACTATGTATTTATTGACGCCGATGGCGTAGTCAAGGCGAAAAAACCTGATGGACGTACCGTTGTTTTAATTGAAGATACTCAAAATCGTTATTACCATGCTGTTAGAACTGTTGGGATTTCTGCAGCAACAAAGGTTGCCGACGTTATAGGGTGGGCGAGTGCATTCAGCACTGGTATTACAAAGAGCATTGTAACTCAAACAACCGATACAATTACATTTTTGAGTACAACCGAAGTAAGTGAAACACTATACACTCACGCTACTCTCGCCGGTACAAATAGTGGTGATGATGGCACATACGAAATCATATCCGTGAATTGCGCCGGGGTTGCTCCCAATTTTACAACTACCATTGTTGTTGACGCAGTAATGACTGGAGGCACAACAGCTGGAACTTGTAAGCTGAATACTGCTTGCTTTAATCCAAAAACTGAAAGCGCAACAGGGCTTGCTCGAGGAGACAAATTGCAAATCACAAAAACTGGCGATGCTGCGACTGTGGTTTATGCTTTTAATGCTGAATCAATAGTTAGTGATGAGAATGTTGTCGACCTTGATGATACAGCTCTATTGACCGAATATGACGCTGATGCTCAATACACAATTTATCTGAATAACATTGAGGTCAATCACATGTTTAATTCATGGTTTTTAAGAACAGAAATTTACGACATTGATTCAAAAGCTCCATCACTTAATCAAAGCGATTTAAACACGGCCGTGATTTCTTCTAATGAATTTCAGATTGGAGACAGGGTTTCTGTATTCATTGAAAAATTAGGCGAAAGCGAGTCTAGTGTTGTTGCGGAAGGCGGTAATACTGATTATGTCCCGCCCCCAGCAATGGATGATCCCGGTAGGCCAATTCCAGTAAACTAACAAAAACCAAAAAACCAAAAAATATGCCTTTCTGGACAAAAAAAATCAAATTCTACCCGGTTGCAGCAGCATCCGTTGAAACCCCACGCGGTGGTACTGTCATGCTTTTCGTCGATACAGACGGGAAATTTAAGTATAAAACCGACGCTGGCACTGTTATCACCATTGATGACACCAATATTGCCGAAGCCATATTGAATGCGACCAATGCGTTTGCAGGCCAAAACTCATTTTCAAAACTAATTCAATTTGCCTCTGGCTCATATGGTGTGACTGCTCTCTCTGGAGGTGGACAAGTTGGAGCAACACCACTGCCAGGATTGTTTAATTCCATTGGAGTTTGCGCTGCCTCCGGAGACAGTTGTATTTTGCCTGCAGCACTTGCCGGGAGCTATATGATTGTTGCCGTCTCAGAGGTCGTGGCAGACACGCCGCAGATTTACCCGGCTGTTGGTGAGCAGATCGATGCTGCCGGTGCCAACATTCCCATTACAGTTGCCTCCGGAACAGTTGTAATGTTCTCATGCAACACTAATGGTAATTGGGTGTCCACATCTCTCTACGACATTAATCACATCTACAACGCTATTAATACTGCGAAAACAGAGGCGAGGCCTTTTGTCGCTTATGTCGCTTCAATTGTCGACACTGCGTTAATTAGCACAACCTCTGGTGTTATTGTTGTTGGTAAAACATATCAGATTGACTCACTTGTGGCGGGTGACGACTTTGCAAATGTTGGATACGTCTCAGCGGGAGTTCCATTTGTTGCAACCGACACAACCCCAACAGTATGGACAAATTCGACCGAAGTGTTTAATGTGACTGATTCTATACCAGTCGCAACCATTATCAATAATACTCTTAGCGCACCTCCCGTTTGGGGAATTGACACCGCCACTGATAAAACCACGCTGACACTGGTTGGCGCGTTTACATCGGGAAAAACAATTGTAAGGGATCACGCCCACACGATAGTTTCTGCGGATGAAATCACTTTTACGCCCGGCGGATTGAATGGTAAAATTCTGGAAGTCGTAGTTTATTACTAAACAATAGCCCCTAAGCCATGACCAGAGCAGATTTCATAACATACATCAAGAAATGCATGGATGAAGTAACCCCCTTTGACGAGACTGTCCAGGGGGTTACCACTCCACCTTTGCCGGTCTATACAATGATCGACAACAACATTGATGCGTGTATGCGCGAATACTGCCTTGCATCACCCATTCATAGATTGCCACTTACAAAGGTAACATCACTTACCTATAATGCTGCAAAGGGCAGGATGGAGTGTAGCCTTGGCAAGGAATACCTGCGCTTCGCAAGAGCAGAATTTAATGCATGGCCGGTGCCGTGTGTAAAGGCGTTCGATGAACATGGCCCTGAGTTCAATCAGCTGTATTCAAAGTATTCAAAACCTACTGTAAAAAAGCCGCTCGCAGTTCTTGTGAAAAACGATGCCGACGGGCTGGCCTTCCACTTCTATCCGTTTACCGCCACCTCTACGGGATCGTTTTACTACGTGCAAAACAATATGGGTGTTGATAAATATCTTGACCATAACTATTGGGTTGCTGCGTGGCTCATCGCTTCGCGCACATTTGCAGCACTCGGAGACGCCAACTCTGAAAAAATTTGTTTCGAAAAGTACGCACAAAAGCTTCAACTTGAAAATGTAGTTTAATATGGATGCACTCGCTTTCAACATCATCACGACAATATTGCTTTCAATCTGTGGATTTTTTTTCGTTCGATATATTGGCCGGCAGGATAAGAGAAACGACCGGAATGATATGGTCCAGCAACGGCAGGCCGACACAATGTCGAACATTAATGTCACTATCGGAAAGCTAAACACCACAATGGATGTTATTTTGAATGAGAGTGACAATCATAAAGGCAGGATTGACAGGTTGGACAGTGAGGTTAATAAACACGATCACCGCCTTGTTAGACTGGAATCAGACTTTATAAATATACACGCCGCCCATGAAAAAAATCACAAATAAAATATTCGACCGGTTGAAAAATTGGGTCACAACCCTGATCGGCATTGCAATAATCTGTGTTGCGCATTACGCCTATTGGTTTATTGGCGTCGCTCAGATTGATTGGGTGGGGTTGACTGGAATAACCCTGCTTGGGATTATCATAATGAACATGAAGGATGATTGGTTAAAGATGATTATTCAGGCTCTTATTGACAAATTCAATCCAAAACCATGAAATGGCCCTATCCGGAATATCCGCTTGCGCTCGTAGGCGAGGCCGTCGAATATACGATGCCGAAAGACGAATTCGTTGCTGGCACGGTCGCAGCCATTGAGGATGTTGACGACTACGATTATGTAGTGTGGCGAATAGACCTCCCTATATCAACACTGCTGCAGTTAGCAACGGAGATGTCGGAGATTGTCTGCAAGGGAATTCCGACACCAGAGGGATTGGATTTCGATGCATTCAGTATTGATGACACAAACACAACACTGCTTCCGGCATGGGTCAAGAAGTCAATGCGGGATATCAATAACATCCTGTTTGCCGTTAATAAGGACCTTAGTATAGCATCTGAATATAATACTGATCCTTATGGAATAATTGATGCTACAATTCCAACGGCAGTAACCGGAGGAACCGTTTATCTTATTGGGGTAAATTACTATTATGCAACAGCCGACATCGCAGTAGTAATGCTGCCAGACACGCAGCTTGTACGACTCCCGGATAATTTTATTCCAACAGGAAAGGTTATTCATTACATAAAAACCCCGGTAAGCCAGGGGCCATCCATCCAGGATGTGCGTCAGTCCATCATGGATTATTACATGAATAATCTACTGGTTGAATTTTACAGACTGAGACCTGGCGCCATGTCAATTCTGCCGATATTCATGTCCGCAACTGAGGAAGCAAAGTCGGGAATCGGTCTGGTGAAATCTAAGCCGTTTCTGAAATCAACACATCTGAAAAGCCGTTGGCCTTAATATCGACAATGGACCTTCTTTTAAGCTCATTGTAAATTGCCGCGAACGCAATGTTGGTTTCCCTCATGTTATTCACTGATCTTCGGTTGTTGTAAAACGAGGTTCGATCAAGATCGTAACGCTTCATAAGCTTTGTTCTGTCGGCCTTTACAAGTTCGTCGATGATCGTGGTCGTTATCTGCCGGGGAATCAAATAAACATTCATGCGGGTCCTTTGTTTAATCATTGCCGGCTTTACACCATAGCGATCACATACATTTTTCTCGACAATTTCGATGATTGTAGCATTCATTATAACCTCCTGTCTTTACCTTCGATGTTTTTAATATTGAACATTTCGTGAACGCGGCTATACACGCGCGCTCCATAGTGCATGTCAATGCTTTTCAAGTTTTTTAAATTGGTAGTGACATGCATAACCTTCCCGGTCCTGACATAGTAATTATACCGGAGTTCAAGCATGTTCTGAATAACATTCTGCACATTGCCATAGTGACTGGCATCGTGTTTTTCGCTGAGCTCATCCAGTACGATCACTCCAAATTCATACGGAGAAAGTCCCTCCGGTCCCTTGTTTTGATAGATATTAAGCAAGTCGATACAACTTACTATTTTCTCAGGTTGATACGATACGGGGCTTGTTATGCCCGAAAAACAAGTCAGCGGGAATGACTTGCCAACCCCACAGTCTCCTCTCAGCATAATTCCCTTGTATAGATCTCCCGGAAAACTTTCATCCCTCGCAAAATACAGAGCCAGATACTCAAAGAGTTTTTCATTATCACTGTCGATGACAAACTTTCGTCCACGTCTCGCCAATAGATCAACACCTCTCTTTATAGCCTTTTGTAAAACCTCCTCGACCGGAAGTTTTACGGTTTGGGAAGCTGTAACGGATGGCCCCGCATCCATTACCCGCATCATAATATCACTGAAGCTTTCTGTCATGGCTATCTTTCTGCGTCAAACTCAGCGGCCTCCATGGGAACAACAATCTTCGCATTAAGCCATTTTTGCAATATGTCTGGCCGTGTAAAGAATTCGGGAGTCAGATATTTAAAGTTATTTTTTCGATGGAATTCATCGGCAACTGCATTCTCAAATGCTTTTTCAAAATCCGCTCCGGTAAAACCATCCTTAATTCTCGCGTTGAATTGAGCCATAACCTTATTTGTTTTCTGGAATCTGCATCCCAAGCGACTGTTGATGTAAGAAATATAGGTTTCGCAAGCATCTTCCTTGATCGGATCTTTTGTCTCTGCCGGCACTACCTTTTTTACTGGCGCCTGTTCCGGTGTTTCAATATCAGCCTTATCGATATTCGGGTAACGGCATTTCGGCCGGTCAATTCTTTGGTGCTTGTCCCAGTTCTTAACCTTGAGATACTCTTTACCCTGAGCCTTATAGATCACAACAAGGTCGTTGTCCACCAACTCCTGTATGTAGGTCTCTATCTCCTCGAAGGACATATTGTCTCCCGGAAAGATCTCCATTTTGATTGTTTTTGTAGCGTGTGGATGCACGCCATTGTCGTCGCAGAAATTCCACAGGCCGACAAATAGAAGTCGGGCCGCTAAGGTGCAGGAGGTAATATCCTCGCTGATCCAAAATTCAGGCTTAATCATTCGTGCTCTCGCCATTGTACAATATGTTTAGAAGTTCGTCAATAATCTGGGTTTCGATATCGTTTGTCGCGCCGGTAACAGCGTTCGAAATCTCTCTCTTTTTCTCAATCAGGTTGTATATCCACTGATCAATTGTGTTTTTGCCAAGGAAATACACAATCATCACCTTTCTGGTCTGGCCAATTCGATCCAATCGATCCTCAATCTGGTCCATAATGGCTGGGTTCCACCATTGTTCCACAATTCCCATCACGCTTGCGGCCGTCAGGGTTACTCCCTCTGCGGCGGCCTTTGAAATAACCATCATTTTCTCATCCGGATCCGTCTGAAATTTATCAATAGCGGCCTGTCTCTGATGGGAGTTGTCCTGACCAATGATATGAAGCGCCTTGAATTCATGGATGAAGTATTTGACAACAATATCAAGTTGGCCGTAGAGGACCAATTTTTCACTGGCAATAACATCCTTCGCCCAATCCTTTATTGCCTGCAGCTTCCCGCGGACAGTGATCTCCTTGAGAATTCCTATCCGGACCATAACCTCTCCCCGCATCTTGATGGAAATTTCCCGATCCGTGCATTCCTTATATTCCTTCAGATATGTGCGCAGATCAGTGAGTGCATCCTTATATTCCTGCATGTTGTCAATATCCAGATAAACAACCTGCCTTGTTTTGCCTGGCAGATCCAGAGCCTCTGTTCGCTCTCTACGGAAATAACAAGTGTCCCGGAGTTTATTCTGAAGCGCAGTAAGATCCTCCTGTGATGCACTCTCGTATTTTGCTTTGAATTCACTGGCGCCTCCAAACTCATGCAGCCTTTCAATTATCGATAGCTGAGGCATCAGGTCAAGCGTTTCATTCACAACCGGAGTACCGGTCATTCCGACGATATATTCCTTCCCACTTGCTATCCCCTTGACGAGTTTACTTTGAAGCGCCCCAGGATCCTTACACCGATGGAATTCATCAATAATTACAGACTTGATAAAATTGGTTTTTTCATTGAAATAAATATCAGAAAGTCTCACATCCTTTCCTTTCGGAATGTGGTCCACAAAGTATTTTTTCAGTGACTCATAATTACAGATAAACCCCTTTACAAGCCCAACGTCATAGAACATGGGAAAGGTATTTTTAACCTCATTATTCAGGACAAGCAGCTTGTGGCCGGTCCATGCTTCGAATTCTCGCTCCCAGTTCAATTTTAAGGATGCCGGACATATAACAAGAAGCGGGAACGCCTTTGCCTCCATGATGGCGGCGATGGACTCAACTGTTTTTCCGAGTCCCATCTGATCGCCAACGATGAGGCGCTTCGTATCTTTGATACAAAGCGCCCCCGAGTGCTGAAATTCATACAGCTCTCTCTTTAGTTGGACGTTGACCCGTTGACCCATATAACCCTCAACCCTTATCATAATTTACTTCTCAATTACCTGCAGTTTGTGACCGTGGAGAACCAATTCCATCGTGGCGTTGTTACGGACAATGCCATTTGCGTCGCGAGTGACGTGATACTGAATGCCGTCTGAATTAATATCAAGCATGTTGTCACCACTCATCTCAACAGAAACCTGACCGGACACCGATGCGCGACTTTTTTCAAACATCTTGATGGTTGCATTTTCAGATCCATCAGCATAACAGGTATCGTGCAACGTCATAATTGAATTACCCGTGGCATTACCAATAGCCCTTTCGTGCAGTTGTGCGGCGGAGTTTTCTTTGGTTGTTACACTGGCAGCATTCTTGGCAACGACCATCGAACGGCCGCTTGCAACAACAGTTGAGTCGTTCAGCGCATCGCAGTCGCTATCTTCAAACAGCTTTGCCGTTGATTCATTTTTCAAAACAAGGTGAGCCTTTCCCCAGGCTTCAGCGGTGGCGTCTCCGTGAAGGCGACCAATTGAATTGTCACAATACACACACTTTGTTTTACCGGTCTGCATTACGATGGCTTTCCCCTTTGCAATCCCAACACTCTTTCCGGTGATACGAACAAACGAGTTGTCGTAAGCGCTTGCGTCTGAATCTCCGTAGGTTTCACCCTGAGCAAAGTCGTGATATTCACCAACAGCCTTGTGATGGAGACGCATGTGTGTGTAATCAAATGCGCGGACAGAGCTGGTTGTTTCAGCGCGGCCATTTGAATAGTTGAAGAATTGTGCCGTTCCATCCTTGATCTCTCCGTAGCCGCGTCCAAATACATTCACATGAGCCTTTCCGGTGACGGTGACTCTGCCGGTCCCGAAGATTGAATAACAGCCGGAGGTGATTTCATGCTCTCCGTTGATCAGGATATTGTTTTCCGTCAACTCCTCCGGTTCAAAATTGTCTTTCCAGAAATCCACACCGATCCGGTTGCGAAGCTCCTTGTTTGACTTGAGGTTTTCAATAATGCTGTCGATGACGTCGGAAACGGTTTCTCCGGTAACTTCGACAATGGTCCTTTTAATAATCTCGGTTTTCATTGTAGTAAGTGTTAATCGTTTTGCCTACTTGCTTTGAGGTGTTTCGGCATTAACCTTTAATTGTAAATGCGGAGTGCATTGCGCGCCTGCATAAAGCACAACCTTACAGTTTTCAAATGCATGAATATGTGCGCCGCCATACGCCTTGATTCTTTTGTTTCCAAAACAAAACCAAACGCCTCCATCAACCTTCGTAATTCTGGATTTATCAACAATAATATTGTTGCGTTGGAGGTCACAAACCTTGAAATATGTCATTAAATATTTCGACGTAATATTGTTGCCATCGCCACGAGCGCAAACATCCTTAATGTTCCCAAGCGCTATGTCGGCGTTGATGCCCGTTGTTTTGTTCTGTGTTTTCATGGCTGCGATCTTTTATTTAAAACGTGAATAAGTGAAACAATATTGCATCAAATATACACAAAAAAGATAGTAAACGCATCATTTATGGCAAAAATATTTTGGCCAATAGTACGAAAACCCCATAACGCTTTGTTTTTCAACGTAATTTGATTTTTTACTTTTGTTGCAGAATTGAAACAATTTGCATTTATTTAAGAAGTTTTTCAGTTTCATACGCTTTTTTGAGTGATTAAGGTCAACTCCTACATGTCCAGTGAATGTAAAGGCCCATGGTTGTGAAACAGGGGTGTAATAATTTCTTACGATATAACCGCCGCCTATGGTGCTATTCATGTTTTTTTGCGTCTATTCTCTCAAAATAAAAAACAACATCCTTATCGCTCTCAATAATTAACCCGTAACGCTTGGCAAACTTATACTGCGTGCTATCACGGTTTAATGACGCAACAAATTGTTTTATATTACTCCTGAATTGCTCAACCGTAAATGAGTTTTTTTGAATATTGCAGCTTGCGCAAGCAGGGTTGTAGTTTTCCGGTGTTTCGTTTTCTGGCTTACGACATGTTCCCGTTTGCTCAAACCTGCCTTTTTCTCTGTTCCATTTACTATCCCTGATTACAGGATTAATATGATCAGCGTGCCAGCCATTTGCAAGGTCGCAACCGCAGTAGGCACATTTGCCGTCGTATTTTTCAAAAACTTGTTGTCGTTCTTTCTTTGTCATATTACGCAAACATCATTTTATATTTCCATGCCAAATAAGAATATTTCTCTTTGCCCCGATTATAGAGAGCCCCGCCCTTGATTACCGGAATGCGAAATATCTTGAAGTTCTTTTTCGAAATACCAATAATCACATCGTGTGTGCTGCCAGCAATATCCATATAGAATGCGCGCGAACGATCGTAATCAAAATGTTCAACCGCTGCCTCGAATTGTCTCAGCGTGGTTGCCGTGGTTGACTTGATGTCTCCGCCCATCCCATAGGATTGTTTCCAAATATCCCACTTGCATCGGACCGGAAGGACAAACGACTGGCCGGCATACTTGATCTCCATGTCCCGGATCATTATCTCCTGGAAGGATGCACCTTTTACAAACTCTGAGCAGAATGGATCTTCATAGAATTTATCCCTCATCTTCTCAGCGTTCTGGATCTCCTTGCGGGTGTACTTATATTCCCTGATGGTCCTTGCATATGGATCCAGCGCGTCCGGTTCAGTAATGATGGCGTCAACCAGGGTCCCGATCCTAAATGCGTCATACGGATCATTCCCATGTCCTCCGGAAAGTTCATGCTTGATTTTCGTCAGGTCGGAATTTGAAACCTCCGGCCGTTCAAAATATCCGCCATCGCGCACCGATGATGTGATTGTTTCAGTTTCCATTGTCGCCAAGATTAAATTTTGTAATTAGGCAGGCAATAAAAAACCATATTACAAAGAGTGTAAAGACACACCCCATGGGAGAGATATGCACGCCGGCTGAGTTGTCACCCGTATTGTGGTGTTCAACCTCGATGGTTATATTCTTCTCCCGCTGCAGATATGGTTCAAGCCTGTCAAGTGGTTTCATAGAATTTCTTCTTCTTTATCACTTATTGCCTGATAAAACAAAAGGTAGGTAGCTAAATAAACCACATACACAATCCACATCAGAGGATTAAACCAGGCAATTTTCTGTTTGCCTTTACGGGTGTATGTTATCCCAAGGATGTTCAGGATTTTCATTATTTCAGGATTGAAATTTTACCACTTCTTGTTAGTTGCACCTTACGGAATGGCCGGTAAATGAATAAGCGATGAATGCATACGCCGGACACACCATTACCTGGCATATACTGTTCACATGATTGTCCACAGTCGCACTTTTCGAATTCGCCTTGATAGATCCTGCAGTAAATTAGTTTCGATTTTTTGACAGGCCTGCATTCGTGCAGGGTGAGCTTTTCAACACCCTCCGTGATCATATCCTCCATGAATTTCTCTTTGCGGAATTTCACTTTGCCGCCTTTTTCCCTGATGTAACAATTTGGTCTTGACATATCTGTTTGATTTTGGTTTGTGCTCCGGTGGGCCGCGAACCCAGGGACGGCGTTACCGCTCCGGAACAACTCCCCGTTGGTGGGGATTACACGTATAGAACTGGCATTTTTGGCTGAGCTAACTGGATTTTCGAAATCTCAGCGTCAATCATTCCCTTTGTTTCCTGCTTGAGAATTTCGTTGATTGTCGGACTGATCAGCATGATTTCAAATGTGTCGGGGTTGATGATAATTTCAACCGGAACTGTTCTTTTGTCTCCTCCTTTGATAACGGGACAAACAAGATTAAACCCTTCCGGAATTGACATCTCGCGTACAACCTAAGCCTGCGTTTTCTGGATGTTGCCACGATGATCGTCTTTGTCCTGGATTTCTCTTTCAACCTTTACTTTTAAGTCCTCAAAAATTGTCACAAGTCTTGTGGCAAGCTCAATAGACTCAAACATAAGGCGATTGCTTTTGATCATTAGAGCCAGGTCTTTACTTGATCTTGTTTTTGTGGTTCCGATCTCCCATTTCTGCAGGTCGGGATCCAGCACAATAAAACCAGCCACGATAGGTGATAGGCTGTCGTACTGATCCTGCAAAAACTTGATGTGCCGTTTCTCATAATCAACTTCGACTACGGCGTTTTCGGGATTAATAGTGGCTTTTCTTTTTTCGATGTACGCGAATGGAACTCCTATCGTGCCAGTCACCTTAAGTACATCCTTCGGGAGAACTGCTAAGGCATGACCCTCGCGAATGACAAGCTCGTTCCCTTCGATTTTTTCGATTGTTACATTAACTTCGCTCATAATTACATTCCTACGGCGTTCCTTTCGCCGGTTTTTGATGAATTAAATGGAATTGATGGTGCCTTTTTTTCTTCTGGGGTTAAAGGTCTTCGAACAATGAGGTTACCCCGGTTGTCGTACTCCTCAATAAGCCCGTTCACTTCGTCAAACATGATGTACACATTTCCACGAATACTGCGCCCCCTTGTCTTAATACAAGTTCGTGTGAATTGTAGATCGGCTTTGAGCGGTTTAGCGGCGGCCTTATAGTCGTCTTTTGCCGCTTTTAGCTTTTCATCTTCTGCCTCAATTTTTTTCAAAAGGCTCTGATAGCGCTCCTGCTCGTAAATCATTTCCTCGGGAGTGAATTCCCGGAAATAATTCTTCACCTGAATGTCATGCGCGTTTGCTTTTAGTTGATCCTCCACCTCGTTGAGTGGAATTCCCGCGAATGGATTTTGTTGTTTACTCATACGTTTTTATTTTGGTTTTTAAAGTTCGTATTTGAAATCTGTCCAGTGAATGATCTGGCCTTCGAAGTCGCTGTGAAACCAGCGGAAAAATGAAGCGACGGGGTTGAGTTTGAAGCCGATGAAGCCATCATTAATAAATAAGTCGATGCGCTTCACTGGATTGAACGGCTTGCCATCAACAAAAATGTACGGCAGCGCATCAATGTATTCGACAACAATATCCTGCACCGACTTACACACGCCAAGCTCCGGAATATCCTTATTGAATTGGTTGTAGTTTGCCGTCCTCACGCCGGTTGCCATCTGGATCGACATTCCCGCTTTCCATCGTTTACCGGACCGGATGGTATGAATTTTCGGGACATAAATTTTTCGCAGCTCTGGATCCACGCCGGCCAGAATCTTTTCCTGAAAGTGGGTTTTTTCACCCAGTATTTCTGTTTTGAATCCGAGTATCATAGCGCCTCCTTGAAAATGTTATAGTCACGTCCAACACAATTTGATGGCAGGCTTTCTCTTTTGATGCCAGCTTGATCAAGTAGGGAATCTTTGAAATACAGAGCCGCATCTGTCAATAATACCACGCCTTGCACAAATGATTGTAGGTCTTTTTTGTTATACCGACTTCCTGATTGCAGTCCTATTTTGTAGTGATCACAAAACTTGTAGGTTTCAGCAATCATTTCAAAGCTTGCGTCAGGGAAAATGATTGGCTCAATTGACGCCCATGTTTTGAACCCTTTATTATGAAGCTTTTGCATGAAATCAACTCGCTGCTGGTTTGTTGATGCACCCGGCTCTAATTCATCGTATCCGGTAAGGGTGAATCCATAGGCAACTAAGTGCTGTTTGTTGACAAACATGTTTGAATAGGCATACCAGGTCGTAAACCAGTCGGCTCTTTTAGTGAGAATCTTAACTGGTACATTGTTTTCAAGACATACGCTGACTGCACTATATGTCAGAACAATGGTCTCGGGCAACATTGGATCCGATGTAAACGTGAAAAATAATCCGTGCTCCCGAAGCGAATCAATGTTCTTTTCAAGTTCCTTTTCAAACACTTCGAGTGCATGTTTCTCATCCCGGAAACAGGCTTTGAGTTTCGCTTTGTCGCTCCACGTGTGAGCCATAACGCCGCGCTTGCAATAGCAGTACTGGCAGTTGTTTGAGCAACCTGTATAAAAGTTGCAGGCCCAAAGTGAATATTCTCCGGCCTTTCCGGATGGGTTGTAAATTGCTTTGCCCTTATACATGCTTGACTCCTTTCAGATACGTCTGCAGCCACATGAAATAATCCGCTTCGCTGATCTTTCCGGCATCAACAAGCCGAGTGAGTCTTTTTATTTTTGCTTCCAATGATATCATTATTTACCTCCTTGTTTTTTATGTTCGATTTCAATTGCGTCCCAGTATTCATCAATATATTGCTTCACTCTTTCGTTGACCTCCCCACGGCATCCATTGGTTTCATACTGTTTTTTCAGCCACTTGAGATACCATGTCGGGACCTCTGCCATGGTCTTTTTCTGGTCGAAAAACTGACCGAAAGGCATGATGCTTTTATCTGTTAGTGGTTCACTCATAATCTTCGTTTATTAAAATCTGAAGTCCTTCCATTACCGGCATGATTGCCTGTGATACTATTGCGTTCCCGTAGGCTTTAACTGACTCGTTTCGCCACTTTGAAAAGGTAATACCGTCCATGGGGGGGGGAATCCCATCATCTCCGCTACAAATAGGGGATTGAGTTGGCCAGTTTGACCAGTTGCTTGAAAGGCTCTCTTTTGCAATCCGTCCTGATTTCGCTTCCCTGTGTTTTTTGATGGGTCGTCGGTCGCACACGGGGTTGGCAAGAGCCCTCTCACGCATGCATATTTTAATTTGTCGCCGGCATGCTTTTTTGCATAATCGGAGTTTCCTGATCCACCTCCATTTGAGTCGCTGGCTGTCGGAGTCGGTAATAATCCTTTTTCTTTCAATGCTGTAAACATGCTTTTCCCGCCTTGTTTGAAGTCTGATTTCCTTCCGGTCTCTGAGGTTATTGTTGGCAATAAATTCAGCTTTATAAATTCTGTTTTTCCGTCCGAATTGCAAACCTTTAACCCCTGTGTTTGTGGCGTGTGATCCATTGTTGTAGGTGTAGGCAACAATAAAAATTCTGTCCCTTCGGTGCGGCGCTCCGACGGCACAAGCCGGAATAACAACCGGCTGTACTTCAAATCCACTTTGTTCAAGAGTTTCGCAGATTTCGTCAATGATGTATCGACCTTCCTTCGTAATAATCTTTTTGCTCTTACCGACAAGTCTGTTTCCTCCCAAACTGTTTTCCGCACTGAATAAATCCTCTGCACCTTCCACTCTAACCGTACCGCCGGGTTGTACCATTGAGAGGAGTCCAGCAACATTTTCACCAATGACGGCAACCGGCCTGACTTCGGCAATGACACGAAGCATTTCCGGCCAGAGGAAACGGTTATCATCCGCTCCCTTTCTTCCACCGGCAACTGAGAATGGCTGACATGGGAATCCTCCAATAATGACAGTTGGCAGCTTTGGGTTCCAGTTTGATTTTTCAACGAGTGTTTCATAGGTCAGTGTTCTTATATCAGTGTGATGGTATGTGTCCGGCCAGTAATATTCAAGCACTTTTCTCGGGAATTCGGCGATCTCACAGCTTGCAACAATTATCCATTCTTCGCGTCCGTATTTCTCGTTTAGCATTTCGGCCGCAAGCTCAGGCCCACCGATCCCCGAAAAAAGTGTGATCAGTTGAATCATTTCGCAACAACCTTATCTTGATAGGAAACATGTGGACTGGCAATGACAACACCCGCGTCTGCCATTTTCTCACAGAATGTGACCATACGGGCTACCGTCATGTTCTGCAGCTTTGCATCCGGAAGATCCTTTCCCTCGCGCTCAAACCACATTGCGAAAATATTCATGTACCCCTCTTTGTTCAGGATAACAATCTTCTTGCTTTTCTTGACATCAAGGGTAGTGTATGCAATGTGGAGTTCAAGTTGGTTCTGGATCTGTTCGACGCCGGCATGCGTTGCTGCCGTCTGCGAAGCGTCTGTTTCAACTTTCTTGGCCTCGTCAATAACTTGCTTCGTGTCATCCTGGATCTTGTCGGATATCTGTTGTTTTAGTGCCTCCTTCTCGACATCTGTTTTTGCCGTTTCAATCTCCTGAAGCTTTTTCTTTAAAGCGGGGAGATCGCTTTTTGCGCGCTCGTTGATCTTGTCGCACTCTGCAATAACCCTTGCCTGATTAAATGTCTCGCTGACCTCGAGAGCCATTTTATCTATCTCCTCAACAGGTACAAGAGATTTCTGATAGGCGCTCAAATTCTTTCCGACGTGTTCCTTGAGTGATCCTTCAACCGTCACCGGAATGGTAACCGGATTGTCTCTGGATGGAATTGCGGAATTGATATTGGCAATTGTCAGCATTTGCAGATACTCATTGACCGTCTGCTGATGGTTGGTGATAACAGTGCTTTCAATCTCAGCCAGTTTTGTATTGAGAATCTGGCGGATGAATGCCAGTGTATTTTTCCGGTCCAGTTCCTTCTTTGCGGCGGCCTCAGCCTCCTGTTGTTTTTTAAGGACCTCAGCGGCGTATTTGTTTCGGTCCTCCTGGACGGTCTTAATTGTTTCGTCAAACCACGCCTCCTCTGTTGTAAAGAGTTTTTTGACTGCATCGACCATCTGGGTGAATGGCGTTCTGCGATCCTTCATCCTTGTTTTAGCCTTTTTACAGTTGTCAATGAATTCCTTTCGGAGAGTGTCTGACTTCTCGTCAATCGGCAAACCATTGATAGCCTTCAGACTTGTCTCAGCCTTCAGGCGAAGGCTCTTGTTTTGATTAAGGATGTCGGGTGCGGCCTTTGATAGTTCAGTGAATTTATCAACTGAAAAATCTTCTTGTGTTGCCGGTAAATTTTCGTTTGCTTCCATGTTGGTTGTGAATTAAAAAATGTCATCATCATTTTTTGCGGCCGGAGTCTCAGGCGCTCCCGGATCAGGGGCGCAGCATTCTCCCTGTGGTTTGTTCTGAAGTTCCTCACTTGGCGCTTGTGGATCAGCATCCGACTTTGCTGGGAAAAATTCGCGCTGCTCCTGAGTGGCCTCATCCTCGTGCTCCACATTCTCAGCCTTGAATGCGACTTTCGAATACCCCTTAAGAGCGTGCTTGATGGTTTTTGTCATCAGGAATCCGGGGTCAATCTGGCCATTGTTCGAAGTGTACAGATCATTAGCGGATGTGCCGCGATTGTTCTTTTTTGAATAACCGGCGAGTCGATCAATCTCAAGTTGGTCGATAACCTTAAAGTCATAACCTCCATCGGGCAGGAGTATTTTCACAAAACATGCAATGATCTTCGCCTTTTCGTTGCGTGGGAATTTTGCCTCATAGCGGATCATCATGTCACCATTTTCATTCAGGCCCATTCCGAAGGCGTCTCCATCATAAACAACGATTGGGTTGGCTGCGCGCTTGATCACTCCATTGCGGATATATCGCGCCAGTTCGCCCCATGCGGTCATTACAACCTTCATAAAGTCCTTATAAATTGGTGCAGCTTTCGTTCCGGTGTTCACTCCGCGGGATGACAGATAGGCCTCCGACTTTTGTCCTGGCGCCAGATCAATATCCTCAAGCGCAACATCAAGGTAGCACGATAGGATTGACATTTTTGTGCAGTTCAACAGCTTTGGATCCGCAGTCATCGCCTGCCGGAAATAGATTGCGGTTCGCGCCTCGAATTGAGTTGCATCCTCAACCGTTTTCCTGCAGCTCAAAACCTGAGTGCTGATAAATTTTTCCTTGAAATCCGGGATGTTAAAAATTTCTCTCGGTTCAACCTGTTCCAGCAATTGCTGGGGTGTTTTTTTTGCTTCCATTTTTATTAATTAAAGGTGTTTTACAATAACCATCAGGAGATCTATATTTGCATCCATACTATTAAGTAGGTGCATCATCCTTTCAAACTCACTCATGCGACTCTGTTTTTTTGTAGATATTCATTAATGTCACTCATCTGAAATTTCATGTTCTTTCCGTCTCTGATAAATGGGATCGTGTGACGTAGGGCCATCGCGCGGAGCTTTCCTGCTGAAACCTTCATATACTCTGATGCCTCTCTGAATGTGAGTACTGGGTTCCCTTGGGTAGCCATTGCCCTGCTGACCGTCTCAGTAATAATTTTCTGCAGGGTTTCGGAGTCTGTAACAATTATATTGCTCATAGTCCCTCCTTCTTGAGAATATTGGTGATCTGGCGACTTGACAACGAGCCAAATTCCTTGACGTTTTCAATCTTTCCAATAGCTGAGGTTTTATTTAAACCCATATTTATGAGTTCTTTATATCGACCAACTATCTTTTTATTGCGTTTTTCGTCAATTAATTGCTTATCTTTGCGTTTCATTTGGTGAAGTGTTTCATGATTAACGCAACAAATATATGCAATATTGTAACTAAATGATGCACAACAATACACAATTAACCGTTATTTAACATCTTTTCACCCTATGGAAGCAAAACAAAGGATGGAACTGTTGCTAAAAGAATTGGGCTTGACTCCCTTACTTTTGGCAAACAAGCTCGGATATAACCGGGCACAGATTATTATGTTCGTATTAAGTGGTAGAAACGGGATCTCTCGATCGTTAGCAACAAAGATTGTTGCTAAATTCCCAAACATTAATTACGACTGGCTGAGATCCGGAACCGGAACAATGAAGGGTAAATCAATTGCCTCTCCGGTATTGAATTATGACATGGTGTTGTCGAACAGGGTGGACGCGGACACAATCACGTCGCTCCTGAACATCACAGAGTATGAATTATGCAAGAGGGTAGGATTAAGCCAGTCTCAAATGAGAAAATTGTCGGGTGACACGCTGATTAAAATTGCACAGGTGTTTCCAAGTCTTAACCCGGAGTGGTTGATCGGAATGTCAACGGAGCCAATTAGAAAAGAGTGTGAGAGGTGTGACGAAAAAGATCGAATGATCAACAGTCTGCTTGAATTGATTGATACCTACAAACAAAAACTTGCGGATGTAAAACAGGAGTTGGCGACCACTAATCGAAAAACGGGTACTTCGAAGTAATGTCCGCGGCTTCGTCCGCTGAGATCCTGATGTATTTCAGGAATGATTTTTCTGTCCGGTGACCGGTCATCTTCATAATGTAGATGGCCGGAATTCCCGACAGATAGGCGTTTGTAGCAAATGATCTTCTTGCGGTGTGTGTAGAAACAAGCTGCCACTTTTCGAAAGTCTTATCCTTTCGGATCCCTCCGGGGAAAGTTGTTTTAATGATTGAATCCTTCAATCCTGCGGCACAGCAAATATCTTTGATCAGGCGATTGAACACTTGGTTGGAATATATTTTCAGCTTATATTTTCTACGCTCAAGAATTTCGAGGACCGTTGCGTTTATTGGAATCACCACATTGGCGCCAGTCTTTTTTGTTTTCACGTCAATTCGATTATTGCGGATGGCATCCCGGTCAATCCTCCTGAGATCCGAATACCGGAATCCGGTGTAACAGGCTACCAAAAAAACATCGCGCGCCATCTCGCAGTTTTCTGGCACAACGGCGTCGCGGATCAGATCAAGATCAGAGATTGTCAGATAGACACTCTCAGTCTCCCTGGTGAGGGTCCGGAAGTCTGGCCGTCGATAGTCCTGATTTACTTTCACCCCGGCAAGATCTGCAGTGCGGAAAAACACCTTGATATTTTTAACATGCTTTCCAAGGGTGTTGACATCCTTGCCGGTATCATACAGATCGGACACGAATTTATTATACTCCTGGATCCCGAAACTCTCAAATGAAAATCGCGGAATATACTCCCGGATATATTGTAAGGTTGTTTTATATCCCTTGATGGTCCAGGTTGAATACTTTCCTGCCGGCAGGGTTTTCATCCCGGTCTCGCAGTCGTGAATAAATTTCTCGATAAAGGTGATGCTTGTGTTTTCGGTTGGCCCCGCGGCGTACTGATCAGATATTTTTTCGCGAAGTAATTCGGGCGTGATCTTGCCGGCCAATAATAATTCGCGATAAATGACCAGCACCCTTGATCTGAAATCGTCCATCCATTGATTGAATTCGAGCGCTCCCGGCATACTCCGGAGGGCCTTGCCATTTTTGGAATCCCAGTATTTTGTTTCGACGGACTGGCGGATGTTATACTTCAGTGGCCGGTGGGTGACAATCCCATCGGCGTCGATCTCTGAATAACCGAAGTGTATCAGAGCATAAATAGCTGAACTTTTCTTACCTTTGTCTCTGAGGTAAAATTTCACTTCCATAATGCAAAGATAAGCGGGGGAAGAATACGGGGAAGAATTTTGTAGTAAATAATGTTGTATAATGTCGTATATTGTTCTGAAAATAGCAGCAGCAGACCCAATTGAAGGCAACACAAAATACCGGTGATGTTCCTGTTCCGGGCACTTAAAGCAGACTTCGGTCTGCTTTTTTGCATTAACAGGGCGAGAAGTTTATCCCGCATTTTTTCAATCCCATTTTTGTATATTTGTACATGCTTTGTTTCCCAAAAGCCAAAATCAATCTCGGTCTGCAGGTGCTGCGCAAGCGCGCTGACGGCTATCATGACATTGAAACTGTGATGGTGCCTGTGCCGCTGCACGATGCACTGGAAGTCACGGACACGGCTTCCAGAACAGATATTCGGACGTTTGGAACAGATTTTTATATTCCGGTTGAGCAAAATCTGGTGTATAAAGCGTGGAAATTAATGGCCGACCGACACGGTATCAAACCGGTTTTATTTCATCTTGCAAAACGAATTCCTTCCGGAGCCGGCCTTGGAGGCGGTTCTTCGAATGCTGCTGTGGCGCTTGTTTTATTGAATAATTTTTTCCGTCTTGAATTACCAATCGATGTTTTGAAAACTTATGCAGCTGAACTTGGCAGCGACTGCGCTTTTTTCATTGATTCAAAACCCGCATTGGCACAGGGCAGGGGAGAAGTATTGAAAAGCATAGAACTTGATTTGTCAGCATACACAATTGCCATTGTCAAATCTCTGAAAATGTCCGACGGACAAACAGGCGTATCAACACCCGTTGCTTATTCGCTTGTAAAACCCGATGCAGAGCGGATTCCCGAGAGTGAAATCATTTCGTTGCCGGTCAGCGAATGGCGCAATAAACTGATCAATGATTTTGAAAAACCGATCTCGGAAAAATATCCGGAAATATCTGAAATCATCAGCAAACTTTACGCTGCAGGAGCTGTCTATGCAGCCATGAGTGGCAGCGGCTCAGCTTGCTTTGGTTTGTTTGAAACAAAAAATACCGCACTTAATTTCAGCCGGGATTTCTTTGTCCATATTGCGAAAATGCAATAGCTATTTTTCTTTTTTCTTACTGCCGCCTTTTTCGGGCTTCCATTCAGGTGCCGGCCCAAGTTTTTTCGACATAATTATTAGGGCAGTGCCTCCAATAATAAACGGAATACTTAGCCACTGTCCCATATTTAGGCTCATGGTTTGTTCAAAATCGACCTGATTGTTTTTAATAAATTCGACGAAAAAGCGCAACACAAAAGTCAACGTCACCATCCAGCCAACAAGATAGCCGCGGTTGATGATTCCATTGCGCTTGATGTACATCAGCATCAGAACCAGGAAAATGAGCAGATAGCCCAATGATTCATAGATCTGTGTTGGATGGTGTGGCATGGTTTGCCCGTCGCGAACAAAAACAAAGCCCCAGGGTAAACTGGTTTCATATCCGTAGATCTCGCTGTTGAAGAGATTTCCAAGGCGTATAAAACTTCCTGCCAGTGCAGTTGGAACAGCAATACGATCTAAAATGTGCAACAGAGAGTGATTCCACGATTTCCGCGAATAAAGCCAGAGACCCAGAATGAGGCCGATAGCACCGCCATGACTGGCCAGTCCACCTTTCCAGACAAATAAAATTTCGATTGGGTTTGCGAAAAAGTATGCAGGCTCATAAAAGAAGCAATGTCCGAGTCTGGCTCCAATAATGGATCCCAGAATGATATACAGGGCCATTTTGTCTATTTCTTCGAGAGGCGTATTTTCTTTTTTGAAGAAATATTTCATAATGTAGTAACCTACCAGAAAGCCAAGCGCAAAGAGCAATCCGTAGTAGCGGACTTCGAGCGTACCCAGCCGAAGCATGATTGGATCAACATTCCAGACAATATAATTCAGCATAAAAGACTATTTGGATGCAATACATTCAATTTCCACCATTACTCCCAGCGGAAGTCTGACAACACCGTAGGCCGCACGGGCCGGCGCATTTTCAGTAAAATACTGACCATATACTTCGTTCATCGGAGCAAAATTATCCATATTGTCAAGTAAAACCGTGCATTTCACTACGTCGCTGTAATCATATCCGGCTTCGCGGAGGATATAGCCCATGTTTTTCAGAACCTGTTGGGTCTGTTCCGTAATACCGCCTTCAACTATTTTTCCGGTTTCGGCCGAGAGCGGAATCTGTCCTGAAATAAACAAAAGGTTGCCGGTTTGAACAGCCTGACTGTAAGGGCCAACGGCCTTGGGAGCTTTTTCCGAATGAACAATTTTCTTCATAACATACAATTTGAAGCAAAGTTAATAATTTTAAAAGGAGTGAGGCACGCTTCCCGACGATTCCAGGTTAGACATTTGCTTTACCTCCATTGGTCGCGCGTCTCCCGTTTTCAGCGTTTATTGTTGTCGCATGAGCGAACAAGACTGGTCGCGCGTCTCCCGACGCGTGACCAGAAAGCCATAGCATTTATTGCAAACTGCGTTATAAAGCGTGAATTTTTAAATCTTGAAAGTTTTTTTGATACCAGAAGCATTTCCTGTATTTGAATTGAAAACAAATAAATACGAAATAAAGAAACAGTATATCAATCTTATAGCTGTTTTTATTTTATGCAAAAGTGTGATTTCAATTTCACACTTTCGAATAAATATTACAGAGAGCTTCGTCACCAACTATTTATTACATTTGCATTAAACACGCAAACATGGAATTTCTATCTGTTTTGATTTCCATCCCCTGGACCGACATTCTCTGGATCACACTCGGAGTAATTCTCACTATCCTTGGCATTCTAGGCTGTTTTTTACCCATCGTTCCCGGCCCACCATTGAGTTTCGCAGCACTGTTACTACTTCAGCTTAAGGCAGAGCCACCCTTTTCAGTTACATTTCTGCTGATAATGGCCGGAGTCACTATTTTCGTAACCGTGCTGGACTATGTTGTTCCAGTGGCTGGAGCGAAAAAATTCGGAGCATCGAAAGCCGGCGTATGGGGCAGTACGATAGGACTTATTTTAGGAATTTTTATTTTACCCCCCTGGGGAATCATCGTAATGCCTTTTGTAGGCGCACTTGTCGGAGAATTTATTGTCGGAAAACAAAGCAAGCAGGCATTCAGAGCTGCCTGGGGTACATTTCTCGGCTTTCTGACAGGGGTTTTACTAAAGTTAATTGCCTCTGGAGTTATGGCCTTTTATTTCTTCAGCAATATTATTTAAATCGAAATTTACTGTTGAAAGACTTTAAAATTGACCAGACTAGTTGAGTCGTTGAAGAAATTGCCGAATTAAATACGACATTAAAAATGTTTTGTTTAGCCTTAAATTATTGTCACTAGTCGCATTTAACCATGTGATTTTGAATTATTTACTATTTTTGTACATATGTTCAGCAAAAAGGCTAAATATATTATTGACCCGATTACATTATCACTCCGTTCTGTGGAGAAATCGGGAAAGTATCTGACAAAAAAACTTCTGAGCGGTCTGGGTCTATCAGTTCTGGTTGGAGTTTGTGTTGCTGCTGCATTTTTTAGTTTCACCGATAGCCCGCAGGAGAATAAGGTTTCGCGGGACATAAATTTTTATCGCTTGCGGCTCGAAGTTTTAAATTCGAAAAGTGAAAAAATTCTTTCAATCCTCAATACGCTCCAAACAAAGGATGACCGGACCTACAGAACGATTTTCGCCATGGACCCACTTTCCGAAGAGGAGCGAAACCCGGGTGTTGGTGGCCCTTCCAATGCAAATTCACAATATGATGTAGTCGAAAACGGACAATTACTGAAGGAAACTGTGTCAAAGCTCGATCTTATCAGTCGCCGCATTGTAGTTCAGTCCCGTTCATTTCAGGATCTTTCCGTTATGATTCAAAACAAGGAAAAGATGCTGGCATCGATTCCCAGTATTATGCCGCTAGATCGTAACAGGGTTAAGTTGTCGAGTGGCTTTGGCTGGCGCAGAAATCCGTTTTCGAGGGCTGGATCTCAGTTCCACCCGGGTATTGACCTGGCGGGTAAAATCGGCACTCCAATCTATGCTACCGGCGACGGGGTTGTTATTGACCCATTGGGCTCCATGACTGGTTACGGGATTGTAATTGTAATTGATCACGGTTATGGTTTTAGGACTTTATACGCGCACCTTTCCAAAAAACTGGTAAAAGAGGGCGAAGTTGTCAAGCGCGGGCAGGAGATCGGAAAGCTTGGTAATACAGGACCCAGCACCGGACCTCATTTGCATTATGAAGTGATCCGCAACGGACAGAAAGTGAACCCCATAAATTATATTTATAGCGGATTCACCAATGAGGAATTTCAACTCTTAATAAAAGAAGCTGAAGAAAACAGTAAGATTCTTTCCTGATTTTGTCAGTTCTCAAACAATGCGATTTTTCTGTTTTGAAATTTTCAAAAGCTTAATGGGTTCGACCAATCAGCCTGCTTTCAGTACAATTCTCTCTTATTTAATTAATCCGAATATGATTCGATGCAGAACTGTACTCGTTTTTTCAAATGATTAACGCTATTGAATAAGGCTGATATTATTTTTCTTTGTAAATTTGAAAAAAATCTGCCCATGAAAAAACTAGTACTTTTCGGACTTTTTTCGTTTGCTTTGTTCTCATTATCAGCTTTTTCGCAGAATGATGGCAATAGTGAAACCGAAGTTATTTATCCAGACAAATTTGTGGTCACTCCGACCTTGCGCAGTATGCTGCCGGAGATGATCGACGAAAGCGACGAAAACAGACCAAAACCTGAAATGAAAGACCGTGCACTGCGTGTGCCTTTCGCTGAAAAGACAAATCCTGATGCTGAACCAAAAGGTGAAGATCCGGCATCACAGAAAGTAATGGGCTTTAAATCAACAATACCAACGCTGATTAATTTCATTGGTCAAAGTGGTAATGGTACTCCTCCGGATCCAACAGGTGCCGCAGGTCCTGATCATTTTGTGCAGGCAGTGAACTCCTATTACAGGATATATTCTAAAACAGGTGGAAATGTTGCCGGTCCTTTTACCTTAGGGTCATTGCTATTTGGATCGAATAATGGCGATCCGATTGTTATGTATGATAAGTTTGCTGACCGCTGGATTATTACAGAATTTGGGACAACAACTGATAAAAAAATCTATATTGGTATTTCGAAGACAAATGATCCCACGGGTGAGTATTACACTTATCAGTACACTGCTTCAACGTTTCCAGATTACCTCAAATTTTCGATTTGGACCGACGGGTATTACATGACAGCTAACTTCAATACATCTGAAAAAGTGATGGTTTTTGAACGGGATGTTATGTTAGCCGGTGGCGCAAGTCCTAGAATGATATCTGTTTCTTACAATCCACCCAATGCTGGATATTTTTTCTGTCCGCTCAGCGCATTTGCCGATGGTCAGCTGCCGCCGGCCGGAACGCCTTGTCCGATTTTCAGCTTCGAAGACGATGGATGGGGAGCGTCATATGACGATGCTATTAATATTTACAACGCAACCACAAACTGGACTACGGGTCAAGTTACAGTTGCCTTTAAACAATCTTTAATTGCAGCTCCTTTTGATGCATCATATGATGCAGGATGGTTTGATATCCCTCAACCTGGAGCAACTATGAAGCTCGATGGAATTGGTGGTATATTCACTTTCCGCGCGCAGCACCGTGTCTGGACAGGTTACAACTCTGTAGTTTTGAACATGGGAGTTAAAGTAAGCTCTACACAGCGCAGTATCCGTTGGTTTGAACTGCACCAGGATCAGAGCACCGGCCTCTGGAGCATCTATCAGCAAAGCACTTATTCACCTGATACTGAAAGCCGCTGGTGTGGTAGTATTGCCATGGATGACTTAGGTGGAATCGGTCTGGGATATGCAAAATCAAGCTCAACAACTTCAGCCAGTGCTTGTTTTACAGGTCGCAATGGATATGATCCCCTTAATCAGATGACTTATACCGAAACGGTGGCTGTGGCAGGATCAGGTGCGCAAACGAGCATGAATCGCTTTGGTGATTACAGTCATACTTCGCTCGACCCGAGTGATGGCACCATCTTCTGGTATACAGGCGAATATCTTTCGAGTGGTAGTCAACGCACAAGAATATTCTCATTCAGAATTCCATACAACACTGCGCTTGATGAGTTTGCAAGCAGCGAAATAAACGCTCATTCCGACGGAAACAACATCGTTGTCAACGGTAACAATATGCCCAATTCTGAAGAGTTGGTCGTTGACCTGTTTGATATAAAAGGCGTTCTTTTATCAGGTAAAAAAGTCGTCACTTCCTCAGGAAGTTTCAATACTGATTTTTCGGCCCAGGGTTTGACTCCCGGCGTTTATCTGGTTCGCGTTGGAAAAGAAAACATAGCTTTCCAGAGGGTTATTAAAGTTTCTGTACAATAACATCTTCAAATATGAAATGGATTTTTTTAATGCTTCTTGTTTCAGTTTTCACATTTAGCAGTTGTAAATGTTGCAAGGAAAGAAAAAGTAACGAAACAGCAGTTACGACAACGCAGGGTTCAACATATGGAACAGTCTCTCACAAATTCAGACCTACCGGATGCAATACCGTTATTCTGGTGAGCGAAAGCGAGCAGGTACTGATACCTGTTGAAGGACTTCCGGAATCGCTCGATGTGGATGGAAAAGTTATCACATTTGATTTCACACTACTTCGTATGCCTCAACCAGAAGGATGCAGTACCGGGCAACCGGCGCAGCTGTCGAATGTAGCTGTAAAATAATTTCTCAGATTTTCGGAGCCCTGCTTTTGCAGGGCTTTTTTTTTTACAAAACGAGATATCTACCTTTCGACTTTAGGAACCTGATAAACTTCCCGACTTCAGACATCTTGCGTTTTAGTGTGATAATACAAATTCAATTTGCACACAATAAAGTATTTATATTAAATATTTTTGTCGTTTCGTCGCACTATCGGCTGATTTTCAATAGCAAAAACAAGTAAAAATAAAGCGATTTCCAACACTTGTAATTGGGACTGTCGCATAATATTTTGCGGATAAGAAATCGAGGAAGAGAAGGGTGGGCGCCGGAGGCATGATGCCTGAAATCTGTCTGAGCTGTATTTTATAATCAGATGTTCTTTGCAGCGAGTTATTTCAGGCTGTGGGGGGCAGTTCTTCGATTTCCCGCAAAATGTTCCAGCGACGAGGTTTTCTTTTGATACTTTTCTGAAGCCTGCCCTGAGCCTGACGAAGGGGCGGGCAAAAGAAAAGTATGCTCAGCCGCCGGCGCGCTTCGCCTTGAAACCTTTGTCAGTCAAATATTTCATCACTTTATCGGCCTGATGGCCCTGCAAAATGATCTCTCCGTCTTTTTCGCTGCCTCCAGTGCCGCAATGATTCTTCAATTTTTTGCCCAGATCTTTCAATGCCTGATCACTACCTTCGAAGCCTTTGATAATAGTCACTACTTTTCCGCCCCGGTGATTCTTTTCAATCCATACACGCAGATTCTGCTTTGTCGGTTCCGGTGTGTCTGGTTGCTGCGGCTGACGGCTGTCTTCTATGCCTTTCATCGTTTCACTGCTGGTGCTGTAAACCAGATTTTTCAGCCCATCGAAGCCAGATAATTTGTTTTTAGACATTGCAATTATTTATTATGGATATTTAAGGCTGCAGGCAATGTGTCAAGCCATATTTCGGCATTTTTCAATTCGAATGGATCTCCGTCAATATGATAATGTGCCGGTAGCTGGACCGTGATTTTCGCCTTTTCGGTTCTGATGATTTTCAGAAAACGTGTCAGATTGAATTTTTTCAAAAAGAGTAGGGGAGACAGTAATGCCGCTGCCGGAACCGGCACTTTTTTCATCAGGCACAGGTCGATCAATCCATCGCTCAGGCTGGCATCTGGTGACAACGAAGTATTGTTTCCAAACTGATTTGAATTGGCAAAAGAGATCATCAGAAATTTGCCTGTAATCGTTTTACCGACTGCCTCAACAGAATACTCTGTCGGCTTAAATCCAGGGTAGTTTTGCATAACTGCAAGAACGTAGTTTCGGAGGCCGCGGCCTTTCTTTTGCGAAAACCGGTATGCTACCATGGCATCGAAACCCACACCTGCAACACTGAAAAAAGGAATTCCATTGAACAGGCCAACATCGCTCGGTGAAACTTTGTTTCCAAATGCAATTTCCAGCGCCTTTTCTGTTTTCAAAGGAAGTCGTAAATGAAGCGCCAATCCGTTGCCACTGCCCTCAGGTACTATCCCAAATGACACATTGTGTTGCAGGTAAATTGCCGATGCAACTTCATTCAGCGTTCCGTCTCCACCTGATACTACAAAGTGATTGAATCCTTCGGAAAGCGCTTTTGATGCTAATTCATTGGCATGGTTACGATAACGGGTTGTTTCAATCCGGCAATCGATTTTATTTGACTCAATCCAGCTCCGGATACGGTTTTCTGCATTGGATTTGCGCCTTGAACCTGCAACCGGATTGATGATAATTATACTTTTGCGCTGCATCATGGCTTTGTAAGTCGGTTGCTTATGGTTCTGTTGTTGAATTGCTGAATAATTGCTTTCATCAGCTTCTGATTTGCGTCGGCCGTCAAAGGTTTATTGGTGCTTTCATCTGAACCTGAACACTGCCGGTATTCCGATTGTTTGTAGTTTGTTTCTCCGTCAAAACCGGACAATTGCAAACCGCGTGTCAGCATCTGATATACCATATCGTTCATCATAATTACAAAACGTTCCGAAGTGGAATCAAAAACGCTGTTGCCGAAGGCAATAATGGTATCATTCAGATTCAAATAATCGGCTATGGATGGGAGAATGTCCGTTTGCTGGCAAAGCACATGGGATCTTCCTTTGAGCATGCTGTCACCCGGATGAAACCACATCATCGGGATGGAATGATTGGAAGGAACAGAAACATAACAATCCGAATAAAGCTCGCTGGTATGATCGGCTGTAATTATAAAAAGTGTGTTTTTATACCAGCTGGTTTTCGATGCAGTCCCGAAAAATTTTCCAAGCGCATAATCGGCATAAGCAATGGTTTCGAGAATTGGTTTTGGCCCAGTTGCAAATTTTCCTTTATGCTGAGTTGGAATAGTGTAAGGATGATGGGCTGACAGAGTAAAAACGCAGGTTGTAAAAGGTTCACGGAAAGTATTGCATTTGTCGGCCATAAATTGCAGAAATGGTTCATCAAAAATTCCCCAGCGGCCATCAAAATCACTATCGGGACCAGTGTATTCATTTTTCCCAAAATACTGCGAGTAACCGGCAGCAGCGGCATACCCGTCAAAGTTCATGGTCCCGTTGAAGCCTCCATGAAAAAAGGCATTTTCGTATCCGGTACTGCCCAGCATACTGGCAATGCCTTCGATATCATTCCCTGAATACATCGACGTTACGAAAGGATTCCGCATTAAAGGCGGCAACCCGCTTATGATGGCCGGGATTCCGTCCAGACTGCGTTTGCCGTTGGCGTACATATTATCGAATACCAGACTGTGCTTGCTCAGAGAATCCAGGAACGGCGTATAGGATTTCATGCCGTCATTTAGAAATCCGCAGTGTTCGGCCGAAAGACTTTCAGAAATAATGAGAACAACATTAAAAGGCCTTGTAGTATCTTTTTCTTTATAATAATAGTGAACCGGATCGAAATATTTTACCAATTCCTTGTCGGTAAACCAATCTTTTTTCTCCAGGTCAGATTTACCATAGGTTTTTATAATGGTGTAAGTGGAATTAACGACCAGCGGCGCATATTCAGGTCCGGCAACCCTCGACGCATGCATAATCCCAAGTGGGCGCATATCGAAGCTGCCACGGCCACCCAGGATCAACAGAGCGGTAAACAAAAGTGCAACAGGAAGCTGGTATTTATATTTCAATTTTATTTCTTTAATATTCCTGTCGAGAATGGTTCGACGCAATAAAAAGATGAATAAAACGAAGAGCAGGAGAAATATCAGAAACATATACCAGAAATCGAGCAGGAATCGAAGCGAAAGCCCGCCAATTTCATTTTCCATGGTCCCTATGAAGGTGAAAACATCGAAAGTTGTTCTCTTCAAAGTGAAGCGAAAATAAATGACATCGATGATATTTGGCGCCAGCAAAATAAACCCTGCCACGGCAAGAAGTGAGTAACGAATAGTTCGGAAAACTTTTTTATTTAGTACGCAAAATGGCACAAGCAGAAATGGAATGAATAGAAGGTGCACCATGCAAAACGTGCTGAAATCGAATAACAGTCCTCCGGAAATGATTCTAAAAAATGTACCGGCAGAAGCTGGATGAAACAGCGGAGTATTGAATGCCCAGAGTAGGAGCCGCGTCAAAGTAATGAGCAGGATTGTGCCGGCAGCATATAAAAGATATCTGTAAAGCAGACGGAGTTGCGGACTCTGTTTCATGGTTCAAAAATAAATAAAAAAAAGAGACTGTCCGGGTGGACAGTCTCCTGAATTTTTTCCGTAACAGATTACTGTTTGGTGTAGGTTGAAGTCACATTGTCCATTTGGCTTGCACCGTAGTCAATAACATAGGTGAGGCTTGAAAGGGCTGCGATTGGGGTTGCACCAGCGGTAACTGTGAAAGCGCTGAGTGTTGAACCTGTGATGGTAGCGTTTGTAGCTGTGCCGTCACTGTCCCAGTCATAACTTTTTGTCTGGTTGAAAGTTACACCACTTCCGCTAACAGTTCCCTGAACCTGAAGGCCTGGGAAATAGCAGAAATCTCCAAAATAGATGTAGTTGTAGTTCACAGATGAACCGGTAACAACTTCTACGAAGTCATATGTACCAGCACCAGCGCCTGTAATAACAGCGTGAACGTCGTATGAACCTGCGAGGCGGTTAGCCTGAACCGTTACAGTTCTGGTTTCGGTTGTGGTGTTGCCGGCTTCGTCAGAAACAGTGTAAACTACTTCATAAATACCAACTTTGTTTATGTCGATATCATCGGTTATGGTAATTTGTGAAGTCAGATCACCGTCTTTGTCGTCATTGGCTGTTGCACCAGACTCAGTGTAAGCGTCACCAAGGTCAAGAGTGATAGCTGCACTACCTGTGATGGTAATTGTTGGGTTTGTAATGTCATCTTCGGTACATGAAACACCGATAAATGCTACTGCAGCAATAGCAACTGCAAATCTTAAAAATGCTTTTTTCATAGTTTTCGACTTTATTTGTTTGACAAATGTACAAAAAAAATGATACAATAATAAAAAAAGTATTACTTTTGTGCCGTTAAACCAAACAAAACCAAAGAAGAATGAAAAACTTATTCGCAATTGTAGGCCTCGTTGGCATGTTTGCTCTTGTATCATGCGGTGGCGCAAAAAAAGATGATGACAAAGCAAAACTTGATTCATTGAAAAAAGACAGCATCATGAAAGACAGCCTGATGAAAGACAGCATCACAAAAGCTGAAGAAATGGCTGCTATGGATTCACTGAAAGCTGATTCAGCAAAAGCTGAAGAGAAGAAGTAATTGTTTGATAATTATCAACTAAACCAAAAAAACATGAAAAATCTGTTTGTAATCGCAGCTCTGGCTGGTATGTTCGCGCTGGTTTCTTGCGGTGGTAGCAAGAAAGATGATGAAAAAGCAAAGCAGGATTCAATCCGCAAAGCTGATTCACTTGCAAAAGTTGCTGAAGATAGCATCAAAAAAGTTGAAGAACTTGAGCAGGCTCGTCTTGATTCAATTGCAAAAGCAAAAGAAGACAGCATTGCTAACGCTTCTAAAGGCACTTATAAGCCAAAAACCAACACCACAACGGTGTCAACTAACACCACAACAATCACCACAAACACCACTAAACCGGTTCGTGGAGGTCGTTAAGAGTTAGCGATTCAAGATTTAAGAAAAGGTCATTCGTTCTCGAATGACCTTTTTCGTTATATACAGTTTTTCAAACTGCTGCCGTTTGGTTTCTGTCTCGGATTACTTCCCGATTGTCATCGGGACAGCGACAGGCCAGGTTTATAATCCTGGGCTGTCTCAAAATAGCGGTTGGTTACGACATTCCACCGTTCCGGTCGGTGATATGGAATTCTTCTTTGCTTTTGAACCGGAACATGGAACCGTCGTAACAATTGCAAAAACAACGGTTCCATGACCTTCAGCTCCGCAACTCTCCTAGTCGGGCAAACCTTCGTCGCATCCGACGATGGAATGTTGTTTTTGCCGTGAAGTTTGAATTTTGAAACAGCCCGAGATACCGTTCATTTCCTATGTCGCTTGAGGGAGTGAAATGTTGTTTTTGCAGCTGATTTCTTTGTGAGACAGCCTCTTTTGAAAATCGGGTACCATACAAAGGAGAAAGACTGCAACTTAATTTTCCAGCGGATTCTCGCAGTAATCCATCAGAATAATGTAAACACCCATCATTTCTTTATAAACATCAAAAGGATAGATGCAGATTCCAGGTCTCTTCAATGCTGTCTGCCTGCGTTGTTTCAGACTATATAAACTTGAGTTGAATGTAGGTATGACAGTGATTTGCTGAGCAAGTTGAGCCCGACGCTTGTAGTATGCATTTATTTTTTCTTTTTCAGCCTTTGTTTTACCGGTATAAACACGGTTCGAACGTGTACTCTTTTCTGCATCGTACAGATGAGATACGCCCATTTGTTGCGGTAAACTCCCAAGCATCATATTCAAACTATCATTGGATTCTCTTATCCAGAACAGTCGCTCAGATTCCCATTTATCTTCATATAAAAAATGGATCATAGCTGTTTCAGTTCTTGGAAAAGCAGCAAGACTATCGGGACTGAAATTACTGCACTCAGATTCAATATGAGCGTATTTATCAATCCTGTAAACAGTTATGCTGGTATCGTCAATATTCATGGTCCAGCCCTTGGGCAAATGATGATATATCTTATACAAAATGGTATCGGAAGCCAGAACTTCCTGAAGTTTTTCCTGCTGAGCTGACACAGCAATGGTAAGCAGGAAGGCAGCAAAGATTGCGGATAATGTTTTCATGTGTTTGCGTTTACTAAAAACTATGCCGTAGCGAAATTAAAAAAAAATGCCATCCATTTGGGGGATGACATTTAAAAAATACGATGAATTTTTATGCGTTGAGCATGATAGGCATAATGAGCATAAGGATGTCTTCCTCAGCCGAATTGGTTTCTTCAGGAATAAGCAGAGCGGCTCTGGTAGGCGAAGACAAAGTCATTGTAATGTTTTCACAAGCCAGAGTCTGTAATGTTTCGAGGAAGAATTTTGAATTGAAGCCGATTTCAATGTCAGCTCCATCATAGATGCAGTTCAGACGCTCTTTTGCTTCGTTTGAGTAGTCGATGTCTTCAGCTGAAATATTGAGTTCCTGCCCTTTGACGTCGAAGCGAACCTGATGGGAGGCCTGATTGGCAAAAATAGCCACACGCTTCAGAGTGCTGATGAGCGAATTACGGTTGATAACCAGTTTGTAGTTGTTGTCTTTTGGAATGACGCCTTCATAAGCCGGATACTTGCCATCGAGCAGACGACAAACAATCTGATAGTTTTCGAAACGGAACGAAACATTGGTATTATTGAACTCAACACCAACATTGCAGTCGAAACCACTGAGCAGGTTTCGGAGCAGGTTCAGCGGTTTTTTGTGAACGATAAATGAATGAGCTTCGTCCGATTTAATATCATTGCGGCGGAAACGAACCAGTTTGTGAGCATCAGTAGCCACAAAATTGGTGTAGTCCGGAGTAATCTCGAAAAATACACCCATCAGCTGCGGGCGGATCTCGTCGTTTCCACATGCGAAAATGGTGCTGCTGACGGCATTCTGAAGTACAATGCTGCTCATTGAAATGGATTTCGCATTTTCAATAGCTGCAATAGTTGGGTAATTTTCAGGATTGTAGCCGGCCAGTCTGTAAACGCCTTCCCCTGCATTGATTTCAACGGCAAAGGTTTCTTCGTTTACATTGATGGTAATAGGAATATTCGGAAAAGTTTTGAGCGTTTCCAGCAGTACGCGCGGTGGAATTGCAACGGCACCTTTACCACTGATTTTCTCAGGGCTCAATTCAACCACAGCTCTGGTCTCGTTGTCCGTGGCAGTCACCAGGAGTTTGGATCCGTCGGTACTGAACAGAAAATTCTCAATGATAGGAACCAGACTGTTGCTGGAAAGCAGACCACTTACATTTTGCAGTCCTTTGAGGAGAATATTGCTTGAAATAATGAAATTCATAGCAGTTTATTATTATTGTTCGTGCAAAATTAATGAATTTAACGGATAATAGAAACCGTTTTTTTACAAAAGTGTGTCGAATTTGTCAATTTTCACTGGTTGCGTATTATCGGAAGGGGCAAATTCGCTTGCATAGCGCATCAGGGAACCAAAAACAAAATACTGAGCCATCACAAGGTCCTTTCCGTTAACCACGCCATACAGTCGCTCCGGGTCAAATTCGATGGGATCGCCGGTTAAATTGATACTGCCTTCAGGCAATTTTATCCGATACAAAGTGATGCTATTGGTTTCATTTTTTCTATCAGTAACCGAAATAATACAGAATGGGGTTGATTTGCGAATTGAATCCTGTTTTTCGATAGGAAGTTTGTTAAGAAACTCCTCAAATCGTGCATCTGTAAAGGCATTCAGGTAATTGATCACTTTAACCGTGTCAATATTTTTTAGTTTTCCAACTACTTCGTTTGTAACGGAAAAGTTCGAATTATCAGGATTGAGCAGCTCGAATGATCGGTCGGCATATTTCGGATAAGTGACACTGACCTTGGCAATGCTCGCCAGCGTGTAGCGAAAAACCTTATGATCGCGCCAGTCATATTCACGGGGCGAATATCTGGGTTCAAGAAACCCGCGAAAACCCGGAATATGCATGATAAAGGGCATTTCAGCATCTTCCATCATCATATAGGTTCCCGTATTATCCATCGTCGCAGAGCCGACATAATAAGTGCGGATACATTTTTCATAAGGGAAAAGCCTGATCCCCATCAAATCTATCCGATAAACAGTAGCGTACACTTCAACTTTTGTAGAAAATCCTGCAAGCTGCTTGAAAACCATGTCATATTGGGTCTTCGGAACAGGGTTGCGGACGGTTACGTACATAAGCGTGTAAAGCAATTCTTCCATCATTTCGGGCTGTACCGAATATTTCTTATTGAGCATCCATCCGTTGCTGTCGGTACGCTCGAGAAGAACGGAATTTTTTCTTTTATCTGCCAGGAAAACTCTTGTCACGGTTGCCGTATCCGAAATGGCAAAGTTTTTCTCACCGGGATTCAGGGTTGTGCTTGAACGATTGGTAAGGAAAACGGTGAGGAATAGCGCCAACACGAGCAACAAGGGGATCCAGAAATACCATTTTTTCAGCCATTTTTTCATAAGCCTTTTCTGAGTTTAATTTTACGAAAAATCATCAAAACAAGTCCGATTGCTACAATAATAAGTACCGGCCCAAGCACGTTCGACCATTGGATGTAGGCTTTGTTTGAAGCTATTCTGGATTTATCAAGCAACCGGATCTTCAGTTCGCGTGAACGAATTTCAAGCAGGTTTGATTCATCTGTAAGATAATTCACACAGTTTAAGAGGAAGTCTTTATTGCCGTAGTTTATTCCCGTGAAACGGTCATAGCCAAGCGGATAAGTATAGTTCTGTCCGTTGCGGTAAACAAATTGATTGTTGATGATATCGCCATCGGAAATCACAATCATTTTTGAAGGCTTACCCGTTTCAGAGAAACCAATTTCTTTATCCTCGGCAATTTCAGGTGGAATGCGGTTTGTGAAGACGCTGTTGAAATTTCCTTCAAGCAGAACTGCAACCGGAATTTTTGGTTTATTGAAAAATTCACGTCCCGGCGTTTCGGTAAGCATTCGCAAACTGATCACAGCAGGAGTATTCATTATTCTACTGTACTCCGAAGTTGAAAGCAATATGGTCTTCTTTACGCCGCCCGTACCCACGGTATCGATTCCTGAAACAAATTCAAAGCGAATGGCATTCAGGTTTTTCACAATCGGATGTCCTTCCGAATTGGAGACACTTGGAAAATAGAACCAATTGAAATATTCAAACTGAGGCTGATCGCCGATTTGACCGGTTTTTACTGGAATCGGGCAACTGTTCATGTCGAGCAGGAGATTGTTGTTGATCCGGACCCCATATTTAAAGAGCATGTCCTCCAGGTTGATCTCATTGGCAATGGCTACCGTTTCCGAGCTTGACTGCAGCGAATCCATATTGGTTGCGGTGCCGTCAACAAGCCACAACACGCGACCACCGTCCATGATGAACTGGTCAATTACGAATTTATCTTTTTCATCAAAAACAGAATCAGGGCCCGCAATAATGATGGTTTTGAAATTATCAAGCGATTTCAGCTGCTGATTTATTGTTACCCGCTGAACTTTGTAGTAATCGGACAAACTGCGGGTAATATCTTCGGTCATCATGGCACTGGATTCTCCATGACCGTCGATAAAGGCAATGTTGGGTTTCTCTCGCACAAACAACCGGCGAACTGCATCTATCAGATTGAATTCGAGCGATTCGAGCGATTCATTAATCAGTACTTCCTTATCGGTTTGCTGGCCTGTTTGAATAAAATTAACGGGTGTTTCGCTGGTTTTATAAGAGACTAAAGCACAAGGCCAGATGATCCGCTGTTCGCTCGAAGAGTTGTTTTGCTGACGATCAACTGCAGGCTGAAGGCCTTTTTCGACAAGCTCGTTGTAATAATCATTGAGCGTGCGTTTATCTTTACCTTCAGCAGGATCAATAAATTCATATTGAATATTGGCTTTGTTGTAAGCCCTGAAATCATCGAGGGTTTCGCGGATCGAATTGCGCAATTTAGTGTACGATGCCGGCAGTTCTCCATCCAGGTAAATCCGGAAATATACGATGTCATCTACTTTTCGCAGCAGATCGATGGTGTTGTCGGAAAGGGTGTAACGCTTTTCCTGTGTGAGGTCCAGGCGAAAGAAGCCCAGTGTACCGGCCAGATTGAGGACTATTAGAATTGCAATTCCAGCAAAAAGCCGGATCAGGCTTCTCTTTCTGTTTGTCCCGTGATTCGTTTTCTTTTCCATACTTCTTACCATTTGCGTCTTTCGAGCGAAAGTCGGGTTAACATCAGAAACAGAGAAATCAGACTGAGAAAATAGAGCAGGTCGCGTGAATCAATGACACCGCGACTCATCGAAATGTAATGCTCGTTGATGCCGATTGATTTTATGAACAGTTCCGCACCGTGAAAAATTCCGCTGTCGTATATAAATTCAAATCCCATATACATAAAAGCAGTCAGAAAAACTGCAATGACAAAGGAAACGATTTGATTTTTTGATATTGACGACGCAAAAATCCCGATGGCGAGAAATGATGCACCAAGCAGCAACAGCCCGATATACGAACCCCAGATGCCACCGAAATCGAGGTTGCCTTTCGGAACAGCAAGCTGGGAAATGGTATTGAGATAAATCAAAGTTGGCAGCAGTGAGAAAACCAGTATGACAATGCCTGCAAGATATTTGGCGGCAATGATTTTCATTTCGCTGATGGGTTTGGTCATCAAAAGCTCGATGGTTCCGGTGTTGATTTCATCAGCAAAACTGCGCATGCTGATTGCAGGCAGTAGAAACAGAAAAACGAATGGCGCCAGAATAAAGAGCCCATCGAGCGTGGCGTAGCCGAAGCCAAGAATATTGAAATTGTTGGGGAAAACCCAGAGAATAAGTCCGTTGGCTGCCAAAAAGACGCAGATGACTATATAGCCGATCAGCGAATGCAGAAATGAACTTATTTCCTTTTTGAATAGAGCGTACATCAGGATTTATTTTAGCGGTGCAAAGTTAATTGAATTTGTTATAGGTAAAAGGTAAATTTGATGAATTGATCGAGATGTTTTCTCCAACCTCTCTGCGTCGCTGAAAGAGACCTGTCACGATTGCTATCGTGAGCGTTGGAGAGAATGCAACAAGGCAAAACGCACAACGAACAAGGCATGTGAATTTCAAAAAAACATCTCAAAGCTTACCAGCTGATGATCGCGTATCCTGCGGACAGGACTTCGCTGGAAGCTAATAGCTACTCAACCTCAGCCTCAACCTTAACCTCAACCTCAACCTTTTAATTAGTCTATTCAAACTCAATCCGCACAACATCATTCACCCGAATGCCGAGCAGCTCTCTGGCAGAGGTCTGATAAAGTGCGATTTCCAAAAGTCCGGTACTGCCGAAAACTGCAACCAGCTCAGCTTCCGGAGCAAAATGGTAGGTCGGCGAAATTTTCTGAGTAAAATATTTTCCGAAGCGAATAATATATTTATTGTTTTTATTCATTTTGTCAAACATCTTTTTGGTGATGTTTGTAATGGCATTGTGATAATTATCGATGTAAATCACCATACCTTTAATGGTATTGTTGTCGCTGGTGGGGCGAAATGGCATTGATTCAAGCAGAGTGGCTGTTTTTTCACCAAGCTCGTTGATATCTTTTCCCTCAGCCAGATGCACAGCCGCTTTGGTGCAGACATCCAGTTCCGGAAATGTTTCGTGCTCAATGTTGCCCGGATCCAATTGTACGATAACTTCGGGGCTTTCATCGAACACCAGTCCGTAGAGTCCATTATCAGGCCCGACGAAAAAGTGGTTTTTATATTTGATGGCAACTTGCCTGTCCTGATTGCCTGATGTTCCGTTTACAAGTACAAGGTGAACCGTTCCTTCGGGGAAGCTTTCCCACATATTCCGGACAATCACCGAGGCCTGGAACACATCGTACTGGCGAATCTGATGCGTTACGGTAACAATATTAAGTTTTGGCTGGAGCGAAAGCATTCTCCCGTTGACGACTGCAGCGTAAAAATCGCGAATCCCGAAATCACTTGTAATTGTTACAGGTTTTAAATTCAAAATCAGTATTTTTGTTTCAAAATTACAAATTTTGTAGTTCATAACGAATTCTGAAATCAAATGTCTGTCACTGAACGTGTTTTTGACCTTCAATTTATTGATCACGCTTCGTTTTATGGAGTAGGCGATGCGCATATAAATCAAATCAGGGAGCTGTTTCCCAAGCTGAAAATTGTTGCGCGTGGCGATATGCTCAAAGTTCTCGGCCCGAAAGCTGAAATTGAAGATTTTTCTCGTCGCTTCGAAAATCTCTTGAAGCATTTTGATGTTTTTGGTGATCTGAAATCCAATGATATTGCACAAATCATGGGTGTTGAAGCGGTGTTTACTGAGCCGATGGCCCAGATGCCTGCTGATGTGATTGTTTACGGACGCAGCGGTCAGCCCATTAAAGCACGGACACGCAATCAGGTGAAGATGGTTGAGAAAATCAATTCTTGCGATATGTTGTTTGCTGTTGGTCCTGCAGGAACCGGAAAAACTTATACAGCAGTTGCGCTGGCGGTGAAGTGGCTCAAGGAAAAGAAGGTGCGACGAATTGTGCTTACCAGGCCTGCCGTTGAAGCAGGGGAGAACCTTGGATTTCTTCCGGGCGATTTGCGCGAAAAACTCGATCCGTATCTGCAACCATTATATGATGCGCTCAACGACATGCTGCCGCAGCAAAAACTTCTCGGCTATTTCGATGATGGCACCATTGAAATTGCACCTCTTGCTTTTATGCGCGGACGCACGCTCGAAAAAAGTTTTGTTATTCTCGATGAAGCTCAGAATGCCACCCGCATGCAGATGAAAATGTTTCTGACACGAATGGGGCAGGATTCAAAATTCATTATCACAGGAGACATGACTCAGATTGACCTTCCGAGAACGCAGTCCAGTGGCCTTATTCATGCAGTGAACATGGTGAAAAATATTCCGGAAATTGCGGTTGTCGTGCTAGACCAAAATGATGTAATCCGCCACCCGATTGTTACAAAAATTATTAATGCATATGAAACTGAAACAGCCAATGAAAACAATAAGTAACATTTTTCTGATCCTGGCTTCGGTCGTTGTATTGTCGTCGTGCGGCAAATACGAGGAAGGCCCTGCTGTTAGTTTCCGCTCATCAGCAAAACGATTGATTGGCCTGTGGGAATTTTCATCCATCAAAGTTGATGGCATTGAATATATCACAAGCTATTTTAATGATTCAACAGACCTCAAGATATCGATGACAGGAACGCGTGATGAAATATTTGCAATTCTGGTTGAAGACAACAGAAATTCATCACAGCTGTCAACGTCGCTGCTGGAGCTGAATGACAAAAGTACAGAATTTACTTTGTGCCTGAGTGAAAGTCCTTTGTACACCGATGTCACTCAGTATTTTTACGCCTTGATTCCTGCATTAAAAGAAGAAAACACATGGACTATTCAGCGGCTGTCTGTCAATGAACTATGGATCAGCGCTACTTATCAGGAACAGATATACAATCTTCAACTGAGCAAAATCGAACAATATCTTTTCAATCCATAAAAACCCTATGAAAGATCTCGTAAAAACACAGTTTCAATTCAGTCCGTCGCAGACCGTTTATAATGGCAAAGTGCGCGACGTATATCGTGTCGGTGATTTATTAATAATGATCGTGAGCGACCGTATTTCGGCTTTCGACGTCGTTTTACCGCGCGGTATTCCTTACAAAGGACAGGTGCTAAATCTCATTGCTTCGAAATTTCTCGATGCAACCAGGGACATTGTCCCCAACTGGAAACTGGCAGTGCCACATCCATCTGTAACAATCGGGAAATTCGCCGAGCCTTTTAAAGTCGAAATGGTTGTTCGCGGATATCTTACAGGCCACGCCTGGCGCGAATACAAAGCCGGAAAACGCTCGCTGTGCGGCGAACCGATGCCTGATGGAATGATTGAAAATCAGAAATTCGAAAAGCCGATCATTACGCCAACTACCAAAGAAGACATCGGACACGACGAAGATATTTCGCGCGAAGACATTATAAAACACGGTCTTGTTTCGGCAGAGGACTATGCAAAGCTTGAAGAATACACCCTGAAATTATTTGCACGCGGAACCGAAATAGCTGCAAAGATGGGACTGATCCTTGTGGACACTAAATATGAATTTGGAAAAATCGGGAATGAAATTATTCTGATTGATGAAATTCACACACCCGATTCTTCGCGTTATTTCTATGCTGATGGATACGAAGATCGTCAGAAAAATGGCCAGGCACAAAAACAGCTTTCGAAAGAATTTGTTCGCGAATGGTTGATGGAACATGGCTTCCAGGGCCAGGAAGGACAGCATGTCCCGGAAATGGACGATGCCTTTGTTGCCAGCGTAACCGATCGCTATATTGAATTGTACGAAAGCATTACCGGCGAAAAATTTGTTCGTCAGCCGCTCGACAACTTGGCTGCAGATATTGAAGCCGCTGTAAATAAAGTTGTGCGAAGTTTATAAACTTCGCACAACTTTGTAAATAGAATTTTCCTTAACTTTGACCTGTGAATTCGCAGGAAATACAGTCTAACAAAGAGCTTGAGATGGCGTTTGAGTTTGTGTACCGCACAAACCGCAATGTCTATTTAACAGGTCGTGCCGGTACAGGAAAAACCACTTTTCTGAATCGTTTACGCAAAGAATGTCCGAAGCGAATGGTGATAGTTGCTCCCACGGGTGTCGCCGCTATCAATGCGGGCGGAGTGACCATTCACAGTATGTTTCAGCTCCCTTTTTCTCCGTTTTTTCCGGAATCTGCAGGATTGCATAACAATCCGCTCAATGCCATCCGCTACCGCAAACAAAAGATTCGATTATTGAAGAGCATCGATCTGTTGGTGATTGATGAGATAAGTATGGTGCGCGCAGATATTCTCGATGCCGTTGATTCATTGTTGCGACGTTACCGAAATCACAATCTGGTTTTCGGCGGAGTGCAGGTGCTGATGATCGGAGATGTGCACCAGTTGCCGCCTGTAGTGAAGGAAGACGAATGGAAGATGTTGCGGTTTTACTACAATAACATGTATTTCTTCAGCAGTAAAGCTTTTGCCAATGCCAGTCCGGTGGTGATTGAACTGCAACAGATTTTTCGTCAGAGTGATCTTGATTTTATATTATTGCTGGAAAAAATCCGCACCAACGGCATGGATGCCAATACCATGCAATTGCTGAATCAGCGCTACAACAAACACTTTAATCCATCGGCTCATCCGGGCTATATAATTCTTACAACGCACAATTCACAATCGGCGGAGATCAACGATAAGCGGCTCGATGAGCTGGCTGGCGATGAATTTACTTTCGACGCTGAAGTGAAGGGTGATTTCCCGGAATACAATTTCCCTACTTTCAAATCGCTGGCTCTGAAGCCAGGTGCGCAGGTGATGTTTGTAAAAAATGATCTGGCTCCGGAAAAAAGATATTACAATGGTAAAATCGGAAAAGTTGTTCACATTGAAGATGACACTATTGTGGTCCAATGCCCCGAAGACGACGATACCATTGATGTAGGGCTTGCCACCTGGAGCAATGTGCGCTTTACGCTGAACGAAGCTACCAAAGAAATTGAAGAAGAGGAAATCGGCTCCTACACGCAGTACCCGCTGAAGCTGGCCTGGGCTATCACAATTCACAAGAGTCAGGGATTGACATTTGACAAAGTAGTGGTCGATGCAGCGCAGGCATTTGCGCACGGTCAGGTGTATGTTGCGCTTAGTCGCTGCCGCACGCTCGATGGGCTGGTGCTAAGTTCCGCCATCGGCTACGGAAGTGTGATTACCGACCACAATGTAGTTGACTTCAATAAAAAAAGCGAGGATTATATTCCTGATGACAGGGAGCTTGAAGTGTCGAAAACGCAATTCCGAAACGATATTTTGGCTCAATTATTCAGCTTTGAGGATATGTTGAATCGCATCATTCACCTGCGAAGATTGGCTGTGGATGCTGGCTTGAGCGTTACATCCGCGTTAGTTCCTGACACAGAACATACTGCAGAATTCATCAATAAAAATATTATTGATGTTGCTTCTAAATTTCGACGACAGCTTGAAGCACTTTTTTCGCTGGCAGGAAACGAAGAAGGGGAGCGGCAATTGAAAGAGCGGGTGCAGGCTGCAGCAGCTTACTTCAAAGAAAAACTGGCGACAATTTTTGATTATACAGCATACACTGATTTTGATTCCGATAACCACAGCGAAGAACAGGAGCTGAAAGAATTGGCCGAGGATCTGCAAAAAATGACAGTGATTGCGCGAACTTGTTTCGATGCGCTGTTGAAGGACTTCGATGTGTTTGCGTTGTTGCGTATTCGTTCCGATGCCGATCTCGATTTCCGTTTTGTTTCGCGCAGGGAACACGCTGTGCGAAAAGATTCAAAGATAAGTTCTGTCATTGAATACCCTGAATTGTATAACATACTCAAAGCGTGGAGAGACGATCTGGCCGATAATTCAAACATGGAGCGTTATCGTGTTATGCCTAACAAGGCGCTGGAAGAAATGGCCAACATGCTGCCCACAACGCTTGAAGAATTAAAGAAAGTAAAAGGCCTCGGCAAAAAGAAAATCGAATTTTTTGGAACCGAATTATTGAAAATAATCGCAAAATATTGCATTGATCATGATTTGAAAACGGTTGAATTCCCAACAGACGAGCCGGTTCCGAAAGCTTCGAAGAAAAAGAAAGGCGTGTCGGCCGAAGTGTCGCTCGAAATGTTGCGTGATGGTTACAGTGTTGCCAAAATCGCACTGGAGCGCAATCTGACGGAAGGGACCATTGCCGGACATTTGCTGAAATATGTTGAAAGCGGAGAAATTACAGTGTTGCAGCTGTTGCCCCGCGAAAAGCTCGATCGCATTGCAACTGCGCTTGTGGACTATAAATTTACTTCGCTTAAAGAGGCTAAAGATTATTTGGGCAACGACATCGAATTCCATGAAATCCGCTGGGTGATGGTGGCGATGCAGAAAGAGCTCGAGTGATTTTAGATATCCGATTTTAGATTTTTGATTTCAGATTTTATGCAGACGTTGCTGTCGTGGAGTTTATCACGCTGGGAGCGTGGCGTTACAAACGTTTTGCGTTACAGACGTTACAAGCGATTATGCGATATGGCTATAAAACGACAAATCAAATTCGCATTATCTCATCAAGGCTTGCAGTATTATTATTTCGAATTTTTTACAATTCTCTGCAGCGCATTTCCTGTCTGAGTTTGGACACGTACGAAATAAATTCCGTCTTCGAGCGATAACAGATCAACCTCCACATTCTGGCTTCTGATGAGGTTTTTAACCAATACGATTCTTCCATTGGCATCTGAAATTGTGATGCTGGAAATTTCGTTTTCTGCTGAAATGCTTAAAATATTTCTAACCGGATTTGGGAAGAAGGAAACTTTCGCGCTGTGAGTTTCAATACCAACCGGGGCTACAGCAATTATCTGTGAAGCTGTATCGTACAATCCGCAGTATTCGGTAATTAATGTCACTGTATATGTTCCAGGCGTGCTGTAAGTTTGAACCGGATTTTCTTCGGTTGAAGTTGCACTGTCTCCAAAGGACCAGTTAAAATGATGCGCATTGACAGATGTGCTGGTGAAATTTACTAGTAATCCTGTATTGCCGGTGTTGAACGATGCCACCGGAATTTCATCAACATTGAACCAATGAGCCAGACTATCGAAAACGACCGCCTTGACCGCATTGCGGATTATACTTGCATCAGTAGCAGCAAGCGTGTAATCGTATGTAATACTTACCGGACTTTCGCGAAACATCGAAGTGTAAAACGTACAAGCCGCAGCATAGGAGCCGGCTGGCGATGGGTGACTTTCGTCGGAGCTATATAATTCAATACCAGGTGAATTTTGTCGCAGATAATACCAGACCGCACCAACAGGTGAAACTTCAGCATTATTGTCTTCGGCCATCATCATGTAGCGCAGATGCAACAGACTGTCCATCCCTTCGTAAGTGCAGACGGGAGGCCAAACCGCGCAGTTCGACGCATCGCCGTTTTTACGACCCCAGGTCATGTAGAAAATGGTTTCGGTGCAACTATCGGCAGCATGAATCATGTTATCGAGCGTTGTTGCATAAGGGAAAACCATTGACTGTACTTCGGCATTAGTGAACGATGGAAGCTGGCTCTGCTCCTGCAATACAACATAGTCCCAGCCACCCTGATTAATCAATGATAATGATGTAGTATTAGTGCTGTGCTGGTTAAACGTGTAGCCACCGGGGACATTTGATGAGTAAACCAGCGAATCACCCGCCGATTTGGTAACGAGCGAAATAAGTTCGGGAAGGTCATTCACAGAGGTGTAGCTATTACCTAAAAAAAGTACTTTCAACGTAGTTTGAGATTTGGACGAAAAAAACAGTAAAAGCAAAACCAAAAATACAAGACTCTTTTTCATTGATACAAATTTTCAGCTAAGATATTGATGCTGGCGAAAAAGTAAATAAATCTCAGTGTCCCGTATGAATAATAATTTCTCCATTCACAGTAACACACTGTTTATGAATAAGGTTTTTTTGAAAATTATTAGTGATTAGAGCCAAACTCATCTTTATTTATATTTGCAAACACATTTTTCTAATCGAATAGAAATATAAATCTGCAGTGCTTCAAAATGGTCAGGACCATTATTTGAAGCACTGCAGATTTGTAGAATTGAAAATTATTATTTCAATAAAAATCTGGAATTACCGAACTCTGGGGGTTGCTCTTTTTTTCATAAACCTGAGCATATTGGCCACATCGTCGAAGCGGTTGGTCATCATCATGGCGGCAATTACAAACGGCTTGTAGCCAGCTTCTCTGTAAGTATCGAGGCGATATTGTTCGAACACTTCGGCTGAAACTTCGCCAGCTTTGCAGCTTACATCAGTGATGTCGGCTGGCAAACAGTGCATGTAGAGCGCGCTTCCGTCTTTGGTGAGATTCATTTTTTCGCGGGTGCACTCCCAGTTCATGTATTTTGCATTATTTGCAAGTGCTTCTTTTTCAAGTTCCTTGAGCCCTGCGCTGTCACCGGCACGCAGCAGTTCGGTGCGACGACCCATGATGTGATACGGTGCCCAGCTTTTTGGATAAACGATGTCTGCATCGGCAAAAGCTTCTTCCATGCTGTTTGCGACTTCGAATTTGCCACCACTTTCGGCGGCTTGTTTTCCAGCACGTTCGACCACATCCGGAATCAGTCCGTATCCTTCAGGATAAGCGAGAGACACATTCATGCCGAAACGCGTCATCAAGCCAATGATGCCTTGCGGTACGGAGAGCGGTTTTCCGTAGCTTGGACTGTAAGCCCAGGTCATAGCGATTTTCTTTCCTTTCAATGCGTCGAGCGAACCGAACATGTTTTTCAGATGCGCCAGATCGGCCATGCTTTGAGTCGGATGATCGACATCGCATTGCAGATTGACAATACCCGGACGTTGTGGAAGCACATTGTTTGCAAAGCCGTCATCGAGAGCTGAAGCCACTTCGAGCATATATTCATGCCCTGCACCGAGATACATATCATCGCGGATACCGATAATTTCTGTCATGAATGAAATCATGTTGGCAGTTTCGCGAACGGTCTCTCCGTGCGAGATTTGCGACTTTCCTTCGTCAAGATCCTGAATAGTCAGGCCCATCAGGTTGGCAGCAGAGCCAAACGAAAAGCGGGTACGGGTACTGTTGTCGCGGAATTGCGAAACGGCCAGTCCGCTTTCGAAAGCGCGTGTTGAAATATTTTTATTGTACAATTTGCGCAAGGCATCGGCCACATAGAGCACGAGCTCAAGTTCTTCGCGCGATTTGTCCCAGGTCAGCAGAAAATCTTTCTGATAAAGACTGGCATTTGTTTTTTCAATGTCGCGAATGAGTTTTTTGAATTTTCCCATTGTATTTCTTTTTATTGATTACAGAATCTGAGCGTAGAGTGCGTAAAATGCCGATGCAGCAACGAGATCGCTTACCGGTGTTTTTTCATTGGGGGCATGCGCCATCACTTCATTGCCAGGTCCGAAGCCAATGGTCGGAATTTTATGAATTCCATTGGTAGCAATTCCGTTGGTAGAGAAGGTCCATTTATCTACAATCGGGGCTTTGCCGAAAAGCTCTGAAAATGCTGTCACACCAGTTTGCACAGCTGGATGGTCTTCTGGCATTTTCCAGGTTGGATAATATTTCTCCATTCCATATTTCAATCCTGTAAAAGCAAGACCGTCGTACCAGAGTACTTCTACTTTTGAGTCCGGATTATTGACAGCTTCTTTCACTTCGGCCACAGCACTGTCTTTGGTTTCGCCCCAGGTGAGGCGACGATCGAGGTGGAAGCGGGCAAAATCGGCAACAGCACACAACGACGGGCTGCCGCTGATGAATTCGCTGATAGTAACACTCCCTTTTCCAAGAAATTCATCGTATTTGAGACGTTCATGCAATTTTTCAATTTCGAGAGCTGCACTGGAAGCCATGTACACGGCATTTTTGCCACGTTCGGGCGCTGAACCATGAGCCGATAATCCGCGGAAGGAAACATGAATTTCCATACGTCCACGGTGACCACGATATACATTCAGATTAGTTGGTTCGGTACTAATAACGAAATCGGGACGGAATTTATCTTCTTCAATAATATATTTCCAGCAAAGGCCGTCGCAGTCTTCTTCCATCACGCTGGCCACCACCCAAACGGTAATGTCGTTTTGCAGACCAATTTCTTTCAGAATACGGCCAGCTGTAATTGCAGATGCAATACCGCCTTTCTGGTCAACGGTTCCGCGCCCATGAACAAAGCCGTCGGCGATGAGTCCGGAAAATGGATCCATATTCCAGTTTTCAGGATTTCCGACATCAACTGTATCGATATGACCGTCGATGGCAAGTACTTTTTTTCCTGATCCGACACGGCCGAGCACGTTTCCAAGTCCGTCCATTTTCACTTCATCGAATCCGGCCTCTTGCATCTGACGCATGACTTCTTCCTGTACGGCTTTTTCATCACCGCTGAGCGATTTGATTTTCACCAGCTTAGAAAGATTCTCAGCTGTGTAGTCTTTGTACTGCGCTGCTTTTTCGTTGATGATAGCAGCAAGTTCTTTTTTATTCATATCATTAGGATTAATTCAGATTCAAAAATAGCCTGCAAAGATACGAAACCCTAATATATTTTATGTATTAAACAAAGTTAATCCATCATAAGCATTTGTGAAAATAAACCTAATGTCTCATTTTCAATTAGTTGTATTTCGATTAGAAATATATATTAAATTTAGCACTGTAATATTTTGATTTTGGCAGGAAAATTGTAAATTTGAACGCTTAATCTAAAACAAACTCTTATGAAAAAAACTTTATTTTTCGTGATGATTCTTTGCATGTTTGGCCGTTTTGGCTATTCACAACCAGTTGAAGAAGGAAACATTTTGATTGATGCTTCTTATGGCTGGCCAAATTTGTGGACTTCAGTTTTTAAAACTGCAGTTACCGATTCCTACAGTACCGATGTTAAAGTTGGCTCCATTGGACCATTGAGTGCACAATTTGAGTACATGGTATCTGATAAAATTGGTTTTGGACTAATTTTCGGCTATTCGAATTCCAGTGTCTCTTATAAAGACATTGACTCGGGTTATTATTATGATCTTTCTGTGCCGCGGGTTAGATTTATGCCTAAGTTTTCTGTCCATTTCGGTCAGTCTGATGTTTTCGATCCGTATTTTTTAATTGCTGCGGGTTATGGATCCCACACATATAAGTATGAGTCTGATGATCCAGATTACACTGGATTCGAAGTAGCAGGGATATCACCAATTGCTTTCAGACTTGCTTTTGGTGGACGATATTTTTTCAGCGATGTCATCGGTGCAAAATTTGAAATTGGACTTGGAGGTGGTGGATTGCTTGAATTTGGTGTTACAGCCAAGTTTTAATCGGGCAAAAAACTGAAAAAAATGTAGAAATTTCAATAGGCTGCCAGAAATGGCAGCCTATTGTTTTATATTTGTCAACGAAATTTCAAAAAGGGTATTATGGCAAAGAACTTATATAATCCATATCGCAAAGTCGAGGGCTACAATTGCTTTGGTTGTTCACCTGGCAATCCGATCGGGCTGCATCTTACATTTATTGAAGAAGGTGATGAGATTATTTCTGAATGGACTCCGGATGAAAATTACACAGGCTGGACCGATGTGCTGCACGGAGGCATTCAGGCCACAATGATTGATGAAATTGCCAGTTGGGTAGTCTTTACAAAGCTCAAAACAGCTGGAGTCACCAGAGAAATGACTGTAAAATACCGTAAATCTGTAATGGTTTCAGATGGGAAAGTTATTTGTCGCGCCAGATTGAAGGAAGTGAACAGATCGCTTGCTACAATTGATGTTCAGCTGTACTCGAAAGATATTTTGCGAGCCGAAGCGAAGTGTGTATATTATGTATTTGGTGAAGAAGAAGCAAAAAACAAATTTCTGTATCCGGGAGCCGATGCGTTTTATTGCCAGACCTGATATTCCCAGGGATAGCCATTTTTCCGGACATCCTTTTTTGCAGCTTTTATCAGATTTGCGTAGTATTTATCCGCTTTTTTTATTTTATTCAGTCGTTTTTTGACCTGATCTACATTGACTTTATCTTTAGAAATACCGATATAAAACAAATAGTTTTTTATTTCTTCGTAAAACATATTCAAGTCATTGCACCAGAACGCTTTTTGCAAATAAATATAGTCCGCCCGGGGGTTGAGTTCCAGGATGCTATTAAGGTCACGGATAGCCTCTCTGATTTCACCACGGGCATAATAGATGTTGCTGCGCAGAAAATAGTTCCGTTCCGATCCGGAAATTTTGATCGCTTCACCAACAGACTCAATGGCACTATCGTATCTTTTTTTCTTGTAATAGACCAATGCCTGAGAATAATACAACTTATCACTTTTCGGGTTTGAAGACAATCCGCGCTCGATATCATCCAGTGCTCTTTCGAATTCGTTGATCTTCAGATAAAGATTAGCCCTTTCGTTCAATAGATTTTCATCCGAAGGGTTGCTGCGGATTTCAGAAGAAAGATCATCAATGTCTTTGTAGATGCTTGAGCTGGATTCTTTGACAGGATCGGGCATAGCCATTTGCTGCGCGTGACTGCGACAGAACAGAACAACAAAAAAAACCAGAAGAATGCTGTAGCGTTTCTTCATTGTTGAAAACTTGACTCTTTAGGTTATACCCTTTATTAAATTATTAGAGGTCAATGCACTGCTAAAAGTTTAAAAGTTGAAAACTTTTTCCTAAAGTCTGAACGCACCAATCTATAAGCAAAATACCTATCTTTGCCGTAGATATTCAATTTATGACATCAGACAGGAAAATTCTCATTCTCGATTTCGGGTCCCAATACACACAATTAATTGCCCGCAAAGTACGCGAGCTTAATGTTTTTTGTGAAATCAAACCATGGTCAACTTCATTAATTGATGATCCGGACATTTGTGGTATCATTCTCAGTGGAAGCCCTTTCTCTGTGCGTGATGCCGGTTCGCCGAATCCCGATTTGTCGAAAGTCAGAGGCAAATTGCCTGTTTTGGGTGTTTGCTATGGCGCTCAATATCTTGCATCGGTTTCTGGTGGCGAAGTATATCCCAGCAAAAGTCGTGAATACGGCAGGGCCAATCTGATTTCGGTTGAAGAAAATTCTTTAATGCATGGTATTCTGACAGGCTCTCAAGTCTGGATGTCGCATGGTGACACCATAATGGCGGCTCCGGAAAAATTCAGAATTATCTGCAGCACCAACGATGTGAAAATTGCGGGGTATCAGATCGAAGGCGAAAACACTTTTGGAATCCAATTCCATCCTGAAGTGTATCACAGCACCGATGGTCAGAAATTGTTATCGAATTTTCTTGATATTTGTGAATGCAAGCGTGATTGGACTCCGGAATCATTTGTGCAGACCACCGTGGCCGAGCTCAAGGAAAAAATTGGTGATGAAAGCGTGATAATGGGTTTGTCGGGTGGTGTTGACAGTACTGTTGCAGCCACATTGCTCCATCAGGCAATCGGCGGCCGGCTTCATGGAATATTTATCGATAATGGTCTGTTGCGAAAAGCTGAATTTGAGCAGGTAATTGAAATTTACAACACGCTGGGATTGAATGTTACAGGCGTCAGAGCGGGAGAGCGTTTTCTTGGAAACATGAAAGGCGTTTCAGATCCAGAAACAAAAAGAAAAATCATCGGAAAAACCTTTATTGAGATATTTGAAGAAGAAGCAGCCAAAATAGAGGGCGCGTCATGGCTTGGTCAAGGCACTATCTATCCGGATGTGATTGAGAGTATTTCTGTAAATGGTCCTTCGCAGACCATCAAAAGTCATCATAATGTTGGAGGACTTCCTGACAAAATGAAACTAAAAATTGTCGAACCGTTGCGTCTGCTTTTCAAGGATGAAGTTCGCCGGGTAGGTAAGACGCTGAATATTCCGGACAAAATGTTGTCGCGACATCCTTTTCCGGGACCAGGATTGGGAATTCGGGTACTGGGCGAAGTCACAGCTGAACGCGTTCGTGTTTTGCAGGAAGCTGACGACATTTTTATCTCGAAACTTCATGAGACTGGCTTATATTCCGAAGTCTGGCAGGCATTTGCCGTGCTGCTTCCGGTGAATTCAGTCGGAGTGATGGGCGATGAGCGGACTTACGAAAATGTTCTCGCCATCAGAGCCGTAACTTCGGTTGACGGAATGACTGCTGATTGGGCGCACTTACCCCATGAATTTCTTTCTTCCGTTTCTTCGGAGATTATCAACAAAGTGCGAGGCATCAACAGAGTCGTTTATGACATCAGTTCCAAACCACCAGCCACCATTGAGTGGGAGTAGGTGAGGCTCAATTGGTATAAAGTTTGTAAATTGCGGCCGCTATGCGAAAAGTAAGTATTATTATTTTCCTGATTTTTGCCGGATTCTTGTCGGAACAGGCCTATGCACAGGTACCAGTGACTAAATCCACTGAAATTCAAATCATTGATGGTAAAACATTTTATATTCATGAAGTTCAGAAAGGTCAGACCCTATATTCAATATCAAAGGTCTATCAGTGCACGGTTGATGAAATAAAATCTACCAATCACATTAAAGATAATTCACTTCAGGCCGGATATCTGCTGAAAATTCCGACACAGGATAATAAAATCAGTGAAACAGACATTCTAAACACAAATGCCGGAAATATAGAGAGTGCCGAATACATTATTCAGCGTGGAGAATCGTTGACTGTGATAGCACAGAAACATAATACCACAGTCGAAAATATTCGGAAAATGAATCCGGGAATTGGTGATAATATTTCGATCGGACAAACAATCAGAGTTCCGGTTATTTCAAAGCCAATCCCAGTTGATTCTGCGCTCTACCACACAGTTTCCAAAGGAGAAACCCTATTTGGAATAGCGAAGAAATACCTACTGCGATTGAGCGAAATCAAAGCAATGAATCCGGGTTTGACCGAGACTCTTTCGATTGGACAACAAATTATTGTAGGATATAAAAGCGATGAAGTTGGTTTGATAAAAACAGATTCGACCTGCAATTGCGAGAATCCTAAAAAGCTAAATGAATATAATGTTGCACTGCTGATTCCCTTGTATCTCGACAGGGGCAGTTTTAAAGATTTCAACAAAGACCGGCACGACGAAAACGAGTGGTACCACAATGTGTCCTTTAGTTTTATTCAGTTTTACGAGGGATTAAAATTTGCGCTTGACACTTTGAAATCAAGTGGCATGAATGTAAATCTTCATGTTTTTGATCTGGATGATTCAGATGCAAAACTAAATAAGGTCCTGAATGATCCTGCCATGAGAAATATGCATCTGATTATTGGTCCTTTTCTCGGGAAACACATTGACACCATTAGTAAATTCAGCTACGAGAATAAAATTCCGATGGTCAATTGCTATCTTTCAGGTCAGACTGAGCTGCAAGAGATCAATCCATACTTCTTCAATCCAATTACCAGCGTTGAATTTCAGATGAAAGGCCTCGCCGATTTTTTCAAAGCTGAGCGGTCGGAATCCAATGTAATTATTGCCTACCAGCAAGGCGGATTTGAAGAAAAAGCTGCGTTGATGCTTGATTCATTTCTCAAAGCAAATAGTTATCCCTCCTGGAAACTTGTCAATATTACCGAGTCGGGCCTAAAAGGAGCCACCGGACAATTTGTTGGCGGAAAGCGCGAAAATATTCTTGTTATGCTGGCCAGCGGAGAGCTTTATGTTGAAAACATTATACGTTCGCTGAATGAATACAAGGACAAATATTCAATTTCGCTGTATGGTTTACCGTCGTGGCTAAATTACGAAGTGCTCGACCTTGAATTCCTTGAATTTCAGAACACCCATTTTTTCAGCAGTTCATTTACGGATTTCGAAAACGAGGATGTACGAGATTATGCAGAACGTTTTCAAAAACGCTATAAAGCCGATCCCGAGCGACTTGCATATGCAGGCTATGATCTGGGACTTTATTTCCTGTCGGCACTGAACAATTATGGTCCGGATTTTTACAAATGCATTGACAAGCATAAAGCGCCAATGCTGGCCACTGAGCTGAATTTCAGCTTTTCGCCCGCAGACGGATTTCGCAACACCTATATATCCATCTATAAAATGAAGGATTTCCAGTTGTGGAAAGTAAAGTGATATAAGATTTGAGATTTTAGATCTTAGATTTGAGATATCAGATTTTTGATTTGATTGACGATTTTAATGAATGATGATACGGAAAATCACTTCAAATCACGATAATTATCGCGAGGTATATCAAAAATCTGATCCGCCGCGGCGGACGCAAATCAAAAATAGATTCCCCTGAATTTTTCGAAGAATTCTTTAAACAACACTGGGTTGCATGCGATTATCTCTTTGTTGAAAACATAGCCATCGCTGCCGCTGAAATCTGTAACAACACCGCCAGCTTCCTGCACAATCAGAGCTCCTGCCGCTACATCCCAGGGGTTCAACCCAAATTCGAAAAACCCATCCATACGCCCGGCGGCAGTATAAACCAGATCCACAGCCGCACTGCCGAGTCGTCTTAATCCATGCGTATGCCTGATGGAATACCTTATGAAATCCATGTATTGGTCAATCTTCTCAAAATCATGATAGGGAAACCCAGTTGCCCAGAGCGAATCCTTCATGGCGGCCGTGTTGGTTACCCGAATTGGCTGTCTATTCAGAAAAGCACCTTCACCTTTCACCGCATGAAAGATTTCGTTCAGGTTAGGTTCGTGCACGACGCCAGCATATAACTCACCGTTTCTCATCAAGCCAATACTTACACTATACAGTGGAATTCCGTGAATGTAATTGGTTGTCCCGTCAAGCGGATCAACGATCCAGGTCCATTCGGACCCGGTGGCTTTTTCACCGCTTTCTTCTGCCAGGAACGCGCTGCCAGGGATTATCATACTCAAATCATTAAGTAGCATTTCTTCGGATTGCTTATCGACAAAAGAAACAAAATCGTTAAGACCTTTTGATTCGACATCGCTTTTCTGCAGTTTTTTGACTGAATCCAGCTGAAATGATCCAGCGCGCGATGCGGCCTGAATGATGGATTCGACAAGGGAATTGTTTGGAGACATTAGGGATGTTTGTGCAAAAGTAGGGAAAAGGATGAAATATTTTTTATTTTATGCGAAAATGTGAAAAATAAATCACACTTTTGCATAAAAATGTTTTCCATTTCCGATTTCCTAAACCTCCCGGCAAACTCCAGGAAACAGCTTCTGAAGCAGCTCCAACATGCACATAAAGGTCAAGAAAGTAGTCAAGCGCACAACCAAAAGCCCGATATTTCTTGTCCCTTTTGTCAATCAAAAAAGTTCAGCCACAACGGTCATGGTCCAACAGGTAAATCAAGATACAGATGCAAAAAGTGTCATAAGACATTTTCAGAGACAACCGGAACTCCAATTCACGCAATCAAGCTTCCGGGAAAATTCATTCACTTTTTTCAAGTGATGAGTGATGGGTATCAGACGTTACACAAGATGGCTGAAATAACCGGCGTTACAGTCTCGACGGCCTTTCAATGGCGGCATAAAATCTTAAGTGCGATGAATGCCTCGGTAAAAAAGTATGATGGCATAACAGATTTCAACCCAGGGCTTGTAGCCTTTAGCAGAAAAGGACTTAAAAATCACAAACAGAATATTAAGGAATCTTCATTAAGTGCTAATGTTTTGGCAGTGGCGGATTACAGTGACAATTCGGAATTGACGTTGTTGAGTGTTGGCTCATTGAGGCCAGTTGATTTTCCGGCTGCATTGGACGAAAAGCTTAAAGGTAATGCGATTGTCATTGCGCCCTGGAACAGGCCTGTTTATGAATTTTCCAAAACCAAAAATCTCGGATTTACTTTATTCAAGCCCGAGTTGCCGTTTAACCGCTTTGATGTAAGGCAGGCCGACAAGCTACACAAGGAACTTGATACTTATATCAGAAAAAGTATGAGAGGTGTTTCTACAAAGTATTTGCAGGCTTATTCTATGTGGATTATAAGAATCGCAGGAATAAAAAAATCAAAACAGGATGATTGGACAAGAATATTGCAGAATCAGTCGGCATGGGGGCGTTATGTAAACAGAGAAGAGCTTTTTATGTCATTCATGAAAAGCAGAGCTGATGCTGAATATATCAGAGCTTCAGGCAGAGAATGGAAAAGCGCTGGGAAATACGTTGTCAATTAGATATTTCACTAAGGACGTACTCGTTGTTTTGTGAAACAGATGATAGTTTTACAGGTCGGATTTCATTTTCCTTCATCGCAGTTTCATCCACCGCACATTTAATATAGTTATCAGTAAATCCGAATCTCAGTCCGTTTTTGCGGGTTCCTTCAGCCAGCATAGGGCGTATTGTTCCGAGGTTTTTCCTGAAGAAAATTTGTTGTTTGTCAAGACCAAGCTCAAGCAGTTTTGTTACGCGCTGTCTGATTACGTGCGGATGTACATGGTCAGGATACAGACTGGCTTTGGCCAGTGGACGGTCGCTGTAGGGGAAAACGTGCAGATAGCTTATTTCAAGCGACTTTATAAAATTGTATGTTTGCTCAAATTCTTCATCGGTTTCGCCCGGGAATCCGGTAATAACATCGGCGGCTATGCAGGCATGCGGTATTTGCTTCTTGATTGTTTCGGCACGATCGCGAAAAAGTGCGGTATCATAACGACGGTGCATACGTTTCAGTGTGTCATCGCAGCCACTTTGCAGCGGCAGGTGAAAATGGGGCATAATAATTTTGGATCCGGCGACCAGATAAATGATTTCTGGCGACATCAGCTCCGGTTCGGTACTGCCAAGGCGTATTCTGACATTGGAGCATTGTTCATCGATGGCCTTCAGCAGTCCAAAAAAATTTGCATTGTTATTAAGTCCGAAAGTGCCGATGTTGACGCCTGTTAATATTATTTCGCGAAATCCTTTGGAGACAATCTTTTCAATATCGCTCAGGACGCCGGAAATGGTGTTGCTTGTACTCCTTCCACGTGCATAGGGAACGGTGCAATAGGTGCAGAAGTAGTCACAACCGTCTTGAATCTTGAGAAAACTGCGTGTGCGTTGTTCGAGGCTGTATGCACTTTGAAATGTTTCAGTAGTATCATTTGATACTATGTTATCCGTCAAAAGCTCAACCAGATTCATTTTTTGCGAATGATTAACAATTAAATGTTTCCGATCGGCAAGGATTTCCATTAATGGCTTCGCATTAACATCGGCCATGCATCCTGTTACTGCCACTGCGGCATTCGGAGCTGATTTCATGAGCTTTGACAAGGTTTGTCTTGTCTTCATTTCAGCAACAGCAGTAACAGCGCAGCTATGCACAATAATCCAATCGGCTTCGGCTGATTGTTTTGTCTGTTGAAATCCGGCATCAGTAAAAGCCTTTACCAGCGCTGAAGATTCTGCAAAGTTGAGTTTGCAGCCCAGTGTGGTAATGTAAAAACAGAGAGGTGGGTGTCCGGACATGTCTGTTATTGGTATTTGAAAAGAATGATTAGTTTTGCAAAATTAACCAATTTAGTCTTGTTATGAATAAACTTGCAGTAGTAGCTTTTGGCGGCAACGCATTGCTCCGGGGAGATCAGAAGGGAACCTATGCCGAACAGGTTGCCAATGTAACAGCCACTTGCGAAAACCTTGTGGATCTTATTAAGCAGGGATTTGATATTGTTATTGGTCACGGAAACGGACCTCAGGTAGGGAATGTGCTTTTGCAGCACGATGGCGGTGAGGAAAAACATGGAATTATTGCCCAGCCTATGCATTTCTGTGTAAGCGAAACACAGGGTTCCATTGCTTATCTGATTGAACAGCAATTACAGAATGTGTTGAGAAAACATGGTCTGAAGAAAAATATTCTCTCATTGGTTACACGCGTTGTTGTTGATAAAAACGACACCGCTTTTCAGAATCCGACCAAGCCGGTAGGGCCATATTACACAAAAGAACAGGCCGATAAACATGGCGTAGAATACGGCTGGGTTTTTCAGGAAGATCCGCGTGGCCGTGGATACCGCAGGGTTGTAGCTTCTCCAAAACCGGTTGACATTGTCAATTGGGAAATTGTTGAACGTCTCGCCCGTGAAGGCAACATCGTTATCACCGTTGGTGGGGGTGGCATTCCGGTGATTGAAGACGAAAACGGCGATATGCATGGAATTGATGCAGTTATTGACAAAGATCTTGCATCTGCAACATTGGCGTGTAAAATCAAAGCCAACGATTTTTACATTCTTACAGATGTTTCGAATGTGTATATCAATTTCCACAAGCCAGGTGAGCAGAAACTGGAGACCATTTCGGTTCCGGATATCGAAAAGCATCTGACCGACGGACATTTCACCGAAGGCAGCATGGCACCTAAGGTACGTGCCTGTATTATGTTCGTGAAAAATGGTGGTAAAGAAGCGATCATTACCGAAGCTACACAATTGAAAAATTCAGCAGCCGGAACCAAAATAATTGCTTAATTTAGCGGCAAATTAAAAAATCAAACGTATGAACTGCACTAAATGCAATGCTGAATTAAAACCTGGAGCCCGTTTCTGTCATGTATGCGGATTTGACATGCAATCAGCTCCTGCAGTAACTCCCGTAAACCCAACTCAAACACAAAATACTATGGAACAAAACACAAACCCAACACCTCCACAGCCTACTGCTCAATCTCCGTTTGTTAGTAGGATTATTGGAATTTTGACAAAGCCTAAATCAGAATGGTCATTAATTGAAAAAGAAACTCCAAATCAAACGAAATTATTCACCGAGTATGTTCTCCTTCTAGCCCTAATTCCTGCAGTTGCAGCATTTATTGGTTATGGTTTGATTGGGATTAATTATGGATGGATTAAGGTTAGTGGCGTTAGTTGGGGATTAGGAATGGCTATCAATTCTTACTTAACCTCAATTATTAGTGTTTTTGTTACATCTTTTGTAATTAATGCACTTGCACCAAGCTTTGGTGTCCAGAAAAATTCAGGAAGAGCCTTTCAACTTGTTGTTTTTTCAATGATTCCAATGTGGGTTGGTGGTATTTTCATGGTATTACCAACTCTTGCTATTATTAGCTCCCTCATTGGCATATATTCTTTGTATCATTTATACATTGGCCTTGATTTCACAATGAAACCAACTACTGAGAAAAAAGTTGGGTATTTTGTTGTTTCTTTACTTGTTCTGATTGTTGTTTACATAATTATCGGATACATTTTGGGAATTACAATTGGTAGAATTTTTGAGCCAGATGAATTGAGAGGTCTTCGCGAATTAAATAGGATGTTTAACTAGAGTCAAAGCACTTATTTATGAAAGCCCACGAATACGCATTCTGTCCGGAGTGCGGAAACAAACTGGAGGGGGACGAGTTTTTGTGCCCCTCTTGTGGTTTTAAACTGGCAGAAAGACCGCCGGTAGCACCGCCTCCCGCACCTCCTGTAGCTCCGCCCAAGGTTGAGCAACAGGTTCCGCCCGTGGCTCCGCCACCTGTAACACCGCCACCAGTGATTCAGCAGACTCCATCGGTGCCACCTGTCACAACTCCGCCGCCGGTTAGTCAGCAGACTCCTCCAGTAATGCAAACACCGCCGCCTCCTGTAAATCAACAGGCCTCGCCGGTTATGCCTCCACAGCCCAAACCTCAACCAATAACCTACCAGCCATCTCCGCAGCAGCAATATGTGCCGCCAAAAAAGAAATCAAAAGCATGGCTCGTGATTTTACTTATAGTGCTGGGCGTTATTCTCGTTGGAGGTGGAGTAGGAGCTTTTCTGATTTACAACGGCACGCTTCCGAAAGACAAAGTTTCGTTTTTGCCTGAAAGTGTTCTTGAAATGCTCACTCCGGCCAATAAGAAATCAGACAGCAGCACAACTGTTGTTGCTCCGAAACAGACATTCTATGTCACATATTCCTACGGACTGATTAATAACAAAAAGGTGGTCATCATTTCATCAGTAATGGATCCGGCAAATTCAGCTAAATCCAATGCAGCCGGTGCTGAAACAGCCTTTCTGGAATTCGCCCGCATCAATTATTCCAAGGATTATTTCCATCTGACCAAGAACATGACGACCAAAACTTTCAACGATCGCAAAAAAGCGCTCGATGAAAGAGATAACATCAAAAAGGACTTTGAAAAGAAAGGCTATGAACTTCGCCTGATGGAAGTTCAATACTCTGTAAATTAATACCGAATTATGGCATTTAATCTGAAAAACAGAAATTTTCTCAAACTGCTGGATTTCACTCCACAGGAAATTAAATTTTTACTCCAGCTCTCAGCAGACCTCAAGAAGGCAAAATACGCCGGAACCGAAGTCCAGAGACTGAAAGGCAAGAACATCGTTCTTCTTTTTGAAAAAGACAGCACACGTACCCGTTGTGCTTTCGAAGTGGCAGCCCTCGATCAGGGTGCTCACGTAACTTATCTTGGCCCCAGTGGCTCGCAGATTGGTAAAAAAGAATCGATGAAGGACACCGCCCGCGTTCTTGGACGTATGTACGATGGTATCGAATACCGCGGATATGCACAGGAAATTGTAGAAACCCTTGGTAAATATGCCGGTGTTCCTGTCTGGAACGGACTTACCACCGAATTTCACCCAACTCAGATTCTGGCTGACTTCCTCACCATGATGGAACACACCGACAAACCGCTGAACAAAGTGGCTTTCTGCTACATGGGCGATGCCCGTAACAACATGGGTAATTCACTCATGGTTGGTGCAGCCAAAATGGGAATGGATTTCCGTGCTTGCGCTCCCAAAAGCATCTGGCCGGAAGAAGGTCTGGTGGCTAAATGTCGCGAAATAGCCAAAGAAACCGGAGCGAAAATCACGCTTACCGAAAATGTTGAAGAAGGCGTGAAAGGCTGCGATTTTCTTTATACCGATGTTTGGGTTAGCATGGGCGAACCTGCAGAAGTGTGGGCTGAACGCATCAACTTACTGAAGCCTTATCAGGTGAACAAAAAAGCGATGGATCTCACTGGAAATCCAAATGCAAAATTCATGCATTGCCTCCCGGCTTTCCACAACCGCGAAACTGCTGTTGGTGAAGACATCTTCCAGAAATTTGGCATTGAATCTATGGAAGTGACCGAGGAAGTATTTGAATCTCCCGCTTCTATCGTGTTCGACGAAGCTGAAAATCGTCTACACACTATCAAAGCTGTGATGGTTGCCACACTGGCATAAGTCGCAACAAAACTTGCATTTAAGCCCGCCTGTTTGGTGGGCTTTTTTTGTGCCCGATTGTTCGGTCTTCCAAATTCAAATGAGTTTGCAGTGAACGCATTCCCAGTTTTCTCCGATTTTTCATTTCTGGACACAGCTTCTCAGACTGGGCGTCCACGGCTTTGTTTGAAATCGGCTTTAAGCTGATTTATTTTATACAAAAGTGTGATTTTGAAAACACACTTTTGTATAAAAATAAAAATTTTATATGTTTGAAATACAATGTAATAACACAACAATGCGTCGAATAATTCATTAGTTTTGTTCCACTAAAAACAAGAAAATACATTAGATGCTCACGTTGGTCCGGAAGCCCGACGAGCATAAAATGTGATAATCGAACCGACAATAAAACGCACAATGCCGATTTATCCGATCGCCATCGCCAATTTGAATTATTAGGTTCAGCAAAATGAAGAGGAGTTGCACTTTAAAAAAAGTGGCAAGCGTGCGAACTTTAGAATATAGGTTGAATTGACCTTCGATTCAAAGAGTCAATGATTGAAGTCTCGAAAAATAAACGTTTCTTAAAATTTCAGCGCCATCTGCCGGTCGCTATTTTTTCGACCAGGTTTCTTTGTATATGAAAATTCTTTCATCGTCAATGCATCGGCAACGGTGAAGGTACTGCCTCCGATAAAAACAATGTCGTTGTTCGAGGCATTACCGATAGCGGCATTCACTGCAGCTTCTACTGTGTCATATGCACTTCCTGATATCCCAGTCTTACGGGCTTTCGTCAGTAATTGTTTTGCATCAAATCCGCGTGGGACCGATGGTTTGCAGAAATAGTATTTAGCATTTGGCGGAAATAATTTCAGCATTGCTTCATGGTCTTTGTCGTCGACCATGCCAATCACCATGTGTAATGTCTGGTATGAAAGCGATTTCAGCATGTTCGAAATGCTTGTAATTCCATCAGCGTTATGACCCGTATCCATGATGATGGCTGGCCTGGAGCCAAATACCATCCAGCGTCCACGCAGGCCGGTATTGTCAATCACGTTTCGGATTCCTTTTCGGATATGCTGAATATACAGTTTGAATCCAGCTTTTCGAAGTTGAACTGCAGCTGCAATTACAGTCTTCAGATTTTTTATCTGATAACTTCCTGCCAGTGGCGATTCGAAGATGTGCTCCTGTTCATCAATGCCGGCACGAATCCGAAGTACGGGTGGAACCAGTGTATGAACATCAGTTTGAGTAAATATTTCTTTATCCGCAAAAATGATTTCCGAAGTATTTTTTTTTGCAGCATCAATAAAAACTTTCCTGGTTTCACTTTGTGTTTCACCGATGATAACAGGGACTCCAGGCTTAATTATTCCCGCTTTTTCCTGTGCTATTTTCTCCAGGGTATTACCAAGAAACAGCGTGTGATCAAGTCCGATATTGGTGATGACTGACAATTCTGGCGAAATCACATTGGTGCTGTCAAGGCGGCCACCCATGCCGGTTTCGATAATGGCAATGTCAATTTTCCGGTCCGAAAAATATTGAAAACAAAGTCCGACCGACATCTCGAAAAACGATGGCTTTAGTATATTGAGAAACGTACTGTTTTTCTCAATGAAAGTTGCTACATATGATTTTTCAATCATCGTCCCATTTATGCGGATACGCTCTCTGAAGTCGGTCAGGTGGGGCGATGTGTAGAGTCCGGTTTTGTAGCCGGCTTCCTGAAATATCGAAGCCAGATAGTGCGAAACACTTCCTTTGCCGTTTGTACCTGCAATGTGGATGCTTTTAAATTTGTTCTGCGGATTATTCAGATGGTCGAGCAGGGCAATGGTATTGTCGAGATTGGCCTTATAGGCAGCGCTTCCAACCCGCTGAAACATCGGCAGGGCAGACATGATGTAATTTAATGCATCGCTGTAAGTTGGTTTCCCGGACATGATTGAATATCAGAAGCGAAGCGATATTCCAAAACTTGGCATCAACGGAAGCTGATTTACACGTTCGTTTGTGATGCGGTCGAAATAAAACACGTTGTCGCGATCATAAATATTTGTGACCGAAAGATTGGCTTCAAGCTTTGTTTCTTCGCTTAGGTAGAAAACTCGCTTAGCACTGAAATCAAGACGGTGATAGTAGGGCAGTCTGCCGGCATTGTAATTATCATACAATACTCCAAGTTCTTCTTCAGCAGTAAAAATGTCGGTGTCAAGACCATCTGTGAAATTGACGGAAGGATAAAAACCAGCATTCTGGGTGAATGGAAATCCTGATCCCAGATTCCAGCGGAAGCTTATTTCCCATTTATTGAATTCACCGAAGCGATACGAAGCAACAAGATTCGCATTGTGACGACGATCGAAGTGTGGTGTATAATTGATGATGCCGTCGTAGCGATGAATGAACCCGAATGAATAAACACCCCACAAATACAAATGATTGCTGTTGTATTTTACCGAAAGATCGGCGCCTTCTGCATTGCCATTTTCAATAATGAAATCCTTTTTCAGATAGTCTGGCTTGTCGTAATACTCTCCAATATCATCGTAAACCTTATTTCGGTTCATATTGGTGAGTTGCGAGAAATTCTTGTAATAGAATTCAAGATTGAATGTCAATGTTCGCTGCCTGGTGTTGTCCTTCGATAAATCAAAAGCACCGAATTCAAAACCAAAAATGGCGTGCTGTGCTTTCTGCAGTCGCGATGTCACTTCTTTTCCATCGAATTCATCCTGCAGATTATCGGGGCCGGATAAAAATCCGTAAAAAAGATTTACAACATCACGGTCCGAAGATGCTGATATAAGATTTTGCGAATATAGACCTCCGGCGGCTTTGATCCTGAATTTTCTGGCCATATTGTATTTCACAGCCAGCCGTGGCTCAGGCGAAAATTCGGACAGACTTGGATACGCATGAAGACGGAATGATGGTTCAATAATAAATGAACTGTCAATAATAGTTTTATACTTTACATAGCCGGCAAACTCAGTAGTGTTGTCTTGTTGTGTAATAAGTCTGCGGGCGCTGTTGTAAAATGAAAGATCGGTGTTGAACCCGAGCATTTCAATTCCATATTTTACATCGGTGTTTTTTCCGGCAAAATATGTAAACGTCAGGGCTATGTTGAAACCATTAATAGATGAAGTTTTTGGAAGATTTGTCTGATCAGTCAACATGAGTTTGTAGTCGGAATAGGCCAGAATACCTTCGATCAAAGTTGGGGATGATCCTGGAATGATTACAAAGTTGGTGCCACCGCCATTGGCATCCCATGCGAAGTTGGCGATTGAACGGTAGGTCACATCATCGGAAAAATTAAACCCGAAAAAATTAATTCTTGATCCGTTGTCAGTGGCAAGACTGATCTTTCCGTAAATGTCGCGGAAATCAAATGGCAGCCCTGCCGTATCAATGTAATTGTAGAAAATTTTCGAACTCTCGCTCAGGTATGAATTTTTTGCTGCAATAACAAAAGACGAATTGAAACCTTTTCCTTTGTCTTTTACGATGGGGCCTTCAAACACAAGGTTGGCTCCAAATGGATTGGCAAGAAAAACGCCGCTGTATTTCTTTTTATTCCCATCGCGGGTTGTAATGTCCATTACCGATGAAATGCGTCCGCCATATTCGGCACCAAAACCACCGGTGTAAACATCAACATTACGAATGATTTCGGTTTCGAAAACAGAAAACAAACCAATGCTGTGAAACGGATTGTAAACCACCATTCCGTCCAGCAATACTTTGTTCTGAATGCTTGATCCACCGCGGATATACAGCTGTCCGCCCTGATCTCCGGTGGTAATGATTCCAGGAATATTGGTGATATACTGTACAATATCGGGTGATCCAAACATGGGTACTTGTTTGATCTCGATAGGTGTCACTGTTTCCTTACTGATTAATGTCTGCGTGGTATCATCACCGCGGTTGCCGATGATCTGAACTTCTCCAATAGTTCGTGCTCCCTTTTCGAGATAATACTTTTTGGTAAGCAGTTCGTTTCCTTTAATTGTGACAGTTTCACGCAAAGTGTCGTAACCGAGATAGGTAATCATTAGTTCATAGGTCCCGGGTGGAATCTGCATAATGGTGAAGTATCCGTTTATGTCGGTCGGGGATCCAAAGCTTGTTCCCTTGAGATACACATTAGTGAAAATAACTGGCTCACTGTTTCCTTTGTCATAAACAAAACCACGGATGGTTCCTTTTTGCGCAAAAGAGGCAAAGGTTATCAATGAGAGTGTCAGCAGTATTAATATTCTTTTCATTGGACGAAATTGGCTGGTTTTGTTTTTTGTCAGATATTTTTCACAAAGCACCGGCGGCGCTTATGCTGAATATGCTCGTAGTTTTTCCAGGTGGTAATAGCCTTGTTGTTGGATTCAAAAATTCCGGTTGTTTCAACGTACGGAACTTTGTATTTGAGCAATACTTGCTGAAGCTCGAAAATAAGCACAGCTGCAACACCCTGACTCTGTAATGCCGGATCGACGCCTGTTAGCAGCAGATCCATCTCAGTTGGGTGTTTGAGCGCGTGCAGGATATGGCGAAAACGAAACGGGAATAATTTACCATTGCATTTCTGCATGGCGCGCGACAAACTGGGCAAGCCAACAATAAATGCACGGAGTTCGTTGTTTTCATCTAAAACAACTTTGACGAATTCAGGATTAAGAAAACTGAAATACTTCTTAATGTAAAATGCTTTTGTAGGCTCATCAAATGCTGAAACATAGGGTAGTTCCTCGAATGCATGATTCAGCAATGTAAATAATTTATGTGCGTAGGGCAGCATTTCTTTTCTGCTGTTAAAGCCAACGACTTTAAGTTTGAAGCGGGTTTTTATCAAATCCACCATGCGCGTAGCCTTCTCCGGAATGTGATCATCGAGTTTCAGACGGAATTCGAGCCAGTCGTTTTCTTTTTCATATCCGCATTTCTCAATGTATTGCTGATAATAGGGATGATGATACACCGATGCAATCGAAGGCAAATGATCAAAGCCTTCAATCAGCAATCCCTGTAAATCGAGGTTGGTAAAACCCAGCGGTCCGTGAATCCGGGTGATGCTTCTGTCGCGCAGCCAGTTTTCGGCGGTGCGCAACAAAGCAGCAACAACCCCTGCATCATCAATCGCTTCAAGTCTCGAAAAACGTCCCAGTTTTTCACCGACTTTTTCGTTGTATTTGTGATTGATTATAGCTGCAATACGCCCGATGGTTTTGCCATTTTCCTCTGCTATCCAAAAGCATGAATCGCAGAAATTCATTGCAGGATTGGTGTCCTTGTTGAAAATCTTGTATTCATCTTTGATAAGTGGCGGAATCCAGTAAGAATTTCCTTTGTATAATTCAAACGGAAGCATGATAAATGCTTTCTGTTCGTTTCGGCTTTCTACTTTTTTTATGGTCATCATAAATGTACTATTTTGTAGATCATTTCACGCATTAGCTCACTTTCAGGTGTTAAACAGTCAACGCCTTTCGCTTTCAAATCATATGAACGAAGAAGCTTGAAAACATCAAGAACTTTTTTCATATTATAGAATGCAGCTGAATTTTTGTATTGATCAAGAAAAAATGGTTTCACACCCATCTCGGCAGCCAGAGCAGCACTGCCTTTTGAGTTTCCGAGTTGTAAATAGATAAATAATTTTTCAAAATACGAATACAGAATTCCAATCACAGCAAACAGCGATACCTCCTTCGTATTGGCCGCAAAATAATTTGCAATTTCAAGTGCTTTTGCTTTCTTATTGCTGGTAATGGCCGACTGCAATTCAAACACATTGTATTTTTTCGAAATCCCGATATTCGTCTCAACTACATCCATAGTGAGTGTTCCCCCTTCGGGCAAATTCAACATTACTTTGTCAAGCTCATTGGCAATTTTACTCATATCCTTGCCTAATGATCCTACAATGATCTGCGCAGTCTTTGGAGTGCAGACAATTTTTTTCTGCGAAAGATATTTAATAATCCAATCCGGCAACGCAGCTTCTTTTATCTCAGGAGATTCGAAAACCAGCACTGCTGCAGGGTTTTTGGCAAACAAGGTCTGAAGCCTTTTGCCAGCCTGTTTCTTGTAGCAGATAACTAAAATTGAACTGGGTTGCGGATTTGCAATATAAGCGGCCAGATGCTCAAATTCTTTATCTTTGACATCCTGCGCTTCTTTGAGAATAGCAACCTGATAATTACTCATCATCGGGAAGCACTTGAGCGTAGATACAAGATCGCTTATATTGGCATCGCGTCCGTAAATTACGGTCTGGTTGAATTCACGCTCTGCCGGCTCAAGAATGGAATTGGCCAAATGATTCGACACCACATCAATCAAATAAGGCTCAGCTCCGTGCAGAAAATACACGGGTCTGAAAACTTTTTTATTGACTTCATTTATAATGTCGGTGTGGGTCATCTGTTTGGATTGTCGTTGTCGAATAACAGGTGTTTCACCGATACGCTATTGTTGATGAGGAGCTGCAGGGCGCCAATTCCAATCTGCAGATGATCTTCCACATAATTTTCGTTTACAGTTTTGTCACTGACCGCAGTCTTGACTCCTTCCGACATCATTGGTTCATCGCTCACCAGCAACAATGCTCCTGTAGAAATATGATTATAAAAACCGGCTGAAAAAAGTGTGGCCGTTTCCATATCAACAGCTATCGCTCTTACTTTTATGAGATATTCCTTGAAAGCCTCATCGTGTTCCCAAACGCGACGGTTAGTGGTAAATACAGTACCTGTCCAGTAATCGTTGTGATGGTCACGCACCGAAGATGAAATTACCCGCTGCAATGCAAATGCAGGCAATGCTGGTACTTCAGGCGGAAAATAATCGTTCGATGTTCCTTCACCCCGTATGGCTGCAATTGGGAGAATCAAATCTCCGACTTTAGTGATTTTTTTTATTCCGCCACATTTACCAAGAAATAAAACGGCTTTTGGATTGATTGCGCCAAGCAGATCCATGATGGTAGCCGCATTGGCACTGCCCATTCCAAAGTTTATAATAGTAATGTTTTCAGCAGTGGCATTCGGCATGCTTCGATCGAGTCCGTCGACCGGAACATTGTGCATCTGCGCAAACAAATCTACGTATTGATTGAAATTTGTCAGCAGAATATATTCACCGAATTTATCCAATGGCAGTCCGGTGTAACGTGGAAGCCAGTTCTCAACGATTTCGGGTTTGGTTTTCATGCTTTTCTGTTTTTAATCAACTCGTTTGCTCATATTCACTAATTTTGCAAACAGGTTTCAACCAACAAAAATAACAATTTTAAGGTACATTTTTGCATGAACTCAAATATTGCCCTCAATCTTCCGCTTTTTAATTCCCGGATTCAAATTGTTGATGGTAATGATGCTATTTTTGATGAATTTCGTAAAAAGTGGGTGCGCTTGACTCCTGAAGAATGGGTCAGGCAGCAGTTTCTGATGTATCTGCACATTCATCTTGGCTACCCGGCAACTGCTATCGCGGTGGAAAAATCGCTCACCTATAATGGCATGACGCGTAGGCCCGATGCTGTGATCTCAGGCCGCAATGGGCTGATATTGATGGTCATCGAATGCAAGAAACCAGATGTTACCATCGATGAAAAAACTTTTCTGCAGGCTGCCACTTATACTTCGGTTTTAGGGAATGCTTATATTATGATTACCAATGGCTTATCGCATTTTGTCTGTAGGACAGATGCCGCTTCAAAAAAAATGCTTTTTCTGCAGGAAATTCCAGACTATGCAACACTCAATGGTTGATTTTTCGTTGAATGGGAAATTAGTCTGTGGCTGATTTTAATCAGTGTCCGGTAAAAAATAAAAATATTTTAAGGAAGATTTTTAAATCAAACTCTTCCCGCTCTGCACTATCAGTTTGATTGACCAGCGCGAAATGATGACTGCACCTGCCAGAGCACATGCTCCGTCGATCCAGATGATGTCCCATGTCATGGCAACTATCAAACCTCCAATAGCCAGAATGCTGGTGAGCGCATCTGCCAGAACGTGTAAATATGCGGCCTGCAGGTTATGATCTTTCTCTTCTTCGTGATCGTGACGAAGCAATATTGCACTGAGAATATTGATGGCAAGCCCGATACAGGCCACTAAAATGGCTTCGCGAAACTGAATGTCAACCGGATTATTGATGCGTTGAATAGCACCCCAGGCAATTCCAAAGGCAAACACAAGCAGCAGTAGCCCGCTGGTGTAGCCCGAAAGCGAAAGAATGCGGTCACCTTTGTCTTTATATTTTTCGATATGCGAAACTCTGCGGACAATGATGTAGGCCACCCAGCTTAATCCAATAGCCAGCACATGCGAACCCATGTGAATACCATCAGCAAGCAGCGCCATCGAATTCGTGATTACGCCGAAAACGACTTCTACCGCCATTGTTACTGCAGTCAGCAAAACAACAATCAGTGTTCTCTTCTCGTGTTTATGGAGATGCTTTTCATCCATAATGCAAAAATACAAAATTGCTCAATGCGCAACGCACAACGCGCAATGCGTCGGAAGTTGAAAGTTCATCAGGTTCACAAAGTTGAAAGGTGACGTATATTGCACACCGTTAACCGCACACCATTAACCATTAACCGATAACTATCAACCGTTAACTATTAACCGTTAACTACTCAATAATGATTTCATCCACAAAAATCCACGCTTTTCCACCTTTGCCTAAATGCCAGTCGGGGCACACTCCGTAATTCTTTGCAAACACCTTGATGTAACGCGCTTCTACTGGTTCGAAATCAAGCGGAAAATCCATCACGAAAGCTCCTAAATCTGTGTCTGGGACAGTGTGTCCGAGCGCGCCGAGTTTTGTGTAATTTACACCATCGAGCGAATAATAGTATTCAACACTGGTTGGCATCCAGATCCACGAGCGCGCTTCCTGTAAGCAGCCCAGTGTAACGCGGTGTACCATTTGTTTTTTGCCAAGATCAACCACTGCGGTGAAATCTGTTCCTTCATAGCCCTGCCAGCCGCCGGTTCGAAAATCTTCGCCACCGCGCTGCCCGTCAACAAGTCCGGATGGTCCGCCGGCAGTGTATTGCGAATTGTATGGCTGAAATAATTCAACATTAAGATGAATATTCTTTTTTATAACCTGCGTAAGTTCAGACAACGTTTGACCCACATTTCTGTACTCAACCATTGTTGTCTTCTTCATCTTCAATGGCTTTCTATATGGAGTCCATTGTTCACCCGGATGAATGCGATATTCCATATTACAACCGGTTGCTGAATGCAAGGTCATCATATTTTTTTTGGGGAACAATTTTCCATGAAGCAGAGTTGCAAATGGCATAGGATTTACCACAAGTCCGGTTATTGCAGAAAATGGTCTGTCGTCCGTGCTGGTGCCGCGATTGCCGGGTTTTGGACCCATTACAAATTTCAGTTCTCCGCCGAAAATAATATCGTCGTAAGAAATATAATTTTTATTGTATTGAACCCCGTTGAGAATAACCTGCTGAATGTATTTGTTTTCTTCGCTCAGACCAATGGTTTTGATTGAAAAGGAATTTCCGTTTTCGAGATGTATTGTTGCTTCGCGATGTTGCGGGGAGCCGAATACGAAATTTCCGTCGGCAGGATTTACAGGATAGAATCCGAGAGAGCTCAATACATACCATGCCGACATCTGCCCGCAGTCTTCGTTTCCGGAGAGTCCATCCGGAGTGTTTGAATACAAATTATTTAATATCGAATCACAATAATATTGTGTTTTCCAGGGCTGCGACGTCCATGCATACAGGTAGGCCATGTGGTGGCTGGGCTCATTTCCATGCGCATATTGTCCTATCAACCCTGTAATGTCGCTCTGGTCGCGGCCTGTAGTTGTGGGGTCGGCTTCGAACATTGAATCCAGTTTGTCGGCAAATATTTTTTCTCCGCCAAGCAAATCAATGTAACCGCTGACGTCCTGCGGGATGTAGAAGTTGTATTGCCAGCCATTGGCTTCGGTGTAATTGAATGTTACTTCGCGCGGATCGAATGGCGAAAGAAATGTACCGTTCGCTTTGGGAGCATGGAAGCCGTTTTCCGGATTAAATATGTTCTTGTACGACTGGGCTCGTTTTATAAATTCTATGTAAACCGGTTCGTTGCCAAGTTTCTGAGCTACCTGCGCAATACACCAGTCATCATACGCAAATTCAAGGGTTTTCGAAACGCTCTCCGATTCGCGATTTGAAGGTATGTAGCCACATTCTTTGTACACTCCGATTCCGCCCCTTGGCGTATTTGCTGTTTCCACCATCGCATTCAGCAACAGTTTCTGAGTGTCGGGATTTACGATGATGTCATTCATGATTGCAAATGAAATAACTGGAATGCTGTGATTTCCGATCATGCAGAAAGTCTCGTTAGCTGCAAATTCCCAGACAGGCAGCAACCCGGACTGATTGAATTGTTCAAGAAATGTAAGAACGTAATCGCGGGTGCGCTTCCTGTCGATTATGCTCATCAGCGGATGATATCCGCGATAAGTGTCCCAGAGCGAGAAAACAGAATAGTAGTCAAATCCTTCAGCTGTGTGTTTTTCAAAATCACGCCCGAGATAGGTGTTGTCAACATTGGTAAAAATAGTCGGCACAATCATGCAATGATACAACGCTGAGTAAAAAATTATTTTGTCGTTTTGATTTGGAGTTGAATATTCAATACGCCCCAGTTCCTTGTTCCACGCTTCGGTTGCCTGATTCAAAACCTTCTTGAAATTCCAATTTGGAATTTCAAGATTCAGATTATTTCGGGCATCTTCGACGCCTGTTGCTGACATTCCAACTTTCAGCAGGATAGAAGAAGATGTATCGGAAAGAAAAAGGACTGCTTTCAGGTTTGTTCCAATGGCAGTATTGATGCCGGTTTGCAATGTGTCGTTGAGATACAGAAACCTATGTCTTATCGGCTGAGACAGTTTAATAACAAAATAAAATTTCTGATTGTTCGCCCATGCCTTGCTGTAGCGCACACCGCTGATGGTGCTGTCGTTTTCAAATGTGATTTTCGAAAAGGTTACTTCATCGCGGTATTGCAGGTCAATCAGAATTTTATTTTTATTTTTCTCCGTAAAGTTGTACTGATGCATCCCGCAGCGGGCGGTGGCAGTCAGGGCAACATTGATTTGATTTTCTTCGAGCAGCACTTCGTAGTATCCCGGAGATGCATCTTCGTACCGGTGCGAAAACCGGCCGGCAGTATTCAGTTTGGATAGGTTCGGATATGCTTCAACGGCTTTGTCGGAGTAGGGCATAATGAGCAGATCGCTGTAGTCCGATACGCCTGTACCACTTAAATGTGTGTGTGAGAAACCAAAAATCACGGAGTCGCTGAAATGATAGCCCGAACAGCCGTCCCAGCCTTCTTTGCGGGTATCGGGACTCAGCTGCATCATGCCAAATGGATATTGCGCACCCGGATACGTGTGGCCGTGGCCGCCGGTTCCAATGAATGGATTGACATATTTTACATAATCGTTTTGGGCAAAAGTGCTGACAGTAAGCAGAAAAAGCAGCGTTGTGAATATTGGTCTCATCTTAGTATTTTTAGGTCAAGGTTGAGGTCAAGGTTAAAGTCAAGTTTGAGCGAACAAAGAAATTAGAATAATGCAGGATACTTCAATCCAAGCTTCACTTCTTACTTCGTAATTCCTTGTTCAGTGTTCATGATTCATTGGGTTTATTGAACAAGCGAAGCAGCGCCAAGAATAGCAGCATCATTGCCGGGCAGGGCTGACCATTTTAGTGCAACTTTATTTTTGTAAATCTGCAACAGAAATTCATTGAAATATTTTTTCAACGGCAGCATGAGCAAATCTCCAGCTTTGGCTACGCCTCCGAAAATATAAATCGACGACGGACTGGTATGGGCTACTGCATCGGCCAGTTTCAACCCAAGGTGCCATGCGGTTTTATCAAAAACTTCAACGGCAATATGGTCGCCCTGTAATGCTGCTTCAGCAATTGTTTTAGATGATAGTTGATCTTTCGGAATTTTGCTAAGAACAGAGTTTTGGCCGTTCTCTGCGATTAATTTGAGAGCTGTTTTTACAATTCCAGATGCCGAGGTGTAAGTTTCAAGACAGCCTTTGCGACCGCATCCACACTGCCGTCCGTAAGGATCAACTATGGTGTGTCCGATTTCACCCGCAAAACCATCGTGACCGTAAATAAGATTACCATTTGCTACAATGCCGCTACCAACGCCGGTTCCCAGGGTGATCATTATAAAATCGTTTTCACCTTTGGCTGCGCCGTAAATTCGTTCGCCCCATGCGGCCGCGTTGGCATCGTTGGTTAGCAATACTTCAGCATCGGGAAAATGTTTTTTTATAAGATCGGCAAAATGAATGACCCCTTTCCATGGAAGATTCGGAGCGAATTCGATGGTGCCATTGTAGAAATTCCCGTTTGGAGCGCCAATGCCGATCCCTTTAAGTACGCATCCTGTCTCACTTACCATGCTTAGTACCATGGCAGAAACTGCGTCAATAAATTCTTCAGCAGTATCAAGACCGACGGTGGGCATGTTTTTTCTCAGCACTATTTCTCCGCTGGGAGTAACCAGTCCTGCAGTGGTATTGGTGCCTCCTATATCAATTCCGCAAACCAATTTATTTTCAATCATAATGAACGGGGTTTATATCCTTTGAAACCATAATAAGCCAGATAAGCATAAGGAATAATGAGAATCAGATACGACATTTGAAGTCCGGTCTGATCGGCCACAATTCCCAAAAATGGCGGTATGAGAGCGCCTCCGAGAATTGCCATCACAAGCAGCGATGAGCCCTGACTTGTGTATTTTCCAAGTTTGTCAATAGCCAGCGTAAAAATATTTGACCACATGATTGAATTGAACAGGCCTATACCGATAATAGCCCACAGAGCCAATTCGCCAGTGCTAAATACTGTGATCAGCAATAACGTTATTATAAAAAGACAGAAAATTCCAAGTGTTCGTGCGGGTTTCGAGCAGCCAAGCATGAAGGCTCCAAAATTCACAGCCATGAGTGCGAAGAACCAGAGTACTCTTTGAATGTCGAGTCCGCTTTCGAGATAGCCAGCGGTGTATATGACAAGGAATCCAAGAATAGCTGCCAGAGCCATCCAAAAATACTTTTTAATACTATTTGGCATTCCGTTTAGCGAGATGGCTCCGATGAAACGGCCTATCATGGCGCCACCCCAATAAAAAGCAAGAAATAGTTTTGCTTCCATTTCGGCATAACCCGCCAGGTCGTTCAGATAGTTGATTATGGTGCTGCCAATGGCCACTTCGCTGCCTACATAAAAGAAAATAGCAATAATTCCAAGAACGAGATGCCTGTATTTCAGCGCGCTGCCGCCATCACTTTTCACTTCTTCGGCTTCGATGCGGGGCAGGTGAGAGAATGCAAATACCAATGCCATCAGAATAAAAACTCCGGCAAATATCAAATAAGGAAGCTGTACACTGGATGCAGAAACTGTGGTTCCACCTTCGGTGAGCACTTGCGCTCCGCTGTTTGTCAAAAGGGGAGTGCCCCATTGCGCAAACAAATGAAAAACGAGATAGCCGCCAACGATAGGTGCAATGGTCGTTCCGAAGGAATTAAAACCCTGCGAAAGATTCAGCCGGCTCGAAGCTGTTTCAGGACTTCCCAGAATGGCAACATAAGGATTGGCAGCAATCTGCAGAATTGTAAATCCGAGACCGAGCACAAATAAGGCAGCCAGGAAAAATCCGTACAGATGCATGTTGGCGGCCGGATAGAACAATAAACAACCGATCGCCGACAGTAGTAATCCCGCAACAATTCCTTTGCGATAGCCGATTTTATTTATTGGATCGCCAAATGCAGAAGAAATGATGAAATACAACAGTGATCCGATGAAATAGGCTCCAAAGAATGCCATTTGTACAAGCATGGCCTGCGCATAATTTAGTTCAAAAACCTTTTTTAAATACGGAATCAAAATATCATTCATGCAGGTGATAAAACCCCAAAGAAAAAACAGGGTGGTCACCAGCGCGAAAATCACTTTTTGTTTTGAAGATGTTGTATTGTTCATACAAGGGAATTTATTGACAAAAATAGGATATTAAATAAAGGGCAGACAGTCCTTTTTTATCAAAATGAATTCTTATATGACGAAAGGATGATTTTTTGATGAAATGGAACGGCTTCATAGTCCTCGAAGGGTACTAGACAGAAGGCTGTCTCAAAAAGAACCTTTCTGCAAAAACAACATTCCACCGTCCGAAAGCGACGAAGGAGCTGTAGGACATGGAACCGTTGATTTTGCTGTGTTACGACGGTTCCATGTTCCGGCATGCAAGTCATTCGTCAACTCAAAAGTTTGCCAGAACGGTGGAATGTCGTAACAATGCTGTCGTTTTGAGACCTTCTCCAGGTGGTAAAACCCATCGAGGGCTATGCCTCAATGTACTTTGCAAGCTCAATCCAGGGCTGCACTTCGGGCAGGGGAGCTGAGAAGGTGAGCATTTTCTTTGAAACTGGATGCGGAAAGGTAAGTCTCCACGACAGCAACGACAAGTTCCCATCGGGGTTTGAGCGCTTTGCTCCGTATTTCAGATCGCCTTTAATAACACAACCAATATGAGCCAGCTGCGCGCGGATCTGATGATGCCTTCCGGTAAGTAAATCTATTTCAACCAGCGAATAGTGATCTGAGCTTCCCAACCAGCGATAACGCAGAACGGCTTCTTTGCTGGATTTTGACGGGTTGTCAACAATAAATGACTTATTCAGTTTTTCGTTCCGCTCAAGATTATTTATCAGTTCTCCTTCTTCCGGCGCAGGTTTAGCGCTTGTGACAGCCAAATATGTTTTTCTGGCCATTCCTTCGCGGAACGATTCATTCAGCCGTTCAAGTGCTTTCGAAGTGCGGGCAAAAACCATCACGCCACCTACAGGCCTGTCGAGCCGGTGTATTACGCCCAAAAACACTTCGCCGGGCTTGTTATATTTTTCTTTAATATATTCTTTTAAAAGATCGGGCAACGTCTCGTCTCCGGTCTTATCACCCTGCGAAATCTCGCCATGCTGCTTGATTATCACCATTACATGATTGTCTTCGTAAAGAATGCGGGATTTTATTGATTTGTTTTCAGACATTATCTTCGTTACACGTTACAAATTTTCAGATTAAATTTCTCTTGACACATTTTCACATCTCCATATTTCCACATCATTTTGTTACAAACGTTACACGTTACAATTGTTACACAATACAGACGTTACAAATTTTCAAATTATCAGCACAATACCACATCAGCACATCAGCATATTAGTATTGCTCTTTATCGCTCGGAAAATCTTCAGTTTTAACGTCATGAATATAATTGGTTACCGCACCGGTTATTTCAGCAAAAAGGTTGTGATAGCGACGCAAAAAACGTGGAGAAAAGTCCTGATTGATTCCAAGCATATCATGCAGCACCAGCACCTGACCGTCGCAATGGTGGCCGGCTCCGATGCCGATGGTTGGAATTTTAAGACTCTGACTAACTTCCTGAGCCAATTTAGCCGGAATCTTTTCCAAAACAATTCCGAAGCATCCGGCTTTTTCGAGCAATAAAGCATCTTCTCTTAGTTTCTTTGCTTCTTCCTCTTCCTGAGCACGGACCGAATAAGTGCCAAACTTATAGATGGATTGCGGTGTGAGCCCAAGATGTCCCATAACAGGAATTCCAGCCGACAGAATACGCTTCACACTTTCGATAATTTCTTTGCCGCCCTCCATTTTTATGGCGCTGGCACCGGCTTCTTTCATAATGCGAATGGCCGATTGCAAAGCTTCCTTCGAATCACCCTGATAGGTCCCGAAAGGTAAATCAACGACAATCAGCGCGCGATCTACTCCACGCACCACCGACATGGCGTGATAAATCATCTGCTCAAGCGTGATTGGCAATGTTGTTTCGTTTCCAGCCATGACGTTCGAGGCTGAATCGCCCACGAGAATAATATCGATGCCGGCTTTATCAATGATTTTCGCCATAGAGAAATCATAAGCTGTCAGCATGGCGATTTTCTCACCCTTGAGCTTCATTTCCTGCAGCACATGGGTCGTTATTTTTGGCAATGTTCTGAAATCAGTCATTTCAATTTATTTAATGCAACAAAGATAGAGATTATAAGAAATACAAATACAGCCCGATATTCCAGGGCGATGATATATGATTAAAATAGCAAAACACAATTTCAATCAGAAAACTGCTTCTATTCATCTGGCAATTTTCTGAAAATTCAGTTCGGCAAACCGATAGTCTTAATTAAAAGTTTTGAACTATTGATCTCTGCTGGCTTTATCTTTTTTCTTGGCAGCTTTATCGAGACGTTTTTCTTTTAAAGTCTTTGTCGGAGCTTTTTTCACCGATTTTTCCTTAAGTGTTTTTTCCTTTGACATAGCTTGATGTTTTTGGATTTGTTGTGACAAAGATAAAATTTATTTCTGCAGAAATCAAAAATTCGTGATGTATTATTTTCATGTTTGTGAACTCATTTAAAAGCTATTTCTGTCAGAAACGAATGAGTTACAACAGGGCAAAGGTATTATTGAACAGGTGATTATCCTATTGGGGATAAAAAATATGAATCAGCAATTGTATTCAAGAATTTCAGTTGGGGACGAAAAATAGGTACAATAGCATTATAATGTATCGATGTCCCGGCATGCAAATTTTTTTGGTACATCAAGAACAATATAAACAATGGATGTCCTGCTATCCACAAAATACAGGTGCATCAATAGAGTTATAAACCAAGAATGTCCAGTTAGGGACAAAATATTGGTGCATCAGAAACATTATAATCCGCAAATGTCCAGTTAGGGACAAAATATTGGTGCATCAGAAACATTATAATCCGCAAATGTCCCGTTAGGGACAAAATATTGGTGCATTAGAAACATTGTAATCCGCAAATGTCCCGTTAGGGACAAAATATTGGTGTATTAGAAACATTGTAATCCGCAAATGTCCCGTTAGGGACAAAATATTGGTGTATTAGAAACATTGTAATCCGCAAATGTCCCGTTAGGGACAAAATATTGGTAGAAACAATAACCAATACAATCCCGTGCCGTTAGGTACGGAAAGGTTTTCCGGGAAAATTATCAGAAATATTCAAACAGATTTGAAAACATATTTGTCATCATAATCAACACAAAATTCTTCCAACAATTCTTTGTATTCCTGAAGAAATGTTTTGACCCGATGATGATGTTCCTGATTCAGAACATATGATGCAACAGATGGAACATCTGTCTGTCGGTACGAAAACGCGCCAAATCCTTCCTGCCACGAAAAATGGCCGGGCACCAAACGATTCTGATTAATCCATTTTGATGAATCACCTTTGATATCCTGCACTAGGTTTGAAAGAGATTGTGTTGGACGAAAACCAATCAGAAGATGAATGTGGTCAGGCATTCCTCCAACAGCAAGCAATTTGTGATTATTATTTTGAACAATGCCAGTAATGTATTTATATAAATCATCGCGCCAACGTGGGCTAATGAAAGACATCCTGTTCTGAACAGAGAAGACAATATGAATATGTAATTGTGTGTAGGTATTTGCCATAGGAATTATTTTTTCAAATATAATTTATTTTGGCCGTTTCGTCCCTACGGGACGGATTTTTTCTTTTGTTTTTCTACCAATATGTCGTCCCTAACGGGACGTAAAGCAATATAGGTTTTATTTATTGGTATTATTTCGCCTCTATGGGACATATAGGATACAGGGTAAATTTATTACCAATATCTCGCATTACGGAACAATTGCATGATTTCCAACATTTATACGTCAATCCAACCTGAGTGCATTGAGAAGCAACCTCTCTGCGTTGGAGATACTGTCCCAAAAAAGTGTGTAAAGTCAGGCTTTCTTAATTTTGAAGTGCAAACTTTTAAAAGATGAAAAACCTAAACTTTACACAGGAGCAAATTAACGAAATTCTGGTGGAAATCAGTGAAAAAAAAGATGGTCTGGACTTGTTGCTAAAACATGCCCTGGAGGCCATGATGCGCGGTGAGCGTGAAGAATACAAGACATTTGCGCAAGATATGAGTAACGGATATCGTCCTAGGAGAACCTATGGTCGGGGCAAAATGCTTGAGCTACGGGTTCCCCGAACGCGCAATGGCTCGTTTTATCCGTTGATACTGGGATTGCTGAGAGATCAGGAGGAGGAAGCCCGCAAAATAGCATTCACGCTGTATGGAGCAGGTATGACAACAGAACAGGTCGGCGAAGTGTTTGGTGATTTATACGGGAAAGAATACAGTACGAGCCAGGTGAGCCGCATGTTTGATTATGCCCGTAAAGATGTGGCAGAATGGCTAAAAAGGCCATTAGAGAGCTATTATCCGATATTGTTCATTGACGCTACGTTTATTTCAACCCGCCGGGAAGATCATGTATCGAAAGAGGCCTATTACACGATATTGGGTGTTAGAGCGGATCGTACACGTGAGGTGCTTGCAATTGTGAATTTTCCAACAGAGAGCGCCTCTGCATGGATTGACATATTTGTCGAGTTGAGAAATCGAGGCGTTGAGTCGACGAATCTGGTTGTGAGCGACAGCCTGGCAGCAATTGAAGACTCCGTATGGCGTGTGTACCCTGAAGCAGAGGTACAACTATGTGTGGTGCATTTGGAACGCAATGTTCAGAAAAGAATAAAACCAGCAGATAAAGCGGCTGTAGGAGAGGACTTCAGAGAGGTATTTCGAACAGATGATAGTTCGGACAAGCCAGAGAAAGGCTGGGCACGCTGGCAATGGTTTACAGAAAAATGGGGAAAGAAATACCCATCGATCAAAAGCATGGGAGAAAACGAGCGCTATAAGCTCCATTTTACCTATCTGGGCTTCGATTACCGAATGCGTCCGATGATCTATACCACCAACTGGATAGAACGCCTAAACAGGGATTATAAACGCACAACCCGAATGCGGGGTGCTTTGCCAAATCCGGAAGCAACAATGCTGCTTCTTGGCCATGTTGCTATGAACAGAAAGGCCTATCTGAGAAAAGTTCCAAAGCTGAATTATGAGACCCGCAAGTTCGCCTGGCAAGAAGAGGGGTAAGGCTTGCTCCGGCTACGCCTCCGCAATCCTTACCCCTCTTCTTAAATCAAGAAAAGAACAAGAAAAGAAAGAAGAAAAAGAAAGAAAAATGGAATATCTTTGTTTAACTGAAAGCAAACATTACACACTTTTTGGGATACTACCGCGTTGGATTGTTATTGGCAATATCTTTCGTGATATTTAAAAGTCCACAATGCAATGCAGAACCTGGAAGAGTTGGATGCTGCGACCTCTCACCAACTATTACATGTTCTCCGCGTTGCTCCGAACGATTGAATGTCGGGGATTGCTCCCGACCTTCAATCGGATGCTGAAAATGCACAAGGCAAAATTAACATTGCATGGAGCACTTAGCTATGTTCCGTACTCGTTCTGATTCCCGCTTTTTTTTGTCTAGCGCGTGTGACATGCAGCAAACTTCGCTCTCGCATAGTTCACTCGCACTGTATCCGCTACCGCCCTTTCAACCTTGATGCCAGCAGTTTGTTTTTTAGAAAACGGGACGCTTTGGCAATATCTGCTGCCGCTTCCTGGCGGTGATAAAGCACCACGGCATTGTTCAGCCGTTTTTCATCTATCGAGGAAGTGATGTTCAATTTCTCACCGGTGTACGGATTGAAGCCGCAATAATGCATAACCGAAGACAACGCCATAGGTGTTGGTGTAAAATCCTGCATTTGCTCAGGTCGGACTCCGGCTTTTTTCAATTCTATGGCCATCTCAAAAGTGTCATCCATCGTGCTGCCCGGATGAGCCGAGATGAGATATGGCACAATCTGCCGGGGTTTTCCGGCTTCGGCATTGATTTTATCGTACTCTGCTTTTAATTTGAGAAAAAGCGCAAAAGATGGTTTTCGCATTAGGGCCAGAATACGCTGCGAACTGTGTTCCGGAGCTACTTTCAGACGTCCGGAAATATGCTTTAAAACCAGTTTTTTGAAATACGCACGGCCACCAGGTAAAAATCCTTTTTCGTTCAGAAACAAATCGTACCTGACGCCGGATGAAACAAACGCAGCCTTGATTCCATCAGTCTTTTCAATTTTGTCGTACAGATCGCAAAGTGGTTGATGCGATGCATTCACGTTGTTGCACAGCGAAGGATAAATGCAGGAAGGACGTTTGCATTTCGCGCATCGCGCAGTATCAATGGGCGCCATGCAGTACATATTGGCTGAAGGACCGCCGATATCGCTGATGTAACCGCTGAAATCGTGCATCTGAGTGATTTGCTTCAGCTCATTCATTATTGATTGTTGGCTGCGGCTCTGAATATAGCGTCCCTGTTGCATCGAGATCGTGCAAAAGCTGCATCCGCCGAAGCATCCGCGATGAATGGTCACACTGTGCCGAATCATTTCATAGGCCGGAATGGGCGGCTTTTTTTTATAGCGCGGGTGGGGAAGTCGAGTGAATGGAAGCGCGTAAATCCGGTCCAGTTCTTCGGTTGACGATGGCGGATATGGAGCGTGAACAATAATGAATTTATTTAAATATGGCTCGGCAAGCCCTTTTGCCATCAGCCGGTTTGAATTCTCTTCTATCTGAACGAAATGTTTTCCGAATTGAGTTTTGCTTTTCAGACATTCTTCGTGCGAAGGCAGCATAATATATTCTGAACCTGGCTTCTCATGCCTAATTACAGCAGTCTGTGGAATAATAGATTTTTTGAAATCAGTTCCGTTTTTCAATTGTTTTGCAATTTCAATAATGGCTTTTTCGCCCATACCATACACCAATATATCCGCGCCGGAATCGGCCAGCACTGATGGTTTCAGCGAATCACTCCAGTAATCGTAATGCGTAAGTCTTCGCAACGAGGCTTCAATTCCGCCAAGAATTACAGGCGTTTCAGGGTATAGCTGTTTAATAATTTTGCTATAAACGGTAGCTGCATAATCGGGCCGAAACCCGCTCCGGTCGCCGGGTGTATAAGCATCGTCGGAGCGCAGGCGTTTGCGTGCGGTGTAATGATTTACCATCGAATCCATGTTGCCACCGCTGATTCCAAAGAACAAGCGTGGTTGGCCAAATTTTTTGAAATCGCGCAAATCGTCACGCCAATTGGGCTGCGCTATCACTGCCACCTTATATCCTTCAGCTTCGAGCACCCGTGCAATGATTGCAATTCCGAATGATGGATGATCAATGTAAGCATCACCGGTAATCAAAACAATGTCAGGCGCATCCCAACCGAGCGCTTTCATCTCGTCGGTTGTGGCTGGAAGCCATTTTTCGATATCAGCATTTTTATTCGCCATCGATAAGTTGCCCTGAACCGTTTCCAAATCGTTGTACATCCAAAGGATTCCCCTGATAATAGATATTTCCGGTACGCCGGATTTCACCACGCAAGCTGTGGTTGCAATTCACATATACATTATTGTTGCTTCCGGTAACGACTGAAACATTGTTGGCGAGCAACCCGGAGCAATCAATTTTTGCACCGCCATAATTATAAATATACAAGAAATCCGAAACTCCTGCGCACTCGTAACCTCCCGCACCTGCGTTTACCTTAAAGTAAGCTTGTTCAACATTGCCGCTGAATTTCGTTTTCCCGCTCCCGGTCCAATATTCCATAAGAATGGTATCACCCTGATGTTGTTTCAGAAACAGGTTATCATAATAATTTTCCGCACCAAAATAACGCAGCGTTGTATAATGTATCGTTACTACCGGCACCTGATCGAGTCGTCGAACCCAATTGCAGGTATTGTTGTCATTGATGCGGAGTTTATTGTTATCAAACACACATTCAATTCCTGCAACAACATTTTCTCCTCCGCTGACTTCAACAATATTCAGGCTATCCTGAATGAAATGCACATGAATTCGTCCATGAGCGGTAACATTATCAACACCGAGAGGAATCGACAATGTATCTGTGACCACTTCGCCCAAGCCTGAAAAACACCCGGCTTTTTCCTTTTGGCAGGAAAAGAGAAGAATCGATAACAGAAAAATGAGTGCAGCGTATTTCACAGAGATCAAAATTACGACAATTTATTAATGGTTGAAAGTATTGTCATCCAAAGCAGGGTAAAAAAAAAGCGCCCGTTCGGGCGCTTTATAAGAAATAGAAAGAATCTCTTAGAGAGAAACTTTTTTGGTCATCATTTTTCCGTTTGACTCAAACTGAACAGTGTAGATACCTGCACTGTAGCCGCTCATGTCGATAACGGTGTTTTCGGTGATCTGCTGAGAAACTACATTCTGACCAACGGTGTTGAATACACTGAGTGTACCAGCAACTTCGGTGTTGATGTTGAGTTTTTTGTCAGCAGCAAAAACAGAAGCATTCAGTCCTTCTTCAGCTATGCCAACAGTCGTCTGGCCGGCGAGAATGGGCTGGTCTGCAACTGAATTGTAAGCGCAATCAAGAAGAACGAGCTTGTTAACTGATACGTTTGCAGGATCAAGAGTTACCTGAACGCGCAGCCATCCGTAATAGAATGAACCACCAACTCCGAATACCATACCCATGTACTGGTCAGCACCACCGTAAAAGTTACCATAAACGCTGGTCATGTAAGATGTTGCAAAAACACCAATGTGGCTGCCATCCATTGGGAGCCAGTTACCAGCTGAATTGATGGGTGCGTTGAGTGCCAAAGCGTCCATGTAGTAGAATGCAGGCTGCCAGGTAGTAACACCAGTGATCATTACCTGATTTCCGGCTGAGTTGTAAATATAGAGGAAATCCCCATTATTAGCAGCTGTACGGTCAGAATAACCGATGAAGTAATCTTCGGTGCCGTCTGAATTCACGTCAAGTGAAAATACTGTGTCAGTAATGTTAAGAGTAACATCGGCAAAGTCGTTATAAACGATCTGTCCGTTTGCGGTACCAATGGTAGCAACACCGGCAACTGCCATTGCAGAATAACCAGCAAGTCTTTTAGCGAGAGTTGAATTTTTTGTCATAGGCTTTTGATTTTAGATTGGGTGCAAATATAACTAATCAAATGTGAATTACACAAGTGTTTAAGAATAATTTAATATATGAGATTTTAAGCACCAATATGCAGGGTGTTAAAATACAGCGCCTTAAAAAAGATATCAGCACGAAAATGTCGATAACTTTTCCGTGCTGATACAGATTTTAGGGGTAATAAATTCCCTCGATGCAGAATTGCTAACCTCGGTTGCGATAAAGTTCGGGATCAACCGTTTCAATCATTTTTTCAGTGTCGAGTTTGTAGCCAAGAAATTCATTCACATCTTCTGCAACGGCTGTAGGATTAGCTATTACATCTTTATAGGAAACATGTTTTAATCTGACGGCAGGAGAACTATTGGCCCATGCTTCAACTTTTTCAAGTTCTTTCTTAAACGAATTTGCAATTACAGAGGGATATACCGAAGGATCTTTGCCCAGCATTATTTGTTGTGATTTGAGAACCTCATCCATATCGCGGTCCATAAAAATCACATCGTATTCGTATTGGTTCGGCAAAAATTGAAGCAGTTGAGCAATAACCTTCACAACCTTGCCCTCGGCCTCAGGCAGCCAAGCTTTGTCTTTCGCCAGATTTTTAACCCGCTGAAATTCGTAATAACCTTTTGGATTATTGCCATCCGCTTGTCTTTCACCGTCGGTGAGTATTTCTAAACCACCTGCATCCAGCATTTGCATCATCATGGAGGTTCCACTCCGCGGTAAACCAGAAACAATGGTAATTCTTCCTTTCATGAGTTCTTCCATAACTTTTTTGTGGGGTTCAGCCTTTTCAGGCGTTTTCAGATAGTTTTCGTAAATATCGAAGAGAAATTTCCGGGCAGGAAAATACCGTGGCATCATGCCTGCAGTGACTTCGAATGCCTCTGCTGCATTTTGAAACAGCTGAAGTTGAAATAATGATTTTCCAAGAATAAAATGCGCCATGGGAATGTGATAGAGAAGTCCAATGGCATTCAGTGCATTATCAGCAGCCTCTTCGTATTTTTTGAAATAGAACAAATTCTGCGCTTTCCCAAGATAGGCCTGGGCATTATTCTGGTCAATTTTCAGTACGACTTCGTAAACGTCAAGCGACTGATGATATTTGCCCAGATTATAATAGACCTTACCAAGTTCAAGATTCAGCAAAAGATTGTATGGATTTCGCTTTTTCAGCTCATCGAGTAAGGCCATCGCTTCCAGTCTTTTTTTCTCAGCAAGCAGCAGTTTGGCTTCAAGAAGACCAATGTTGAGAAATTTCTTGTTATATACATCATCATTGAGCGCCTTCATTTCATCAAAAACAATCCGGACTTTATCGAATTGCTTGAAAGCGACATAGCAATTGGCAAGATCAAGACTGAAGCGAATATCCTGCGGTTCTTTTTTATGCAATTCCTCAAGAATTGGCTGTGCCATTGCATAATTTCTTCGGGCCATATAAATCTGGGCAAGATTCAGCTGCAGGTCGTTTTCTGCTTCCCGCATCGCCTTCATATTATCTTCGCCAGGGTCCTGAATATAGCCAAGATCAATCAACTGTTGCAATGCTTCAGCAGAAGTGTAACTGTCTTCTTTCATGTCTTCGGGATGTTCGCCAAAATCGCCTTCCACATCATCCCAGCTGTCGATGTATTTTATATCAGGCTGTTTTTCGAAGGCGCTGGCCAGTACTTTTCCATCCATATCACTTCCCACCGGAAGTCCCATGGCTACAAGAAGTGTAGGAGTAACATCCAGCAGAGTAGCTCCGTAAATACGTTCATCTTTTTTAATACCGGGGCCGCTCATCACAAAAACACCGAAAGGATTGTGTTCCAGTGCCGGTGCGGCATTGTATTTTGGCATATCACGAAGTCTGAAGTGATCAGAATGAAAGCCATGATCCGAAAGCAGAATGATGGTTGCATCTTCTCCGGCCAGTTCCAGAAGCCGCTCAAGCATCATGTCATGATACTGATAAGCACCTTTTACTACATCCTTGAAAAGTTCAAAAAGATTATCCGGAATTCCTTTGATTTGCGGGGGATAATAGCGCATGAAGCCATGACTGAAGTGGTCGATGCTGTCGTAATACACCGCTGTGAAATCCCATTCAGTATTATCCATCAGATAAGTTGCCGTAGAATGAATGGTAGCAGTGTCTGAAATCATTTTTGATAATGAAATGATGAGCTTGCGCATATTCTCATCGTTTTCAAGATCCATTTTTGCCATCTCAGGAATAAATGGCAGCATGTGCTGGACCGTTAACTCGCTCGGATGAACTCTCAATGGAGAAATTTCTTTAATAATCTCATTGGGATGAACTGCGCCAATCGGAACTTTCCATGATTCACCTTTCTTGTTGTGGGCGCGCTGATACATATTTGAAACCATAACGCCATTGATGGGTTCAACCGGGTGACTGGGCCACCAGCCAATGATGTTCTGTTTATAACCTTCGTGATGAAGAATATTCCAAAAAGCCCTGGTCGTGCGGTTTGAACTGCTTATGTTTTTCAGACAGCCATTTTCGACATCGGGTTCAACAAATCCTAAAATTCCATGTTTGTCACCACGTTTCCCTGTGGCAATCGATGTCCAGAGTATAGGTGACATGGGCGGATCGAGTGTTGCAATATTACCCATCACCCCGTTTTCGACCAGGCGTTGAAGATTGGGCATTTTCCCTGCGTCCATCAATGGATTTATAACTTTCCAGTCTGCTGCATCCCAGCCAATTACCAATACTTTTTTCTTTGCCATCTGATTAATCCTTTTTTTCTTCGGTTTTTCCATCGGTTGCTTCTTTTTCCGCTTGGTCTTTTTTGTTTTTCAGCTGAGCTTCGCGCCTGACTCTTTTCCATTCAGCAATGGTATCATAGCCATAAGCCAAAATCCACATTGAACCTTCAGGGGTGATCTTTAGTTCTTCGCGTTCTCCCTTATCATTGATAAAGGAAAATTTCTTATTCAGTTTATTCATAATGTCAGGTAATTATTCAACAATGGGTGCAAAAATAATCAGAAAATCATTTACAAATCAGGAAATTTGTGATAAATGCGTTTATACTGACCTATTATAACAATAAAATATCACCACTGATGTAACTGATAGCACATCTGTAGCTTAATCTTTCCGGGATAAAAAAATATCAGATTAAAGAATACACGGTTTCAGAAATGACAAATCATTGAACAATCAGCATTTCATCTGATTTAGTTGTTTCAGTGCTGACAGAAATAATATAAGCGCCGGGGCAGAATGACGAAATATCTAAATGAGCAGTTGGATCAACATTATTTTGCAGCACAATGCGGCCTGATAGATCATAGATTGTGACCATGCTGTTTTCTGTCAGATTCATATTTATAATGTCATCGGCGGGATTAGGATAAAATGACGGTTTCTTATAATCACTTTCAGCGATACTTGTCCATGCTGAATTTACTGCAAATGCTGCAATCTGGTCTCCAGCCACTGAAATGGATGTGAATAAGCCATTGCTGGTATCGAAGGTGCCGAAAACACCGCCGGCTGTTTCATCATACAACATTCCATACAGGGTGCCGGTGTTGCTGTCCCACGAAATATCCTGACCGTAACTGAGCGCTAAGCCTGTGCTGCCAATGAGTGTTGATGTTCCGGTAAATCTGTCGATGGAATAAAGCTGATCGTCATTGATGGTTACTCCGTATAGCGCCCCGACTTGCGTTGCTTCTAAAGCAATAAAAACACCGGAACCGCAAACACCAATTTGACTGGCCTGCAGCGTGTTTATGTCGAGTTCATATAGTATTGAAACTGTATCGTTGAACCCAATTATATAAGTCTTGTCATTCAGCTCACAATAGGTTGCAGCCATGGGCGATGACGGCATTCCACTGATGGCACCCACAGTCATCAGTGTCCCGTCGGAATAAACTATATCTACTTTTCCGCTGATCCTGAAAACATAAAGCAAATTATCAATGAATTCGAAGCTCATCGGAAAATCCATTACGTCGAAAAAGGCGATGGAATCAAGGACTCCGGTTGTCAGATCAACAGCATTGAAACTTTTATTATCAATATTCACAGCATAGGCAAAATGGTTGTAAGGCGGAACTGAAGCTGCGAATAAAGTAGCAGAAGTGGTATCATTGGCCGGATTGATGTCGTTGGCCATTATTACGGTTGCTTTCATTTCATAATTACCGGCTGCAGCAACTGTGAAAGGAATATTGAAAACAATTGTTTTATCGGTTGCTGGCTGCAGTGGCTGCGCAATGAAGGTCATGTTTTCGTTATAAACTTCAGTCGCGTTGAAATTGATTTTCAGATTGACTGAATAGGATGAAGCAACAACGGATCCCGTATTTCTGATTGATACTTCAGGGTATATGACATCACCAACAAAAGCCATATGAGGACTGATGCCGGTTGCAGCCAGGTCATCGCCGCCCGGAGAACTGATTTCAACGTTGTCGATGCAAAAGCCCCATGACCAACTGCCAGCATCACTATAATGAAAACGAATCATGGCGTTGGCCGACAAATAGGAAGAAATGTCAATAGCATAATCGTCAACCCAGATTCCATTGGTTTCGGGGAGCGTTTCAATGGTGATAAAAGTGATACCGCCATCAATACTGATCTGCACTTCGGTCACATCCGAAGCGGTATAGCTGAGATAGTCAAATTCGAGAATGGCTCCTGCAAGGGAATTATTAAAAGAGGGAGTTGTGAGATTCACATTGCTCATGTCGCAATTACATGAGTCATCGTTGGCGCATGCATAAGTAGTGTGAGGCGGAATATTCCAGTATGCCGAGCTCAGATCTGTTCCAAACTGCCAGCCGTAGGTGGCCAGCCCGTAATCGTTGGTCCATCCGGAAGGGAGCGCTGCGCCTTCAAAGTCTTCGCTTAGAATTGTAACCTTTGAGCCACCAGTCGGCTGAAAAAAAGAATTGGTTGCAGATAATGCAGCCAGATTTATAAGCAACAAAACAAGAATAAAGCAAGCGTAAAGTTTTTTCATAGCGGACCATTTAATTACAAATAAGTGGCTGAAAAACATACATGAGGGACAAATATATATAAATAAAATGTGTGATGCAAATAAAAAAAAGGCCGCAGTTGCGGCCTTTTAAAAATAAAATGAGTATTACTGAATCTGCAGTTTTTTACTTACTACACCATTATCAGTAACGATGTTGAGAATATAGGTGCCTGCTGACAGGTTTTTCACATTAACTACAGCGTGGCTGTCATTTACTGATTGAGAAGCTACAACCTGACCGTTGATATTTACAACTTCGATAATTGAAATATTGGCATTGGCATCAACCACCACAAATTCCGAAGCGGGATTGGGGAAAACGGACGAGCGAACTGAGTTTTCATTCAGCGATGACTGTAAGTATGGGATTGCAAAACCACATATTTCCATTTCAGAAACACCATCTCCAAATAAATCATTGCCGCTCAGCAGGGCTGTTGTTGTATCGCAAACGCTCAGCATACCACCTGGAGAAGTTGTTCCATCATATAAGGCAAGATAGAATGTGCCGTCAATAGCAAATTCTGCATCCTGAGCATATGCTGCATTTGTGCCTATGTCACCAATCAGGGTTGCAACACCTGTTGCTTTATCAAGTTTAAATAAGGAATCGGTTACAATATCCAATGTATAAAGACTTCCATTTAAAGGATTGCAGGCGAGGTTGATGAATACCGAACCGGCAACACCGCTTTCGCCAAGCAATGTAGCCGTTCCGGTTGTCATATCAACTGAATATAGTCCGGTTGAAGAAACACCATACATGGTTGCAGTGAGCGGGTTGTATGAAATGCCATTAAGACCAGTGCCAAGGGGGCCTATTTCTGTTCTGGCTCCGGTAGCAGTATCAAGTGTTATCAGCGTGTTATCGGTATAAACGATACCATACCATTTATTATTTGCCCATGCGCCACCAGATACAAAATTTGCAGCGTCGGCAGCAAGCTGCAGAACAACAGAAGGAGCATCCAGATCAATGATAACCGGACCTGCAACGAGTGATGCGCTGGTTGTGTAAGCAATATATCCGAAAGCTTTATTTGTCATTGAGGCTATTGTCACAGTTGAATTCATGGTGTCGTTGGATGTTTCACCATCACCAGCAAGTTGTGTATATACTTCAACGGCATAGTTACCGCCAGTTGCATTCCAGCTTGAAAATGATACCTGCTGAGTTGTTGCAGCAGCCAGTGAAGTAACAGTTTGAGTATTGGTATAACCACCCGGATTGATAGTCATTGTTACATCAAAAGTCTGGCTGGAGGTACCAAAGTTTTGAACGGTAGCTTTTGGGATGATGGATCCAACAAGTCCGCTGGACAAATCAATAGAGGCCATACCAACATCATTTGCTGCAGGCTCCATTATAACAACATTATCAAGTCCCATATACATACCCCAGGGTGATCTGTATCTGAAACGAACCTGCATTGCTGCATTTTTTTCAGCTGTTACATTGAGTTCAAGGTGAGCAGGAGCAGACCAGGCACCCGTATCAGCACCGGTCTTCAAATATTTTGTCACCCATGAAGTTCCATTGTAAACCTGAACTATAAAAGAATCAGGATCTGATGAAAAGTTGTTGTAATAGAAGTCAAAACTGAGCAGAACCAAGCTTGCCGCTGAAGTGTTGGCTGCCGGAGAAGTTAGCGTTACATCCATGGTTGTGCCTGAACCGCCAGCATCTGAGTCGGCAAAGGCAAATCCGGTCCCGTCAAGGGTTCCACCTGCATTTGTGCCATCGTCCCACACCCAGGCGTTTGCTGTTGTACCGGTATTGGTAATAGTCCAGGTTGCAGGAATTTCTGTTGTAAATGCTTCGCTCATAAAAATGGCTTTTGCAGATGCAACAGGTGCTTGTTTGGTGATTATTTGTTTTGCTCGTGCAAAATCACTGTAATCGGTTTTCTGGGCATGTAGGTTCTGAGTTAAGGCTGAGAACACTATGATGCCCATTGTTAAAAGAGTGGAAGTTTTTTTCATAGCTTAATTTTTAGTTTTGTGCTTCAAATGTACATATTATTTCGATGATGCAAATTATTAAAAAAAATACTTTTTAAACATTTAACCTTTTATAATACAAATGATTAAACATTGTTGTTAACATTTTTCTTCTGCATTTGCATGAAACCGTACACATATTTTTTAACCAGCCAGGCATTTTAAGGCACTTTCATATCCACTTTCAAAAAGTTTTTCCGCGTTGCTCAAGTTAAAATATCCGTAAGAGGAAATATTTTTAGGTTCAATAATTATATCTGGCTGCAGAATTAAATCTTTAAAATGGCTGTTGATTGAGAGATGAAAAACCCTCTCAGCAATATTTCTGATGCCTGGTTTTATATGTTGATGACTGATCGGATTTACATTCACCGCAACAATGAAATCTGCTTTTTCTCTCAGCGGTTTCAGTGGCAAATTGTCACACACGCCACCATCTACCATCAGATGATTGTTTATTACAACAGGTTTAAAGAAAACCGGTATCGACGAAGATGCCAGTACTTTCCGGGCAAGGTCACCGTTGTTATGATATTCTGCGTGGCCGGAATTAAGGTTTGTCAGACAAATCCAGATAGGAATCGACAAATCTTCGATGTTTTTGGTGCGTAGATTTTCGACCAGAATGCGAAAAAAACCGGTTGTTTTCATCAGCCCGGAACCAATCCAGCCGGGTTTGATGTAGCTGGTCAGTTTGTAGGAGCAAAGTAGTTTCAGAATGTCACTGGGACTGTAGCCATCTGCATAAAAAGCAGCAGTAATGGCTCCAGCACTTGTTCCTGAAATACAATCCGGTCTGTATCCCGATTCCTCCATTGCCTGCAAAACGCCGAGATGGGCAAATCCTCTTGCTGCTCCTCCGCTCAATGCCAGACCAATTGTTTTTCCGTTTTTCATTTTAATAAGATGATCTCTGAAGTGAAAAATCAAAAATAAGCAATTCCTTTTTAATATGTAATTTTACAATCAGTTATTTTCAAATTCCAGAAATGAATTCCATTTTTTCAAAACTGCTTCCGGGGCTGCTTCCGCTCATAGTGTACTTCATCGCAGATGAAATTTTCGGAACAGTCATCGGCATTGCAGTGGCTTTGGGATTTGGAATCATTCAGCTTATTTATATTCGCTTCCGGCAGAAAAAATGGGATCGTTTTATATTGTTCGACACTGCCTTGCTTATTACTCTTGGTGCGGTTTCGCTGCTGTTGGATGATGATAAACTTATTTATTGGAAATTCGTTTTGATGGATCTGTTGCTCATCGGATTTATTCTTTTTTCATTGCTGTCGCAAAAAAATCTGTTTCTGATTATGTCGAAGCGCTATGTGGGCGACATTGAAATGGGCGATAAGCAAATAAAGGCATTCAACACCAATCTTTGGGCATTTCTGGTTATTGCAGTTTTGCATGCAGGATCGACTGCTTTTTCAATTGTGTATTTAGAGAATTCTGCTACGGTCTTCATAGGCGGAACATTGTTGTATATCATGCTGGGCGTATGGATTCTGGCGGTATTTATCAATCAGCGAATCCATCGAAATAAAGTTTCCGAAGAATTTGTTCCGCTTGTAGATGAAGAAGGAAATATACTGGGACGCGCGTCCAGAAGCGAGGTTCACAATGGGTCGTTTAAAATGCATCCAGTGGTGCACCTGCATGTGATTCGAGATGATGGAGCTTTCCTGCTTCAGTTGCGGCCAAAAGACAAACAAATTCAGCCAGGCAAATGGGATACTGCAGTTGGCGGACATGTTTCCTGGGGCGAATCCATCGAAAAGGCACTGCAGCGAGAAACAGCGGAAGAAATTGGATTGAAAAACTTCAAACCGCAATTTGTAAATAAATACGTTTGGCAAAGCGAGGTTGAGAAGGAGCTGGTTTTTGTTTTTGTATATCGCGCAACCATCGATGATAAATTCAGCCACACCACTGAAGTAGCCGATCTGCGCTGGTGGACGAAGCCGGAGTTGAAGCGAAATCTAAAAAAAGGGGTTTTTACGCCGAATTTCGAATATGACTATTCGATGCTGATGAGGTAGATTTTAAACCTTTTCTTTCAACAACTTCGTCAAAGTTTCAAACTTTGACGAAGTTTGAAAAAAGAAAAGGTTATCTGAAACTTTGACGAAGTTTGAAAGTCGAAAGAAAAGGTTATCTGTTATAATGCTTCTCCAGCGCTTCAGCAATCATCTCCAGCAAATTTTTCAGCGGACGGCTGAGCATCATCGAAAACATCGGCGGGATTGAAACGTGAGCGCCAACAGTTGCTTTTGTTTTTGGCAACTGATCATCCAGTTTTACAAACAATGTAATTTCGCCCGACACCGGCAGATTCATGTCGGGTTCTATTTCGATCAGTTCCTGGCTCTTTGATTTATAGCGAAGTTTCACCTGACCAGCTCCTTCGGCTTTAAACGAGCACCAGTCAGCAGTAGCTTCCCAGTTTTTCACCTGCGATGGAATGAGTTGATCGAAATTCCTGAAGTCGCTCAGGAATGAATAAACAGTTGCTCTGTCTGCATTGAGCAGAACATTTTTGCTTTCGTATTCGGCCATGATTATTTTCCCCAGGTTTCAGGTTGTTCGCGCCACTGATTAAGCAATTCGAGTTGTTCGCGAACGATAGAGCCTTGTTCCAGTGCGGTTTCTATAAGGTTTGGATAATCACTTAATGTGATCAGTGTGCAATTTGCTCCGATGAAACTTTTTTCAGCATGAGGAAATGCGTAACTGAAAATTGCAGCCATCCCCAACACTATTCCTTTTGATGCACGAATGGCTTCAACAGCTTTAAGGCTCGAGCCACCGGTCGAAACGAGATCTTCGATCACCACCACTTTCTGTCCGGGATTCAGCACACCTTCGATCTGATTCTGAAGACCATGATCCTTGGAAGATGAACGCACATAAATAAATGGAAGATTCAGTTCCTGGGCGATAAGCATACCCATGGGAATCCCAGCAGTGGCAACACCCGCAATCACTTCGGTGCCGGCAAATTTATCGCTGACGACTTTCACGAAATATTTCAGAATATTTGTCCTGATTTCAGGATAGGATAATGTTTTGCGGTTGTCACAATAAATTGGTGACTTCCATCCGCTTGCCCATGTGAACGGATTTGCGGGATTCAATTTAATTGCGTTTATTTGCAGAAGCAAACGTGCAGTCTCTCTGGCTGTTTCCTGTGTGTAAATCATGACACAAATGTATAAAGTTTTTCTCAGGGACAAAGTTATTAATTTCGTTGAAACCGGTAGTAATTCGACCAGTTCCGATGTGATTTTTAATGAACCGTCGTTCCGTGAAATTCAAACATTGCTGAAAGAAATTGACAGCGACGATAAACACATTGATTTTAATTTTGTATCAGCTGATCCGGAGAAACTTTTCATTCTTTTCTATACGCGAATGCGCATAATGGCTGCCGCCGGAGGAGTGGTTATCAACGAAAACAATGAAGCGCTGTTTATTTTTCGCCGCGGACGCTGGGATTTACCCAAGGGCAAAATCGATAACGAGGAAACTGAAGAAGAAGCCGCACTTCGGGAAGTAACCGAAGAAACCGGGCTTCAGAAAATATCCCTGGGTCAGAGACTATCTTCAACTTACCATGTTTATACCATCGGAAGTGAATGGATTCTGAAAGAAACTCATTGGTTTATAATGAAAGCGAGCATTGATGAAAAATTGGTGCCGCAGGCCGAAGAAGGAATCACTGAAATAAAGTGGGTCGCAAAAAGCGCACTACTGAAAATGAATGCTCTTGTCTATCGCTCATTGCGCGATGTGGTGAAGGAAGTTGAAATAATAATTTAGGCGCAACGCGCAGTGCTCAGCGCATAACCTTGAATGAATCATGAACAGTGAACAAGGAATTTCGATGGAAGAAGTAAGCGTGCCGTAAAAAATTCTTCATTATTCTTACTTCCTTGTTCCTTAATCAGAGTTCATAATCTCACTGTCCCACATCCGGCATGTTGCTGACAACCTTTGTCCCTGCGTGTTTTTGAAACAATTCAATCAAGCCGCGACTTGGAACAGGAGTGCAATAATCAATAAGCTTTCCGGACTTGTCGATAAACATACCATGCGGATAAGCCGATAATCCAAGGTTTTCGGCCATAACCCAGTCGCCTCCGAAATGATAGATTGGGAAACTGAATTTATTATCTTCGAGAAAATAAAACAACTTCAACGGTTCACGATCCATGCTGACAGCTACAAATCGTATGCTGTCGTTCCATTTTTTGCACAGCTGATCGGCTACCAGAAGTTCCGACAAACAAGATTTACTCCAGGTAGTAAAAAACAGAATAAATGTATATTTTTTATTCAGCGAATCGTTGTTGAACACATTTCCTTCGAGCGAGCTGAAATTCATTGCCGGCGCTGTGTTTCCAGCATTAAAACGGGTAAGCGAAAAACTCAGATTTCGTGCAATGCGTGCCTGAATATCAAACTTTGTTTTTTTTGCATATAGGTCGAGCACTTTTAGCAGACTGTCCTGTCGGATGGTTTTCAGCGAGTACCAGTCACGCATATTGAGAAGCAGAACCGCTTCGCGAAGTTGTTCATTGCGCAGCAGCGAATCTTTACCCAAAGAATCAAGCAATCCGCCGAGATTTGGTTTCAGGTTGATGTTGAGTACAATGTCATACGGCTGAATTTTCCTCGAAGTGCCAAAAACAAAATCAGAAAAGTAGCTGCTGAAAAACTCCATGTATGCAACATTGTCATACAGAATTGGCTTTTTATAAATATAATTGTCGAAGAGATATTTTCTGCTTTTCGACTGCATGTTCAGCTGCATTGTTGCCAATGAATAGTCGCAGTAATTGCGAAAAAAATCGTTGTTTACATATTTATATCGGGCTGAAACTGCCTGAACAAAACTATCGACCTTGTTTTTAGGAGGCCGTGTAAAAGCGTAAGATGAGGTGTTTCCATCAATTCCCGAAGTTTCAATAATAAACGAAGAATAGTCGTTATTAAATTTTGAAACCAGTTGGTTGATATCGGTCGAATCAGTATTGCGGATAGAGTACTGGAGTTTAATGGTAGATAGCAATGGAATGTGAATGCGATTTGGATCTTTGTAATCGAACGGAGCAAATTCAATCTCATAGGTTTTTCCGGATGGAAGATAAATTTCGCTGCTCGTGAAATCCATAATGCGAAAAAAACCGGTTATCACCTGCTTCTCATATACATTGAAAGTGAACTGAAAATGTCCGGTGCTGTCGATGACGGTGCTGGCAAGAATAGACTCACGATTGCTGATATAATCGTCGGTTGTGTATAGGCGGATGCGGAGTTTTTCGGCGCCCGGCGCGTAACCTTTGATGATGGTTTTTGCTGCAAACAGATTAGCTGCGATCAGCAATGATATTACAAATACAGCGATTCTGGGATTCATGGGCTTACCTTTCGGAAAATAACGCAGCAATCGGGCGCTTATTGCCATTCCATAATTTGTTTAGCCACAACCACCGGAACAAATTGCTGAATATTGCCGCCATTGCGATGAATATCGCGAACGATGGATGAATTGACAGGGGTGTGTTCTGGACGCGAAAGCAGGAAAATATTTTCAATATCTGAATTCAGCATTTTGTTTACCTGACCGACACTCCGTTCGAATTCAAAATCAGCGGCAGTGCGCAATCCGCGTAAAATATATTTCGCATCCTGACTGATACAATAATCAACCGTGAGGCCGTGATACGAATCAACACGGACATTTTTCAAATCAGCCAGGACTGTACGCAACCATTCAATTCTTTTTTCCAAAGGAAAATAGTTTTTCTTATCGGCGTTGACCCCAACGGCAACGATCAGTTCATCAAAAAGCAATGCTGCCCGCCTGATGATGCACTCGTGGCCCACGGTTACAGGGTCGAACGATCCGGGAAATACGGCGATTTTTTTCATGGCGGACGAATTTAATAATCAAATTTAAACAATTTATTGAATCAACTTCCGAGTCCGCGTTGACGCACAGCTTCGAAAATAATAATTCCCGCACTGACTGAAACATTGAGCGAAGCCACCTGTCCCGCCATGGGTATGCGAATCCATTCATCGGCAATTTTGAGTATCGGCACTGAAATCCCGTCTTCTTCGCTGCCAAGAATTATACCTGCAGGTACATTGAAATCCGCTTCGCTGTACAGTTTTACGGCTTTTTCGCTCGCTGCAAATAAACGGATTCCGCTTTGCTGCAGATATTTCAGCGCACCGTTCATATTCTTTGTTTTCACAACAGGAACATTCAACAATGCTCCGGCAGAAGAACGCACAGCATCTGCAGTTACCGAAACACTTTTGGTTTCAGGAATAATAATCCCGGTAACTCCGGCTGCATCGCAGCTGCGGGCCATAGCGCCGAAATTGCGCACATCGGTAATATTATCCAGAATCAGAAACAAAGGCGTGAGTCCTTTTTCAAAAGAATCCATCACCAGATCTTCAACCGTGTAATAATGTACCGGCGCAATAAATGCCACAACGCCCTGATGATTGCCGCGGGTGATCCGCATAATTTTTTCAACCGGCACCCTTTTAATCTGAAGCTTTTTGTTGCGGGCCTCTTCAAGAATCTCAACGATTCCGGGTTTGCGATCAGAGCCGGTCACAATCAGAATGTGTTCGATGGGTGTTTCCTTCTCAAGCGCTTCGAGAACAGGGTGAATGCCGAAAATAAAATCTTTGTCTTTCATAATTTATTGTCTCCAAATATCAACTGCACGGAACCAGTTATCTTTGTAAACTGGCGCCCTCTGCAGGCTGTAGTCATTGTCACTGAATTTGTTTTTCAATTTTTCAAACGTGAAAGTGATGGAAAAAAAATTATTTTCCTCACCATAAATCCACGATTCACTGTCATCGGTGCGATAAACAATATTGGGTGCGCCAAACACAATATAAATCATGCCGCGGTCGGTTTGCCACCCTTCGGTATGCGAGGTGAATAGCCGGTTTGAATTCATCACCCGCGAATAATATTTTCTGATCAGGTTGCGCGTACGTTCTTCATGGCCACCAATCTTCAGCCAGAAAGCCTCAATCCCGGCGACTTTATTGTCCGATTCAGCAATTTTTTTAAACTCCTTTTGAGTTGAAATGTATCGGATAGGATTCATCATCGCTTCGTGAGAGTTGACATCCGGAAAACCGCTTTCGGTGCAGAGTAGCGTGAATCCTTTATTCATGGCCGGGTCTGCTGTGATAAAATAAATACCTCTACTGAAAGTATTAATGCGGAATTCGTTGCTGCCACCCAGAAATTCAATTTCTACCAGCGAGTCAGATTCAAATTGTTGAGGAATTATATTTTCAAATGCATAAGGCGGAGAAGGAATCGGAAATGAATCTTCAAAGAAATAGCATTTTAGCTTTTCGGGCGATGCACCATGGTAGGAGAGTGAAACTGTGGTGCCATTGGTGCTTGTAAACGCAGATGGAATGCTTAGTATATCTTCGGAAGGCTCAAACCATTGCGAGCTCAGTTTTCCGGATTTATCCACCGGCAACATGATTGTTTGACGAGTATCCTTATTGTTGTCGCGCACCGAAATATAAGCAATACAATTTCGGCCGGTTTTGACATTCAATGAGATTTCACTGGAAATACTTTTCGCAACAGTACTATCCTTTTCAAAACTGATGTTTGTTCCGGTGCTGTCGGTCCAGCGTACATCGTTGTATGAATCAAACAAAACGACACGAATAGTTGCATTTGCAATAAAGGGATCCATAGCTTTTTCACGAACATACAGAAATCCGTTGGGATCCAGATTGATTTTAAGTTTTGACGTGCTGTCGTTCAAATGAATAATATAAGCAGACTTACATAAGGGTTCAAAATCATCCTGGTAAGAAGGCGCAATATTTTCGCTTGACATTTTTATATAGGAAACGCAGCTGATCAGCATTGCAGAGAATGCAAGCAGGAATGTGAAAAGCAAATATTGGCCGCGGATTTTCATTAAAACGGTTTTCAGCTTTTTTCGGAAACCAGCAATTGCTGATAAGGAACGCGAGCCTGAATGGAGCGTCCGAGTGTTACTTCGTCAATATATTCGAGTTCATCGCCGATGGAAATACCTCTGGAAATGGTGCTGAAAGAAATGTTGAGATGTTTCAGTTGTCGAAAAATATAGAAAGCAGTGGTATCGCCTTCAACCGTAGCCGATAAGGCCAGAATGATTTCGTTGATCGGATTTTCTTCAACCCGTTGCTGCAGAGAATCAAGAAATATATCCTGGGGCCGTATTCCGTCGATGGGCGAGATGAGGCCGCCGAGCACGTGATAAACGCCATTGAATTGCGAGGTCCGTTCTACCGCCATCACATCGCGGATGTCTTCGACCACGCAGATAACCGATCTGTCGCGCGATGGATTGGCACAGACCGGACATGTTTCAGAGTCGCTGATATTGTGGCAAACCGAGCAATAAGTAATTTTTTCGCGCAATTCAATCAGACTATTGCCCAATGCCGTTGATAATGATTTGTCCTGACGAAGCAGATGCAAAGCCAGACGCAGAGCAGTCTTACGCCCAACACCCGGAAGCTTGGACAATTCTGATACAGCATTTTCAAGATACTTCGATGGCAACTGCTCGAAAAACATGCGCTATTTTTTTGTAAAAGTACAAAAAAGTGGTGATCCGCACAAGTGCTGGTTTGTAAGTTTCCAACAGAGAATTATTGAAAAGCGTATCAATATTTTATTTATAATATTGTACATTTAGCAACTATTTCATCGAATTGGTTGTCTGTAATAGTTGTCCGAAGGTTTGATTATTTAAATTAAAGCGAGTCAAATACGCACCAAATTCCCCCAAGATATGAAGAGATTATTTACCATTGTAGTTGTTTGTTTACTTTCATTTCCCAACCTTTTTTCGCAAGTTGTTTCAACTCCGCAAACCGGAACATATCGGCCATCAGCGCTTGATTCCTCCAGGTTTGCCGGCATGAGTTGGGCCGAAATGATGTCGGATCAGAGCATTAATTTTTATGCGGTCCGCGATGCCTTCAATAATTTTTGGGCAGGCCGCACACCCGACAAAGGCAAAGGTTATAAACCTTTTCGCCGTTGGGAAGCCATGATGACTCCGAGGGTTTATCCCACGGGTGAGCGCATTGTGACTGACGCTGAAATCATGAAACGTTATAAAGTTTTCGAGGAGCAGTTTTCGGTGCCTGAAAGCAGTACCAAAAGTCTGACGGGCACGTGGACTGCTTTGGGTTCCAATGGCGCACCAACAGGTTCACCCAGCGGTCAGCCGGGAGGCACGGGACGTGTAAATTGCATTGCATTCAACCCGTTGAATTCAAACATAATGTATGTCGGAGCTCCTTCTGCAGGTCTTTGGAGAACCAGAAACGGCGGCACCAGCTGGGCGCCGGTAAACGACACCTTTGCTGTTGTTGGTGTATCAAGCGTGGTAATAAATCCTCTTGACACATCCATCATGTACATTGCCACCGGTGATGGCGATGCAGGTGACACCTACACTGTCGGCATTATGAAATCGACCAACAGCGGACAAAGCTGGCATTATACCGCTTTTCATCCATCGGTGCAGGGAGGATATCTGATACGAAAACTTGTGATGCATCCCACCAATCCGGATATTATGTGGGCAGCCACCAACGGGGGCGTTTTGAAAACAACCGACGGCTGGGCTACATACACTGTTTCCACTGGAATAAATGGCACATTTGATATAGAATTGAAACCCGGTGATCCCACAACTGTTTATGCATCAACATATACAGCCGTTTACAAATCGACTGATGGTGGCGTAACATTCACTGCCGTCACATTGCCGACTCCGCCAACAAATGGTTTCCTGCGCATTGCTATCGCTGTTACGGCAGCCGCTCCGGACAATGTTTATGCAGTTTGCGGCCGAAACGACGTTTCTCCATATACCAATTACGCTGGTTTTGGCGGTTTTTACAAATCGACAAATAGCGGAACCACGTTTACTGAAGTTTATAATGAAACTACAGCGAACCACAATCTGCTCGGTTGGTCAGCCACCTTCAATGACACAGGCGGACAATCGTGGTACGATCTCGATATAACTGTCAATCCGGGAAACGCAAACGAAATCTTTATAGGTGGTGTCAATATTGTCAAATCCACCAATGGTGGAACTTCATGGGCTTGCAACGCCTATTGGATGACAGGATATGGCTATGCATATAGTCACGCCGATCATCACGCTTTTGCATGGCTTCCGGGAAGCACAACTACGTTATTCAACGGCAATGACGGTGGCATTTTCAAAACCACCAATAATGGCTCTGCCTGGACCGATATCAGTGGCAATCTTTGTTTGAATCAGCTTTGGGGAATGGGAATTTCGACAACCAATTCAGGACTGATTATGACCGGCTGGCAGGACAATGGTCTGAACAAATTGCTAGCTAGTGCCTGGACGCACGTTCGTGGGGGCGATGGCATGGAAGTGATGTGTACACCCGGCACCGATGCCAGGTTGTTCGGTTCTTATGCAAATGGGGATTTTTATTATTCAACCAATGGTGGAGGCTCGTGGTCGGATATTACCCCATCGGCGTCTGCCGGAGGGGAGTGGGTAACTCCGATTATCATGGATCCAAACAGTACCACCAAAATTTACACAGGATATACAACCGTTTATTACAACGGCAATGCAACCCCGACAACGGCAAACTGGACAACAAAAGGAACCGTTGGCGGAACCGGCAACATCTTTCGCATGGCGCTTGCCCCATCAGCTTCGACAACGACCATGTATGTTATCAAATCCAGTGGAGTTTATAAAACCACCACACTTACCAATGCAACGCCTACCTGGACCGATGTGACAGGCAATCTGCCCGTTACTGCAGCCATGCTTAGTTATATTGCCGTTGATCAAACCGATGCCAACAGGGTTTATGTCACTTTCAGCGGTTATGTCGATGGCACAAAAGTGTACATGAGCACAACTGGCGGAACGACCTGGACCAATATTTCCAGTAATTTGCCGAATCTGCCGATGAATTGTGTGGTTATTGATAAAAATTCAGCTACACACGCCATGTATGTTGGCGGTGATGTCGGTGTTTATTACAAAGATGATACTTCTCCAACCTGGATTCTTTACAGCGACGGACTTCCAAATGTGGTTGTGAAAGAACTCGAAATTTATTATGGAGCTACGCAGGCAGCTCATCGTCTGCGGGCCGGCTCTTATGGACGCGGTGTTTGGGAAAGCGATCTTTACACCCCGCCAACCATTGCTCCTTCATGCGATTTTACGGCAAGCGCCACCTATGCTTGCACCGGATCTACCATTCAGTTCACCGACATGAGTCTTTACAGCCCAAGCAGCTGGACATGGACTTTCACGGGCGGTACGCCAGCCTCATCTCCACTGCAGAATCCTTCAGTAGTTTACAGTGCTCCCGGCACCTATCAGGTTAGTTTAACTGTTACAAATGCAAATGGAACTGATACTGAAACAAAGACCTCATACATTACAATAGGGCCGAACAGTTCCCCATTTATGGAAGATTTTGGAGCCTCTCTTTTTGCTCCGACCAACTGGAAACTAAGTGGAGCGGCATGGAAAAGAGCAAATTCAACCAGCGCGCTTGGCACAGCTACAACATCTGCATTGTTTGAGTGTTACTATTTTAGTGCCGGCTCTACCGGCGATCTGACTTCTCCTTCTGTAAATCTCACTTCGCTCGGAGCAAGTCCGGTTCTGAATTTCAATGTCTCGTACCGTCAATATACCACTGAAACGGATCGCCTGCAGGTATTTATTTCTACCGACTGCGGTACTAGCTGGACCAGCTTGTTTGACAAAAATGGTACAACTTTATCAACCGGTGCTGCAACTACAACTTACTGGAGGCCGGCTGTTGCAGGCGACTGGCGCCAGGAAACAATTGCTTTGCCTGCATATGCCAGTCAGACAGTGATGCTGAAATTCACAGGCACCTCCAATTATGGCAACAACATTTGGATCGATGATATTGAACTTACCACTGCAGCTTGCACAATCGGGGATGCTGGAACAATTTCAGGAACATCTCCTGTTTGCCAGGGACAGAGCGGTGTTTCATACTCTATTGCAGCTGTTTCCGGTGCAACATCATATGAATGGAATGTGCCTGCCGGAGCAACCATAGTTTCCGGAAACGGAACCAATTCCATAACTGTTGATTTTTCAACAGCAGCTGCATCCGGTTATGTTTCGGTTAAGCCAAAGAACGCTTGTGGCTATGGCGCATCGTCATCGGGTGGGGTAGTCGTTAATCAGCTGCCTGGAACGCCAGAAGAAATTATTGGAACAGCAACTGTTTGCCAGGGACAAAACAATGTGTTTTTCAACGTTCCCGAAATTTGGAATTACCTGACGAATCAGGATGGGTATGTTTGGACATTGCCAGCTGGAGCTACCATTGCTTCGGGCAACAATACCGATTCTATATATGTAAACTTCTCCACGTCCGCGGTGTCAGGCAATATTTCGGTTCATGGGAATAACGCCTGTGGTAATGGATTCGAGTCCCCGCTTTTTGCAATCACTGTAAATCCAGTCCCAGCGCAGCCTTCGGCTATTACCGGCAATACTTCTCCATGTCAGGCTGTTACTGGTCTGATCTATTCGGTAACCAATGTGCCCGGCGTTTCTTATGCCTGGACTGTTCCGGCTGGGTGGATCATCACGGCTGGTCAGGGAACCAGCAGCATTACCGTTACATCGGGCGCTGCATCTGGTAATATTCAGGTAACTCCTTCGAATGCTTGCGGTAACGGAACCGCACAAATACTGGCTGTGTCAGTTTCAGCATTGCCTTCGCAACCTTCAGTAATTACAGGAACCGGTTCACCTTGTCAGGGCAGCAGCCAGAGCTACAGTGTGACCAATGTATCCGGCATCACATACACCTGGTTATTTCCTTCGGGATGGAGCCAGTCAGGCGGCGGAACGACAAATTCTGTAACGGCAATTGTCGGCACTTCAGGAGGAACAATCACCGTTACTCCTTCCAACGGTTGTGGTGCTGGGACACCGCAAACAATGGCTGTCAGCACAAGCACTGTCCCGGCTCAACCATCCGCAATTACCGGAAATACCAGTCCATGTCAGAATGCAACAGCTCTTACTTATAATGTTACCAATGTCAGTGGCGTTACATATACCTGGACATTGCCTTCCGGATGGTCGCAGACAGGGGGCGGAACAACAAATAGCATTACTGTTACGGCAGGCACCGCTGCCGGCAATATTACTGTAACTCCATCCAATACCTGTGGTACCGGCACAGCTCAAACGCTTGCAGTTACAACAACAGCAGCTCCTGCACAACCCTCGGCTGTATCAGGCACCACAAGCCCTTGTCAGGGCGCAACTGGTCTTACTTACAGTTTAACCAATGTCAGCGGAGTAACTTATTCATGGGCACTTCCATCAGGCTGGGCTCAAACCGCAGGCGGAACCACCAATAGCATTACTGTTACCTCAGGAACCGCCGGTGGAACAATAACAGTTACACCTTCCAATACCTGCGGAAATGGAACTCCTCAGACATTGACTGTGTCAATAACCCCAGGACCTTCCATCAGTTCGCAGCCTGTAAATAGCACCATTGGTGTTGGCGGAAGCACTTCATTTTCTGTTGCGGCAACCGGAAGCGGATTGACTTATCAGTGGCAGCTTTCAACGGATGGCGGAACAACCTATAATAATATTACCGTTGCCGGCAGCAATCCAACTTATTCCGGCTGGACTACGGCCACTCTTTCGCTGAGTGTCGTTGGTGCAGGAAACAACGGTTACTTTTATCGCTGTATAGTTAGTGGCACATGCAATCCTTCTGTAACTTCAAATGGCGCCATGCTAAGTGTAGATGGCTCTCCGGCTATTACATCGCAGCCTGCTAATGTCGAGGTATGCGATAGTGACAATACTTCTTTTATTGTTACAGCTACTGGCAGTGGCCTGAATTATCAGTGGCAGCTGTCGACAGATGGCGGCACTACATTTAATAATATCACAACGGCCGGCAGCAATCCGACTTATTCGGGCTGGACAACAAATACACTTTCGCTTACTGCAGTAGATATTCTGAACAACAACTATCAATACCGTTGCATTGTTGATAACGGTGTTCCACCAGTGGCAACATCCAATTCAGCAACAATCACGGTTAATGATGTTCCTGCCCAGCCGTCGGCTATTTCGGGAACGACCAGTACCTGTCAGGGTGTCAGTGGTCTTGTTTATTCAGTGACCAATGTTTCTGGAATAACTTACACCTGGACTGTTCCATCCGGTTGGATTATAACTGCAGGTCAAGGAACCAATAGCTTAACAGTAACATCTGGATCGGCTGGTGGAACCATTTCTGTTTCACCTTCCAACGGATGCGGAACAGGTGTAGCTCAGACGCTTGCCGTTTCGATGTCGGCAGGCCCTGCACAGCCTTCGGCCATCAGTGGTAACACAACACCCTGCGAAAGCGCAACCAGCTTGATTTACAGCGTAACCAGTGTTGCCGGAGTAACCTACACCTGGAGTTTGCCTTCGGGTTGGGCAATAATCTCCGGACAAGGCAGCAGCAGCATTACGGCAACTGCCGGAACAACCGGTGGAACCATTACTGTGACGCCATCCAATGCATGCGGTGACGGCACTGCTCAAACTATTTCAGCAAGTATTGCACCTCTGCCAGCCCAGCCATCGGCTATCGCGGGTAACATAGCTCCATGCTCCGGCGCAACAGGATTGACTTACACTGTTACTGATGTTGCTGGAGTCACGTTTACATGGAGTGTCCCTACGGGCTGGTCCATTAATTCGGGGCAGGGCAGCAACAGCATTTCAGTTACTTCTGGCGCTGTTTCCGGATACATTTCGGTCATTCCTTCCAACCCATGCGGCAGCGGTATTTCGCAATCATTGCTGGTGAATCCGGGCACAACTCCCGCGCAGCCTTCGGCAATTAGTGGCGACATGGCTCCCTGCACTGGCACACCGGGTATTGTTTACAGTGTAGCCAATGTTTCAGGTGTAAATTATAACTGGACTGTTCCAGCGGGATGGAATATAACCGCAGGTCAGAACAGCAATTCAATTACGGTTACTGTGGGAGCAAGCGGAGGATCAGTTTCCGTTTCTCCAACAAACGCTTGCGGAACAGGGCCTGCACAAACACTTTCGGTAAGCGTTGGAGCATTACCTGCTCAACCATGGATCACTGGCAATATAGCACCATGTGTAGGAAGTACTGAAATTTATTCAGTGGTTTCAGTTGCAGGAGAAATCTACAATTGGAATGTTCCAACCGGCAGTACGATTACAGCAGGGCAGGGAACTAGTTCTATCAGTGTTACAATAGGCAGTCTCAACGGCAATATTACTGTTGTTCCACAAAACATATGCGGACTTGGCACTTATCAGAATCTGGCCATTATGCCTGTTCCACTAGTAATTCCAGGCATCGATATAGGAATTGCGCCCGGTGTGTGCGATGGTAGTTCTGTCAGCTTCAATCCTTCTGTTTCGAACGGCGGCTCCAATCCTGTTATCAATTGGTTTTTGAATGGCTCCATGGTCTATACGGGCCCGACCTATACTTCAACCGGCCCGGTTGACGGCGATGTTGTGTATGCCGTGCTGAATTCAAATGCAGCATGTGTTTCACCATCGACCGCGCAGTCGGGCAACAGCATTGTTACAGTGTACAATCTTCCGGCGGCACCGGTCATTACGCAGAGCAATGATACTTTGATTTCCAACTACACATACGGTAATCAGTGGTACATCACAACTTCAGGTATGATTCCCGGCGCATCCGATTATTTCTTTAATCCAGCTGCGAATGGTGATTATTACGTAGTTCATGTCGATTCAAACGGCTGCCAATCTTCACCGTCGCCTGTGCTGAATTACGTGATTAGTTTTATCGAAGAGCAATCATTTGTGGTGAGTGTTTATCCGAATCCATCGGGCGATGTGTTCAATGTTTCATTCTCATCGCTGCCGCTTGCGGGAATTAAAGTAATTGTGGTGAACGCACTTGGAGAAACTGTTTTCGAATCAGTCCCGGGTCAGCCATTGTTTAAAATTGATCTTGGAAATCGTGCCGACGGCATCTATTTTATGAATGTTATTTCAAACGGCGAAAATATCACTTTGAAGCTTATTAAAGGTAAGTAGCAGGTAATTAATTACATAATGACGGTTCTGCCAGTGCGGGGCCGTCATTATTTGTTAAATTTCTAAGGAATTTGAAAATTTATTAAATAAATTCAAAAATACTATTTACCTGATAATCATGTATTTAATTTAGTGTGTTAAAAAAAATACACAATGATGAACAAAAAAATGTTGCTACGTGTAAAAAATGCGTCTATCTTTGTAACTTGAACTTTTAGTTCATACACCATTACTCACAAACCAACAAAAGGAGGAACGCCTATCGGATAAAGTCTACACTCATTAAAACAGGAGGTCACATGAAAGCCCAACCTATGAGTGATGAACTTTTGGTACAGAAGTATATCCAAGGCGATCACAAATGTTTTCAGCTTCTCGTAAAACGGTACAAGCGTAAGTTGTACGGTTACATCTATGTCGCGGTAAAAGACTCGATGGTAGCAGACGATCTGTTTCAGGAGACATTTCTGAAAGTAGTAACAACGCTGAATTCGGGTGCTTACCGCGAAGAGGGCAAGTTTATCCAATGGCTTATGCGGATTGCACACAATCAGATTATTGATTATTTCCGCAAGGGCAACAAATTCCCGCAGGCGTCAACGGCCGGCTGCGAAGACGATGACATCTTCACTTTTATTTCGGACGAGGTTCCCAATGTCGAAGACCGCATGATAACCGATCAGATTCACTCGACATTGAATCAATTGGTGGAACAGTTGCCCGATGACCAGAAAGAAGTTCTTAAAATGCGTATTTATTACGACCTGAGTTTCAAGGAAATTTCCGAAGAAACCAATGTGAGCATCAACACAGCTCTTGGGCGCATGCGTTACGCCCTCATCAATCTTCGCCGAATGATTAAAGACCGCGAAGAAGTGTTAATTTCATAACAAAGTGCAATATTGAAAAATTTCGTGCGTTAGACAGATATAACCCAAAATCTGCCTATGCACGAAATTTTTACACCCCAATCCCTTGTTGAATTTCTCTATTCCAATCCCGAAACTCAATACGACGAAGAAACCCTCAACGAAATCTTCGCCGATGAGTTTTTGTTAGCACTTTTCGAAGAAGAAGCAACTCGTTTGCTGGCCAAATCGGGTCGCAGTTGCGAGCCTTCGAAACGGAGTTTACTCATGGTTGATCAGATGGCTGCAATGAACTCACAAAATGCCGGCGGACACCATTCTGTCATGTTTGTTTCGTAGCTTTGCAGCATGAAAAGGATTGTAATTCTGATTTCAGCAATTCTTCTGCTGACATCAAATGTTGTGTTCGCGCAGAAGACCGAAAGGCCTGTGCTGCGTGTCGATTTTTACCGCTGCGGTAATTTCAACACCGATACCATTGAAATCAAAGAAATGTTTTTTCAGAAAAACAATTCGCTTGACTCAAAGTCGATGGTTGACAACATCAATTATGGCGAATACCGCATTGAAGCTTATGCTGCAGATGGCAAATGTTTGTTCCGACGTGGCTACAGTTCGCTTTTCAACGAATGGAAAACCACCGATGACGGAAGAATATCATTTAAGAAGTTTGAGGAATCTGTACTGATTCCCTATGATTCTCAAATGCAATATCTGGTTTTTTCGATGCGCGATTCGCTGGACGCATGGTATTTTCAGAAGAAAGTAAATATAAAAAATGCAGCTAAACTGAAATATAAGAAAATTAAAAATTATCCGACGCAGGAACTCAATATTGCAGGAGCTCCGGAAGAAAAACTCGATATTCTGTTCATTCCGGATGGTTACTCCAAAAAGGACATGAAGCTGTTTGCCGAAGACTGTCGCAAAGCCATGGGATATATCATGGAGGCAAAGCCATTCAATGAGTTTCCCGATAAAATAAATTTCCGTGCGGTGATGGCTCCATCAAAAGAAAGCGGGACCGATTATCCGCATAAGAACATTTATAAAAAAACAATTCTGAATTCGAATTACAATACATTTGGTTCAGAGCGTTATCTGACAACATTGTCCTATCACGCAGTGATGGATGTTGCTGCCAGCGCGCCTGCCGATCATATTATCATTCTTGTAAACGATGCCGATTATGGCGGAGGCGGGTTCTACAATTTCTACACACTGGCTTCGGCGCACAACGAGCATTCGCCATTTTTAATTCAGCACGAAATGGGTCATGGGCTCGCTGGTCTGGGTGATGAATATTACACCAGCGATGTGGCGTACGACAGTTTTTACAACAACCGGGTTGAGCCATGGGAGCCGAATCTGACCACCCTTGTTGATTTCGAAAGCAAATGGGATTCGCTGCTGATCACTGGAACGCCAGTCCCAACGCCGATATCGGGCGACAACTGCAAAACGACCGGCGTTTTCGAAGGTGGAGGTTATTCGGCCAAAGGCATTTACCGTCCGGCTTGCGAGTGCACAATGAAATCGGTAATTTACGATTATTATTGCGAAGCCTGCAAAGCAACGGTACGGCGGACTGTGCGGTGGTATGCGGAGTAATTCGTAAGGTACTGCGTTAGTTTAAAGTTATAAAGTTTCAAGTTTATTCACCCATTAAATTATTTTCAAAAGTGTTCATGAGCTCGCCACTGCGTGTCTCGGTTATAAAGGTGACGTTTACGCGTGCGGCATGCGCACAACGCACCACGCACAAAGTTTTCTTCGATTGACGTTATCGTTCAAGTGAAGATTGGTTGATGTGTTTACAAATTACTTTGATACTAATTTTCGCAAAGGTTGAGATTGTTTCCCAAAAGCTCCTTTCCATTCACCACTGAAGTTATCCATTCACCCCAGAAATCAGCATGCAGACACAATTGCAAGCTGTTAGGCCCATTGATTTTTCTCTGATTAATCGCGATGCTATTTTTACAGATCAAAACGAAAAATCAGATCCCATGAAGAGCTACGTTGTGTCAGTCATTGCCTTTTCTGTTTTTCTTGCCATTGCAATTAATCCGCTTGCTACATATGGTCAGGCCACGGTGTTGATCAGTCAGGGCGGGACAGTGAGCGTAAACGATGGCGACATGTTTTACGATGCTGGCGGAGCTGCCGGTAACGACGGGAATACCGGTTACACAATTACACTGATGCCTGCAGTATCAGGAGAAAGTGTTTGTGTTGATTTCACTTCGTTTATCACTTACATGGATTTTTACGGGCTTGTGGATGCTGACCGCCTTGAAATTTATGATGGTCTCAACACATCGGCACCGAATATCGGATCGCTTCAGGGAAATTACGGTACGGCATACAATGCCAGCGGAACACCTTATAATACAGGACAGCCTGTAGTCGGAACAATTGCTGCTGAACTTAAACCGGGTATTTTTTGCGCCAACAACGCCAGTGGAGCCCTGACTTTTCGTTTTGTAAACAACAGCAGCAGCCAATATGCCGGATGGGTCGGCGTTATAAAAACTTACCAGAATTCATCTCCAGGGTGCGCGGTTTCTATTTCAGCCAATCCGGCAAGTATCTGTTCAGGTTCTTCAACAACGCTGACCATCGATGGTCATGTTGCCAGCGCGGCGCTCAGCAACAACTTCAATACTTCAACAGTTGGTACCGGTTGGAGCTCATCACCGGGAACCCTTTCATTCATGAGTGTATTGGCTTGTCAGCCGAACAACGGATACGATACACGCAACTCGGATTTATCCGTATTCGCATGGATGCAGAATGTTGCGGCACCGCGAACACTTGAAACCGCGGCATTTGACCTGAGCAGTGGAGGCACCATCAGCTTTGATTTCCGCATGGCTTCCGATGACAATGGCAGCAACGGATGCGAAGCCGCCGACTCCAGAGAAGGCGTTTACCTTCAGTACTCGACCAACAACGGCAGTACCTGGACCACTTGTAAGCTAATGTTTCCGGGCGAGTTAGGCGGAGGAATCCTTGGCTGCGGCAATTATGTTTACAACTGGAATAAAACAACCGTTCCTATACCTGCTGTGGCCATGACCAGCAGTACAAAATTCCGATGGACACAACAGCAATCAACCTCCGGTAGTGAGGATAGCTGGGGCATAGACAATGTGCAGATAACAGCCCGGCATCCCTTTACCATATCAGTGACTAATGAAACTGCCGGAGGTGCTGTTGTCGGAACGTCCACTACGGCTCCTTTTACATTGTTGGTATCACCAACAGTGACAACCGTATATAAAGCCACAATCACAGACGGAACCACCACTTGTACAAGTAACGTTACCGTTACCGTAAACAATTGTGCTTCGACATCCTGCGGAACCTGTGCATTGCCAACCTGTCCGATCGGGCTGCAGCCAGATTATCCATCGGCCGAAGCCAATCACACCAGCTATTGCAATGTGCCTTCACCTGCCATTGCCGGACCACAAACGTATGTAACCTATCACAGTGTCACTGTCAATTCCTCAGGTATTCTGGGTGTAGTTGCTTCGAGCTACAACGGTGGTGTTGCCGGTTGTGCTGCCACACGTACATTCAAGCTCTATCCGGTCGGTTCATCCTGTTTGGCTGCCAGTGCAATACTGCCTTCAGTGGCCAATGCAAACGGATCAATATATTCCAATCCCGAATGGACCGGGCTCACTCCGGGAAATTACATTCTGGAAATAACCCATTCTATTGCTGCCGGATGTGGTTTGTATGACAACTGTCAGGCCTACTATTCTCCAGCCTGTACTCCGGTCGTTCCGGCTTTTACGCTGCCGGCAAGCATTTGTACCGGTTCGGTTGCGCCAACGTTGCCAGTGACATCAAATAACAATATTTTCGGAACATGGAGTCCCGCATCAGTGAGCAACACAACCAGCGGAACCTATATCTTTACCCCTGATGCCGCTCAGTGTGCCGGCGATGTATCATACACAATCAACGTTTCAGCCGGAACACCTCCAACCTATACATCAACGACCGGCAATGTGACTTGTGCCGGTCCCAATTCCGGAAGCATAACAATCAATCCTGTATCATCAGGAACAACCTTTGAATGGGTCAGCGGGCCTGTCGTATCGCCCGTCCCAGCCGGGAACCTGCCTTCCGGAGCCTCTGATGAAAGAGCACTCATCAATCTGCCGGTCGGAACGTATTGTGTGGATATAACAAACACCTCATCATCCACGACTACACAAACACTGTTTTCAGAAAACTTTGAATCCGGAATTTCGAATTGGACAATCAATAACAGTATTGGAAGCAATATCTGGGTCAGAAATAATAATTATACCGGGGGCACATGTGTTGTGAGCAGCATTCCGTACAGTGTTCCAAGTATTCCGAATCAGCCTGCAGCTGTTACCAATTCTCCAAACAGCTATTATCTGCACATTCAGGCAACGAATACAAATCCGGTTGTGTGCGGCTCAGGGTCCTCGTCTCCGTTTCCGCCACTGAATGCCAATTTCAACGGTTCTGACCTTGCGGCCAATCAAACTGCATTAATCAACAATACGTTCAATACAACCGGATTGTCTAATGTAAACGTAAATTTCTACTGGATGGGCGATGGAGATGCAAACGATTACTGCATTCTCGAATACAGTCTGAATGGTGGCTCCTCATGGACTCAATCAGGATTAAAACTCAACAATCAGACGACATGGATTGCAGGCAGCAGAACCGATGCAACCTGGGCAAATCAGACCAATCTGAAATTCCGTTTCCGTTGGGTGAATAATAATTCCACAGGCCAGGATCCTCCTATTTGTCTTGATCAGATATCAATTACCGCAGAACAGACTTCCAGCTGTTCATCAACGGTACAGGAATGTTTCACCATTTCTGCACCTTCATCAGTAACACCGACATTCTCTCAACTTGGCCCCTACTGCGCCGGTGCGACACCTGCTACACTGGCGACAACCGCTACGAATGGCATTACAGGTACATGGTCACCTGCAGCTATCAGTACTGCAAGTGCCGGTTCGACTGTTTTTACATTTACACCGGCAATCGGTCAGTGCGCAACTACTGCGACAATGACTGTAGTGGTAAATGCAAACGCAGCACCTACATTCACGCAACTCGGCCCATATTGCGTTGGTGCGACACCAGGTACATTGCCAACGACATCAGTCAATGGAATCAGCGGCACGTGGAATGCAGCAATATCAACGGCTTCAGCTGGATCGACCTTATACACATTCACACCGGCAGCTGGCCAGTGCGCCACCACAGCGACCATGACGATTGTTGTGAATGCAAACGTAACACCGACATTCTCTCAACTTGGCCCCTACTGCGCCGGTGCGACGTCAGGGATATTGGCGACCACTTCAACAAACGGTATTACAGGCACATGGTCACCTGCTACAATCAGCACTGCAAGCGCGGGATCGACTGTTTATACTTTTAATCCTAATGCCGGTCAGTGCGCTACCACTGCGACAATGACTGTAGTGGTAAATGCAAACGTAACACCGACATTCTCGCAACTCGGCCCCTACTGCGCCGGTGCGACGCCAGGTATATTGGCGACAACCGCTACGAATGGCATTACTGGCACATGGTCACCTGCTGCAATCAGCACTGCAAGCGCGGGATCGACTGTTTATACTTTTAATCCTAATGCCGGTCAGTGCGCTACCACTGCGACAATGACTGTAGTGGTAAATGCAAACGTAACACCGACATTCACGCAACTCGGCCCATATTGCGTTGGTTCGACACCTGCGACACTGGCGACAACCGCTACGAATGGCATTACAGGCACATGGTCACCTGCTACAATCAGTACTGCAAGCGCGGGATCGACAGTTTATACTTTCACACCAACTGCAGGTCAGTGCGCCACCACAGCGACCATGACAGTTGTTGTGAACGCAAACGTGACACCGACATTTAGTCAACTTGGGCCATATTGTACCGGATCAACACCGGGCACATTGCCTTTGACATCAACCAACGGAATTAGCGGCACGTGGAACGCAGCAATATCAACGGCTTCAGCTGGATCGACCGTATACACGTTCACACCGGCAGCCGGCCAGTGCGCTGCCACAGCAAACATAACGATTGTTGTGAATGCAAATGCAACACCGACATTCTCTCAACTTGGCCCCTACTGCGCCGGTGCGCCGTCAGGGATATTGGCGACCACTTCAACAAACGGTATTACAGGCACATGGTCACCTGCTACAATCAGCACTGCAAGCGCCGGATCGACTGTTTATACGTTTACTCCAACTGCCGGTCAGTGTGCCACTACAGTTACTATGACCATTGTTGTGAATGCAAGCGTGACGCCAACATTCACGCAACTCGGCCCCTACTGCGCCGGTGGAACGCCTGACGCATTGGCGACCTCTTCAATAAACGGCATCACAGGAACATGGTTGCCTTCTGCAATAAGCACTGCAGGCGCAGGATCGACTGTTTACACATTTACCCCCGATGCTGCCGGATGTTTTTTGAACGTAACCATGAATGTGCAGATCAACGCACCAGAAATCCCAACTTTCAGTCAGATTCCCGTTTTCTGCGCGGGCGCGCCGGCACCGGTTTTACCAAGTGTTTCAAACAACGGAATTACCGGTACATGGACACCAGCCACTGTTGATAATCTGAGCAGTGGTACATATGCATTTACCCCTGCAGTCGGACAATGCGCGGCAGATCAGACAATGAACGTCAGCGTAGAACCATTGCCGGTCGCTTCTTTTGCACCAGTGCCGGTTTCGGGATGCATTCCCCTGACCGTGAATTTTCAGAATAACAGCACGACAGGTGTAAATTGCATGTGGAATTTTGGCAACGGAAACATTTCAACCCAATTTAATGCGACGGCTAATTACAATTCTGCAGGTTTGTACAATGTAACGCTCGAAATCACATCAGCTACCGGGTGCAGGGACTCGGTCACATTCAGTAATGCTGTTGAGGCATATCCAAGACCGACAGCTGATTTCAGCTATTTACTCCCTGAAGAGACAGCTCTTGAAAATGAGGTTCAGTTTACTGATATGTCATCCGGTGCATCTTCCTGGCTGTGGCAATTCGGTGACGCAAACAACGGCAATTCGGTTGAGCAAAATCCGGTGTATTCATACGAAAAGGGTGGCTCATACTGGGTTTGCCTCAATGTAATGAATGATTATGCCTGTGCTGATACAATATGTAAAAACTTAACCATAGAGCCGTTTTCTTCGGTATATGTTCCTTCTGCCTTCACACCATTCAACGGCGATAATGTCAATGACCTGTTCAATATTCAGGGAATCGGAATCCAGCAAATGCACCTGTACATTTTCAACCGCTGGGGCGATTTGATCTATGAAACCGAAACACAGGACGGCGGCTGGGATGGCATTTATAAAGGAGAGCACGCTCAACAGGATGTGTATACCTGGGTTTTGCATTACAGACTTGAATCAAATCTGGAATACAAGATGATCGGACGGGTTCTGCTGCTGGATTGATTGCTTGAATGGTACATGAAAAGCTGGTATCAGATACAGACAATGATGTTGCTATTAAGGATATTTCTGATGGTGTTGATATTGAGGTGAACTCAACGGAGACCTTGATGCAGCTTAATGTTGAAAGAGACCTGTAGTACAGATTATACAACAACGTCAGGCGAAATTATCACGTTTATCGTGAAGACGGACGTTATTTTTGCCTGACCATTTCCATTAGTCAGAAACAGGAAAAACAATATCAATAGTATTCAAAGCGCTTGTAAATTTTACGAGAGAGTCCCCAATTCTCAATAATGCTGTCAAACTGCGCTTTACTGATGGTATCAGGTTTTTCTTCCAGATATCTGCTCCATTTACGGATGGTGTATGTTCTCGAAGAATCACGAAGGATATTATGCTTTACATAAGTCATTGTCAGGAATTGATCCGTTTTGCTATTGGAAAAATCATCCTCAATTGAATAAATGTCAAATATATCGTAACGAACAGTTTTACTATGATGCTTAATGCTATCTTTTGACCAGGAAAGATAAAAATCTCTTTTCCGTGAATAATCAATAAGAGACATAGTGGAATCAATTTGTGGCAACTGGTGCTGACTCCAGAATTCCTGACAAGAGGAAACCGAGTAATTTTCTTTTCTTCCGGATCCATTTGTCAGGAGAAATGAATTAACCAATAATAAGACAGCTGTAATTTTAATAATAATCTTACCTGTCTTGTTTCTTTTGGGTTTGTCTGACTGTGCATAAAAAAACAATCCCATTATTCCTATCACTATAAGAAATAAAAACAGAAGAAGTAAAAACAATTCAGTTTTCATTGGCAATGAGCTATTTTTTCTTCCCCAGATTCTTAAAGAAATCCGCTACACCCCATTGCTCAAGGTAGCCGAAATGCCACAACAAGATTGTTGCCATCACTACAAGAATGAAGAAAATTACAATGATGGGAATCCATGGATTGCGTTTCTTTTTGAAAGGATCAATCAGATTCAGCTTCGAATTTTCGGGCAGCGAAGCGAGGTGGGTGAGGGTGCGACCGAAAATAATATTGATGGTCAGGCGCGCATTGATGGCCCAGCCATTGGCATCGAGCACATGTGCCAGATTGCGTTTGCGCAGCTTCAAAAAAGCCAGTATCATCGAAGGCAACGAAATGGTGAGCATCAACCCGATAAGTGCCAGCGGAATTTGCCACCATTCAAGTGAAAGAAATCCGGAAAGGATGGCCAGTAATATAGATCCGATGGCGCTCAGTGCAATGCTTAATGCCGCGAAAATACCAGCAAATTTTCCGATATCAAAAGGTGGTGCAGCAGGTGTTGCCGGAGAACCTGGTAGCGGAGCTGGAGCGGTTGGGGCCGGGGCTGGAGCGGCCGGCGCGTTAGCTGCGGTTGTAAGATGGGTGTCGGCCTGCACAATGCCTTGTTCAACTTTGCCCATATTCTTTTCTTCCATCGATTTTTCTTTCGAAGCAGCCATTTTTTCAATTTGCTTCGAAATGAATTTCGACAGTTTTTTGTAAGGCGACCAGAAAGCTTGCTTAATGCTAATCGGGTTATCAAGGATATTTACGATTGTTGCATCCCAGTCCTGGCCTTTGCGATCGTAGAAAATGGCGTTGCGCCCCACCGTAATATCATCGTTGTCGCCGTCGGTGAGGGCTGCTACGATGGTCATTTTTTCACCACGCGTGCGCGAAATGCAATCGCAATAAATCAGGCAAATGCCGCTGCCTCCGGCCATTGTATTATGCTTGGGCATATCTGTAACCTTGACGCATAAATCGCAGCAGCGCTGATCAATGTACAGCTCTCCAGCCTGAAATATGGCTTTGATGCCCGGTTGGTAGAAATCGCTGAAGTTGACATAATTGCGAAGCAGCGTGTGCAGATCGCGGTAATAGCGCACCAGCTGGTCAACTTTAATAATATTGTTGGCTTCGGTTTCGAGTTTCATATCCTCTGCTACAACGTTCAGCAGCGCTTCTTTCAGATTTTTCTGCAAGATATCCGCTATGGTTTCAGCACCGAGTTGCTCAACATCAGCACCTTTTTTATCGGCCTGCCATTGTTCGTATGCTGCAAATTTCTGAGGCAGTGATTGCCATTCAACGAGTGTAAGTTCGTTTTTTTGACCAAAAAGCCCTTTTACAACAAGCTCGTTGAATGTTGTCATTGCTTCTCCCCATGCCGGATTGATGCCTTCTGACAGCGGCAGGTTTTTGGTGTTATTCATTTTGGCCACTGGCAAAGCCGCAATTTCGCTCAGACTTTGGGCCAGATTTTTCGGGCTGATGGCCTCATATTGTGCCAATTGAGCATTTAGCACTTCGGCCGAAGCAGGATCATATTCCGCTAAGCGGCAACGTAGAAAATAGTCATCGATTTTATCCTGAACAACTTTAAAAGCTTCGAGTGCTGAAGCCGTGTTATCACCGAAAGGAAGAATCTCTGCCTGATTGGTTTTTGCAACCAGTTGCCAGGTATTGTAATCTTCGCATTTCTGAAAGAAATCCTCTATCAACTCAGTGTCAATGCCGGGTTTACCGTTGCGGTCATCTTTCGATCCGAGACAAATAATAATGTTTTCAATCAGGGTTTTCAGATCTGTATCGTCGGCAGAATAGGCTGTAATAATGCCATCGCCGTTGAATTTTGTATCGGCAAAAATGCCTTTGGTGTCTGATGTTTCTTCGACGGTGATATCAGTCTGACCTTCTTTGCCGAGGTTTTTCAGAATCTGCCGGGCGGAGGCCAGCAATTCTTTTCCTTCGTCGGTAGAGTTATTGATTGAATCAAGAGGGAGCTTTTGGCGGTCTTCAAGCAGCTCATCCGGATTTTTCAAAACTGAGGTTATCCATTTTCCGGCAGCAATTATTTCCGGTACGCGTATGCGGCCATCGTCGTCGTAATCGATCAGGCCGAGCGTTTTATCGTCGATTTCAAGACCCGAAACCGGGCTGCTGAGCGCGGTCCAAAGTTTCTGATCGAGCGTATCGAGCATCGCAATGTCTTTGCCAGACACAATGTTTACACGATTGACTCCTCCCACGCGTGAAAATTGCCAGATATGCTCAGGTTCGCCGTTCTTAATGATTCTTGCGATGCGTTTTGCTGGATTTATGGCCATGGTCGTAGTACTTTTAGATGAAATATAATTGCAAAATACTGGTTGATTGAGGGTTCTTTAATTAACTCAGAAAATCTTGATTGTTACGACATTCCACCGTTCCGGCTGTTAATAGCACCTCGCAGGGCCCGAAACCCTGCGAGCGGTGTGGTTCGGCCGGAACATGGAACCGTCGTAACAACACAAAAAACAACGGTTCCATGTCCTTCGGCTCCGTTGGTGCCTTCGGACGGTGGAATGTTGTTTATTGTGAGTTTTGAATGCATGAATTCCGGGTTATTTCAGTTCAGCAAGAATACTTTTACAGCCAGTCACTTTTTCGCCGGTTTTCACTTTTATGATTGAACTGACAGGTATAATATGATCGACGCGGCTGCCGAAACGGATAAAACCAAGCTCATCGCCGGCTTTGACTTTTTGGTCAGGTTCAAGAAATGTTATTACCCTTCGGGCAGCAGCTCCGGCAATCTGACGAACAATAATTTGTTTGCCTTGTTCAGTCAGAATAACGGTTTCACTCTGCTCATTTTCCAACGAAGCTTTCGGCTTTATTGCCATGAGGTGCAAGCCATTGCGGTGTTCAACTGAAGTAATGGTTCCGGTTATTGGAACATAGTTTAAGTGTACAGAATAGATGCTCATAAACACAGAAATCTGTATGGCTTCGCCTTCAGGAAATCGGTCGGTTTTGATTTTTTCAATCACCACCACTTTACCGTCGGCAGACGAAAAAACAGACTCAGGTGAAGCTTCCGGCAAGGTTCGTTTTGGGTATCGAAAAAACGATAACACCCAGAAACAAATGATGGCAAGCACCCCTAAAATTGCGCAAATAACCCCGAAAAGCTGGAAGGGTACAAACATGATCACCATCAGGGCAATTGTCCCTAGAATGATAACAGTCCAATTTACTATGTCTTTTCCCGCTGGGTGTGTTCTCATCAGATTTTATTTTCTAATATATTGATAATCAATAGAGTGATCCCAGCAAAAGGAGCCGCCACCAGCAAGCTGTCGATCCGGTCAAGAATGCCGCCATGGCCGGGAATGATGCTGCCCGAGTCTTTCACACCGGCTTCGCGCTTGAGTTTCGATTCGAGTAAATCGCCGATGGTGCCGCTCAGCACAATCACCAACGCAATAATGCCAAGCGAAATCATATCAAAATCAAAAAACATCTGGTTGATAATCAGCAAGGTAGATATTGTAAATATCAGTCCGCCGAAAAATCCTTCCCAGGTTTTGCCGGGCGAAATTCGTTCAACCAGTTTGTGTTTCCCAATCAGACTGCCGGTGATGTAGGCCATGGTGTCGTTTATCCAGATGGCAGCCAGTAAGACCAGCAGCCAGGGCAGGGAATCGGCAAAAACCGCATTCTGAATACCAATCATAAACATGAATGGTATCAGCAGGTAAATGATTGAAATGGAGAAAAATGACAAAAGTCCTCGCGCGGGTTTTTGTGATATTGTGCTTATTATCAATATTATAAATCCAAGTAAAAATGGAGAAAAGAAAAGCAGCGGAGTCAATGCTTCACTATCAAAATCGCTGTAAATAAGCGCCCGATCGGACAATGCAACTGTTATCAGCATGAATAAAGCACAGATAATGGACCAGATGACAAGCAAAACTCCGTGAATATCAGTCTGCAAAATCTTTTTCAATTCAACCAGACCAATAATCAGAAAAACGGTTAAAGCCACATAAAGCAGTGGCGACCACCAAAGACTTCCGGCGATGAGCAGACCGGCATAAACAACAGCCGACGCGGAGCGGGTGAGAAAATTCTTCATAATTGTTTGATTAATGAAGAAAAACGTAAACTTCCTTAGAACCGTGTGCGCCCATCACAATTTGTTTCTCAATATCAGCTGTTCGGCTTGGTCCGGTCACAAATGTAAGCTGGCTGGGGAATTCCTCGGTGTATTTTTCAGTGATGGACAGAATCGCTTCCTGAATGTCCGGGACAATTTGATCGATTTGAGCAACCACTATCAAAGCATCGTTGGTTGCAACGCCGCGACGTCCACAACTCAGAAAGCTGCTGAGCAGAATACTGCCGGTGCGGGCACAGAGATATTCACATTCAGTCATAACCACGGGAGTTGCCGGCAGGTCGGCCAGGTCGGTTAAAACCGCCGTTACACCGGTATTCACAAGCGACGACAGCTCGTCGTTGCTGCAATACACGCTCATATACCCTTTTTCGTTCAAGAGTGTGTTGATGGCAATTTTCAGTTCCTGACGGTTTTCTGAATAATAGAAAAAGCCGCCGGCATCGGTAAAGTTTTTTGCAAACTCAAATGGGATGGCCTGTTCAAACGGTTTGAAAGCGGCAACTTCCACATTGAGCTGTTCGGCATTGAGTTCGGTTTTATTGATCAGCGCATTGCGGATGCGTTTGAGCACCTTCTCGCGTAATTCAATATGTTCGAACTGCTTCATTCCTTAGGCGTATCGGAATTGTTATTTGTATCGTCATCAGCTGCTTCAGGAGTATCCTGTTTTTCACTTTCTGTTTTGGCTTCTTCGAGTTTATTGGCTTTGCGTTGCTCCAATTCACGGGTAGGCCATGGGCGCGGACCAAAAATCCGTTCAACATCTTCAGCAAAAATGACTTCTTTTTCGAGCAGCAATTTTGCCAGCTCAGACACTTTTTCCTTGTTGGCAATCAGTATATCCTTGGCCCGTTGATAGGCCGATTCAACAATTTTGCGAACTTCAACATCGATGGTTTCCGATGTTTTTTCGGAATATGGCTTTGTGAAATAGAATTCCTGCGAGCCGGATGAATCGAAATAGCTAATGTTTCCGATCACTTTGTTCAGTCCGAAATAAGCCACCGAAGCATAAGCCTGTTTGGTTACTTTTTCCAGATCGTTGAGTGCACCGGTGGACACCTGATTGAAATTGACTTCTTCGGAGGCACGGCCGCCGAGTGCAGAAGTGATTTCGTCATAAATCTGATCCCAGGTGGTTAGTGAGCGTTCCTCAGGCAGATACCAGGCGGCACCCAGCGCTTTACCACGTGGAATGATGGTGACTTTCACCAGCGGATGCGCATGTTGCAGCAACCAGCTCACCGAAGCGTGTCCGGCTTCGTGGTAGGCAATGGCTTTTTTCTCGTCAACAGAAATTATTTTGTTTCGCTTTTCAAGACCAGCAATAATGCGGTCTATGGCATCGAGGAAATCTTGTTTTTCAATTGCTTTTTTGCCGTTACGGGCTGCAATCAGTGCGGCTTCGTTACAAACGTTGGCAATGTCAGCGCCGCTGAATCCAGGGGTTTGTTTGGCTAAAAATTCAGTATTGACATCACTGGCCAATTTCAAAGGTTTTATGTGTACTCCGAAAATTTCATCGCGTTCATGCAAATCGGGGAGTTCGACATAAATAAGACGATCGAAACGTCCGGCGCGCATGAGGGCTTTATCGAGAATATCGGCGCGGTTGGTGGCTGCCAGAATAATCACACCGGCATTGGTTGAAAAGCCATCCATTTCGGTGAGCAACTGATTCAGCGTGTTTTCGCGCTCGTCGTTGGCTCCGGTAACATTCGCACGGCCACGGGCTCGCCCAATGGCATCGATTTCATCGATAAAAACAATGCAGGGAGCTTTTTCTTTGGCCTGGCGGAAAAGGTCGCGAACACGCGATGCACCAACGCCTACAAACATTTCAACAAAGTCGGATCCGCTGATTGAGAAGAACGGGACCTTGGCTTCGCCGGCCACAGCTTTGGCCAGCAATGTTTTTCCGGTACCCGGAGGGCCTACAAGGAGTACGCCTTTCGGTATTTTACCACCAAGACTGGTGTATTTTTTTGGGTTTTTCAGGAAATCAACTACTTCCACCACTTCGACTTTGGCTTCTTCGAGTCCGGCCACATCCTTGAATGTGATGGAGACCTGAGTATCCCTGTCGAACAACTGAGCTTTTGATTTTCCGACATTGAAAATCTGACCGCCGCCGCTGCCACGGTTCATCATGCGCATAAACAGGAACCAGATTCCTAACACAATGGCAATCGGCAAAATCCAGTTTACAAGGATAGTGCTGCCCCAGTTGGTACGTTCTTCAGGAACAACATTTACGTGACGGGTTTTTTCGAGTTCAGCAATTTGCTGCTGGTTTTTTCCCACAGTGTCTTTGGCAAAAATCCGGTCTTCGGCTATAGCCATTTGTGTCTGAAAACTTTCAGGCGACAGAAATTTCATGGTATAATGCGGTCCGAGATTGTCTTTGCCTTTGATAGCATCTTTGTAGCTGCTGTCGGAGGTAACAACGTCCTTCTTGATGTGGATTTCCGCAAATTCCTTATTGACGACCACAATTTTTTCGATGTGGTGTTTTGCCAGCATTTCGTTTTCGAATCGTTGCCACATGATTTCTTTGGGCTCCTGTGGCTCGGAACTAAAAAAGTACATTGCAAAGAATGCAATTGCCATTATGGCATAAATCCAATAGAAGTTGAATTTTTTCTTTGGACCTTGTAAAGGGTTTTCCTTGGGCTTATCTTTCATATTAAAGCTCTGTGATTCAGTTTGTTATACAGTTGTGATTTTTGCGTCGGCCCACAAATCCTCGAGCCGGAAAAATTCGCGCATGTCTTCTCTGAAAATGTGTGCCACGACATTACCGTAGTCCACCAATATCCATTCTGCATTGGCTAATCCTTCAACCTGAATTGGCTTGAAACCCTCTTCTTTCCTGAGTTCTCGAATGGAATTTTCGGCTATGCCCTGTGCCTGAACACCAGAAGTGCCATGACAGATGATGAAAAAATCGCAGACATTTTGTCCGGTCTCACGCATGTCGAGTACAAGAATATTCTGGGCTTTTTTCGACTTCAGTGCTTTTGTAAGTTTTGATACAAGCGGATCTTTAACAGTTTTTACCATTTAAACTTTGTAAATTTGTACAAAGTTAGTCAATTTGCCTTTACCTCAAACCGTTGGACACATCTCACCAAAAAATAATCATCATGAAAACCATATTTCACAGAAACGAGGTCGTCGAATCCACTAATCAGTGGGCTATGAGCCATATTAATGAAGTCTTAAATAATGAATTGCATATTTTTAGTGCTGCTTTTCAGTCGGCAGGACGTGGTCAGGGCGATCACACCTGGGAATCGGAATCGGGTGAAAATATTCTCATGAGCCTTTTGATGAAGAATCCTCCTGTAAAAGTGGCCGATCAGTTTTCGCTGAGTCAGGTTATTGCAGTGGCTGCTCACAATTATGTTTCAGCCGAATTGCCAGGTCAGGAAATCAGTATAAAATGGCCCAACGATATTATGGTCGATAGCCGCAAAATTGCCGGCATTCTCATCGAAAATTCGCTGAAAGGAAATGATATTTTAGCCACGGTGATTGGCATTGGTGTCAATGTGAACCAGATTCATTTTTCCGGTGATTTGCAGGCCGCTGTTTCACTTGAAATGATTGATGGCAAAAAACGCGATATAGAAACTGAAATCAATAAATTGACCGGTGCTTTTCTTACCAGTTATGAGAATTTCCTTGCGCTGGGTGCCGAAAAAACCTACTGGTCCTATGACGGACGCTTGTTTGGCATTGGCACCGAACAGAATTTTAAACTTGGCAACGATATTTTGAAATGCACCATACTTGGCTCTGAACACAACGGCCAGATGCGCCTGAAAATGCCCGATGGCAACGAAAAAAAATTCTATCACCACGAAATTGCCATGTGTTATAGGGAGGATTTGTTGATTTAAAGACGTTACACGTTACAATCGTTACACGTTACAATCGTTACAGACGTTACAGGGGTGACAATCGTGACAGAAGAAACAAGGTCAAGAACAAGGTCGAGGTCAAGAACAAGGTCGAGAACAAGGTCGAGGTCAAGAGGCGATGTCATCAAGAAAGCTGCGGAGCTCCATCAGTTGTGCCTCCGCCTCCGGAGTTTACTCCGCTGGAAGCGGAGGAGTAAATTCCAGCGCAAAATACATTAGCCGATTTATCACGTTTTACGTGATGGCAAGGCCTCGGGTAAAACGTGCGCAGCACCCGTAAAGGAGAGAAAGGTCAGGAACAAGGTTGAGAACAAGGTCAAGAACGAGATTGAGGTCAAGAACAAGGTCAAGAGGTTGATGGATTGTTGCGAAAAAATGAATTATCGGGCCACTTCATAAATATTCTGCTTCATTTTCCCAACGCCAGAATGTCGCCTCCGGCGACAATTTCGGGATGGGAAAACGCGCCCCCAGTGCGGCCTCAGCTAGACTGCCCCCAAAGATAATCCCCAAGTTGGAAATGCATAGAATTGTCGATTGCTGCTGAAAAACAATCTTTACGAGCAGCCAAAAAATATTACTTTTGCATCCAAAGCAAAACAAAATGGACGAAATTCAGGAAGTGACGCAGCCCGCAAAGGAAGTAAAGAATCTTGTTTCCATCGAAAACGCCGGTGTACGCCATGGCGACAATGTGATTCTTGAAAACGTTTCATTCAACATTGGGGCGGGAGAGTTCGTCTATTTTCTGGGCCGCACGGGCTCCGGCAAATCGAGTGTTATGAAAATGCTTTATGCGGATCTGCCTTTCGAAGGCGCTGTTGGAAACGTGCTGGGTTATGACCTTACAAAAATCCGTACACGCGAAATCCCGCATCTGAGGCGGAAAATGGGCATGGTCTTTCAGGATTTTCAATTACTGACCGACAGGAATGTGAGAGAGAATCTGTTGTTTGTGTTGCAGGCCACCGGCTGGAAAGATCGTGAAGCTATGGATTCGCGCATCGACAGCGTGCTTGCGAGCGTCGGTCTTGAAAACAAAAAAGACAAAATGCCGCATCAGCTCTCTGGCGGCGAGCAACAGAAAGTTGTGATTGCACGCGCCTTGCTCAACGATCCAGAATTGCTGCTCGTGGATGAACCCACAGGAAACCTCGATCCACAGTCGTCAGAAGAAGTGTTGAACACGCTTGTTGAATTAAAAAAATCTGGCAAAGCCATTGTCATGGCCACACACGATATGCTCGTCATGGAAAAATATCCTTCCAGAATTCTCTGGTTCGCCGACGGAAAAGTTACGGATAATAAAGAGTAGGGTAAAGTCACGCGTCAGAGTCACGCGTCAGAGTCACGCGCGCCCAGATAATATCTTTTTATTGCGGCCGAAACCATGGAATGTCGCTTGAGGAGTCAATTTTAAGACAGCCTCCAATAAAAGTATCAGAAAATAATGCTTAAATATTCTGCTGTATAATTCATGTTGGAATTATTTTATCAGACGTATTTTCAAATGAGTTAAACTTATTTTTTAGCGTATCCGGTTTTCAGCATCCATTGGTTCAGTCCAATAAACAGCGTGGTATACACAACGCAGACTCCGGCATTAATCATCAGAAAATCCTGACTGGCACTCAACCCAACCAGCTCCCTGAACGGGTTGGGAATCATATTACCCATTACATTCATTGGCAGGAAATCGGAAATCTGATCGGGCAGATAATAGGTGACAACATTTTCGATTATTAAGCTGTAGGCAAGCAGAATGGTAATCACCAGTCCTGATTTTTTTATCCATGTGCTGAGGAAATAGGCGAAATTCAGGTACAGAAACAAGGTGACAAAATAAGCGAACGTGTATTCAAGTCCGGTGACAACACCAATGTTTCCGAAGTTTTTTCCAAAAAGGAGCGTTGTTGCAAGGTATATGAAAACAGACAACAGGCTCAGAAGCAGAATCACGAGTTCTTTCGCCCAAATGATTTCCCACTTGCTCATTCCGTCAATAATATTCTGGCGAAGGGTTCGGTAGTTGTATTCGTTTATAACAAGTGTAATAACAATAACTGCCAGAAGGATTTTGAACAGACTTGCCATGTAGGCCATATTGTGCCAGATTCCAGGGAAGCTGAACACCGACATGCCTCCCAGCAGCATTTTTCCGATAGATGAATTATCGCCGCTGTTCACATTCATTGAATTGACAATACCATCCAGTGCCAGTGCCGACAAGGCAAACAGGAACACATACAAACCAAACATGATCCAGACCGTCCGGTTGTAGAGTATTTTATTGAGTTCTATTCTGAGTAGCCGCATCATAATTAATTTGTGATTTCCAAAAACTGCATTTCAAGGTTTTTCCGTTTACTGGCGAGGTGAGTCAGTATGATTCCTTTTTCAAAAAGGAATTTATTAATGTTCTCATTTGAAATTTCAGACGAAAACGTCACAATAAATTTATCCAGTTCCTTTTTGACATCAGTAACTGTGTTCAGCTCTTTAAGCGCATTGTGCAAAGAATCCATGTTGGCAGCCTGTACCTCTACAATATAACCGCTGCCGAGTAATTCGGACACCCGGCCCTGAACAAGTAATTCACCTTTTTTAATAATTGCCACATCGGTGCAGATTTTTTCAACTTCATCCAGCATGTGGCTGGCCATAATGATGGTGAGTCCCTGGGCCGATGCATTCTGAATCAGCTCCCTGATTTCGTAGATTCCCTGCGGGTCGAGGCCATTGGTTGGTTCATCCAGAATAAGGACCTCGGGATTGCCAAGCAGCGCTGCAGCAATCGAAAGGCGTTGTTTCATCCCGAGTGAATAATATTTAAACTTGTCGTTTTTCCGGTCGAAAAGATTCACAATTTTCAAAACCCTTTCGATGTCCGAATAGGGAACTTCTTTGATGTCGGCAGAGATTCTTAGATTTTTTTCAGCAGAGAGATAGCCGTAGAAATTGGGCGTTTCGAGAATTGAGCCGATTCTTTTCCGCAATTGATACGAAGGTTCCTGACCGAACCATTTAAAGCTTCCGGAGGTTTGCGGAACGACATCGAGCAAGATGCCAAGCGTAGTGGTTTTGCCACTGCCATTGGGGCCGAGAATGCCGTAAACACAACCCTTCCGGACGTCCAGCGACAGATTGCTGACTGCATTCAGTTTCCCAAATTGCTTTGATAAACTGGTGGTGGTTAATACTGATTCCATTGGTTGACTTCAGGTGAATTTGAGTAAAACAGCAATCACTGTTTCAGGACAAAAATACAGAACATTTTACAAGTACGAAGTACAAAATTTCAAAGTATTAAAAGCAATTTTCATTGCTTTTTGTTTTGAAAAACGAATATTAAAGAGTCGAACCACGGCTAAAAAACGAATTCAATCAATTTCTTCACATTGTGTTGATTCGAAAAGCCGTTTCCAATCAGAATTTTTTTACGCTGCTCCAGGGTAGCCGCTGAAATTTCCTGCTTCCCAAGTTTAATAATCATCAATTTCATTTCGGCAGGACTATCGGCAATGTGGCACAGTTCCTCGATTCCGGTATTTTGCACCATGGGTGTATTCACCAGCAAATGCCGGCCTTCGTGCAATGCCAGTAGCAGCTTGAGTTTGATGCCGGTTGCCTGAAAAGTCGGGAGAATATTTATTTGCGCCTCGGCAACCAGACGCGAAAAATCGTCGGTACCCAAATTATCTTTCAGCTCAATATGATTGTATTTTTTTACGGCGGCCCGCAGTTCCTTGCTCGGTTTATTTCCGGCAATTACCAGCGGATAATCGAGATTGCTGAACACTTCGTTCACAAGATATAGCGCAGCGCGGTTGTTTTCGCTCACATCGAGGCTGCCATGATAAAGCGCAAAGGAGCCCAGTCCGTGTTGAATGTTTATCTTCTCAGATGGATGAAAGGCGCTTACAGTGCAGATATTGGAGTTGATTTGCGAAAAGTGCAACTCATCATTTTTAGATATTGTGAGAATTCCGGCTGCATATGAAAGATTTTTTTCAAAACGCTTCAGCTTGCGCGACTCACTCTGAAAATACAGCATTTTAAGCGGATCCGATTCGGCCTGGGCAAGTCCGTTATAATATTCATGCTCGATATTGTGAGTTCGAACAAATAGTTTCTTATGGGCAAGCGTAGGATGCGCAAGATACATGCAGGTATGGATTCCTTCGAACAGCACAGGATGCGCATCGGCAGCCAGTCGCTTCAAAAGCTCATCCGACGAACGTGAAACTACAATAAAAGGTTTCGATGATAAAATTCCGGTTTTATTGTTATTGCGCGGATAATAAAACACCTTATCGCAGAGCGCATTCAGAGCCGATTCGCGCTTACGTCCGCCATACTGAAAATTATGCAGAATAATCTTCACGCCTTCACGATGCAAAGCTTCCAGTTTGTAATACACATCAATGGCACCGCCGTAATTGGCAGGGTAGGGAATATCGAAGGAGACGATATGGAGCTTTTTATCCGAGGTATTCGCGTAATTTTTCATTCAATTCTCTTGATTCATTTTCCCAGCACAGTATCGCAGATACTTTCGACGAATTATTTTTCCATTCGTTTAATTGCGCCTCGTCCGATATCATTTTATTCACAGTTGCTGCCAGCGCATCAGGGTCCGAACTTGCTGTCACAGTGCCGACTGCATAAGTATTGACAATTTTGGCCACTTCAACCAGATTGGTACACATCACGGCAATGCCGGCCTGAATGTAGTCGAAAATTTTATTTGGCAGGCTGAAGCGATAGTTGATGTTGGTGTCTTTATCGAGCGTCAGGCCAATGTCTGCAGCCATGGTATATTGCATCAGATATTCGCGATTCATAGGCGCCATGGTGATTACTTTGTCCTGCAGCTTTTCATCAGCTACCATTTTTTGAATCACCGGAAACACATCACCACCTCCAATAATGAGCAGCAGTGCGCCTTCGACTTGTTTCATAGCCAGCACCATTTCTTCTACACCGCGATCGATGTTGATACCACGACCCTGGACCAGCAGAATTTTTTTGTCATTCGGTAGTCCAAGTTCAGCGCGGGTTTTCGGATTTTTTATTGTATTTCGCAGCGGCACATTGCGTACCACAAGCACCGGAATATTGTATTCTTTTCTGAATAAATCAGCGATGGAATCATTCACGGTGATCATGAACGGAAGCTTAGGCACAATGCGACTTTCGATGCGTTTCCAGAATTTCTGCACGCGTGGTCTTCCTTCAAGTTCGGGCACGCCGGTGAAATATTCGTGGCTATCGAAAACAAGTTTCTTTCCTTTCAGTTTTGTTGCCAGGCGGCTTGCCCAGAGGGTATCGAGGTCATTGGCCCACACAGCATCGAAGCGTGAAAAGAGCAAACGGAAGAATAAATGAACATTGAATACTGCATAAAATGCAGGTCCTTTGCGGAAAGGCAACCTCATGCGAATGCAGCTGTATGGCCGCGCGGGCATCGGGAGACTGTCGGGCAGGCGCCGCCCGATGAGTGTGACATCGTAGCCCATTTCATGCATCAACATACAGGAGCGATGCACCCGTTGGTCAGTCACAAGATCATTGATTACCGCTGAAATTATTTTCATCGATGACAAAATTAGCCAAAAATTCCGTGACACGCCAAAAACGTGGAAAGAGGTGATGTAATATAATTGGTGCAAGACGGGAGGCAGCTGGGCTATACCCTGTATCTTTCGATACAATTTTTCTCCATTTCATTTCGAAAAATCACTCAAGATGACAGGGCTGGGAAGATAGCTCCAACCGTGCTGTCATCCTGAGACCCGCGTGTAGTCATTCTGACATTACGCGACAAGCACCAGCAAAACGCGTTTTGCAACCTGTCACGATAGCTATCGTGAAAAAAATGACACTTTAAGTCGCTGTCATCCTGTTCCGATAGCCATCGGAATTCGCTCCTTTAGCGCTTCTTGCGAATTAGCTTGCGAAGTATCGAAGGAGACAGCGAAGGTCAACAGAAGTAGTGTCTGAAGTATAAAATGAGATCCCGGTTGTGCAAGCATAGACGAAACACAGACTGCGACCGGGAACTTAACGTTCACTTCTGTTGAATTTTCAAAAATCACTTACATGAAATAGCTATAGACAAGCTGACAGCTGATTCCTACATTTTCGTCCGGGTAAACAAACCTGCTTCAATACTGTAGGTTTTCTTTCCGGCAACTGCCGTACTGAAGCCGCCGTTGAAATTAGTCACAGAAGTATAAATACAGGGCACAACGATATTTCCATATTTATCAATAAAGCCCCATTTGCCATTGATTTTGACAGCCGCATAACCTTCTGAAAAATTCTCAACTTCATCACAAATAATTTTACTTACTTCAACACCGCGTGAGTTGCAGAAGCCCCATTTGCCATCCTTTTGCACTGCTGCCATGTCGTCGGAAAAATTATTCACGAAATCATATTTGTAATCGATGATTGTTTTGCCTGCACTGTCCATAATGCCCCACCGGCCATTTTTGCTGGCTTTTGTGGTGCCATCACGAAAGATCCCGATTTCATCAAATTCCAAAGGAATAATCACATTATTTTCGGCATCGATAAATCCAGTCTTTCCTTCACGCGTGGCAACTGCAGTTTGAATTTCGCTGAAATCACTGATGTACGAATATTCTACAGGAATACTTGCCTCTCCATCGAGATTCAGGTATCCATACAATTTTCCTTTTCGCACTTTATACCAAATCGGATTGTAATTGTAAGACTCCGGATCAGTTGAATATTTAGGAACCATTTCATCGTAAATAAAAGGAACTACCTCATTTCCTTTCATATCGATGAGTCCGTATTTTCCATCCATCTGCGCAATTGCAATGCTGTAATAGCTGAATGATTCTGCATAATCGAATTTCAATGGAATCACTTCCTCGCCAATACCATTGATAAAACCATATTTGCTATCCAGACTCACCAGTGCCAAGCCACTGTAAAATTCGCTGATTTCATCGTAGTTGACATTTATTTTCTCACCTTTATAATTTATCAGCGAATATTTTTCACCATCGTAAAAATAGGTCACATCCGATTCCGTGAATGATCCGCAATATGAGTATTCAACTGGTATTACAACATTGCCTTTAAAATCAATAAAGCCGGTGTAATCACCCTTATTAACCTGCAAAAGATCATGCCCGGCGTAATAATAATAATCGTATTTCCCAACAGGAATTACCTCGTTGCCGCTTTTATCCATTATCCAGTTTTCTCCATCGCGCGAAACAATGCAAATGTCATTATAGAAAACTGAAACACTCTCGTTTTCGTAAGGAAGAATGACTTTTCCGTTACCATCAATCAAACCAACATAGTTATCCTTGGAGGCACAGTACAGGCCGAATTCGCGAGCTTCTATCCAATCGTATTCAACCGGAAGGATTTCTTTTCCACTGTTAAGAAAAAGTCCGCTCATTTCTGCATCAGCATTATAAATCAGCAAATGTGATTTCGAAATCCGGCGAATTTCAGTGTATAATTCAGGAATGACTTCCTGTCCATCAAGTCCAATAGCACCCCACGAATAATCAGAACTGACGAGGGCTACACCATTTTCGAACAACGAGTTCATAATGTATTTTGCAGGAACAATTTCCTTTCCTGATTTGTCAATAAAACCGGTTAATCCATTGTCGTTAAATGCAGCACGGCCTTCACTAAACGAAGACACAGAGCCGAATTTGAGTGGAATTATTTCTTTTCCGCTATTATCAATAAAGCCCCATTTTTCATCGAGCATCACTGCGGCTACACCTTCGTGGAAGTCTCCGGCATCGTGATAGCGCGGCTGAACGACAATGTCTCCTTTTTTATTAATATAACCAATCAGGTTGTCTTCTGTAAAATAGGCCATGCCTTCCGAAAACTTGTTGAGGTGAGGAAATCGGGGGCTGGTCAAAATTTTACCTTTGGTTGTCATCAATCCGTATTGACCATCTTCGCCATACTGAATCATGCCTTCATTCATAGGCATGCAGTATTTGTAAATGAATGGAACCACAATGTTGCCCGCTGTATCGATGCAGCCCGACCCACTTTCCTTTTTGCCAAAAATGAGACCTTCAGTAACATCGCTGTTTACCAGAAAATCAATTTTAATGCGTTGATTCCCTTTGATATCGATGAAACCGCGATAATCTTCATTTTCGACATAGGCAAATCCTTCGCTAAAGCTATTTGCCACATCGTAAATGGAAGGAATGACGGTGGAGCCGTTTCCATCAATGAAACCGTATTTGTAAGTCATATAATCCTGTGAAGGAATAAGCGTGTCTTTCTGGCCGTTAGCTGCAGAAGGCTGTACGAGCATTAATGTTGCAAAGACCACTGAAGCAAAAAGCGCGATATATTTCATTGATTTTTTCTTCAAATGTATTAATGTTTTTGTTGCCGGAATGAGCCGGGCCAAAAATAAAAGTCAAAACTTTATTAAAATGGAGGCTGTAACCCTCGAAGGGTTTCAAACCCTTCGAGGGTTAGTTTATCAAATTGCCGAATTTTTGTATTTTTGAATATCAAAACCAGCTTTCATGAAAAAGACCGATACAAAAAAGACCGCAAATAAATCAGAAAAAAAAGATGCTCCGAAAAAAGGAACTCCTGTGAAGAAGGTTGAGGTTAAGGAAAAGGCTAAGGTTGAGAAAAAGGTCGAGGCTAAGGATAAGGTCAAGGCTAAGGTTGAGGCTAAGAAGAAGGCTAAGGTTGAGGCTAAGGTCAAGGACAAGGCTAAGGTTGAGGTCAAGAAGAAGGTCAAGGTCGAGGCTAAGGTCAAGGTCGAGGTTAAGGATAAGGTGGAGGTCAAGGATAAGGTCAAGAAAGAGGTCGGGAAGAAAGAGAAGGTCACGCGTCGGAGTCACGCGTCAGGAGACGCGCGCCCAGAGACGCGCGCCCAGGTTGAAAAAAAGGACGAGGTCAAGAAAAAGGATAAGATGAAGGTTGAGGAGCCGGAAGCTGAAAATTATTCTTCAGCAGAATTGCCGGAAGAGGTGATTGAAGAGAAAAATCCAAAAGCCCCAAAAAAGAAAAAGAAAAAAGGCGGCGAAAACCAGCTGGCGCTTGATTTCTGATGATGCAGTGAGTTGCCACGAGGGCACAAAGACACCGAAAGATATAAGAAATCAGATATTTGATTTTAGATTGTCTCTTCACTGGCGCGGATATGCCATCCGTGACAGTGATAACTTCGGCGCCGCGCAGCCCCTGCTGTCACACTGAGTGATTTTTCGGAATGAAATGAAGAAAAATTGTATCGAAGTGCAGCAGGACCCGCAGTCTTCTTTCATGCCCGCTGCGAAGCTGGCGGGGATACGTTTGAAGCTTGTCTTTTTTTTCAGATAGTCATTTCAAACACTCAGAATGACATCGGGTAACATGACCTCGTGGCATTATTCCTTAATTGGCGCTATCGCTGTGGTGAAAGCTTTGTAACTATGTTTTGCAGTCTAAAAATCAGCTTATAATGCGACATTCAAAAATTCTTCATTCATACGATTCATATAAACTAAGCTTATTTTTAAGTGTAGTAATTTCATCCTGCATGGTATTTATTCGTTGCAACAAATGGCAAATGGTTTCAATGCCTTCAATGTTAATATCAAGTTCGTAATAGAAGCGGATGAATTTTTCTAATTGCTGGAGCTGGTTTATTTCAATGAATTGCGTTTCCTGAACAGTAATAATTTCGATCAATCCGCTTTGATGTAATGAACTGATAAATGAAATTTCAATATCCTGACTGATGCAGAAGTCGTTGACAGCGATTAAATTTTCTGTTTGCATTGCTTTCATTTTTAATTACAGTTTAGACAACTCTTCAAACAACTCTCTTTGTTTCGGCGTAAGATTTTTCGGGATATTGATCGAATACGTAATAATTAAATCGCCAAATTTTCCTTCTGATTTATAAACGGGAAAACCCTTGCCTGTCAGCTTTATTTTACTGCCGTTTTGCGTTTCGGGTTTTACCTTCAGCATAACTTTTCCACCCAAAGTTGCAATGGTAATTTCGCCTCCCAGCACAGCCTTGAACAAATCCAGATTTACAGTGGTATATAAATCATTTCCCAATCGTTTATATTGAGGATTATTGGCAATGGTGAACGTAATGTATAAATCGCCATTCGGTCCACCATTTCTTCCCAAACCGCCATGCCCGGCTATTTTTATTGTTTGCCCGTTTTCAATTCCAGCAGGAATGGTGATTCTGATTTTTTTACCATTCACTGTCAATGTCTGCTGGTGGGTTTTATAAGCATCAACGAGATCGAGACGTAACTCTGTAGTATAATCCTGTCCTCTGTATTTCACCTGCCGGCTTCTGCGGGCACCTGCTGATCCGCCAAACATGGATTCGAAAAAACTGGAGAAATCACCTTCGAACTGCTCACCCGAAAAACCTTGTCTCTGTTCATCTGAAGGTTGTCGCTTGTATTGTCCCGCATTTTGAAATTGTTCTCCATGTTGCCAGTCTTTGCCGTATTGATCATATTTTTTTCGCTTTTCGGGATCGCTTAGGACTTCGTTGGCTTCATTAATCTGCTGAAATTTCTTTTTTGCATCCGAATCACTTGGATTCAAATCGGGGTGATACTTTCGGGCAAATTTCCGGTATGCATTTTTGATTTCTTTTGGTGTTGCCGTTTTATCAACTCCCAGTATTTTATAATAATCTACAAAATCCATTTTTAGAAGAGTTTAGTTGAATAAAAAACCGAGACACAATATTAAATGCTAATATACAATACTTTATTCAGTTCGTTTCATTTCCAATTATTTAGTTCCGAATTCCGAAACAAAATCGCATTTCCTCCGGAAATGAAACAATCAGCCCCGAGTCACTATTCGAGCAAGCTCGATCGTTCCTCAGGGCTGATTATTTTTTGAGACGATTTTGTCTCCTCGTGAACCTCACAGTGCTGAATTCGAACTCTTTTCTCGAGGATTTGAAGAAGATCAGCGTTTTATTTTTGAAAGAATAATTAGTCTGTAATTCATTCGAAATGAAAGAGTAGGGGACAGTGAACTTTGATATTTCGTGCGAAGATCCAGTAGCCATTGTCACATTTAATCAAATCAAAATAGCAGCCTCTACCAGAATCTCCGAAAACCTGAATTCAAAATGCACCGACTGCCAACCAAAGCCGGAATGATTGCTTCTTCAGAGAGTATAAAACAGGATTCCCAAGAAAAGCAATGACAATTTCTGATCTCATTCAGAAATGAACAGAAATCTGTTCATTTTGTAACCCAACAAACACAAAGCCGGCGCTGTGGCCGGCTTTGTGATATAATGTTGAAAATCTGTGTTTTACCAATATTGGGATGGGTGTTTAGGATTTATCTTGGATGGTGCAGCCCAATATGCACAAAGCCGGCGCTGCGGCCGGCTTTGATGTGATCTATTGAAATTCAGTGTTTTACCAATATTGGGATGAGTGTTTAGGATTAATCGTGGATGGTGCATCGCAAGTTCATTTTATACCTAAAAAATTATCTTTCCAAGTTTGATAAAGCTCTAACATTCGTCCTTCTTTAAAGGTTTTTTTATACATCTGCATTGCTGCAATATGCATAATGTTTTGAGGAAAGAATGTGACAAACACCCCATCCTTTTTTAAAACAGGCTTGCCGTAGGAAACATCACTTTTGAGTTTATCACTTTTGCCCCATTCAAGCCCTGGTATTTCCTTACGTAATAATTCGGAGAAATAAATCCCAACATCAAACATGATAGAATAAGTCGGCTCAATCAATTCGTAATCAGGCACTTTGTGGATAGTTTTTAATTGATTTGGAAGTTTTTCTCTTTCCAAACTTATTTCTTCTTCTGATAGTTTGCGAGCAGCAATATTGCCACTGAAGAATTCAGATACCTTTTCCAAATTATCAACTAAAAGTTCTACTTCTTCTGTATCAAAGACAGCTTTATTAAACATCCGTAAGCGTTCATCTTTTATTGATATAAACCAATCATAGTAAATCTTAACATCTTTTTTGGTCATTGATGCAGGATCTTGATTAATTTGTTTAGGGACTATTAACAATTGATATTCTTTCATTATCTTGCTCCTTGTTCTATGGCTTCTGTTGGCAAATTTAAAATTTGTGTCCTGATATTATATCCATTTTTTTGTGCATTTTCAAACATTTTCAATAGTGGTTGTGATGCTCCAACGCTGTTTGTAACAGGACTTCGATAAAATGTCCATACTACTTCATCTACTGCTCCTGACTTTAGCAACTCAATATCTTTATTGAATTGTTGTTGCACAAATTGTGTTGCACTAGTATAACCTACTTTCGATTCATAAGCTACACCATTCGCAAAATTATCTACGAATCGCCAACCCAGTGCAGTATTGAAACTTTTCTTACCCCCACCGTACACCATTCTTAAGGCACATTCTCCCATATTGCCTAATTGTTTTGATGTATATGGATTCTTGATTATTGATTCAACGAAATTTCCAATTTCACCACCCGGTCCAGGTGTTGGAGCAATGTCGTCAGGACCAGGATTTAAAACATTTGCAAAAAAGGCTCCCGTCTCGACAGTCGCAAATTGTGCTGCTGGATTTCCGGAGAACCACAAAGCTCCTTGAGCAAGATATGGAAGAGCAGCCTCACCTCCAAAAATCATAACAGGGGTTAATAATATCGCAGCAGCTCCTATGGTATTCTTTTTAATGTCATGACTTGTAATATGACCTGCCTGCAATGAGTTAGAATATAATTGACCATATACCCAAGGTGGATCATCTGGTGCTAATCCATCAGGATCGACTAGACGCACAGGATTATTAAAACAATAATTGTATGGACTATGGGACGGAAATTGACTAGCCATCGGATCCACACTCAACCACACGCTCAAATCCGAGTCGTAATACCTCGCTCCGAAATAAGAATAATTCGTCTCCGGATCGAGCTCTTTGCCTGAGAATTTGTAGCGGGTTTCAAAGTCGTTGTGGGGCGGGGTCTGGTCGACAAACAATTCGCCGTAGGGCAGGTATTGCAGATGCTCGGTGGCATAGCCGGTGGCGTTGGTAATAAAGCTGCTACTACCTATATGATCCGGATGATAGAAATACTGCTGCCGTTCAACTCTGGATAAATTGTTTGTTGCCGGGCGTAGACCAGGTCCTATTTCCACATTGGAAACAGGATATCCGCTGCAATTCACACCGCGGAATACCATATTCCCGGCATCGGCAGCTGCTGTAGCTGCGTTACCATTGATAAAGTGCAGTGTTGGCCCGTCAGGATCCGTTGGGGCATAGTGGAACCCACCGCCCACCTTTGTGCATACGCGCTCCCCTTCAATGAAGTAATGCTTGGTATATTCCTTGTCGGTCATCACCATCATGGGGCTAATATACAAAGTTTTGTTTAGAATCATATGAGTAAACACAGGCCGGCCGCGCAGCATCAGCGTGCTTTCGCTGTTGCTCAATTTCCATACGCGTTCGCCACCGGCATTGTAAACATACGAACTCAGCATCGGAATACTAATTTTATCATGAACAGTTGTCAGCCGGTTTTCTTCGTCCCAGCACTGGTTGCGCACATTGCCGCTGTTGTGTCTTTCGGTCATGTTGCCATTGGCATCCCATTTGAATTGAGCGGTACCGGCCGTTTCAACGGCATGTGGCTGAGTAGTGGAATAGCTGTAGGTGTTGTTGTACGAAACATAATTGATTGAGCCCCGCAGCGATGTTTCAGCATACAGGTTTTTAGTAGTGATGTTGCCAGACTGACTGTAGCTCATGCTCAGCTCGTAATCCTGCTGATTGCCGAATCCCGAAAACATTCCTCTGGCTCCGGTGAGTCTGTACAAATCGTCGTATTCATATTCATATCGGTATCCGCCGCCAGTATTGCCGTAGGCATAGCCTGCCGTATTGTTCAGTAATGTGATGTTGCCAGAATTGTCATACGTGTAATTGATGTTCTGCATCATTACTCCATTGGACTGAAAGCTCTGCAGGTTTGTCAATCTCAGGTTCTGGGGATTGTAAGAGTAGTTGGCATAGGTGCCATTACCATAACCAATGTACGTCCTTGACCCGTATTTGTTGTACCTGACGCCGGTAATGTAACTGTACATATGCGGCCCTTTCTGACCATCCATGGAAGTCAGTTGCCCGCCGTTGTTGTAATGATAACTTACCACTTCGCCGTCGGGGTAAGTGATATTCTTTACCCGGTTCCAGCTGTCGTATTCCCAATCGGTCTCAAATGTGTATGCTGCCCCGGCAGGAACAACAAAAGTATGTGTGTTTTTGATCAGTTCCCCCATGTTGCCGTATTCAAACGATTGCACACCGGATGCATCCTGCATTTCGGTCATCCGGCCGCTCTGGTTACCGCTGTTGGGCGCTCCGTATTCGTAATACACGTTCATTTCAGGGTTCTGCGGGTATTCAATTCTTTGTAAACGCAGGTTGCTGTAGTAATATTTTATTTCCTGATTAAGGTTGGCCAGATTCTGAGTTGTGGTTGTAAGAACATTTCCGGCCATATCATAAGTATATTTAGTCTTTCCTGCATCCGGATGCTCTCTGTTGAGCAGTCTCCCAAGCATATCATATTCATAGGTTGTCATATTGTTCTCCGGATCGGTAGAACGTATAAGTTCTCCCAGTGGATCGTAGACAAATTTGGTAATAGTACTCAGGGGTGCCGTCACACTTGTGTTCAGGCCTCTGCCGTTGGTAAATTTTTCTGTAACTTTATTTTTCGGATCCGTCGCCTTTGTTTTAAAACAAGTTGTTCCAAAAGCATCTGTTCCAAAATCATACAAATAGCTCATCTGCGTGCCATCGGGGAAATTCTGAACCAATGGACGATCCATAACATCGTAAGTGGTCGTTGTAGGATTTATCTGCTGAATGGACAGGTTCAGCGTGGTTTCACTACCGGACAATTCGGTTACAGGTTGCGAAATGGAAATTACCCGACCGTAGCTATCGAGCATGCCGATTCCTGAAACCAGTATTACATCAACACCATTTTCGGTTATTTTTTTCTTGCTCTGAATACTTCGTCCAAGTCCGTCGGCAAAATTTACTGTAATAAACTCGTTGTTTGTTGATGTGTTCATTGGATCATAATGCCTTGTTTTTGCCCAAAAACCATTTCCCCCGGCACTATTTTCATCCCAGTATTCGCAACTGATGGTATATGCGATTCCATTTAATATCTCATTGGGCCCCGTTACCGTTTTCATTCTGCCACCCGGATCGTAAGTGTACTTCATTTTGTTACCTGTAATATCAGTCACTTCCAGAGGCAGTCCATGTCTCAGATCATAGGTTGCTGATGAAATATTTCCCCATGAATCAATTGTCCTTTCCGTATAGGTATGAACAAAATTATCATATTCGCTGGAGTAGGATAATCGTTGATGGTTCACGTCTTCGGGCAGGAAAATATCAAGGATGTTTCCGTAGGAATCGTAATTGATTTCAGTGGTTGCCATGTTGCTGCCTTCAAATGCGTTTATTTTCCACACTTTTCCGGTTGTATAGTACTCGGCAGATCTTTTCTGCAGAAGGATGGTCTGATAATCTTTCACCTGCAGGTTTTCAACCATCGCGCAAAGATTGTCAGAATTATAAAGAACCTGATTATTTACGTATGAAATATATGCATGAATGTCATCAGTCTGGTCGGCAACGTCGCCATAATTAATGTACTCTTTTACATTTCCATGTGAACCGTGAACCCATGATTTTCTTGTACGGACCTGCCACATGCCGGTTCCTTCATAGTAATATTTATTTGCATCGGAAATGGCCGGGTAGTAAGGTCCGAAGCAATCTGCTGTGGAGAGATTAACAACCACTCCGTCAGAAATCTGCTTGGCATCCCACTTATACACCGTTTCAACATACATGTTTTGACTTCCGTCACTAATCTGATCATACTTTTTCAACCCTTTGAACAAGTAGAAATCATTGTGGTATTGTTCTTCTGTTATCCTGTAGCAAACACCTGATGTCGAAAGATTATTGAATTGTTTTGTCCAGACGGTTTCATACCCAAAAAAGTCACGTTCCATTCGGTGATAAAAAGCATTCTCGTACTCAAACTTGTAGCAAATTTTGTTTTCGCCATCACCGTAAACCCCATCATAAACCACCAGTGAAGCCATGTTCCATCGAGACGAGGGGTTCTTCCTGTCGGTATAATCGAGAGCATAGTCAACTGTGTAAGAGCTTTGAACTGGAGTATGAACGGTTTTTAGCACGTTGGTTTTTTTCGGAATACCGTAATTGACATGAATCTGATCATCGGAGCCCACATAAACAAAATCAAGAAATCCGTCGCCATTAATATCCTCGATTTTATATTTTTCATAAGAAATATTATATGATCCGTTAATGTATCCGGAAAAAGCAAGTTTGAAAAAGCCAATAGGGAAGCCAATCGTATAGGCAATGTTTCCGGCTACATTATATGCTTTTGAGTAACTAATCTTGTCAGTGAATGACGAATTCATGGTCTGCGTGCCAACGAATGAATTTCCCGTATTGATATATGCAGAAATACTGCTGCCATTATTTATACAAACATCAGGTAACCCGTCATTATTTACATCCATCATCGATTGGGTATTGTAATTATTTGCAGCACTTCCGCATAATCCGCCAGCCCAACTATCGTTATATTTATTGAAAAAGCTTAATCCAAGGCTAATTGATTGAGCATCTGATATGGAATTGGATATCGATTGATGGTCCCAAGCCTGGAATGGGGAAAACCTATATCCCAGGTTAAATGCAACCATATTTGTGTGTCTGTCAATCCTGTCTGAAAGGCCATCTCCGTTAATATCAGCGTAAATAAAAGTCACCTCTGAATTACTGTTTGTTATGCCGTATGAAATCGAGCCGGAAATGTTACTTGATTTTGATTTTGCCGGATCTTGTGATTTTGAGCCTTCATGAATAATACCACCTATGCCAATAGAAGATCCCTCTGAGTGAGCATATCCACTACTGATTAGAATTTCAGGCTGCACATCCAGCTTGCTATTTGAGATTCCACCATAGCTTGTTGAATACTGAATAAGTTTTTCTGAAACGATATCAGGGTATTTGTCACCATTTAAGTCAGTAAAATCGGTATACCCTTCCGGGTAGCTGTTTGATGTTGTTTCACTTTCAGTAATTCCGGCAGACACCGAAACCGAGAAAGACTCAGTTTTTTGCTTGCTGAATTTATGTATTGCCCTTACATATCCTGCAGAGTTTGACTCAGGAACCGGATTGTTAAAGTCGGGAATTGAACCGCTGTTTTCACCCGAAAGGCCAAGATTTGTCAGAATTCCGAGCAGATCGGTAATCACTCCTCCACTTCCTGAATTATAATATTCAGTATATGTGCTCTTTGTAAAGTCTTCCCAACGGTCCTTTTCTCTGTTCGCAGACATAGGAACAAAATACAGTGAACTGGGATCAGAAATTCCGAAACCATTGAAAATGTTTTGGACATCCTGAAATGATGAAGCCGATGTAATGGTTGAAAACTGGAAAGAAGATAAATATGACTCGCTCATGTTTGAAGACCCATAGGTCAACTCATTCTCATCAATTACAGAATAGCTTGATGCAGGAGCATTATCATAATATGAAAATTGCCCCCATCCCTGATACATATTGCCAAACAGCTTCCTATCCTCATCAAACAAAGAGTGATAACCTACCTTGAAGTCATTGATCAGGTTGTTGTCATATACTTTCGCCATGGAGACATCTTCATTGAGATCAGGATCTGATGTAAAATATTCAAAAAACACGGTTGCACCCGGGTCCAATGTAAACTCAATATAAGGGCTTCCCTGAATAAAACCATCAACCACTATCAAAACTGTCTTGGCCAACAGTTTTCTGGTTGATTTTGCAGTGAAAACAACTGTACCAGTATGCCCGGCAGGAGTTAATCCATATTCCAGTTTCGGAAATACTTTATAGTGCCCGGCACTCAGTACTTTTGGCCATGCTCTGCAATTTCTTTTTGGGAAAATAGACATATTCAGAGAGGGGTAATATTTTATTGAGAAAATAGGATCATTAGGAATAATTTGAAAATTCACGGCACTGACATATTCAATTACGGCTGAAAAATCAATATCACTCCAGTTTACGTTGGTGTTTGCAAGCAACTTTATTGGAATAGAGTCACCTTCGGTAACAGGAATGGAGTAAGAGAATGTGTGATTCTGAATTGGAGTATTGTTGCTGAATGACACATTGTGTATAGCAGTTTGATTGTGTTTGATCACGAATTGCAGATCATCACTCTGCGCAGGACTGTTCAAAACTCCAGTCACTTTAATTACGCCGGAAAGGGGAGCTGTAAAATACGTGCCATCATGTATTACTGCATCGTTGCTGTAAATAAAGTCATGCAATGGCTTTTCATCAGCATCAACAAATGGTGTTTCCTGACATTTATATGAGTAGATCTTTGTGTTCCAGTTAACATCATCCATGCCGATTATATCATCAGATAAAATTCTGAAGTAAATGCGATCTCCCTCAACTACATTATTCAGGCATACTGAATAGTTATGAGCCGTAAAATCGTCTGCGGCAATGTCTCCATAATGAATAATGGTCCCGTTGTGTTGGATCGTATAACTGATTTTGTGGTTTTGTAAGTTCTGGGGATTCACCCTCTGAATATCGCTTGAAATTCTTAGTTGTTTGTCTGTTAAATCAGGGGCAATCCACATCCGAACCGGATCCCTTCGATATAAACCTGCATCGTCTCCAGTTTCACTGAATTCCGGATCAATACTGCCATCGCGGATAATTGTATAGCAAGGATCATCTCCGACAACCTGTTCCGTTGCAGATGTTTCCATTGTAAATTCTGGAATCCCAGAGGCATCAGGATAGTTATAATAAACATCTCCTTCGCTGATATAATCAACATATCCATCCGCATTTACATCAACGAAATACTTATTTGTCATGTTTCGCTCTTTTGTCCAGGCCATACTGGCAGAACCTGAAACGCCTAGGCATCCGACATTGATTTCGGCTCCAAGCGTATTGGAGTTTGACCAGTTTGTTCCCAAGTCAGGCAAATCGATAACAGGAGGTGTTAGTGTTGCACTGTAAAATAACCGGTTAAACGGGTCCAATTCTCCCCGGTAAAATTTGAGCTCAGAATTTTCTCTCACAATTTTGTCTTTCAATCCGTCGCCATTCAGGTCGACAAACATCACTTTTTCAAAAAGGGCACTTAAAGATGTGCTAGCATCACCACCAATCGAATTTAGCTTGTTTGCGGGATTTCCAATGCCAAAACTGACAGTACCTCCCAAACCTCCACTTATCGATTTACTTTTCCCCAAACTTTGTTTCTCATCAAACTGAACCAGACTGCCGTGGAGTTCCTCGGGTATTTCATACAATGAAAGTAGAACTTGATCTGTGTTTTCAAAACTCACACCAACCTCCTCATAGTAATCGAATGAATGCACTTTTACCCCAGGTGTTTTATCTTTTACAAACTCCCCACAACTTTTGAAACTGTTGACTGTTGTCAAAGATTGCTCATCGCTTACTTCAGCTATTGCACAAAGCAAATTTTTACTATATGCTCCGGATTTGTATCCAAGCACATATGAACGCACAAACAGATTATCATATTTTATGTCTATTTCTCTGAGTAAAAAGTCAGTAACCTCCAATAATCCATAACGACCGGAGATTATATAATCATTTCTGTTATTTGTGTATGTAAAATCAATAGAATATTTTGGTTGCTCTGTAACTGCTCCATCGTATCCGGTATATTCAATACGGCTCAGATAAATTTCTTTTCCTCCGGTTCCGGGTGTTCGCGAAAAGGAAGATTCATGAATATACTCGTATTTCACATAGTTTCCATACATGTCTCTGATTTCAGTCAATGCCCAGTGTGCAATGTTCCCGGCTCCATCCTGTAAAACACAGGAAGGATTAACTGTTGCATCGGAATAGTATTTGCCGTAATAATAGCGGGTTCCCTGTTTATCCACCACTTCCCACCAATAATTCGACGGATCATTGCCATGTCGGATAAGCCGGTCAAAGGCTCCTTCAATACGGTACGAAAAAAATGTCTCCTGTTCAATTCCCCGGGCACGGTAAGTTCCCTGATGCACAAGTTGCAGTCTTGTTGTATCTTCTTCAGCAATTACCAACTCAACAATTTGTTCACCGTTGACCAAGTATTCTTCAGATTCGTACTGATCAGAATAAGTTGGGACTCCCCAACGGGTTTCAACTGTAATGGCCGGGGAAGCAAGGTTCCAGCCAACACCGAGTATTCCGTTTCCACCTTCATTATTGTAAGAAAGCGATAACTGTGGCTGCATACCTTGCCGCCCGGCGGGAATCTGAATTGGATAACTAAGATTCGCGGTACCCGTATTATTGGCAGATGGAGGCCCCATAATCGTAATCCCAGCCAAGGGATCAGCATAGGCCATGTCTTTCATGGATGTTGGAGTAAATGCTTCTGTTTGCGGAGCCTCGGGTGTTTTCAAAATGGAATTGATAAAGTCAGTAAAATGAGTGGTGGTGCTAAGTATGCAATTGTTCTCAACATCAACACTGTCGATGGGAAGAATCGACCAGTCCATTTTTGTTTCATCATAATAAAAAGTTCGAATATCCTCTGGCCCATATCCAGCTGGAATCAGGGTGCTGTCGTATTTAATTGACAATTGAACCCCATTTGCAAAATGTTCTCCATGTGGCAAACAGCGATACCCAGCCCCAAGTGCAGTCACATTAACCATGTCAGCATCAAGCATCGGCATGTCTTCAGTCCGCAGTCCTGTAACACTGAGAGTCAGTTGATTTTTTACTGATCCTGCAGCGCCTGAAAGACTGAACCCGTCCAGATTTATATTGATGGAGTTTTCTGGCAGGGCAACAACTTGTTTAAATGAAACCTGATTGATTTCAGAACTCTTGAAATCATATGAACTGTTTTGCGATAGAACAACCTGTTTGTGTGTTTTTTCACCGTTTGAAAAAGTTGCAACAACATCAATGTTTCTTATTGATCCAGGCTCATTATTCAGCGGAACAAACCCCTCAAATGCACTGTTAAAATACCGGAGCTTTGTGCCATTCGCTTCTATAGAGACCAGGTCGTCTGTTTTATTCACCATTCCACTTAAATAAGCACTGTTGCCAAAATAGCTGCATGATTGTGGAATATTAACCTCAAGGGAGTTGTTACTTAATGCGTCATTAGAAATAACAATACTGACATTTTTAATTTTATAGCTGGCACCAGATCCTTCAGGACTGCTGAATCGAATGATGTTTTTTCCAGATTGCAGCTGATTGAATGAAATTTTCTCGCGTTGATGACTCCATTCATTTTTTAATCTGACTATTAAACCTCCGTTGGCAATATTGTCATTAATACTTCGGCAAACAGAGGTGAAATCGGCCACACCAAACAGATCGTATTCAAGATAAATAGACTTGTTTTCCGGAATTATTCCATTAAGAAATATATCCAATTGATTGTCTGTCGGATCGTCAAATTCATCTTCTTGCGCAGCTCCAACCGAAAGAATCACATTGCCCGAAGTTGAGTATTTGCCACTCGTCACCAATGGCAATAGCAATTCGGGCTGATCGTTAGATGAAAAAGACCCAGGGCTGTTTTCAGCAGCTTCAATGATACTCTTATTGGGGAGATTATTTTTTGGTCTGTCGTTATGAGCAGACTGATTGGTAAGTGCGACAAATGATGTAATAACAAGTCCGTAAATAATACTGTTTCTCATGTCAGACAAATTTATTATTGAACAATGAATTTAATGATTCTGCTTTCAGATTCTGCTTTCAGAAGAAACAGATAGCACCCTTTACTATTAAGGAACCCCCTCACTGAATAATTGTCAGAACCACTAAAATTCCTGATTTCCAGAATCCGGCCGTTTTCATCCTGAATGGTTAGCTTCACTTTTTCTTGTTTCACAAGCTGTATCATCACCCTGTATTCTCCCATGGATGGATTCGGGCAAACGTCAAAAGAAGCAATATCATTTATTGCAATTGCATGGTCGGGCTTTGTGGATTCACTGCCTGTATTTTCTGAATTATCACCAGTTAATTGACTTCGGTCATTCACATCCGGAATGTTTTCTATCTGAAAAGTGAACGCATCGCTGCCCGAGTTGTCAGTATCCCAGAAAACATTATCGAAGTAATAATACCCAAGGCTATCGCTGCTGTCAGCAAAAATTACGGTGGTTGTTGAGTCCGGAAATGTGAAATCGGTTTCGCCGTTGACAACTAGATTCACATTTATTGAATCTGGAATTCCGGGAGCATAGAGCTTTAGATGCGTATTTGTCGCGTTCACGGTAATTCCGGAGCATATCATTAGCCATTGTTGCGATGATAGTCCAGAAATGCCTCCGGTTCTCAAAGTGTCATTAGAAATATTTGTGAGTGTATCACCATTGTCGCCCCAGATCAAATAATCAAGTTCCTGCATTTCGTTTGGGTTGTTTTTATTGCAATCAGCTAATGATCCAGATGAAATAGTCAGTGGGGCTTCACCGCCGATGGCGGCACTTTGTTTTTGATTAATATTGATTAGGCTGTCTTTTCCAAGTCCGGCAATACTATTTTTAAAATCAATATTCTCCTTATAATCCCATAATACCTCACCGTTTGAGTTCATGTAATCCAGTCCTTCCATGCCTATACCGTATTTAATAGCAAGATAAGTATGAACTTTTGTAATTTCTTCATATGTAAGAGTGGTGTCATAAAACATGAATTCTGCAAATTTTCCTTCAAACCCGAGTTGATCTCCGCCCAGGACTTTGAGATTCGACATAGAAGAATCAATATTCTGATCATTCCATGAATACAGGAGCATGTTCAATGCAGGCATAGCCGGCGTACTGTCAGCATAGGTCCATGTTGTATCTGTGCCACGAATGTAATTCGTACTTACTTCTAAAACCGAGGCCGAATCAGCCCTTAACGACCAAAGACCGAATGCGCTACTACTTGCATTTGATTTATAAACTGCAAAAACGCAATAGGAAGCAACCGGCGATGGGAAATAGGCTATTTGCAGAGGTTGTGATGAGGAATCAAAAACCAGACAAGGTTGATAGTTTATATATCCTGAATCAGCTACAAAAAAGCCAGACGAACTCATAGCATTTAATCCGTAGCCGCTCACGTCCTGCCAATATCCGCTGTCGCCTGGAGTTTCAGCAGATAACCAGACCCGCGGAGAAATTAACTCGGGGAATTGAGCCTGTAGGTTCACTGCATATAAAAATGACAGAAAAACTATAAAAAATCCACGAAAAGTGCCCATAAATATTGTTTTTTGGAAAAATTATTTGCAAAGAGCCAAAATTTTGGGTTAAATAACTAAGAAATTTAACACGAACAAGTACTTTAGTATTTAATTAACTATTAGTTGACGGTTGTTATAATTTAGAAAAAGTTGGAAACCAAGTTAGTGATTCAATATTTCATTTGGTCAAGCAATAGTTAGTGTCAATTTTGATGAGTGCATTCAGCTTAGAATGAAATAATGAAATCTCTTCATGTAACTAAAATCAAATGTTCTCCATTTTCTCAACCCCCTTTCACCCCCTCCACCAACGTCTTCACCAGCTTTTCCTTGTTGCTTGGATTTATTTTCCAAATAATGGAAATAGCCACTACTGATTTTTAAGACTTTTCGTTCAATAGGAGGGTGGTCAATTTGCAGCGGCGCACACTGGTCAAAACAAACGGCGCGGGGTGGTCAATTTGCTCCGGCGCGAGTTGATTATTTGGAGTTTGTACCAATTAGTGAAGCGCTTTTCACGGAGAACTCAATCAATTGTCGCTCTTTATTGACATTTCTTATTATACGAGCCATTGAGTGGGCACAATTACCATTCAACCGGAGCGTTACAGATGTGTGACAGTGCATTTTTTCTATTGAGATTCAGAGAAACATTGTTTAAAATTTTGTACATTTGAATCTACATATTGTTAAGACTAAAAACATCGGGAGAAAACACATGCAGTTTGATTTCTGGAACATTATCAGCATATTTATTGGCGTATTCTTGGCAATTTTGCTTTTCTACTTGACAGAAATCATTCGGAAAAACAAAACAAAGCCAATTGATGATGCTCAAATGCAGCGAATCGCCTTAGCCGAAGGAGTTATTTGGCTTGCACCGGTAATTAATTTTCTTCAAAAATGTGTATTACTTGCAGAAGATTTTAATAACGGTCAAATTAGCGACAGTGCTTTAATTAAAGCATGGCCAAAGATTAATCTGAAAGAACTTGAAACTGAAAAGGGTAAAGAATCAATGCCTTGGTTACCCTCTGAGGTTTTTCATCGCGGGATGGAGTTGATTGCTCAGCTTGATTATTGCCAACCCCTGTTCCCAGAAGCATTGTTCACATCATTTGATTCGAAAGAAGATGGCACAAGTAACATTCATGGCCATATTGACCGGCTAAGAACGTTGCTAATAGATTTTCAAACGTTTGATAGAGAATTGCGAATTCTGATTTCAAAATTCCACTAGTAATCAACTTGTCCTTTCATGTATCACTTTTTGCAATCTTTTATGAAGATTGGGTATGAACGCCGATACTTGAAGACACACAACTTCCCATACCCTTTTTGACCCCCAAGTTGGCAAGAGACCAGCCCTAATCAATTTCCCAATACGCCCCAAATATCTGCAATTTCAGTCACCTTGATTAGGTTTGGGTGTTCAGCTGGTTCCGTTTCGGTCTCGTGCTGCCAGGTGACATGGTAGGGTATATAAATGGCGGTGCCGCCCAGGCCAATGACTGGCAGAATGTCGGATTTGAGTGAGTTGCCGACCATCATAAAGTCAGACGGGCTTATATCCAGCTTTTTGAATAGTAGCTGATAATCAGTTTCTGTCTTATCGCTCATTATTTCAATATGATGAAAATGTTTTTCAAGACCAGCCTTTTTAAGCTTGCGTTGTTGATCGAGCAAATCGCCTTTTGTTGCTATAACAACAGTGTAGCGGGTTTTCAATTCGGTCAGAATATTTTTAACATCGCCTAAAAGAACAACGGGTTTATCAATGAGTTCTTTGCCCATTTCCAAAATAGCATTTATTGTTTTAGCAGATACCTTTTTCTTACTCACTTTGATTGCAGTCTCAATCATTGACAATGAAAATCCTTTTGCACCATATCCATACAGGCTCATATTCTGGATTTCAGTTTCCAGTAGTGCTGACGAAACCTGCTCCGGAGTGGCATACTCATGCATCAACTCGCATAATTGCTGTTCTGTTTCCTGATAATAGGGCTCATTAATCCACAATGTGTCATCTCCATCAAAGGCTATTACTTTTATCCGGCTCATAAATTTTTGAATAAGACTTTTTAATTGATTTTGTTTTGGGGCTTTGCATCATAGAGGCAAGGTGTAGAATGCAATTTTGTGCTTGTTCTTGCAGTTTCTTATTTGCAAAATTGAAATTGGGAATGCAAAGATAATATTGCTAAAGTTGATTTTTAGTGATTTAACAGGATTGCTTGAAACGAGTAGGACAGATTCTGTTGAGAAATGGTAATACGCCAGCCTAAACGCATGAAAACAGATCATATCGATTTTTCCAATTTTGGAAATAGCCACTACTGATATTTTAGACTTTTCGTTCAATAGGAGGCTGGTCAATTTGCAGCGGCGCACACTGGTCAAAACAAACGGCGCGGGGTGGTCAGTTTGTATCGGCGCCAGCTGTTTTTTTCAGCATTTTTCCCAAAATCAGGCAAAAAAGTTTTCAAAATCGGACAATTTTACGGCGAAAATGGACGGTTTTCGGACGATTTCAGACGATTTTGGACGTTTTTCAGGCGATTTTGGGTAAATTCGGGCGTTTTTCAGGCGATTCCGGGTAATTTCGGGTAATTCTCGGGCGATATTTGGTAATTCCAGAAAATTTCTGGCGAAAATTGTTTTGAAATTGAATGTTTTGTGGCGAATTCTGAATGATTACAAAAATATTCAGTAGAAATCATGGCAAATTGTCGGGCGTGTGGGGGAGTGTTCAAAAAAGTGTGTCAATTTCTGGGAGTGATCAACAAAGTGTGTCATTTGCAAGTTGAAAAATGCTGCGATTTTTTTATGCAAATGAAGTGTTTGCAAACAAATCGGTCATGTTTTTTCAGGAATCCAGTTGATTGCATAAAGGTTTTGAGCAAATTGATGTCGCCGAAATGAAATTGCGGAAATAATGTATTTTTGAAGTATGGCATTTACACAAACAGAAGAAAACGACGTCCGGAATCTCATGCACTTGTTCATTGAAGATCTGCGACCACCGGAACATATCAGGCCGAAACTCGATTTTGGATATAGAATCGAAGATCAGAATATTTTCATTTTCGAAATCCGTCCGCAATGGAATAAACCGGAAATCATACGCCATTACGATTTCGCAAAAATCTCGTTCGTGCGAAATACCAGCATCTGGAAAATCTATTGGATGCGCGGAAACCTGCAATGGTATGCATATGAGACACCCTCAACCGGATCTTTGAAAGCTGCCTTGATGCTGATAAAGAAGGATAAGCATTCTTGCTTTTTTGGGTGAGACATTCCAAAATGTTGGAAAACAATTCTGGTGAATGCACCGTGGATATTTATGAAGTAACTAAAAAGGTAACTAAGGAAGTTACAGTACTGGCTTAAGAAATCAACAAAAGTTTCTATGAAAGTAACTAAGAAAGTATCGATTGACGTTTATCCAGATTTCGGGAAACTAAAAAAGCTTAAGCATTTAATGGTAACTGACTTCACTCATTCATGTCGCAGCGCACTCAGTGCCACTAAAGAAATAGAGATCTATAAAGGGGTGGTCAATTTAAAACGGCGCACACTGGTCAAAACAAACGGCGCGGGGTGGTCAATTTGGTTGGCTTATGCACAAAGATGAGCGAAAATATATAACTTTGCAAAATGATTAAGTTAAGTAACAGAAATATCAAACCCACTGCAATGCGTGAACTTGTATTAAAAGTGCTAGCAGATCAAAAAGCAGCAATAAGTCTTGCTGATCTTGAAAATAAATTTGAAAAGGCAGATCGAAGCACTTTATACAGAACGCTGAAAACCTTTGAGGAATACAAGCTGATTCACAGTATAAATGATGGCTCAGGTTCGGTCAAATATGCTTTGTGTCAGGATACTTGCGAATGCCTCCCAGAAGACCTCCATGCACATTTCTTATGTTCAAAATGTAATCAGACATTTTGTTTACATGATTTTGCTATTCCTGAAATAAAGCTACCATCCCAGTTTAAACTCAAAGATGTAAATATAATATTAAAAGGTATTTGTGCGAATTGTAAAAAATGAACTTTGCAACTCAGTTGCATTAGGAAAATATTACTTTTGTAGTGAAAAAGTTTTTATTTCATTGTTTTGAAAATATTTGCAGTCATATTAAGTGTTTATATTGTTGCTCTGACAATGGTTCCTTGTGTTGATAATCATCTGAATGATTCAGCATCAACCATTGAATTGTGTCAGAAAACCAATGATTCTGATTCTTCTGATATTGACTTATGCTCTCCATTTTGCACGTGTAGTTGCTGTGGTACAAGCATCTCGTTTGAACTTCACGTTTTTTTTAGTGCAATAACAGTAACCCCTTCTGTACAAAAATTTTATTTCAGAACAATTTATGTTACTGAAATAGCAATTGCTATCTGGCAACCCCCGAAAATTTCCTGACTCTTTTGCCGGTTGTAATACGCTTTGGTTAATCAGACATTCTTTGATTATGACAATTACATATTGTCAGCAAGTAACCGGTTTTTTCATTCATTCTTATTATTCATTTTAAACATTTCGTTATGATTGACAGAATCATCAGGTTCTCAATAAACAACAAGTTAATTATAGGTTTATTTGTTGTAGCCCTGGTTGCATGGGGTATATTTTCACTAAAAAAGCTGCCAATTGACGCAGTCCCAGATATTACCAACAATCAGGTTCAGATAATTTCCATTGCTCCCACACTGGCAGCTAATGAAGTGGAACAGTTTATAACAGCCCCTATCGAAGTATCGGTAGCAAATATTCCCAATCAGGTGGAGCTTCGTTCAATTTCACGTTTGGGATTGTCGGTTGTTACTGTTGTGTTCAAAGACAATGTAGACATGTATTGGGCAAGGCAGCAGATTTCAGAACGCCTCAAAGAAGCCGAAGAACTTATTCCCGAAGGTGTTACAACCCCCCAGATGGCTCCCATTTCTACCGGGTTAAGTGAAATATATCAGTACGTTCTGAAGGTCAAGCCGGGTTATGAGAAGATGTACGATCCTATGCAATTGCGTACCATACAGGACTGGATCGTTCGACGTGAAATGCTGGGTACACCCGGTGTTGCTGATGTAAACAGTTATGGTGGTTTTATGCAGCAGTACGAAGTGTCTGTAAATCCTGACCAGCTTAAATCAATGAATATAACTCTTGATGACATTTTTGAAGCGCTTGAGCAAAACAATCAGAATACCGGCAGTGCTTACATTGATAAGAAGCCACAGGCGTATTTTATTCGTGGTATAGGTTTAGTAACTTCAATAGAGGATATCGAAAATATTGTCGTGAAAACAACAGACAATAATATTCCAGTTTTAATTAAAGATGTTGCAAATGTGCAAATGGGCAGCGCTCCGAGATATGGGGCATTCATTGTAGATACTATAGGCGAAGCAGTGGGTGGTGTTGTAATGATGCTCAAAGGAAAAAATGCTTCTGAAGTTATAGATGGTGTAAAAGAAAGAATAGAGCTTATTGAAAAATCTCTTCCCGAAGGCCTTGAAATTTATGCATTCTACGACCGCACAGAACTGGTCGACAGAGCTGTTGGCACAGTATCAAGAAACCTTATAGAAGGTGGTTTGATTGTAATTTTTATACTTGTGCTGATGCTCGGTAATTTGAGGGCAGGGCTTATTGTGGCTTCCGTTATCCCGCTTTCCATGCTGTTTGCCATTTCGCTGATGAATCTTTTTGGGGTATCGGGAAACCTCATGAGCCTAGGGGCAATTGATTTCGGATTAATTGTTGACGGAGCTGTTATTATTGTGGAAAGCGTGGTGCACCGAATAACGCAAAGCAAGTCCCATCATTTAGGTGTGGCAAAGCTGTCGCAACAGCAAATGGATACCGAAGTGTATGGCTCTTCAAAACGAATGATGAACTCAGCAACCTTTGGTCAGATTATTATTCTCATCGTTTATCTGCCTATTCTTACCCTTGTCGGTATAGAAGGAAAAATGTTTCGCCCGATGGCAGAAACGGTAAGTTTTGCAATACTTGGTGCGCTTATCCTTTCTCTTACTTATGTTCCGGTAGCATCAGCACTTTTCCTCAGTAAAAAGACGGTTCATAAAACAAATTTGTCTGACAGATTGATGAATTTTCTTCATAAAATTTTCGACCCCTTACTGAATTTTTCACTAAAACATAAAATTGCAGTTGTTTCTGTTTCTGCAGGATTATTTATTGGCAGTATTTTTCTTTTCAATTCTTTAGGAGGCGAGTTTATCCCAACACTGGAGGAAGGTGATCTTGCTGCGGGTGTTATGACTTTGCAGGGTGGTTCTCTTTCTAACACTATTGAAATGGTGGAAAAAGCAAATAAGATCCTGATGGAAAAATTCCCTGAAGTAGAGCACGTGGTATGTAAGATCGGAACAGGGGAAATACCGACTGACCCTACACCAATGGAAACGGGAGACTATATCATTGTAATGAAAGATAAAGATGAATGGACAAGTGCATCATCCCGTGAAGAAATGATGGAGAAGATGCAGGAAGAGCTTTCAGTTCTGAAAGGTGTTGTGTTTACACTTCAGCAACCAATACAAATGCGTTTCAACGAACTTATGACAGGTTCCAAACAGGATGTGGCAGTCAAAATATTTGGTGATAATCTTGATACTCTTTCTGCGAAAGGTGAAGAATTGGAAATATTAATTCGTGATATAGAAGGTGTTGAAGATGTTAATGTTGAGAAAGTAACAGGTTCCGGCCAGGTACAGGTCAATTATAACAGAAAAAAAATTGCACAGTATGGATTAAATATTGAGCAGATAAACAGTTTGCTGAAAACTGCATTTGCAGGCAGTTCAGCAGGTGTGGTATATGATGAAGAAAAACGTTTTGATCTTGTTGTACGGTTTAATAAAGATTTCAGAGATGATATAGAATTTGTCAGAAACCTGTATATACCATTACCTAATGGCAATCAGATAACTCTGGAACAGGTTGCCGATGTCGAAATGAAAACAGGTACTGCACAGATATCGCGTGAAAGCACAAAAAGAAGAATTACAGTTCAGTTCAATGTTCGTAACAGAGACGTTCAGTCAATTATTGAGGAAATCAGAGCAGTGCTTGATGATAAATTATCGCTTCCACCCGGATATTATATTACCTATGGGGGTCAGTTTGAAAACCTCGTTAACGCAAATAAACGTCTTGCAGTTGCTGTACCTGTCGCGTTGATTCTCATTTTCATTCTGCTTTTCTTCACTTTCAGATCATTAAAACAAACATTGCTGGTATACTCAGCTGTTCCACTTTCTATGATTGGTGGCGTTTTTGCTCTTTTCATTAGGGATATGAATTTTAGTATTTCTGCGGGTATCGGCTTCATTGCTTTGTTTGGTGTAGCCGTTCTGAACGGTATTGTCCTGATAGCCGAATTTAACCGACTTGAAAAAGAAGATGGAATAACAGATATTTACGACAGGGTGCGTAAAGGCATCAAAGCCCGGTTCAGGCCTGTTCTAATGACGGCTGCGGTTGCATCCATGGGATTTTTACCTATGGCATTATCAACATCAGCCGGAGCAGAAGTTCAGAAGCCTTTGGCAACAGTAGTAATAGGTGGTTTAATCACAGCCACATTGCTTACACTTGTCGTTCTCCCTGTGTTGTACATTCTCTTTTCCAGTAAGCGTAAACCAAAAAAAGTATCGCCTCCTAAAATTAGTATTGTTCTTGTGCTTGCAGCAGGCCTTAACATACTCACCTTGTCTGAATCCAATGCACAGAACACAAAATCTTTTACGCTTGATCAGGTAGTGCAGGCATCAATAACAAACAATGGCTTAATAAAATCGGCTAATCTGAATGTGGAATATCAGAAAAAACTGAAAGCAGCAAGCTGGCAGTATGAAAAAACAGGTTTTGAATATTCCTATGGTCAGACAAATTCTTTTATCAAGGATAATGGTTTTAGTGTGTCACAGAATTTTCCGTCAATATTTCAGAATGTAGGTCGTTCAAAACTAGCAGATGCTTATGTGAAATCGGCTGAATATAACGTGTCGTATTCTGAAACTGAAGTTGTAAGCGCGGTGAAGTCATATTATTTTCAGTTGCTGTATAATTACTCCTTGCTGAATTTGCTGAATTATCAGGATAGGCTTTATACAGATTTTCTTAAAGCGGCTACACTTAAAAACGCAACCGGTGAAACACCCTTGCTTGAAAAAGTAACTGCAGAAACCCGCCTGTTTGAAATAAAAACCCTTATCAAACAGGTCATGGCGGACATTCTAATAAATAAGCAGAAATTGCAGGTATTGATGAAAGAGCCAAACCCTGTTGAAATTGTAGATACTGCATTATATGAAATTGATTTCTCTTTTGTTCTCGACAGCTCTGCCATTATTGCTAATCCTGGCCTCGCAATTATGAAACAGCAAATAGAAATCAGCAGGCGTGAAACTCAGATAGAAAAACTCGCTTTTCTTCCTGATCTGTCGGTTGGCTATTTCAATCAAACTAATAAAGACCTCGATAATGCTTATCGTTTTACTGGAGTACAAGTAGGGGTTTCAATACCATTGCTGTTCTTTTCACAGTCGGCAAAAGTTGAAGCAGGTAAAATAAACCAGATGATTTCTCAAAACAATTATGAATACTATTTGACAACTCTAAAGGGCGAGTTTAACGCACTAATACAGGAATATCTGAAACTGAAAACAAGTCTGGATTATTACGAATCATACGCAAACAAGCAATCTGAGCTGATAATTGAACAGTCAAAGAGGAGTTATATGGCTGGTAGTATAGATTATGTGGAGTATGTGCTGAATCTTGATGAGGCACTGGAAATTAAATCCAACTACCTGCTAACACTCAGTTTGTATAATGAGTCAATTATTGCTATTGAAAAACTCATGGGTAATGCTCAATAATTCAAATTTCCAAAACACGAACTTTAAAAATTTAAAAAATATGAAAACAAAGTTGTTATTGATAATGTTAGCAATAGCAGTGTTTGCTGTTAGCTGCAATAGTAAAAAAGATGAAGCCGTACAAAATGGCGAACATGAAGAACTACCTGCAAATGTAGTTGAAATGGATGATGCTCAGTATAATGCTGCCGGTATAGAACTGGGTTATGTTGAACACAAAGAACTCAGTTCAGTTTTAACTGTAAACGGCATGGTGAGTGTTTTACCTCAGAATCTTGTTTCGGTTTCTGCAATAATGGGTGGGTATATAAAAAGCACATCACTTGTTCAGGGTAGCCCTGTTACTCAGGGACAGGTAATCGCTGTAATTGAAAACCCCGATTTCATTGAGTTGCAACAAAACTACCTCGAAAGCAAAAGTAAACTGGATTATGCTGAGACTGAATATAATAGGCAGAAAGAGTTGCACAAGGAAAATGTAAATTCTGCTAAGTCTTATGAACTCGCATTGTCTGAATACAAAACACTCCAATCGTCAGTTGCTGCGCTTGAACAAAAATTGAGACTTATTGGTATTAATTCAAAAAGCCTTACAGTTGATAAAATTTCTTCATCTGTTTCTGTGTATTCGCCGATAAGCGGTTATGTGAAAACCGTCAATGTGAATATAGGTAAGTATGTGAATCCTACGGATGTAATTGCCGAAATTGTAAATACGAAGAACATGACGCTAGAACTTACCGTTTTTGAAAAAGATATTGATAAAGTAAATATTGGTCAGAAACTTGATTTCATACTGCCCGCAAAGCCAGATGTGAAAATGACTGCAGTAATTTATCAGGTGGGCAAGACTATAAACGATGATAAGACAGTTAAGATATACTGTACCATTGAGAAGGAAAATAAAAATTTATTACCTGGTATGTACGTGAGTGCTACAATAGAAACACAAAGTGATTCCGTTACAGCACTACCTAAAGAAGCAGTTCTGTCGTTTGAAGATAAAAATTATATTTTCATCTATTTAGAAAAGAAAAAAGAAGGTGAAGTGTATGTAACATTGTTCGAAGCTGTTGAAATTGAAAAAGGTGTTACTGAAAATGGTTATATTCAAGTAACTTTGCCTGTAAAATATGATTTGAAAACAACAAAAATTGTACTAAAAGGTGCTTACAACCTGCTTTCTGCCTTGAAAAATGCCGGGGATATGGCCTGTTAATAGTATTCATTAAAAAAAATGGAAGTTATGAAAGAGATAAAAGCGATCGTAAAACCTTTTAAGGTAGACAATATTCTGAACAAATTGCTCGAAGCAGGATATCCTAATATTAAAGTTTGCCTTGGTGAAGGCACAGGAACCTACACCGGCGATGATTCCAATAATTCAACCTGTTTTGCACTCACAAATGTGGAAGTGGCGAAGATTGAAATTGTTTGTAGTGATGCAGAAATAGAAAAAGTAATCGCTATTATTTCTGCTCAGGGTCGCACAGGCAACCCTGGTGACGGTATCTTTGCATCACCGATATTGCTAAGGCATTTCGTTTAAAATCTGGCGAAGAACTTAATTTTTGAGAGTGATGCACAAATTAATCATTGGTCAACAATCAGTTAATCAACCATGCAGGAAATCAACCCCCTGCATGGTATTAGCAGTGGGTATAAGGTAATACTATGAACAGAATAATTATATTTTCAGTACTACTGTCCGTTCTGGTATCCACCAATATTGTGGAAAGCCAAGCGCAAAGTATTTACCGTACTCAGAACGGCTATGTATTAGCAGCGAGAATGTATTGCGATTCTTCATTTTTTGCCGAAAGCCAAAATCTTATAATTAAGTATGATTAGGCAAGCAAAAGTATTTATGGCGACATGAACGCGCAAACCTTAATAAGTGAAATAGCATTTTTGGACAGTGTCTTTGCTGTGAAACCAAGGCAGTTATATTTTTCCGGCCATATCATAGTCGATTTTCTCACCTGGGATCATAATGAATACAATTTGGATGTGCTTTTTAAAATTGTGTTCATTGACGTAAAGGTCAGCCCTGTGGCAAAAATGAGATTCAGCCATGTTGACAGATTGTTGAATTATACCTGCATTATGGAGGCCTCGTTCAATTTGGACTTGAATGACTTTATATCAACATTCACGAGCAATTCGGTTCTGACATCAGTGTTCAGTTCCTGCAATTAATTTTAAGAAAGGAGTGGAAATAAAATGAAAAAGTACAAGCTTAAAAATCTCGATTGTGCATCCTGTGCTTCAAAGATAGAAGGCGGCGTTGCGAAGCTTGAAGATGTGAAATTTGTGAATGTAAATTTCGCAACCTCAACCCTCACCATTGATGCCGATAACATGGAAAAGGTGAAAGCCCGTATTAAGGAGATTGAGCCTGAAGTTGAAATTGAAGACAATGACAAGGTGAAAACCATAGTTTCTACAAATGAACTTGTGGAAAACAAATGGGCAATTATTAAAGCAACTTCAGGGCTACTTCTTTTACTTGCAGGGATGATATTCGAGGGCGAACTGCACAATACCCCTTTTCACATTGCGGAATATGCAGTATTTGTTGTAGCATACCTGATTGTAGGCTGGAACGTTATCGCATCAGCTGTTAAAAACATCGCTAGGGGGCAGGTTTTTAATGAGCAATTTTTAATGACCATTGCCACACTTGGAGCTTTTGCAATTGCTGAAATGCCCGAAGCCGTTGCAGTAATGTTATTTTACATAGTTGGCGAGCTGTTTCAGGATATTGCCGTGGGCCGTTCCCGTAAATCCATCAAAGCCCTTCTGGAAATCAAACCCGATTATGCCAACCTTAAATCAGGTGCGGAAATACAAAAAGTTTCACCGGAAGAAGTGAAAATCGGCGATACTATTATCGTTAAACCGGGAGAAAAAGTACCGCTTGACGGAAGAGTGCTTGATGGTACTTCCTTTGTTGATACCGCCGCCTTAACCGGCGAAAGTGTTCCCCGGAAAGTAAAAGAAACAGACGAAGTGCTGGCCGGGATGATTAACCAGTCTGGTCTGCTTATTATAGAAGTGAAGAAAACATTTGGTGAATCTTCCATTTCCAGAATACTTGAACTGGTGGAAAATGCCACATCTCAAAAAGCAGAGACTGAAAAATTCATTACAACGTTTGCAAAGTATTATACTCCGGCTATAGTATTTAGCGCTCTATTACTTGCTGTAATCCCTCCTTTGATTATAACTGGAGCAACTTTCGGCGATTGGATTTACCGTGCATTAGTGGTACTTGTAATTTCATGTCCCTGTGCGTTGGTAATAAGCATTCCCTTGGGTTATTTTGGTGGTGTAGGCAGGGCTTCACGAAAGGGAATCCTGGTGAAAGGTTCAAATTTTCTCGATGCCTTAACGCAGGTTAAAACGGTGGTGTTTGATAAAACAGGAACGCTCACGAAAGGCGACTTCAAAGTTTCGGAAATTGTCACTTCAAATGGCTATTCCAAAGAAGAAATACTGAAATATGCTGCTTATGCGGAATCCGGCTCTAACCATCCGGTGGCAAAATCCATCACCGATGCGTTTCACAATAAAATAGACAATACAAGGATTAAACAAGCCGAAGAAATTTCCGGGCATGGCATTAAGGCTATTATTGATGATAAAGCAGTACTTGCAGGTAACGATAAGCTATTACATAAAGAAAACATTGACCATCCTATTTGTAATGTGGAAGGAACTGTGGTGCATATTGCCTTTAACAAAGTTTATGCGGGGCATATTATCATTTCCGACAATTTAAAAGATGATGCAAAGGAAACGATTGAAAAATTAAAAGCACGAAATATTCAAACGGTAATGCTTACTGGCGATAACAAGTATGCAGCAGAGTTCTTTGCTAAGAAATTAGGGATAGACAGGTATTACTCAGAACTGTTACCCGAAGACAAGGTAAAACACATCGAAAATCTGATAAATGAAAACAAAGTCGGCAAAGTAGCCTTTGTTGGCGACGGTATAAACGATGCCCCGGTAATTGCACGTGCAGATGTGGGCATTGCAATGGGTGCGCTCGGTTCTGATGCTGCAATTGAAACCGCCGACGTGGTGTTGATGACCGATTCGCCTTCAAAAGTAATTGATGCAATTGATGTTGCTAAGAAAACAAGGAATATTGTCTGGCAGAATATCATTTTTGCGATGGGCATAAAGCTAATTTTCATAGTGCTTGGCATATTCGGTATTGCCACCATGTGGGAAGCGGTTTTTGGCGATATTGGTGTTGCTTTGATAGCTGTTTTTAATGCTATAAGGATATTAAGAGATTAATAACCTTGTGATTGAGAAAATCTATATGAAATATTACTATCAATAAACATCTTTGTTTTGGCCGCTCTATGTGAAATTGGCGGTTGTTACAAGATTTTGCTATGGCTTCGTGAACACAAGCTCTGGTTGTCCATTCATCGCCACCGATTCCGGAGCAATGAGAGCCAGTGATTACGGAACAATCACCACCACTCACTCCCGAATAATTCATAACGATTCTCCCAAAACTTCCTGTTCCAACTTATCCAAAAACTCATAAATCATTTCCACCTGAAACATCAACAGTGGACGGCGGGTGAGTTTGAGTTTCTTTTCGATGGGTTTGAGCCATTTGCGGAAAGTGACAGATTTTCGCTATTCCTTCAATACTTCACAGGCAGATCTCTGAAAAAACGCTTCAGGAGCGAATTGCGATAGCAATCGAAACAGGATGACAACTTTTTTTGACATTCAGTTGCGGGTTGCGTAGGGTGTTTCACCGCTGGTCTCGGCATGAGAGCAACAGTTGCAAATGAATAAAGGGAAATAATCTAAACGATTCTGGAATTGCTTTAATAGCATTTTCTGATTAGCCAACATCGTAAACTGTCTGGAGTTTCTTAAAATCCAGAATTTTTATTAATTTCCCATGTAATTCAATAATACCGTCAACCTCAAAGCTTTTCAGTGTGCGAATTACATTCTCTTCGCTGCATGAAATAAAATATGACAGATCTCTTCTTGTAAGAGGAAGCGAAAAATAATCTGATTTATAAATCTGTTCACTCAGCAGAAGCAAAATTCCGGCAACCCTGGCAGGCACTCTTTTGCAAGATAACATCAGTTGGTTTTCCAATATCCGTTGATGAGCTGAGGAAATCATATCGAAAATTTTCAAACCGAACATTGGGTTTACCATTGCTCTTGAACGAATAACCTGATAAGAAATCAAACATACCTGACAGTCTTCTGTTGCAATGACTGACAAGATGTTTTTTTGTCCGGACATTGAATAATTGCCCCCAATTAATACCGGACCTGAAATCAATCCGGCTATCTGCGTCATTTTTCTCGTGGTCATATATTCCAGCTTTGCTAGACCACTGATGATGTATGCGATATATCTGGCTTCAGTTCCTTGTTTGAAAATTATCTCACCTTTTTTAAAAGTGAGTTGCTCAGTATTATTATAGATCTCCTGAAACTCGTTTTCTGAAACAACTTCACAGATTTCTTTGCGAAACGCACATTTATCACAAGCTGAATGCTGGATCATGATATTTTTCAGATTTAAACCTGGTAAAATTACAGTTTTTCATTAATTGAACCGGCATGCAAAGGTAATACATTTGTATACTAAATCGATAGAAAATGTATAAAAAACACAAAACAATGGAAATCAGAAACATAACCATCTTTGGTGGTAATGGAAAAGACGGAAATCCTGAAAAAGTTTCGCAATTTGAATTAAAAATGGGCAACATTATCAGCATTGTCGGACCTACAGGCTGTGGCAAGACGACATTGATTAATGATATTGAATTGTTTGCCAACAACAACACTCCAACAGGCCGAAGGGTACTGATCAATGATGAACCAATGCCTGAAGAATCCAGTTTTGATCCTGCAAAGCATCCTATTGCGCTGATATCTCAACACACCAATTTTCTTTCAGATCTGCCGGTTGGTGAATTTCTAAGGATACACGCAACCGTACGTGGTGCAACAAATATAGAAGAGATACTTGCAGAAACGCTGGAATTCGCAAACCAGCTTACTGGTGAATCCATCATTCCTGAAACAGGTATGACTGAGCTTTCAGGTGGTCAGACCCGATCGTTATTGATTGCAGATGCGGTCATTATTGGGAACTCGCCAATTATTCTGCTCGATGAAATCGAAAACGCCGGTATCAATCGGACCAAAGCACTGGAATTGCTGAAGAAATACCAGAAAATATTTGTTTTTGTAACTCATGATTCCCGGATTGCACTCCTTTCTGATTTCAGAGTAGTTATGAAAAACGGAGCTATGCAAAAGCTCATTGTTACAAGCGAAGAAGAGCGGCATGCAGCCAATGAACTTAGAAAAATTGACAATGTGATGCTCGAATTCCGTTCTCTGATACGAGCCGGGGAACAAATTACGGAGGATGTTTTCAATACCAAAATAAAAGGAATTTTACAAAACTAAAAATCAAGGAGAATATAAAATGAAACTGGTCATTTTTGCAGGTCCGCCCACATGCGGCAAGACGACAGTAATTCGTCAGGTAATTAAAAGAATGAAAAGCAAGGGACTGAAAACAGCTTTTGTGAAAATTGATGTACTGTATGCCGATGAAGATGAAAAGATCGCTGCAGAATTCGGTATTCCAACAAAGAAAATTTACAGCGGAGAATTATGTCCCGATCACTGTAATGTTGTAGTACTTGATGAAATTGTTGACTGGGCCGAAGGACTCGGGTCTGAGTATCTTTTTGTTGAAACGGCAGGACTTTGTCTGCGTTGTTCTCCTTATGTCGAAAAATCTCTGGGAATCGTGGTTCTTGAAGCTACCAGCGGCATGAATCTCCCCCGAAAGATCGGCCCAATGCTTACGTTGTCTGACATTGCCGTCATTACCAAGATCGATCTGATTTCTCAGGCTGAACGTGAAGTCTTTCGTTACAGGGTAATTGAATCGGCACGAGAAGTGGAAATTGTCGAAAGCAATGCATTGTATGGTATCGGCATTGATCCGGTCATAAAACGGATTCTCAAAGACAATGATGTTGAACAGCCCATGTTCCTTCGCGGCAATCCCCCTGTCGGGACATGTACTATTTGTGTTGGAAAAAAAGAAATAGGTGCAAAGAACCATTTTGGAGTACTCCGCACAATGGAACAGGAACTATTCTATGTTGGTGAATAACAGATTCTCCGGAAAATGAAACATGGAATTTATTTCGATAATGCCGCTACGACACAGGTCGATCCGCATGTAATCAAAGCCATGGAGCCTTTCATGGATTCAAGATACGGCAATGCATCCAGCCTGCATTCGTTTGGAACCGATGCTTCGGATTTGCTGGCTGAATGCCGGAGTGCAATTTCATTGCACATCGGTGCCAGGCCTCAGGAATTGTATTTTACTTCCAGCGGAACCGAATCAAATAATCTTGCTTTGAAAGGAATTGCTTTTGCTCATGCAAGCAAAGGACGTCATATAATTATTTCTTCCATTGAACATGATTGCGTACTGAATGCTGCAGAATGGCTGTCAGAGCAAGGTTTCAGCATCACCTATCTCCCAGTTGGTGAAACTGGGGTTGTTGATCCGGATGATGTAAAAAAGAATATCCGGCCTGACACAATACTTGTTTCTGTTATGCATGCAAACAATGAAATTGGAACAATTCAACCCATATCCGAAATCGGCAGAATATGCCGCGAACACAATGTACTGCTGCATACAGATGCATGTCAGAGTTTTGGAAAAATTCCCGTCAATGTAACTGAAATGAATGTTGATCTGATGACATTGAACTCCCATAAAATCTACGGGCCAAAGGGTGTTGGTGCCATTTATATTCGCGACGGTATTCCCATTACTCCATTGTTGCATGGGGGTGGTCAGGAAAAAGGGATCCGTTCTTCAACAGAGAATGTAGCTGGAATAGCAGGCTTTGCAAAAGCAGTTGAACTATGTTTTGATCATCCGTATGATGAATACGACTCAGTAAAAAAAATCCGTGATTATATTATGGACGGGCTTCTTGGAAAATACGAAAACGCCTACATCAACGGTCATGTTGAAAAGCGCCTTCCTGGAAATCTGAATGCAGCTTTTCATGGCTTGGAAGGCGAAACTGTACGATTACTGTTGTTACTCGACGAAGCTGGTATTGCTGTTTCGGCCGGATCAGCGTGTTCATCCAATGGATCCGGTTCTCATACCTCGCACGTTCTGCAGGCTCTGGGACGCGATCAGTTCGAAGCCCGGGGCGCAGTGCGAATCAGCATCGGTCGCTACAATACAATGGAAGAAGCTGAAGTATTTCTTCCTGTTCTCGATGAAAAATTAAAACTATTGAACCCTATTTTTTCTTAAAAAACAAACTCATGAATACATCAAATTCTCAGAAAACAACCCTTGAAATGCTTCCCGGAATTGATTGTGGCGCTTGTGGATTCAAATCATGTAATTCCTTTGCCGCAGAAGTAGATAATGGAAAAGAACTTCTGCTGAAATGCACCCATATATCAGGGAATAAACAAAAGCAGGAAAATCGATTAATCGGTTGTAATAGCTGTAATTCGAACGGAATTGCAGAAAAAATGGGCTGGAAAGATAGTCAGCAGCGCGATTTTGATTTCGTGCTTGATACTTTCGATAACGAGCCTGGACCGCGCGAAACTATCCTTCCGTACAACCCTGCGTTGGTAAAAGAACTAGGCGTGAAAAAGGGAGATATCATGATTGGCCGGCCTATGGGAATGTCTTGTGGTTGTCCTGTAACCCACTGCGGCGTTGTCATTGATGCCGATGCCCGCAATGGTATTATCAACTGGTTTGTAACCGGACCTTTGAAACCTCGCTCAGAAGGCTTTATCGATATCGGATATTATGTTGCACAGGGATATGAAGGCCTGGTGAGAGAAACACAAATGCCTATTAAACTTGGTCACAGGTATTGGTTTATGCCACGTCGATGTATGTTGCAGTGGCGTCATAGTGGATTGGTCAATAATGTGGTTAAGCAAAAAGACGGTAGTTATAAAGTCCGTATTGAAGGACTTTTTATCGGCTGATAACGATCCTGATTCAAAACGCAGGCTACACAACGGTTTTAACGAAACTGAAGTGTGCCTGCTTTTGTGTTGGAAAGTTTTAACGAATTAGCTAATCATTTGTTATTGTCTGATATTTGTCAGATTGCAATCTGATATTCTGTAGTTTGCTAAAATGTTTTGTATGTACATCCTAAGTAATTTTGAAATATTATTGTAACAAAAAGTGATTTCGAGATGGAGGAGAATAATAATGAATCACTATTTGACAGACTTAAGCAGGATGTCAGATATGTTGAGGGTATGAAATCATGCATCAATTGTGGTACATGTACGGCCATTTGCCCGGGGGCGGAATTTTATAATTATGACCCACGACAGTTGATGTGCGATTTACAGAATGAAAATGAAAAAGGACTCAGGCGACTTATTTCCGGTGATTTTATCTGGTTCTGTGGCGAATGCATGAGTTGCAAAACCCGCTGTCCGAGAGGGAATTGCCCGGGACTCGTCATAATGGCTCTCCGGAATTTATCAATGGAAACCGGAGCATTTACGGAGTCTGAAAAAGGCCGTCAGCAAATCTTCATGAAACGGGTAGTTGGTGAGTGGATTCTTAAACACGGTTATTGTTTGTATCTGGAAGGTGTCGGAACCGATTTGTACCCTGAGCAGGGCCCGGTCTGGGATTGGCGTCAGAATAACTGGGGTGAAATCATCAATTTACTTGGTGGAAATTACCAGGGTAATGGCCCGGGAATACTTCGTAAAATTCCCGACGAAGCTTTGGCTGAAATTAAAAATATTTTTGATGAAACCGGTGGTACAGCACGTTTTGAGAGCATTGAAAAATTTTCAGCAGTGAAAGCAAATGAAATGGGCCTTGAATTCAATGATGAGTTGCTAAATGAATATGTCGTGCATGTTTACACTAAAAATTCCTATGAGGATCAGAACTGATGAATAATGAAGGAAAAAGTAAGATTTGGTCACAGTACCAGAAAGAAATAGCGACTGACAATTTTTTCTATCTCAGAAGTTGCGTCCGGCAGAATTTTTTCCCAGGCTCAGAAACAACTTTTTTGCGACTTCTCAAAGACCTTGGAAAAAACTTTTATGAGGATCCTGCTCATGCTACATGTACTGGGATTGGATATCATGGCGACTTGCTGCCACTCGACACAACAATGACGGTCGTTGCACGCCAGTTTGCACTAATGACTGAAGCCGGATATAAAAACCTCGTGCCTTCCTGTATCACTTCATTTGGGCTCTATACAGAAATACTTCACACATGGCACGAGTTCCCTGAAATCGAAGATCGTATCAGGAAACATCTTCGCAATTCAACCGGGCGTGAATTCGAAAAGCCCGAAAATCTGGCACATGCCAGTGATATTATGCATTCTTTGAAAGATGAAATTGCTGCACGGGCAAAATATAAACTCATCAATGTTCACACAGGCGAGCCTTTGCGGGTTGTAGACCACATTGGTTGTCATTATGCAAAAATGTTTCCTGCAGCCGGAATCGGTGGAGCTGAATACCCTGCAGTACTTACCGGTATGATTGAGGCCTGGGGTGGTCAGACTGTTGATTATCCTGAGCGTCGTCACTGTTGCGGATTTGGCTTCAGACAATATCTGGTAAAAGCAAATCGCGGCTTCTCTGTATCATGTTCTCATGCCAAATTTGAATCAATGGAACCATTCAAACCTGACATGATAATAACCAATTGTCCGGGTTGTCCGATGTTTCTTGATAAGTGGCAATATACCATTGCGGAAATGACAGGTAAGACCTATGATGAATCGGGTCATGGAATTCCCGTCTTTACGTATGAAGAAGTCGCTGGACTTGTTATGGGATATGATCCATGGGAAATTGGGCTACAGGTTCATCAGATCGGAGCAGAACCTTTGCTTGATAAAATGGGAATTCCGTATGACCTGTCTAAAAAGCATAAAGGAATAGGTGGGAAGGACATCGGGGTTCCGACGTATCCTCAAAATGTAAATGTGGCTGAGAATCCAAAGTTTATTGAAGAGATGCAGGAATCAAGTGAATGCTCTTCGGAATCAGATCAAAATGATGTGTTGTCAGAAATTGTTTCTTAAAAGTATTGTATCATGAGATTTCTTTTAATACTAACCCTCTTTTGTTTGCGTGCCGTTTTTGCAATGTCACAAACCGCCGTTAATTTCAACGCCGCTGATTGCGACGGTGTTCCCCATGAATTGTTTTCTGAATTGGATTCGGGAAAAGTTATTGTTCTCTGCTGGGTGATGCCATGCGGATCATGTGTCCCTGCATCACTTACAACGTATAATGTTGTCCAGTCATATTCTACAAGCAACCCGGATAAAGTCAGGATGTATGTGTGTGATGATTTGGCCAACACAACCTGTTCCCAGATCGACAGCTGGTGCAATACAAACGGGCTTATTAAAACCCGGCGATTTTCTGATGCACAAATAAACATGTCAGACTATGGCGCAGCAGGAATGCCAAAGATTGTTGTTATTGGAGGTGGTGTCAGTCATCATGTATATTATAATGAAAACAGCGCTGTCGTTGGAAGTGAAATTCAGGACGCAATTGATTCAGCTCTTTCTCAAAGTACAGGCCTGAGTGATCTGAATAATGAATTTTCCGGAATCCTTTCACCAAACCCGGCATCATTGTCAACCAGTCTGATCCTTGAAAATTCGCCTGCAGGCAATTACAATATCTGCATTTTTAATATGGAAGGAAAAACCGTTGTTCCGATTTTCACCGTCAATCTTTTGCAGGGAGCCAATGAAATAAATCTACCTGTTTTGGATCTTGAAAACGGGATTTATATTGTTCAGATTTCCGGAAATGAAAGAATGCATAAATACAGATTATCAGTAAACCGATAATTGAGATGCTGAGGCTCCGGCAGCCCATTTACAGGAGGGGTGATTGTGGCAGGAAAAGATGGTTGCTGTTTTTGAGAACTGGAGGTATTCGCAGACAAGATCAGGTTGGGCTGGTTTGGGTGCTACTTGACTATTCCGGATTATTCAGTGCCACCGATTCCGGCCCAAACAGTGCCACTCATTCCAGAATAATAGATATCGATTCCCCACAAACATCCGACTCAGGCTTATCCAAAAACGCATAAATCATTTCTACCTGCCACATCAGCAGCGGGCGGCGGGTGAGTTTGAGTTTCTTTTCGATGGGTTTGAGCCATTTGCGGAATGTGCTTCGGCATACGCCATATTCAGTGGCTATTTCTTTTTGTGTTTTAACAATCTTGTTCATGATTTCTTTTTTATCATATAACGCGTTGTTTCAGCGCGTGTTTCGCTATAGATTTTTATTCCACATGTTGCTTTGTTTTGCCGTTAATTGCGCTTTGTTGTAGATATTTTTCTGTGATAAATTTGTTGCACAAGAAACATCAATGATGTGAATTCTAGTAAAAGTTCGTCAAAGAATGTTGAACTTTGTATTACACAGATGTAAAAAGACGTATCTTTGAAGACATATTATGTAAAGTCACGATTTTAATGAAAAAAAGCAGCAAATTTTATCTTGACCCAATCATGGAACCGGAAGATGCCTTTTCGCTCATGGAGGGACTTGCCAGAACCATCGACCTGAATTTCTCGCAGGAATTTGTGGTTAGTGATGTAGGTGTAAGTTCCCGGATTTTGAACAATTGGAAAAATCTTGGGCTGATGTCGAACAGACTCAGGATTGAGAACAGCATTTACAGGTTCAGTTTTGTTGAGCTGATCTGGATTGATATAATCAAGGACCTTCGTGAATTCGGTTTTTCATTACCTAAAATAAGTCTGGTCCGACAAACGCTGTTGATATCGACCGATTATTCAGCGTATTTCCGCAATCTAACGTTGAAAGAGAAGAACAGGTTGCTGAAAAAACTGAATACCTTGCGTATCCGGGATGAACAATCCAAAAAACAATTCATTGAGACAATGCGGCAGTATCTGGATGACAAGGAAAAGCAGAAGGATCCTGTTTACACCAATATTCTGAACATTCTGATCAATGAGTTTATTCTTTACCGTGAAGAAGTGAAACTGCTGATTGACGTGAACGGAACTGTGATTCCGGTGATTGAAAGCGAAAAAGACAACCCTGTGTATGAAAAGCTGATGGATGATACCGGCTTTGACCGTGAGTCTTATATTACAATTTCGCTGCTGAAATTTTTCAGAAATTTTATTCTGAACAAAAGTTATTTCAACTTTGTGAGAGAAAACCGCATTCTGAATGAGAACGAAACCCACATTCTGGCGCTGTTGCGCGAAGGGCTGGCTAAAACAATCACTATTCGCTTCAAAGACCAGAAGCCTTATCTGATTGAAGTGACCAGAGAGAAAAAGATACACGCCGAAGCGCGGCTATCTGAAATACTGATCAGGGGCGGATATCAGGACATAAGCATGAAAACGGAGAACGGGAATATTGTGATTACAAACATTACCTCAAAAATCAAACTGGACCAATGAAACAACACCGGAAAAACCGGACAATAAGCGAAACGGGGCATTTACCGGAAAAACCGGAATTGTTCTGCATCAGCCGGAACCATGTTAAACATAAAAGAATGCAGAGAACTGCTGAAAGAAAAAGGCAAAGCATATAATGACGATCAGGTGCAGGCCATAAGAGATTTTCTCTATAACCTGGCCCGGATAAATGTTCAATACATCAAAGAAAAACTCAGGCAAAATGAACAGAAAGGCAATATTATACACAAGAGTATCGACGGATGAGCAAGCCATCAAAGGATACAGTCTGAATGACCAGCACGAAAAGCTTAAAGCATATTGTGCCATCAACAACATTGACGTAGCTGGGCATTTTCAGGACAATTATTCTGCAAAAAGCTTCGAAAGGCCAGCCTTCAAAAAGCTGATAGAATTTATGAAGCAGAATAAGCGCACCGTTGATTTGCTTTTGTTTATAAAATGGGACCGATTCTCGCGAAATGCAGGCGAATCCTACGAAATGCTGAAGGCGCTGAAAGCGTTTGATGTTGAGGCGCAGGCTACGGAGCAGCCGCTCGATCTGAGTATTCCGGAAAGCAAGCTGATGCTGGCTTTGTACCTTGCATCTCCCGAAGTGGAGAATGACCGTCGCTCGCTGAATGTAAGTGCCGGAATGCGGAGAGCAATCAAAGACGGTCGTTGGGTGGTGAAGGCGCCCAAAGGATATGAGAACCGGCGAGACGAAAACAACAAGCCCATTATTGTCCCGGGCAAAGATGCAAAATATATAAAGGAAGCTTTTGAAATGATTGCAACGGGGGAGTACTCGCAGGACAAAGTGAGGAAAAAGCTAAATAAAGATGGATTCAAATGCAGCAAAAACAATTTTTCCGTGATGCTCCGAAATCCGGTCTATATTGGAAAAATAAGACTCAGAGCAACCAAAGATGAAGGAGAATTGCTTGTAAAAGGCATTCACGAGCCAATGGTAGATAATGAAACCTTTTCAGACGTGCAGGATATTTTGGATGGCAGGCGAATAAAGAACAATCTTGCAAAAATCCACAAATCGAAACCGGAGCTTCCGTTGAGAGGATTTTTAGTATGTCCACAATGCGGTAAAACGCTTACGGGAAGTGCATCCAAAGGACATGGCGGGCTGTATCATTATTACCATTGTGTAAAAGGATGCAAAGAGCGGCACAGAGCTACTCTGGTGAACGAAAAATTTCTTAGGATGCTGGAGGATATCAAGCCCAATGAAAATGCAATAGAGCTTTACGATGCAGTCTTAAAGGATATTCTTTCCGAAAACGAAAATGGCAGAAAGGAATCTGCCGGCGCAATTGAAACAGAAATAAGCAAAATCAAGGAACGAATCAGCAGTTTGCAGGATAAGCTGGCCGATAATCAGATTGGTATTTCAGATTACAGTTCAGCGAAACAAAGGTATGATGCGCAGTTGAGAGAATTACAGCAGAAATTGGGCAATATGGTTCAACTGAACAAGAATATTTATGATCAATTGACAAGCAGTTTTTCATTTCTGAAAGATTTACCGTCCCGATTTCGGGATGCAGGACTGGAAGCGCAACAGCGAATAATAGGTTCGATATTTCCCGGAAAGTTGTTTTTTTCAGAAAATAAAGTTCGAACCTCCAAAGTGAACGAAGTAGTGACTCTGTTTGCCAGTATCGGCGCACCATTCGGGAGAAATAAAAAAGGACGTTTCTGCGAAAAAGCAGAAACGTCCTTTGAGGTGATCCAGCTGGGATTCGAACCCAGGACCCCATCCTTAAAAGGGATGTGCTCTACCTGCTGAGCTACTGAATCCTTTCGTTTTGGGAGTGCAAAGATATAAAAAATTTTAATCGACCAAAATATTTTTGAAAAAGACGCAAAAAATGTTGGATTTATTTTTCAACACGCTATGTTTATGAACTTTCATCGGCTGATCACTGTTCACTTAAATATAAATTGTATAATTGCAGAAATTTGAGACCGGATGAGTTTGAAAGGTAAAGTAGTGATTGTTACTGGTGCTTCTTCAGGAATAGGGGAGGCTTTGAGCCGTCAGCTGATGAAAGGCGGGGCCAGACTTGTTATGGCGGCGCGCAATGATGAGAAAATGAAAGCCATTGCGGCTGAATTTCCTGATGCCGACGTATTGGTGGTGAAAGCCGATGTGAGTCGCCGTGAAGATTGCGCAAGAATGATTTCTGAGACCGTGAGCCGATTTGGAGGCATTGATGTGTTGATCAACAATGCTGGCATGAGTATGCGGGCTATTTTCGAAGATCTGGACTTGAATGTGATTGATCAGCTTATGAATGTAAATTTCTGGGGAACAGTCTTTTGCACACGCGAAGCCATTCCGCATTTGTTGAAATCAAAAGGCAGTGTGGTGGGAGTCTCTTCCATTGCCGGATTTCAGGGATTGCCCGCGCGAACTGGTTATTCGTCATCAAAATTTGCCATGCATGGCTTTCTGAATACGCTCCGTGTTGAAACGCTGAATCAGGGTTTGCATGTTATGATTGCCTGTCCGGGATTTACCGAGTCGAATATCCGAAATACCGCGCTGACAGCCGATGGAAGTCCGCAAGGCACAACACCGCTCGACGAAAAGCATCTGATGAGTGCTCAAGATGTCGCTAACAGAATTATTCGCGGCATCGAAAAAAGAAAACGCACTTTGGTTATGACAACTCAGGGAAAACTCGTAGTTTTGTTGGGGAAATTTTTCCCCAAGTGGGTTGATAAGATGACTTACAAGACCATGAAAAAAGAAAAAAATTCACCGCTGAAATAAAACCAATAAAATAGATCACTATGGCAACTGAAAAAATCAAAATTCTTCCAATGGAAGGATGCAGTCTGATAAGATTTGGCGCTTCTGAGAATGATGTAATCAATGTCATTGGCGAGCCCGATGAGCGCGAAAATATCGACGACGAGGATTACAACAGCGAAATCTGGTATTACGATGAAAAAGGCGTAACACTCTTTCTCGACGAGATGGAAGATGACGGATTGCTTGTGTCGGGCATCGAATTGGAAAATGACAATTTTGAACTCGAAGGTGTGTCCCTCATTGGAAAAACAATTGATGAGATTAAGGCGCTCGCCGAAAAACTCAAATACGGCGAAGCCGATGTCGAAAAAGAAGAGTGGGGCGAATTCCGTCTTTCATACGAAGACAAGCTGCTCGACTTCTACTTCGATGAGAGCAAAAAGCTCATCAGTGTGAGTCTGGGTATGGAATAACAGTTGTGCGAAGTATACAGCGCTGTGCGAAGTTTTAAAACTTCGCACAACTTACATATACATCGGATGGTGCTTCAGCACAACGTCGCGCAGAAATTCGCGACTTAGATGTGTGTAAATTTCTGTTGTAGTAATGCTCGCGTGTCCAAGCAATTCCTGTACAGCGCGCAGATCGGCACCGTTTTCAACCAGATGCGTTGCAAATGAATGTCTGAATGTATGTGGGCTGATGTTCTTTTTTATTCCTGCTGCTTCGGCCAGTATTTTCACCAGATTGAAGACCGATGCTCGTGTAAGCTGCTTTCCGCGCTGATTTAGGAAAATGAAATGTTCATGACTCCGTACAACAGGAAAAAATACACGACTTTTTTCAATATATAATTTCAATGCTTTTATTGCCTCTTGTCCGATGGGGACCAATCTTTCCTTGTTTCCTTTTCCGATCACACGAATGAATTCATCATCAAAATAAAGGTCGGCAAATGAAAGATTCACCAGTTCCGTCACTCGAAGACCGCATGCATACAAGGTTTCAATGATGGCTTTGTTGCGGTGCCCGTCAGCTTTTGAAAGATCAATGCATGTAAGCATTTTTTCAATTTCTTCAAGCGAAAGCACTGTCGGCAAATGTTTTCCAAGGCGCGGCAGCTCAATCAATTCTGTTGGATTTCCATTGGTGATGCCATCCATAAAACAGAAAGCAAAATACGATTTGAGTCCTGAAATAATGCGCGCCTGTGAACTTGGTGCCAGCGAAATATCACTCAGCCATTGCACAAAGGAATGAATATCATTTTTATTGATGTCGCGCAGTGGTTTATTCGAAGCTATTTGCTCGTTCCAGCGCATGAACAGGCCGACATCGTGAATATAAGCTTCTATCGAATGCTCAGACAGCGACTTTTCAAGCATCAGAAAAGTGGAGAAACTTCTCAGTACCGGATCAGTAATATTACGCGTTTTCATGCAGCAGTTTCTGTAATGCAAGCATCTCGTCGCGATGATGAGCCGCAGTGATGAAATCTAAATCCTTCGCGGCTTTTTCCATCTCTTTCTTTACTACAACAATTCGTTTCTTTAGTGCATCCTTCGACATGTAGGGCACAAGCGGATCTGCAGCGAGTTTCATGTCTTCCGGCTCAACATAATATTTCATTCCGACTTTGCGCGTTCCTTCGAAACCATCTCCCAGAGCTTTATGGACAGTGACCGGCGTAATGTTGTTTACCTTATTGTACTCAAGTTGTTTGGCCCTTCGTCTGTCTGTCTCCGCAATCATTTTCTGCATCGAATTCGTGGTTTTCATTGCATATAGAATCACACGACTTTTAATGTTGCGGGCCGCACGGCCTGCTGTCTGAATGAGACTTCGTTCATTGCGGAGAAACCCTTCTTTGTCTGCATCAAGAATGGCTACCAGTGTGACTTCCGGAAGATCAAGTCCTTCACGTAAAAGATTTACACCTACTACAACTTTAATATCTCCTCGCCGCAATTCCTGCAAAATGTCAATCCGGTCAAAAGTATCAACATCGCTGTGAATATATTTGCAGGGAATATTCAGCTCGAACATATATTTTGTAAGCTCTTCGGCCATACGCTTGGTCAGCGTTGTCACAAGTGTACGTTCATCATTTTCGATCTGAATCTTCACTTCATTGAGCAAATCATCCACCTGATTCACCGAAGGCCGCACCAACACTCTGGGATCAGGAATTCCGGTCGGACGGATAACCTGTTCGATGTAGGCGCCTTCGCATTTCATAAACTCATAATCAGCGGGCGTTGCCGAAACAAAAATAGTTTGATTCAGCAAAGCCTCAAACTCATCAAATTTCAATGGTCGGTTGTCCATGGCCGATGCCAGGCGAAATCCGAAATCAACGAGAACTTGTTTACGAGAGCGGTCACCACCATACATACCACGCACCTGCGGGATGGTTGCATGACTTTCATCAACAACCAGAAGAAAATCATCCGGAAAGTAATCCATCAGACAATAAGGTCTGGAGCCGGGTTTACGGCCATCGAAGTAACGCGAATAATTTTCAATCCCGGAACAATAGCCAAGTTCCTTCATCATCTCAAGATCATAATTCACGCGATCTTCAAGACGCTTGGCTTCAATATCTTTTCCTATTTGTCGCAGAAAATCGCACTGACCGCCAAGATCAACATATATCTCGTTCAGCGCAGAAGCAAGTTTATCCCGGGTAGTCATAAAAATGCTGGCTGGGAAAATTCGCAGCGCATCCATTTTTTCTCCACTTCGGCCGGTTACAGGATCAAACGATGAAATGGTCTCTATTTCATTATCGAAAAAAATGATGCGATAAGCAGTGTCGGCATAAGCAGGATAAACATCCAGAGTGTCGCCTTTAAGCCTGAAATTTCCTCGTTTCAACTCAATGTCATTGCGCGAATACAAAGCTTCTACGAGCGCATTGATAACAAATTTCACCGACTTCTTTTCACCGGTTTCAATCTCCAGTACATGCGTTGAAAAGTCTTGTGGATTACCGATACCGTAAATGCACGAAACCGATGAAACCACAATTACATCTCGTCTTCCGCTCAGCAAAGAGGATGTGGCGCTCAGTCGAAATTTCTCAATTTCCTCGTTTATACTAAGATCTTTTTCAATATAAGTATCCGAAATCGGAAGATATGCTTCAGGCTGATAATAATCGTAGTAGGAAACAAAATATTCAACGGCGTTCTCCGGAAAGAATTGCTTGAACTCAGAATATAACTGGGCTGCGAGCGTTTTGTTATGACTAAGCACGAGTGTTGGCCTGTTCACATTGGCCACCACATTGGCGATGGTGAAAGTTTTCCCCGATCCGGTCACGCCCAGTAAGGTCTGAAATGGCTCTCCGTCATTAAGTCCATTGGTCAGCTGACGAATGGCTTCGGGTTGGTCGCCAGTCGGGACAAAGTCGCTTATGAGTTCAAAATTTTTCATTTCTGATTTCTTCTGAATCTGCCACTGATGGGAAAATGATCACTGTAATGTCTTCCAAAGACTTTAAATTCGGCTGATTCAAAGCCATCTGGATAGAAAATATAATCAATCCGATACGAAGGAAATGGGCCGTTGTATGTTTTGCCCATGCCTCGGCTGCCACTCTCGAGAAAGGCATCTTTTAATTCACCACGCAATTTTCGATATGAATAAGAAACAGGTGTGTCATTAAAATCACCGGCCAGAAATACCGGATAATTACAGGAATCGATGTGGGCAGCGAGTATTTCAACCTGCTTCGAACGGGCTACAAATGCGCGTTTCAGCTTGCGGGCTGTTGATTTCGATTTCACCTGGATTTCGCCATTGTCATCTCCATTTTCATCAAAAAGACTCTCTTCATTTTCGGTAAAACCAATCGATTGCAAGTGAACATTATAAACTCTTACAGTATCATCATTCACTTTCAGGTCGCACCACAGTGCAAAAATATTACGTGCAGTATTATCCGGTGTGCGCACTACGCCTTGATTGAGCAGCGGAAACTTTGTAAATGTAATCAGACTCAGGTAAGTGTCGGTGGTTGAATCAGCATACAACGAAGTCGCGTAATTGTTGAATTGGCCAGCTTGCATGAATGGTTCGCAATTTTTCCCCGTGTATTTTTCACGCAGATAAAATTCCTGAAAGCAGGCTACATCAGGGCTTTCGGATTGTATTACATCAAGCAGCGAATCAATTGTAATGATACCGGTTGTATCGTAAATACCCATCAAATGGACGTTCTGGGATAGCAGCGTGATGTCCGTTTCATTTTTAGAGAATGCATTGGAAGTTGGAGTAACTTTCAAGGTATGTTTACATGGGCCGATTCCACAAATAAAAACCAGCACCGGAAACATTGCTTTTTTAAAGCTGAATAAAAGCATGATACCAGCCATTATCAGTGTCAGCAGCGCGATGTAGGGGTAGGCGAGTCCGAAGAATGACGGAATCCAGAGGTTGGATGGATTGAATAAAGGCGAAATGATGGCAATGAGTAAAATGAAAGACATTGCAAGCGTTGCTATCCAGAGGATACGCTCAAAAATGCCGGTTCGTTTTGTTGCTGCCTGTGCCATTTATTTTTATATAGTACAAAAATAGTAATATTTCATACCCCTCGAAGGGTTTCAAACCCTTCGAGGGGTAATTATTAATCCAGCAAATCCGGCCGGCGTTTCCTGGTGCGCTCAAGCGATTGTTGCTGGCGCCATTCGCGAATGTTTTTTTCATGGCCCGACATTAAAACATCCGGCACTTTCAAACCGCGGAATTCCGAAGGGCGTGTATAGACTGGTGCTGAGAGCAGTCCGTCCTGAAACGAATCGCTGAGTGCTGAAGTTTCATCGTTAAGTGCGCCCGGAATCAGACGAATGATTGCATCAGCTACAACACAGGCTGCAAGCTCACCGCCGCTCAGTACATAGTCGCCGATGGAGATTTCGCTGGTAATAAAATGTTCGCGCACCCGTTCGTCAAGCCCTTTGTAGTGGCCGCAAAGCAGAATAATATTCTCATTCATGCTCAGTCGGTTGGCTATGGATTGCGAAAATTTTTCTCCGTCAGGAGTCATAAAAATAATTTCATCATATTTTCTGACAGCAGTCAATGATTCAATGGCATCTACCACTGGTTCAGCCATCATGACCATTCCGGCGCCGCCCCCAAACTGATAGTCATCGACCCGCAGATGTTTGTCTTTCGAAAAATCGCGGATGTTGTGAATATGAATTTCGACCAGACCTTTTGCAACCGCCCTTTTTACAATGGACTCGGCAAAAGGTCCGGTGAACATTTCGGGGAATAATGTGAGAATATCGATGCGCATAATCAGGACAAAAGATAATAGTAAAAAGACAAAAGTCGAAAGACAAGATAAAAGACAAAAGTAGGAAGATAAAAGGAGAATGGCAAAAAAAGCACAAGGTTCAACCCGCAACGCATACGGCATGGCCAAGCTTTGCTCTCACCCTCGCCTTGTCCGCCGCGGCGGATTTGTTTCCGACCTTCCAGAGTGACGACTGCGTCACGTTTCACGTGAAGTCTCCTGGAAGAGTCGGAGAAATGAAGCACAAGCCTTAACCCCGCTGTCATTCAGAGACCACCAGCAAAACGCGTTTTGCAACCTGTCACGATAGCTATCGTGAAAAAAATGACACAAAAGCTGCTGTCACGCTGAGCCCCGCCGCTGTCATGCTGAGCGGAGTCGAAGCACGAACAGCGGGATAAACTCCGTCGAAGTGTCGGCAGCGAAAATCAACAAAAAATAAGTCTGTAGTATAGGATCAGATCCCGGCTCGGAGACCGGGAACTTCAGTAGACTTGTTTGTTGATTTTCAGAATTTTAAGCACTTGTGTCATTAGCAGTGTTTGAAGAACAGACTTTTAAACATCAGACTTCAAATGTATCGAAGAACGACAGCGGGGTTTAACAAGTCGCACTTTCCTGCCCGCTGCGAAGCTGGCGGGGATACGATGAAAACTCCTGAAGCATAATGCTGAATAGTTCATCACTCAGTGTGACAGATGTTTTTTGGGCCTGCTGTCTCCTTCGATATGTCGCATGCTGTTTTTTGTAAAGCGCTATGGGAGCGACTTCCGATAGCTATCGGAACAGAATGACAGCAGGTTATGATCGGACGCTAAAATGTCGGGAAAGATATTGCCACTAACAATCCAACGCAGAGAGATTGCTTCACGTGAAACGTGACACAGTCGCAATGCACTCAGGTTGGATTGACGCCTGTAACGAAAAAGAACACAAGTTTCAGAAAATCACGATAATAATCGGATATTGTTTATATTTGAACCTCAATATTATGAAGTCAGGAATATTTATATTATTACAACTCATATTTTTTACTTGTTTTGCACAGCAATACAGCTATCGCCATTACACCATATTTGACGGATTGCCGCAGAATCAGGTGACACGTGTTTATCAACGAGGCGACGGCATACTATTTTATTCCACAAAAGGTGAAGCTGGTGGATTTGATGGAAACAGGTTCCGTAATTACAAGGATAAATATATTTCTGAATCCGCTCTTCAGGGTTTTTTGGGCGTTGGGAAGAGTATTTATTGGTACACTCAGAAAGCACTTGTCAGGTTTGAAAGCAAGCAGTCATATTTGATTGCCTCTTTTGATTCAATCCCGATTCACAGCATAAAGCTCAATGTAAGACTAAAAGAAGTTTATGTCATTTTCGAATCGGCATTCATGGTTTTTAAGCCTGGGTGCAAAACTTTTATTTACAAAAATGATAGTTTGAAATGGCTCTCCGACGTTGACCGGATTCCAGGAAGCAGCGACTTTTTATTATCTACCTTTAGTGGCATTCATCGCCTCAATAAAAGGAAGGAGCTGACAAAACTTATTGAAGGACAAGGAGCCCAAATACTTTCATTCAGGAACAAATTAATTTTTCAATTCATAAGAGAAGAGGGTAAATACCCGGAGTTTGGCGGAATTTATTCCTATGATGGAGAAGAATTGCAAAAGATTTACGCTTTCGGAAATAATGTTCCGGGAGGAGTTCTGACTAAAACTGCAAACGATCAGATGATTTTTGTCCAGAATAATTCAACGTGGATCCGCATTGATACCAGCGGGCACGTTGTTGACAGCGATTCTATTCCGGATGTAATCCTCACCGATATCATTGAAGACAGCAACGGCCATTTATTTATTGGGTCAGAAAACGGCTTGTGGCATCAGCAATCATATGCTTTCCGTAATTACGACTGGCGTTCCACCATGCCCCGATATGTATGGAGTATATTTGAAGACAAGGATTCCTCACTGGTTTTTGCAACCTATCACGGACAGCTTTTTAAAATGAAAAACAACATTCTTTCCGAAGTGAAAGGATATCGTGAATCGATGGCAGCCAACGAAGTTTTTTATATGCAGGGGTTTTGCAATTCGCTTGGACAATGGATGATTCCTACCAACTACCGAATCTTCGTTTACGACCACGGGAAAGTAAAATTTCTGCCGCTGTTGCATGAAGGAAATTTCAGCACTTGTCTGGCCACCTACGAAGATGCTGCAAATCACACCGTGTATTTCGGCACTACAAATGGCTTATTTATATATGACCTTATTTCAGAAGTGCTAAAACGAATCGATACAAAAGGCGGCAATACGCTGGCCATTGAAAAAGACAAGCACGGGCATTTATGGATTTGCACGAATAAAAATGTGCTGTTGCTGAAAAATGATTCTTCATTTAATGTCGATGAGAGTCCGGTAAACACTGGAGTTATATCATGTCGTAAAGACCCGCAAGGTAACATGTGGTATGCAAAAAAGGACGGTTTGTATTTTTATAACTACAAACGTCATTTAAAAATATGCGACGGTCATTTTTATTTTATTTCACTGTGGAAGAACAGTAAAATTATTGCCGGCGGAATTGAAGGAATTACCGTAATTGATCTTAAAAAACTCTATAATCACAATCGCTCAGCCCTTCAAACATTCGACAGATTCAATGGATTCATTGGAATTGAATGTGGTCAGAATGGAACATTGATCGATTCGCGCGGCAATGTGTGGATACCAACATCGGAAAGCGTGGTGCAATTTAAGCCTGAGCGTGCGATGTACGATACGAATGCGCCCATGCCCTATTTTGTATCGTTTGAGTATAGTTCAATAGATCTGCTTTGGAAAGAAATAAGCATTCCCTGGCTGCGCGATGATATATTGTTTGAGTTGGAGCCTAAACGAAACAACATCCGGATTGTTTTCGATGGGCTTGATTATATCAGCAGGGAGCGCATCACTTTTCGCTATCGCTTACTTGGATACAGCGATATTTGGAAAGAGTCCAAAAGTAATGAAGCTGTTTTTACAAATCTTAGCCCGGGAAATTACAAATTTGAATTGTTAGTGGCCAACGAAAACGGCTACTGGAGCAAAACTCCAAGGGTGCTGTTATTCCGGATTAAACCCGCATTGGTTCAGACAATTGGTTTTAAAATTTTTATTATTCTGCTGAACCTTGCAATTATAGTTGGAATCGTTTTTCTCATAATGCGAAAAAAGCAAATCAGGAAAGACAAGGAAAAAGAAGTCGAGCGGGAACTGGTTGCCATGCAGGTAAAGACCATCAATGCGCAGCTTGATCCTCATTTCATTTTCAACACCATCACCGCCATTGGCAGCGAAGTGCAGGAAAAAAATCACGACAAAGCCTATGCTTACTTTGTAAAAGTATCGCAATTATTACGGAATTCATTAAAAAACTCTGATAAAATTACCCGTACGCTCGATGAAGAAATGCAATTTGTTTCAAATTATCTAAGCTTACAGAAATTCAGATTCGAAGACAGGTTCAGCTACGACATTTTCATTGATCCTAATGTGAATCTTCAGATCACGGTCCCAAAAATGTGTGTTCAGATTTTTGTTGAGAATGCCATGAAGCATGGAATAGAGCAGCTTGCAAGTGGTGGATTACTCAAAATTTCTATCAGTAAAAATGAAAAGGGCAATATCTTTATGATCGAAGACAATGGAATTGGTCGTGAAGCTTCGGCGAGATTAGTCACACATTCCAATGGTCTTGGACTGCAGGTTTTCAAAGAGTTTTTTGAAATAATGAATCGATATAATATCGAGATTGCATCATTTGTAATTCATGATTTGTTTGATGAAAAGGGAAAAGCAATCGGCACACGCGTTGAGCTTTTTATACCCGACGATTATTCGTATGTGATTCAATAAAACTTTGGGCACGCGCCAGGACTCAAAATTGCGTTTAGCGTCAAAAACAATTTTCCATGCGAAGCTCCTTTGAAAACATCACAAAGCAACAACCTGCTTATAGACCTCCAACGTTTGGGTAAGAATTCCACGAACTGCTTTATCGTTTGTAGAATAGCCGCTGGTGCGGGTTGTGACTTGTCTCAGTACCAGGACGTCGACCCCTTGTTCTGATGAAAATTCTTTAAGCATATTCTGAGTGCGGAGTTGAATTTTTGAGAATTTATTTTTCAATTCAAACTCAGGTTTAAAAATCAACACCGTATAAAAATATGGAAAATCAGTCGCGCCGACTTTATTGATGGAAAGTTGGCCATAGCATCCAAGAAAGGCTTCAGGAGAGCCATCCATGGTGAGTTTTAGTTTCACTTCTTTTGGATACATGGCTTTTGTTTTAGCATTTTCGGCCAGCAAAGTCAGGTATCCAACTTTTATTGATTTGTTCAGTTCAGTTACTATGTCGGCAGCTTTCATGCAATTTTTTGCGTAAATTAAAACTCTTGAAGCCATGTCGTAACGTCTGAAACCAGATAAAAAATGCGGAATGAACAGTATCAGAAAATTGCCACCGAAGAAAGATACGTTCTGATCGTTTTCTTCTATGCCAATAATTACAATAAAAAAACCGACCACCAATACAACAAAAAACAGCAGCCCTCCCAAACACGAAGTCACCTCAAAACCGCTTCTGTCCCAGCGTCTGAGCTTTCGGTCCATGCTGATTATTTCTTCAATCTGTTGTCTGGTCGATGATTTCCATTCTGTGTTGTGATGAAATCGTTCTATATGAAGGCGCGAATCGACGCCTTTATTCAGCATGAGAAGCGATGCACATGCTATCAGAACGGCGCCAGCAAGGAAGTTTCCGGTGACAAGCTGAAGCACAATTCCACCCCCAAAGATGGCAATAAAAAGAATCACCCGAAGCGAATTCGACATGCGCGGAAAAAAATGGAAAAATAGTTTTTTCATAGGACAGCTTGTGTTATGTTCGATTTCCGTGGCTTTAGCAAACGACTGTCATGGTTGCAATCGACACGATAAAACAGGGGACAGGCACCCTGACAGATTGCCAGACTATCGCACTCCGTGCAGATTTCAGGTGCTGATTTTTTATTTCTTATTTCGGTTGAACGATCCGAAAACCAGATGGAATTGAAGTCGTGTGTAAGCAAATTTCCAAGTGGTTCATTCCATGAAGAGCATGGTAAAATATTTCCACCCGGATCCACCGACAGCAATCCATCGCAGGCAGCGCAACCTTTGTTGCCAAGCCCTTCCGTAATTGTATTAAAAATGCAAAGCGGAGTGGGTGAGTACCACATGAATTCAATTTTCCGCTTTGCTGCAGCAGCATTTACGGACCGGATTATTTCGCCTGCTTCCGAATACTGCAGCAGGTGCATTTCGTTTGCCAGTGCGCTTCCTGTAGGAATGATCAGATTCATGCTGAAGCGCTCTGCCTTGAGTTGTTGTTTTAGAAACTGAGGTAATTCAGCTGCTTCATGCATATTTTGTTTCGAAAGTGTGGTATTTGTATGCGTGCGGATATTGTTAGAATTCAGCACTGCAACAGCGTTTAATGCATTTGCAAAACTACCCGGAATGCCTGTAATACTTTCATGTGTACTTTGAGTGGTACCTTCCAGACTTATTTGTGCGGAGTCAAGTCCTGATCTTTTAAACTCGGCAGCCATGCTTTCATCGATTAAAAAACCATTGCTGATGAGATTTACGCGCATATCCAAACTTTTAGCATAAGCAATTAATGCCGGAAGATCTGCTCGCAAAGTGGGCTCACCACCTGTAAAGCTGATTGAAGGAACTTTGGCCTGGTAGCGGATTTTTTGAATGATTTGTTTGATTTCATCAGAACTCAAATCGTGCGAATCGGTGGTGCAATCATGATTTATACCGGCATAGCAAAACGAACAACGCAGATTGCATTTTCCGGTAACAGCAACTTCACTCAAAACCGGAAGTGACGTGAAAGGAGCTTCGAATGCGGACTTCACAACAGCCTGATTTTGTGTCCAGAGGTCAAGATTGCCTTCCAGCGATGATTTTACAGCATTCAGAAATGAAAGCAATTCAGTTAGCTGAACTTCGTTTTTCCCGATTTGAGTGAGCAACCCATCAATGCTGTATCCATTTAATAGTCTGTGCAAAATCAATGCACCCGAAGGATTGAGCTTCTGTACATGGTTGGGCTTTTTGATCAGCATATTATCATCTAGTCGTACCTCAATATAAGGCCGCACATTGGCGATGAATTCTTTAACCCAAATAAAACGCTGATCCATATTCGTCAGTTATTAATGTGAACCACCGCTTACGCAGGCGCTGTGACAAGCCGAATGACATGCACTGTGACAGGCTGAGTGACAAGCACTGTGGCACGCGCTGTGGCATGCATCGTGGCAGGCCGCATGACAAGCGTTGATATCCGGAATAATGTCCGAATGAATGCTGTTGTAAACCACATGATCGGTATTGACCGGAAAATACTGCTCATAATGCGTCGGATTCATCACTCCGCGATAAGTGAAGTATGGATGATAATACATATAATAGCGATTCCACGTGTTGTAGAGCGGATCAGATTTATCCTCCATAAAAATCTGCTGCGAAGGATTTGACTTTTCATAATCATCCGTTTTCGATTGAATGAGTTCACTGTAGTATTTTTTCGTGGCCTCGACATCGGCATCCCAGGCCTTTTCACGAATGTTGGCTATAGCTTTATTCATGATTGCATTCAGCTCTTCCTGCGAAAAAACGCCATCATCGCTGAGCGCATTGAAAAATAATTCTTCATAATCATTGTCAAACGCAAGCGGTTTATCAATGATTTGCACAGTGAGCGGATCATTTTTCAACACTTTTAAATATTGTTGTGATTCGAAAGCTGCAAGCATTGAACTGAAAATTTTCTTGATTGGAAACTCAAGATAGAAGGCGATTTCAACATAATTCAGATTGTCACAGATTTTTCCGGGAATGCTGTAAGTAGCCATTTCTATTTTGGGCGGAATCCAGTTTAGTTTGTCCCAGCCAAGACTTTCTGCATTGTCCCTTGCATTTGCAAGTCCTTTGTTTTTAAAAATGAAATACAATGCAAAAATCAGAAGCAGCACCAATGCAAGAACTCCCAGCGTTTGCGGATTGATGGCTTCAAAGCTGGGAGAATAATCATTGTAATTGTAATAACCGTCTGTATTGTCAGTTGCAGCGTCGTCTGAAACCAGTTGGTATGGCTTCACTTGCGTTGAATCGAACCAATTCGCAGGCATGTAAATTTGCACTCTTGGCGAGAAACTGTATTCAGGAGAATTTTTATTTACAAGCATCAACAAGCGACCGGCTTCTTTGATCTGGAAATCGATTTCATAACTTTCGTTCATCCACTTCTCGGTCATGATGAGACTGTCGGCATACACCCGCTCGCGCACATTTGTAGCAAAATCAGGTTTAAAAGGGGTTAAAATTTTCAGCGTGTAATGATCCATGCCGGTGGCATCGGAATCCCATTCAGTAGGCGCCCAATCAAAGAAAATAAGATTTTTTCCATCAGCAGAAGTAGTAGTTCCCAAATAACCTGCTGATGCAAAATCGGTTTCAAACCAGAAAAAGTAGGTCACAAAACCGCTTCCAACGCCCTTTCCATCTGCCAGAATGATATCGTATTTTCCGTCACCCATGTTGGTTATTGATAGACCGTAGTTATTTCCGCGGCTGTCAACCGCATAATTTTTATCGGAGAATGACGAGATTTTCAGGCGGTCGAGGCCGCTGAAATAGAAGCCATGCAATTCGCCTTCAACCACAGTGTAGCGGACGCAATAGCCAATTACAGCTTTGCCATTGGCTTGCAGGTCAACCGTACATTCAATAAAATTGACATTTCCGGTTCCGGCAAAAAGCTGAGCGGCAAATAAAAACAGCAGAAGCGAAATTTTAAATTTCCTCAGATTCATGGATTATTTCTTTGAAGCAAAAATATGATTTTTCAGGATGATATTTCAAGAATTAATATTTATATATTTGCTGTTGGCGAAAATAAATAAACAGATCGATGTTAAAGGTAATTCTGGTTGATGATGAAGCCAAAGCTCGCAGAAGTCTGGCTCTGTTGCTTGAGAAAATCGGCAACGTTCAGGTTATTGCCGAAGCATCCGATGCCCAGGAAGGAATCAGAGCTATAGCGATGAATCAACCGGACATAGTTTTTCTGGATGTGAAAATGCCCGGCATGAGCGGGTTTGACATGCTAGACTCTATTGACAAAATTGTTTTGCGCGAATTTGGAGTGATTTTTCTTACTGCCTATGATGAATTTGCCATCCGCGCAATAAAATATTCGGCATTTGACTATTTGTTGAAACCGGTTGATGAAGCAGAACTCAGAGAAACAATCGATCGGTATTTGTCCAATAATCATCCATTGCAGGATTATGATGCGTTGAAGACCGCGCTGAATCAAAATACCAAGATTAGAATCCGCACTGCTCTTGGCTTTGAATATATCAATGCGATGGATGTTATTTACATAGAAGGCGACGGAAATTACTCCAAATTTGTTCTATCGAAAGACGACATACGGACTGTGAGCCGGACATTGAAAGACATTAGCAGTGAATTGCCGGAAGAATTCCTGAGGATCCATAAAAAATACTATATTAATAAGAGTTATTTAGTTTCTTTAAACCGGTTTGATCATGAATGTTTGCTTGAAAAAGACTCAGTTCAATTTAGAGTTCCTGTTTCAGTCAGGATGATGAAGAATGTTCGCTAGTTATAGTAATACGTATTGAATAATATAGATTTTTAGATTATTGATTCAAATATAATGTTAATATTTGACGCTTACAGCTATTAAGTATACGAATACTAAAAACATGATGCGTAAGTATTGACATTTCTAAATTTCTGATTAATTTTACAGCACTGATTCTCTCACAGATCGCTATTAAAATAGTGTATTTGGAATAAGTGGAGAAATTTACTTATATCCTGATTCTGATAGTTTATAAAGTTTACACCTCCGGGGCGCAAGTTTCGGAGGTTTTATTTTGCCATATTCCGATTATAAAATCATCGTATCTTTGAAAAAAATTCAGAGACAATGATACAGTGGTACGATGAACTTCCTTTTGCAATTACAGTGTCGGACAGGGAAGGCAATATAGTTTACATGAACAACCGATCAGCTGCGACATTTGAAAAATATGGCGGCAGAAATTTACTTGGGAAATCGCTGTTTGGCTGCCATCCGCAGCAGGCATCGGATAAAATAAGGGAAATGATGCTGAGTCATGAAACCAATGCATATACAATTGAAAAAGAAGGCGTGAAAAAGATGATTTATCAGAGTCCCTGGTACGAGAACGGAGAAGTTGCCGGCTTAATAGAATTATCGCTTGTGCTGCCCGAAAAGATGCCTCATTTTGTGAGAAAATAAACGAGGACTTCTCAAAACGAAGTCTTCTCCAAAAACAACATTCCACCGTCCGATGCGACGAAGGAGCTGAAGGACATGGAACCGTTGTTTTTGCTATTGTTACGACGGTTCCGGCTTAAAAGCATGGAAGAATTCCCTATCATCGGCCGGAACGGTGGAATGTCGTAGCAAACCGTTATTTTGATATTTTATCGCTTAAAAAAAATGACGAAGCAAATCACTTCGTCATTTAAACTTTCTTGTTTAAGATTTTCTGGAAAATCTGAATGAATTTACTTCAAACTTCTTCTTTCCTTGTTTTTCTTGATCGGTCTGAATGCACGGATTGTTCATGATTTACGAATGTGTCTTCACTTCATCCTTCAAACTTCCTTGTTCCTTGTTCAATATTCTAATAGAGCGTTCTGCTCCTGGTTTTATTCTGAACAATATAGCGAACCATAATTTCAAAGCCACCTTTACCGCTGGTTGCATTGGCAAGTTTGGAAACATTGATATCGTAGCTCAAACCGAAAGCCAGATCATTAAGTTCTATTAAAGCATGAGCAATTACTGCATCACCAGTGCGAAAATGACCACCCAGCGACAGATAAGCATCGTTGATGAATCCGGTGTATTTTGATTGTTCACGCAGTGTGTAGCGCGCCATTAGTCCAGGCACAATTTCTTTCTGTGTGCCCTGTACCTGTACAAGAACGGTCGGAATGAGTGAAGTATTGGTCCCGCCAAGTCCAATCTGAGCTTTGCCATGAGCAGAAATGCGCATTCCAAGCTTTTCGTCGGAGTTTCCAAAAAATTCAAATGACGGCTGATTAACATGACTCACCGAAAAACCAGCATTCGCCTTCAGTCCATCATTCGATGACATATTTGTTGAATTGTGAATCATCGACCAATTCATTCCAAATCCAAAGTCAGCATAGGTAAATGACTGAAAAGCAAAAGTCTCATTACTTGGCAGGGCACCATCATAGCCCGAAACGCCGTCGTACTGATTGTCCCACATCATTCCACCCTGATCGATTGACCTTTGTCCAAAGCCGCCATACAAACCTGCAGAAAGCAATTGCTCGTCGCTGATGCGCAGATGATAGGCGATATTGAGATTGCCAATCAGGTTACTGAAATTGAGATCACCGGCCACATCATTAAAAACATTGACGCCCAGAGCCAGAAATCCGCTTTTACCTGCAGCGTTTGAAGTAACGGGTGCATCGTATGAAATGGCATACGTATTATATGCATTTCCAATCGAACGCCATTGATTTTTGTAGTTCAATGCAATCCGGTGTGAGCCGTCGAAAAATCCAGCCAATGACGGGTTCACCATGAGCGGTGCATCGTTGTACTGGCTGAAATGTATATCCTGAGCCGAGACTGATGCAGCGAACAGAACCATAAAAATCCAGTTGATCGTCTTTTTCATTTGGGAGAATTTGTTCAAAATTAATAATTATCTGACAAGTGTAATATTACCGTGAATCTCAGACTGCGAAGCATCGACAAAAGTTGCTTTCACATAAAAGACAAACACTCCCGGGTCGAGTTCATTTCCTTTGTAGGTTCCATCCCAGCCGTAATCCATCGATGCGCTTTCGAAAATCTTTTCTCCCCAGCGGTCATAGATTATGAATGTCAGGTATTCAACACCTTCGCCGCGAACAAAGACTGCATCGTTGTTTCCGTCACCGTTGGGTGAAAAAATGTTGGGTACCCAAACATGAGGAATAAAGCACAAATCATCTGATTCAATGATACTGGCCTGACGAATCCAGCCACAGCTGTTTGCGTCGGTCACTGTAACGCTGAAAACTCCGGGAGTCAGTGCAACAATTGAGTCTGTATTTTCGCTGTTGCTCCACAAAACTGAGTAGGGCAATGTGCCACCGGAAATTTCAACCCAGGCCGCTCCATCGTTGAGATCTATACAGGTTTCATCGGTTGAGAAAATGTTTACAACAGGCGTTTCATAAATGGAAATGCTGGTCGTATCAGCATCGCCACATGATCCCGAAATGGTGTAAATAATTTCGTGATTGCCTTCGCCTGCCGTTGCCGGATTGAAAGTTCCTGCTGCAGCATTGGTTATTCCAGTGCCGCTCCAGGAGCCACCTGCATCGACGGAGGTCAGATTAAGCGCACTTTCATTATCACAGAAAGGACCTGCAGCACTTATTGTAGCATTGGCAACAGCAATAACAGTTACCGGAATCGAGGCCGTATCGCCGCAAGCGCCAACAATTCCATAAGTGATTGAATGTGTGCCAACTCCTGCTGTAGCAGGATCAAATGTTCCTGTTGAAGTGTTCGTTATTCCGGTTCCGCTCCAAATACCACCTGCATCTGCAGCATTCATATTAATGGCAGCATCAAGTATACAGAAAGGACCTGCCGCAGCAATGGTCGCATCGGCGCTTTGTGTTACATTGATGGTGACAGTATCCGCATCGCCGCAATTGCCGGAGATATTATAAATAATTTCGTACGAACCGGCACCTGCTACTCCCGGATTGAATGTGCCATTTGTTGTATTGGTTATTCCAGTTCCGCTCCATAAGCCACCTGGATCACTTGCAGAAAGGTTTACAGCAGCATCGGCCGAACAAAAACCGGGTGCAGAAATGATGGTTGCGTCGGCCCAGGGCTGCACCGTTACCTGGATATTATCGGTTGCCGGACAAAGGCCACCATTGGTAACGGTAACTGAATAGTTTGCGCTTGAAGCAACCGTAATCGTTTGAGTGATTGCAAAATTCGACCAAAGATATCCGTTGCCGGATGTTCCGGCGTCAAGTATCAGTGATTCGCCCTGACAGATGGTAGTATCGGCTCCCAGATTGACAACCGGCACTGCAACAACATTAATATTAATGGCATCGGATGCGGTGCAGGTGCCTGCAGACACAGTGACACTGTAGGAAGCGCCGGTATTAACCGTAATTGACTGACTGCTGCTGCCCGTACTCCATGTGTAGGATGTAAAACCGGGGCCGGCATTGAGTGTGACACTTGAACCACTGCAGATGGTAGAGTCATTGCCCAGATTGATTATTGGTGCACCGCGCGTGAGTCCGTAGGGCAGCTGACTGAAATTATTCCATCCAATTATGGCGGCGTGACTAAGCGGAATGCCAGAAACAATTGAAGCGCCAGCCATATTGTACCATTCTGTTGATGGTGCTGTGTACCAGTTTCCAAGACTTTCCCAGATGCCATCAGCTGTTTGGTCATAATAAACATTCATGTTTACAGCATCTGTACCTGCGGTTCGATTAATCTGATGATAGAAAAACGGATTAACCAAACAAATGACTGCTTCTTTCATCGTGCGGTCATAGCCTTCAGAAGTTGCATCCAAATTGGCCATGCGAACAACATAGGTGTTTGCAGCTGCCGAAGCGGGGGTCAATTCAACAGGTCTGTAGCGGGTTGTTCCGGTACTGGAACCGACTGGAAATAAATAAGTAGCAGCCTGAGCTGTGTTTCGCGAAAGCAGACCGCCATTGTTGCTACTGACAAATCCCGTAGTTCGCTGAATGGCATTGGTAGCTGCATTGGTAACAAACATCGTATAAATATTGGTCGCCAGTTCCCGGTCATTCAGATTCAGCACCCCAGTTGTAGTCTGGTTTATGGTCTGTGTCTTTATCCCGGTACCAAGTAAAGTCAGATTGAAGAATGATGTAGAAACGCTTCCAGAGAGGTTTTGAGCAGCACCTTCGAGCGATACCAGACCAGTGAAAGCGTTAAAAACACTGTTGTTGATCCAGTTGCCATTGAGATGAATATTGCCATAACCATTTATTGTGGCGTTGTTCGTCAGGCTACCAGTGATGTACACATTGGCCGCAGACGCAGCAGCAACATTGATGGTTCCGGTTTGATTCTGCAAGTCGCCATTCACTTGAACAACAGCGCCTGGATTCATTTGAACCGTAGAGCCACTGTTATAGAACAGCTGTGCAGATAACAACAATGGAATAAATACTACTATTATTAAAACAATAACTGTTCTCATAACAGACTATTTATTAATGTTTTGATTAATTCTTATATTATTCCGATCAATAGATTTAAATGATTGATCAAAGTCGTAAATAGTACTATGGGTTTCAATTTGAGGACTATTCATTAGAGTTCTCATTTCTTGTTTCTTTGCTTCGTCAATTTTCAACTGATTCATGATTTCAGGACTGATTTCATAGTTTTCTTCCATTTCAGCAATTCTGCCTAAAGCCAGCCAGTTAAAATTCAATGACTGGTCTTTTGATACAATAGTAAACCCTTTATTATCCTGAGACTTGATATAATAATCAGCGTCGGGCGACAATACAGTTATCATCACAATAGGATCTGCTACGAAAGAATTGTTGCTAAATTCCGAGGAATAATTAATTCTGGTTTCTCCTGATGACACGCTAATAGTACCGAATTCATTAACTTCCATATTTTTTTTAATACTACTTACTTCATTTGCAAGATATTGAACACCTGCCAGTGTTAATGTCGACAAAGAATAAACATCAATGCCGCCGAAGGCATTATCCTGTAAATAATCTGGTGTTTCATCCAGAATTAATCCAACATGGTAATTATAACGAGTTTTCTGTTCTTCACCATCAACGATTTCATTATTTTCGTTATTAAATTTATATAGACTTGGCTTCATTTTCATGATGTCTTCCATTGCAAAACTGTAAAGATCAGAGTCAAATGAAACTATATCTCGTTTCAATTCTCTTCTAGAAACAGCAGTAGCAGTTTGATAATAAAGAGCATACCAGTAAATAGTATTGGTTCCCAAAAACCCCCACCCGCCAAAGGATGGAGCCAAGGTTGGTTCATTGGCAATATTGTTCATGTGAATACTTTTTTGAGCTGCATTACTGACGAAAAACACACTTGAGCCAGAAACATTCAAGCCTGGATTAATATTTGATGCACCATAGATTTCTGCGGCAGGATATGTAGAACCATATGTTTCAACAAGCAGGCCCGGCATGGAATTACCAACCCCCCAGACTCCAACAGCAGTGCTGCCAATTCCATTCCCGTATATACCAGCCCCTAATCCAGATGCAGTATTAGATGTGTTTTCGCCCCAAACGCCAACACCAATACCAGTCCCGTCAAAATATCCACTCACTCCTGAGGGGAAATAGCTGGAGTTTGTGTTAGTCCCTAAGTGCTGACCTGAAACAGCAGCATATAAATTGGTACTTGCAGAATTTAAACCGAAAACCCCACCTCCATATATTCCAGAATGCTCAGCATTAAGTCCAGCTGTTGGATTTGTCGATGTACCATTTGCAATACTTATTTTAATTGCATTTGGAGTTGTTGTAGCAGGCACTCCTGATGTGACATTAACAGCTACACTTCCTGCATCAGCGGTGATGCTTCTCCCAACTCCGTTACCACCACAGTCATAAGCTCCATCGAGTGTTACACAAGTCGGCGCACTGGCAGCTCCAACCTGCACCCATTGAGATCCGTCCCAGTAATAGAAACCTGCCGTCATGGCTCCACCAGTATTAAAAACCAGCAGACCTGTAGCTGGTCCGGCAACGGGTGTTGTACCGTTTGTGGCTGCAACCAGAGTTACTCTGGGGATCAGCAGACCTTTGTCGGTTGCAGTCAGATCAAGCAGTGCTGATGCGACCGGAGTGGTTGTCCCTATCCCGACATTATTCTGTGCTTTAGCAGAAATAAGCGACAAAGTGCTGAAAATCAAGCTGAGAAGGAAAATTCGTTTCATAAATTATTTTTTTTGCTAAGATAACAACTAATGAAACCCATGTCAATCTGATATTCAATAATTCATAAATTTGCCATCGAAATGGGGTTAACAATTGGTTATCTCTGTGTTTAAACAGCATGTAAGAGGAATACCTGATTTTTGAATTCATCGATTATATTTCAGAATTAAAGGGATTTCACTTTATATTGATTGACCAAATTTGATAACCGAAATAATTTTCCAGCCATTGGGCTCGTAAGCAAAGAAAAAACAAATGAAAACACTGACTTTTGTTTTTGCATTTATTCTCATACTTAATTGTCAGGCACAAACTGACAGCATTCGTCATGAAAAAAATGACACCATCAAAGGCATGCGCTGGGCATTCCTGCCAGTTGCTGCTTTCGATTCAGATCTTGGATTGAAATACGGAGCCATTGTAACTGCTTATCAGTTTGGCGATGGATTGTTGTATCCGGACTATATTTACAACATCAGTTACGAATTTGACCGCACTACCAAAGGGGCTGTTAGTAGTCAATTGTTTTTCGACAGCGGTAAATTGATGAAGCGCGGCAAGCATAGAATTGTAGCTGATTTCAGCATTATTCATGAACAAGCTACTGACTTCTACGGCTTTAACGGTTCTGCATCGACTTATACAAATGCATTTGAAGATGAAAATTCGGACCGGTACATTAGCCGTATGTATTATAAGTTCGATCGCAATTTACTGCGACTCACTGCCGACTGGCACGAACAGCTGAACGACAACTGGGTTGTTTTTGGTGGTATTCATCATTACGGTTACAAGCAAAAATCGGTTGACATTGACAAACTGAATAAGGGCAAAGATGCAGTTGATATGTTGCCGGACACAATCACCTTGTTTGATTATTATTCCGAAGTTGGCGTGATTGATTCAGTTCAGGCCGACGGGGGCAATGTCACTGCAATCCGCGCCGGCATTGTGTTTGACACGCGCGACGTACAGTTCAATCCTACAAAAGGTCATTGGCTCGAAGCATTGATTGCAGTAAGTCCGAAGCTTCCATGGGTTGAGTCGCCTTTTGTAAAAGCATCGGTGATTTTGCGGAACTATTTACCATTGTACGGCAAAAAGCTGACACTGGCTTCGCGACTGGCCTGGCAGGATGCATTGGGCAAGCAGGCCCCGTTTTATTATATGTCGTATGTCTCGCAGTCGTTTTGCAACAACACCATCGCAGAAGGACTTGGCGGTGCAAAAACATTGCGGGGCGTGTTGCGCAACCGCATCTGGGCGGATGGATTTTTTTACGGGAATGTTGAATTGCGCTGGAGCGTGGCCAATTTCAGAGCCATTAATCAGAAAATTGAAATAAAACTGAGTCCGTTCTACGATTTTGGAATGGTGACCGATCCGGTTAATTTTTCATTACCGGAATTGATGTTGAATAATTATCCACCTTTGTCACTCACAACTACAAAAGACACCTGGCATCATGGAACCGGAGCAGGTGTGCATTTCATCATGAACGACAATTTTATTCTGTCGGTTGATTATGGCTTCAGCCTGAAATCAAATGACGGCAGCAAAGGATTGTATCTGGGAACGGGATTTTTGTTTTGAAACAGCTTTCAGCTCTGGGCCTGAGCTGAGGGGGAAGCAATGTCACGGATGACATATCCGCGCCATTGCAAAGAGTGTACTTCTTCAACGCACTCAGGTCGCTTCACGTGAAACGTGACACAGTCGCGACGCAGAGAGGTTAAAGAAGGGGGCTGTTTCTCATTAGGTTAAGCAGCTTTCAGCTGAAAGTGCTGAAGTAGTTAGATGTCATATATATTGCCGCAATTATTCCCACATTCGCGAAGCGTCATATTTTCGCATCATCGTATTATCGCATCATCGCTACAGTATTTTTATTGTCACTCGTATTCACACATTATGCGACCGTGTCACGTCTCACGTGAAGCATCACATGAACGAAGTGGAATTTAATCCGCAGAAGGCGGATCATTTCCACATCTGCTTATCAGCATTCAATTGAGAAAATATCCGAAACGACTTCTTCGTACTCATCAAAAGTTTTTGTCTTTTTGATTTTTTTCAAAACCTTGTGCGGATCATTGAAAGATTTGGAAAAATAGTCCCAATATTCTTTCATAAAGCCAATTGCTGAGAGTTGGTCGTTCATTTGTTTACGATAGCTCAGATACAATTCTTCAACAAAATTGCGAAGATGTTTCTTCTGATCCACGGGCAAAGACAGTCCTTTGATTCTGGCTGGTAGAAATGGATCCGACAAAAGACCACGGCCAATCATCCAGGTATTGATATCAGGAAACTGACTTTCAGCAGCATTAAAATCGTCGGTTGTAAAAATATCGCCATTATATACAAGCGGCGTTTGGAGCTGATTTGCGACATGTCCAAACTTTTCTTTATCAACACTACCTTTATATAATTGTTTTCCTAGGCGCGGATGAATGATGAGTTCTTTCAAAGGAAACCGGTTGAAAACCGGCACCAGTTCATCGATTTCATCAGATGAAAAATATCCGAGACGACATTTAATTGAAAATGGGATATGTATTTTATTAAAAATATTTTCAAGAATTTCACTCACCATTGCCGGGTAGGGAAGCAATCCGGAGCCGCGTTTTTTGCTGGCTACCTGCGGAAAAGGACAACCCATATTCCAGTTCAGTTCGGTAAATCCAAGTTGCTCAATATGATTTGCGAAGCGAATTATTTCATCGGCATCTTTACTTAAAATCTGCGGTATGACCGGAATTCCGTTTTCGGAAACAAAGTTCAGCTCGTTGATTTTTCGCGATGGAAGTTTCTTTTCGTTATTGATGCTGGTAAAATAAGGCGTATAAAATGCATCGATTCCGGAAAAATGTTTTGCGTAGCATGACCGAAACACCTGACCGGTAATGCCCTGGAAGGGAGCGAGGTATATTTTAATTTCATTTTGAATCATACGCCTGATAATAGTTGATTTCATGTATAGGCATTACGTGTAATGCCTCTGCATAATCAATCAATATTTACATCCGCAAAAGCAATGATATAACCGTCCGGATCGGCAACATAGCCTGCGCGGTGATTCCAGTCGCGGGCGCTGACTTCGCTGATGACTGGTGCACCAATGAATTCGGCATATTTGATTGCTTCATCAGCATCATCGACCATCAGATACAATTCAGCTCCGGGAAAATTATCTTTCTGCAAACCAGCAATGGCAGGGCCGAGCAGACGTTTGATTCCCTGCACAGGCATGAGTCCGAGTTTGCAATTTTCGCCGAGGCGGAATTCGGTCATTCCCTGAACATCGAGTATTGGATCGGCCTGCAGCAATGCCTTGTAAAAATCGCGGCTTTTGTATTGGTCCTCGACATAGAGGATGATTTGGGTTTCTTTGATTTTCATAGACAACTATTTTTATTTCAATGGGAACGAAATTTTCCACTGAATGCCAAATTTGTCGGTAAAAGCGCCATACAGGTCGCCCCAGAACATGGCTTCCAGCGCTTGCTGCACTGTGCCTCCGACAGATAGTTGTTCAAAAATTCGTCTGGCTTCCGTTTCGCTGTCGGGCGAAATCATGATGGACATATTGGTTCCAATTACCACTTCTTTTCCTCCGAAAAAATGCGCAGCGTCATCGCCCATGAGCATGGTGTCGCCACCAATTGGTAGTCCGACATGCATTACTTTGTTTGCAACTTCAGCTGACAATGGTTCTTTCGCAGGCATGTCGCCGTAATGACCAAGATAATTGAATTCGCCACCGAAAACAGATTTATAAAAGGTGAAAGCGTCTTCGCAGTTTCCGTTGAACGTGAGATAGATGTTGGTTGTTGTCATAGAAAGCTGATTTTGATGGATCAGTGTTTTGATTGTTCAATTTTTGCATGATCGTCGAGATACAGTGGCAGAGCGGCAGAGCCATACCATTGAAATATTTCAGCTTCAAAAATTTCCTCCCGGATGGTTGGATCGTTCTGAAGCATTTGCAGAACCTCTTCTTCCGATGTTGTGTTGAAAATAAACAGGCCTCTGAATTTTTGATCGTTTTTAGCAAAAGGCCCGGCGACAATCAGTTTCCCTTCGGCAGAAAGCCGGTTGATGTTTTCCATGTGACCGTTGAATAATTCATTCAGACGAACAGAATCGGTAATGACAGTCGGTCCGGTTTTCAAGATCACGAAAGTGTACATTTTCATTCCGTACTCATCGGCACCCAGACTATCGGCCAGCGCTTTGTCGTATTCCTGTGCTTTTGTAAAAACAGAAGACAACAATAAGCAGAAAAGCAAAAACAGATTTTTAATTTTCATTTCAAAATTTATAAATTGCACAGAGCAATGCACGAATATTAGCTACATCATTGGTGTTGGTGACTTTTCCAGAAACCTGCGTTGTCCCATATTGTGCAACGGTATATTCAATTTCGGCGCCCAGCGTGAGTTTCTCAATTGTGCAGGAAACGCGCGGCGATACTCTGTAAAGAATATCAATATTACTGCCTCTGGCATAGATTGCACCACCATTGATGTTTTCATCAGCGCCCAGATTTTTGCTTAACCCAATCAGCACCCCATATTTCCATTTTGGGCCATTGGTGCCAAAATCGAAAAATCCGGCAGCTGTAGTCAGATTTGTGTATGCTTTATATTCGCGCAAAGTATCAGTAATTTCCGAAACAGAATAACCGCCAAGCATGAGTAAATCGGTACCATTCTGGGCATACGTGGCCATCAAACTCGTCGTAATTTTTTCCGATTTGAATTTCACCCAGCCAAAACCCGCATAACTACTAATTGTGGCATCGGTAGAATAATTGGCTGCCGTTTTAATTTCAGGGCGCAATGTTTTGAAATCGGCTCCCAGACCGAATTGCAGTTTTTCGTTCAATGTTGCAACTGTTTTTAGATTTAATCCAGGCAGACCGCTGTTGCGCATATATTTTGTGCTGGAGCCATCAGGTCCGGAGCTTGCAATATCGCGCTGCATCCAGGCTGTGGCATAGGTAGTGAATTTTCCGGTTTTGTAAGCAAAGCGAATCTGATTGTTGCGGCTGAAAGGAACAAAAGGAGAACCGGTGTTTACGCTCAGTGTCTGCGCAAATGCCTCAACCGGAAACATGGGGTGCCATGTCTGGCCAATAAGCATTTCTGATTTCTCCCAGTTCAGTTTCACATATCCGTGACGAAGGCGGAATCCGCTGATATCGGCATCGCTGGTACCATAAAATTCAGTTTCAACGAGTCCTGACGTTTTTGCACCAAAGGCATCGGGGCCAGTGATATTGCCCGTTAATCGAGTTTGAATGCTCAGAATATTAAATGATGGATTATCGTTCAGGTCGTTTGAATCGGCATCATACAAAACATTATCGGGAAAAAGAAAAAAGTGACCTTCCCGCAAACCATTGGCAGCAGAGCTTTGGCGGGTGTCGTAGAAAGCATCGGTTTTTACATAGCCGCTTAACTTGACACCGAATTTCTTTTCCTGAGCCGACGCCAGCAATGAAATGAAACTGAGTATAACAACAAATGAAATTTTATTCATGAATCATTTTTTTTTGGATTTGGGGCAAAAGTAATATTTAATAAGCAAACCGATGGTTTCTGGATGTGTTTGCTCATGTGAAATCACGCTCTATCTGACCAACAATAATCAGGAAATAGAATATTACTACAGCAATCTGCGTTTGCAACATATTGAAAATCCTCAAAACCCGAAGATGAATCTCTATTACGAATACGCATCCCTGCACCATCCAAAACATCCATCCCAAACAAAAAATTCTGTAGCTTTACGAAGTGAAAATAATGCGGAATACAAAATGCTTTGGGGTGCGGGCTGATATGTCCGCTGTCTCCTTCGAGGGAGATTCCGCCGCTGTCCGACATTTCGACGGAGTTTATCCCGCAATTTTGCACTTCGACTCCGCTCAGTGTGACAATGGCGGGGCTCAATGTGACAGCGGCGAAGCTGATCAGGCCGGCTTCAGCTGTTACTCTGAGCCCGACAACTGTCATCCTGAGCGGAGTCGAAGGATAGACAGCTCTTTGTCAGTATCATCATTTTCCGGAATTTCACCTCGCTTTAAGAGATATCCTGCAATCGGCTTCCGATCTGACTTTGGTGGTAAGGCCAGCATTTCTTCCCGCTGCCAACATGCGCGCGCATTCACATACATTTATGTCAAACAGCACCCGGCGATGGAAGCCCCGAAGCGACCAGCCCCGCACGACCTCTCTGCATCGCAGAGCGAAGCGGCGCGATCTGTCACGATAGCTATCGTGAGCGTCGTGCCTGAGAAAGATGCCTCCGGCGCGCGCACATGAGAACCGGGCAGTTTTCCATCAAATAATTATCTTTGCAAGAGTACCAATTAATAATGAAAAACGAAATCATCATATACCACAACGAAGATTCTTCAACCAAGATTGAAGTGAGGCTTGAGGATGAAACGGTATGGTTGACAATTGAGCAAATAAGTGCATTATTTGGGAGAGACAGAACGGTAATAAACAGACACATTAATAATATATTTAAAGAGGGTGAACTAGGTCGCGAAATGGTGTGTGCATTTTTTGCACTAACCACTCAACACGGCGCCATTAAAGGAAAAACACAGATTAAAAATGTTGAGCATTTTAACCTCGATGTAATTATTTCCGTTGGATATCGCGTTAAATCTAAGCGAGGCACACAATTCCGAATCTGGGCAAACAAAGTTTTAAAAGACTATTTGTTGAAAGGATATGCTGTAAACAATAGATTTGAACGTTTGGAAAGTGAGGTCAATCAAATTAAAAGCAAACTCTCTGATATTGATTTCAAAATTTCGACAAACCTCCCACCCAACGAAGGAATATTTTACGAAGGACAAGTTTTTGATGCCTATGTTTTGGCTTGCGATATTGTTAAAACTGCAAAAAAATCAATTATTCTGATTGATAATTACATTGACGAAAGCGTTTTAAACTTGCTAACGAAAAGGCAAAGCGGGGTTAGTGCAACAATTTTTACAAAATCAATTTCAAAACAGCTCGAACTCGACATTAAAAAGCATAATCAACAATATCCGGCAATAGAAGTAAAAGTATTTACAAAATCTCACGATCGTTTTTTAATTATTGATAACGAAATAGTTTATCATATTGGGGCATCCTTAAAAGATTTGGGTAAGAACTGGGTTGCTTTTTCAAAAATGAATCTTGAAAGTTTTGAAATGATAAATAAACTTGAGCTGTAAATGCGAAACGAAACTGGCAATATCGTTTTTTATGTGTATGATGAGTTTCATTATAGCGTATACACCTCCAGCTCCTTCATCACCAATGCCACCGGCTATGCCACCGAGCACCTGCAGTATCTGCCCTATGGCGAACTGTTTGTTGACCAGACTCCGCCCCACAACGACTTTGAAACCCGCTACAAATTCTCGGGAAAGGAGCTTGATCCGGAAACGAATTATTCATATTTTGGCGCAAGATATTATGACTCGGATTTGAGCGTGTGGCTGAGTGTGGATCCATTATCAGATAAGTATCCGAATACTTCGCCATTCATGTATTGTCTTGGTAATCCAGTTGTTCTTATCGATCCAAATGGGATGGATACTGCTTTTGCGGATAATCAGGTCAGAACTGACTTTCAAACAGCCCAAAGTTCAGTAAATAAAACGATTTCAGATATTTCCACAAAACTTAAAGACCCGGAAATTTCAAAAAGAAAAACAGCACAATTAGAGGAACAATTATCTGAATGGAACAAAATAAAAGATGATTTTGATTATATTTGCTCTAAAAGCACGCCAATGAATACTTATAGTTCTGACATGACTGGGTTTAGGTCTGAAGTAGTAGGCCATACAGAAACAAAATATAACGAAGAGACAAATGAAATTACATCAAATAAAGTGTATATTAGAGCAGGTCGAGTTTCAACGGTAATTCATGAAAACAGACACACACGACAAAGCCCATTATTACCTTTATGTGACAGGGAAATTGAAGCCTTTACCTATCAAAGCATTTTTTCCCCATCTGATGTGAAGAAAAGCATCGATAATGCAAGAAGTGTAAAATATCCTCCGGGTGGTGCAATCGACCCTGCACTTATGCCGAAGTGGGGGATAATAGAAATGGTTAAAGATGTATATAAATGTGAATAAATAAACTAAATGCAATGAAAAAGAACAAGATTATAATTGTTGGACTTTTATTTGTTTTATTTCTGAATAACAGTGCATGCAAAAGTCAAACAAAATGGTTTGAAAAAGACTTTATTAGAATTGAAATTGACAACGGGGCATTTCATTCAATAAAGTTATTAGAAGAAGGGTTGTTGTGTAAAACTGTAGATACAAATTTCGTTTCATTTGTGGAGTTTTTTCCAAATTCAGACCTTGATTTTAGTAAAATCGGAAAATTGGAAGAGTACTTGAATAGCGAACCTTTGTTCAATAAGAATGCTACTATTGATGACCCTTCTCTTGTAACTAGTGGTGGAAATTATGGGGGGCTGGAAATATCAATAATTAGGAATAGTAACTTGTATGCTATTTATTGGATTGATGGCGACTGTGAATATCTTGAAAAGTGTTTAGCCCTTTTAAATGACATAATTCCGACAGATAAAAGAGATATGTTCTCTATTCTTTTTAAACATTAGCATTGCACCACTGCATTGCACCATCCAAGACAAATCCTTGATAGCAATCCCAATATTGGTAAAACACAGAATATCAACAAGATACATCAAAGCCGGCCACAGCGCCGGCTTTATACATATTGGGGTATCAAATGAACAGAATTCTGATCATTTCTGAATGAGATCCAAAATAGTCATTACTTTTTTGTGGGAATTTTATTTCATTCTGTCTAAAGACCTATCATTCCGGCTTCCGTTGGCAGTCGGTGCAATTGGAATTCAGGTTTTCTGAGATTCGGGTCGTGGCAGCTATTCTGATTTGATCGGTTAGAAAAATGGATTCTGTGTTTTCGTTCATAAGCGCTTCTATTGGGGTGAGACCGATGAGTGAGCCATGTGCTGATTTTACAGGTTTTCCCAACGCCAGAATGTCACCTCCGGCGACGATTCCGGGATGGAAAAACGCGCGTTCAGAGCAGGGTTAGCATTTGCATAAAAAGTTTCTTGAGAATAGTCGTAACTCAAATATTCTGAAAATGCATGCTCAACGCACGTCTGGCTGGCTGGCGCGGATTTACATTACTAGGCTTAATCTTGTTCTCAGCCTTGTACTTTGTAACGATTGTAACGATTGTAACGACTGTAACGTTTGTAACGTTTGTAACGCGTAACGAAAATCACTTCTGCATTGGTTCTAAAACCTCAGCATTATTAATGTTTTGAAAGAATTCATGATTCATTTCCGGAGCTTTACTCTCCATAAAATTCAACATCCAGTTGTATTTCTTTTTCAGAATTCGATCAGTCGCAATCCATTCATTCAACAGAGTCCAGGTTCGTTCTGTAAAAAACCAGCAATAGGTTTCAGCCCGGTCTTCTTCTTCGCCATACATGGCATAATTGGTTATAAATCCAAGTTTGGAGTGTTCTCCATCAATATATTCGCCATCGGTGTAAGCGTCGCTCCCGCCATTACCATATTGAAATCCGGAACGATTAAATGCCTGCCAGGTTGAGCTTCGGTGATACATGGATCCAAAATGCTGCTCTTCTATCATATGCCAGAACTCGTGGTGGATCATTTCCCGGACATATTGTTTCCCATAAACCATGTATTCAATGTCGTAATACAAGGTTTCGTCGTATGGATCTGGCATGGCAAATCTTTGCTGCTCAGTTACAGTAAGGTTTTTCACAAAAGCAATTTTCTGCACACCGTTTACCTGAATCCAGGACAGGGGATACTTGTTCCATTCCTCAGCAAAAACCGTCATAAACTCATCGAAAATCAATAAATCAGCTTGTTCCGGTGTAGTCCAATATGCCCATTGCAATGCATATTCACCGCCTTGAAAGCTGTCAGCGACCAAATCAAGACCGTATTTGGCTTCAAGCTGCCTGAGGTCTTTGTTGTTTTCAAAATTGTTACCGGCATAGATGCTATGGGCAAGCAGCAGAAAACATAACCCGAAGAATAATTTACGCATAAAATCTGATTCAAAAAAGGTTCGCCGAAATTACAAAATTCGTGCTCAATTTTGTTGTTGCGAATTTAACAATTCATTAAATTATTGTTGAAAAACAGTGATATTATTTGATGTGAAAAAGCGAAATATCCATTTTTTAAATAAATGTAACACAGCGATATAAGCTTTGAATATTTATACGAAAGTGTGATATTTCTATCACACTTTCGTATAAAATAAAATGGAGAATTGTGCGAACTCCTAATACCAACATTCCATCCTTTAAATCTTTATTATCATTTTTTTTAGCATGAATTCTGCGTCAGATTTGCATTTTTATAGGTGAGTTTTGTATCTTCGGCAATTAATTTTTCATCATGTCAAAAGATTTTCATGTTATTCCTTTTGAACAGTTGCTCCAATTGACGCTGCAACAAATTGATAATGGTCATTTTATGGGAATTCCTGCTGGCACGTTTGCAGGCAAGCCCGATCCGCAGATTGGAATAAAGCGGTTTGGTCAGCAGCTTGATAGTCCCATAGGAGTTGCAGCAGGTCCACATTCGCAGCTTTCTCAGAATATTATTGCAGCCTGGCTCTGCGGTGCGCGCTATATTGAGCTGAAAACGGTGCAGACCCTTGATGAGCTCAATGTCACCAAGCCTTGCATCGACATGCAGGATGAGGGCTACAATTGCGAGTGGTCGCAGGAGTTGAAACTACAACAATCGTTCGGTCAGTATCTGGATGCATGGATTCTTGTTCATTTATTGAATCATAAGTTGAATAATTGCACGGAAGCCGGTGCTGGTACTATTTTCAATATGAGTGTCGGCTATAATATGGAAGGCATTCTGAAAGATAATGTTCAGTGGTTTTTCAGCAAGATGGAAAATTGCGAAGCTGAATTGAATGCAAAAATGGACATTGTCCGAAAGCACTATCCCGGTGCCGACCAATTGAATATTCCGGCGCGCATTTCCGATAACATCACGTTGAGTACTATGCACGGGTGTCCGTCCGATGAAATTGAAAAAATCGGATTGTATCTCATTCAGGAAAAGAAGCTGCATACGATAATTAAGCTTAATCCAACTTTACTGGGACCTGATATGCTGCGCTGGATACTGAACGGCAAACTTGGTTTTAATACCGTTGTTCCGGATGAAGCTTTTGGTCATGATCTCAAATATCAGGATGCGCTGTCTATCATCAGGAATTTGAAAGCCGCCGCGGAAGCCACTGGCGTTTTCTTCGGTTTAAAGCTGACCAATACGCTGGAAAGCATGAATACCCGCGGGGTTTTTCCTGAGAATGAGAAGATGAATTACATGAGCGGACGTGCATTGCACCCGGTTTCGGTTCATTTGGCAGCCAAGCTGCAAGCGGAATTCGATGGAATGCTCGACGTTTCTTTTTCGGCCGGAGCCGATGCCTTTAATGTTGTTGATCTGCTTCGATGCGGTCTGGGACCAATAACAATGAGCTCCGATTTGTTGAAACCAGGCGGCTATGGCCGGCTGCAGCAATATATCAAACTCACACAGTCGGCTGTAAACCGCTCAAACACCGGTAGTTTGCAGGCATTTATTTGCCCTCCCGGCAAAATGAGAGCTGTGAAACTCAAAGATTATACGTCTGAAGTACTTGAAGACCCCGCCTATCGGAAAGCGATGCGTGGCCCTGAAATTAAAACATCGCGCAAACTGGGCATGTTCGACTGCATTCATGCGCCTTGTGTGAACACATGTCCCGACAATCAGAATATTCCACAGTATTTGTATCATGTTTCCAAAGGTGACTTTCAGAAGGCGTTTGAGGTCATCATGAAAACAAATCCGTTTCCTTCCGTTACCGGAGCTGTTTGCGATCATGCCTGCCAGACGCGGTGTACAAGAATCAATTACGATGAAAACCTGGCGATTCGCGAGGTGAAACGCTGGGTTGCGGAAAAGCAGCTTGATGAAAATTTCATACAATCTCGTCCGAAAAATGGGATGAAAGCTGCTGTTATCGGCGCTGGACCTGCTGGAATGAGCTGTGCTTATTTTTTATTGCTGGCCGGATTCGAAGTGGATGTTTTCGAAGAAAAGCATTTTGGTGGCGGTATGGCTGCCGATGTGATTCCTGCATTTCGATTGAACAACGATGCCATTGAGAAAGATATTAAGCGTATCGAAAAGTTGGGTGTAAAGGTGCATTATGGCGTTAAGATTGACAAAGCGGCATTCGATCAGTTTGTTAATGAAAAGCGTTTTATTTTTATTGCAACGGGAACCCCTGAGTCAAAGAAGATGGGCGTTAAAGGTGAAGAATCGATTGGTGTTATTGACCCGCTCAAGTTTTTATCAGATTTGAAAAAGGGCACTGCCACTGTCCCCGGACGCAGAGTGCTTGTGGTTGGTGGCGGAAATACAGCCATGGATGTGGCACGTGCTGTTAAGCGCATGCAGGGTGGAAACGGGACTGTCGTTGTGGTATATCGCCGCCGAATGTCGGATATGCCTGCCGAAGCCGAAGAAATTATGGCTGCGCGCGCAGAGAATATTGAATTTGCCTGTTTGAAGGCGCCTATTGAAATTGTAGTAGCTGGGGGAAAAGTTGGCGGACTTAAAGTGACCACCATGCGAACGGCTGGAATTGGCGCTGATGGCCGTGAAAAAGTTGACCCCGTTCAGGGCAGCGAAGAAATTCTGATAGCCGATACTATTTTCCCGGCTATCGGACAGAATGCAGTGCTTGATTTCATGGATTCTTCGTTGTTGAAAAAGAGCTATGATAATTACAGTACTTTAATTGACAGAGTTTATATTGGTGGCGATGTGCGCAAAGGCCCGGCCAGCATTATTGCAGCCATTGCCGATGGACGGCGGACTGCAGAAGCCATTATTGCACAAGCTGGTATTAATGCTACAGAAGATGATATCCAGAGCCGCGGATCAGATTTGAACGAGCTGATGCTTAGAAAATCAAAGCGTGAAAAATCCATACTTGATGCTGAGATGCCAGGATTGCCCGCAAAAATTATTAAAAGCAATCAGGAGTCCATGAAGGAAGCAGCACGTTGCCTTTTGTGTGACGAACTCTGCAATATCTGTGTGACAGTCTGTCCGAATCTGGCGAATCAGTATTACGAAGCAACGCCATTTTCTTTTGTTTCGGGTGAGTTTAAATTTGAAATCACACAAAAAATTCAGACCTATAATATTGGTGAATTCTGCAACGAATGCGGAAACTGTCGCACATTCTGTCCAACATCAGGTGCGCCATACATGGATAAACCAAGGATTTGGATCACGCGCGAAGCATTTGATAAAGCCGTTTCCGGTTATCACATTGTAACAGAAAATGGTAGTAAAACACTGCTGCATAAAACGGAGCAGGGCATAAGCAAACTCGTGCAGACCGCTGATGGATTTGTTTTTGAAAAAGATTCAACGCAAATTCGTTTCGATGCGCAGTGGAATCTGATGTCTGAAATGCAACTGGATATTATTGCCGAAGCGCTTGAAATGCGGGTGCTAACAACCCTCGAAGGGTTTTGAACCCTTCGAGGGTTTGTGGCTAATCAACCACAAACCGCATTCTCTCAACTTCGCTTCCGGCGCACTCCAGAATATAGACTCCGCTCGAAATTCCGTTCAGCTGAATGATGAATTCCTTTTCAGTTGGAATGATTCTTTTCAGCTCTTGCCCCTGCATATTTATGATGCTGATGTATTTTGGAATTTCGCTGTCAAAGCTGATTTGAACAAAGCCAGTGGCCGGATTGGGCCAGAGTCTGAAATGATTGTCACTTTCTTCGATTCCGGTTGTAATGCTGACATTATAAGTCGTCATCACGGTATCGCATGAATTTATCGCATAATGATTCACTGTGTATGAGCCTGCTGTTGCGTAATAATGGGCGGGATTGGCCTGTGATGAAGTTGATCCGTCGCCGAATTCCCAGAAAAGCGATGTCGCATTACTGTTGCTGCTTGTGAATTGAATAATGTTGCCGTTGACAGTCCATGTGAAATCAACCGTAGGTAATGATGTTACAGACACAACAACGGTGTCGGTGTACACATCGCATGTGGAGCCAGTTACGAGTGCATAATAGGTTCCCGGATTGCTGACTGAAATAGATTGAGTTGTTTCGCCATTTGGATACCAGTGGTAAGAATCGGCGCTGGCTGCAGATAGCGAGAGTGATTCTCCTGCACAAATGGTCTGTGCTCCGCTAAGATTCAGTAGATCACTGGGACCATTCACAACAACCGAAGCCGTTGATCGGGCGCTGGAGCAATAAGGCTGTACTTCCCAATCATAGAAAAAATAATAATATCCTGAGCCGGCACTACTGCCTGTAATCGAAATCGGTGATATTTCATATGGAAATGCTACACCATTATCATTGCGGTACAGGTTGGGACTTGCAGGCCCAGCCAGCTGATAGCCGCTGCCGGCCGGAATATCAAAATTCAGTGTGATACGACTGACTCCTGTTGTTGTAATGTTGACGGTTGTACTTTGAATTGGCGTTCCGGCACTGTTTCTTAATGAAATAGTACGATTTCCTGTGGTGCTGGCATTCACTTCAACCGAAACCAGTTTGCATGCTTCGGCAGCGTCAAATGTCAGATAATGTATTGGTGTTGATGTAAAAATTGAACCATTGGTATTTGAATTCTGATTTCCGCCATAAACCGATGTTCCGGCAATGTGAGAATTCTGCACATAGAAATCAGTGCTGTTTGTCAGAATCGGCGTGGTAAAACTAGCTCCGGTAAACAAAAGGTTTCCGCCATACTGAGCATCGTACCATTCAATGGTTCCTGTTCCCGTGGCTGAAATTGTTGCGGTCTGACCGCTGCAGATAGCCGCACCAGAAGCGGTCGGAGCTACCGGCAATCCAATTGTTACATACGAAGTGCGTATCAGACTGTCGGTCCCGAAAATATTCCACGATTTCAGCTTCACGGTATAAGTGCCATTTGTAGTATAATAATGAACCGGATTTTGCACTGTCGATGTCTGGCCGTCGCCGAAGGTCCATACCCAGTTTGTAGGCGAATTGATGCTTTCATCATTGAAGTTTACAATGCCTGTGCAAGAGGATGTGACATCAGCTGTAAATGTTGTTGTCACTGCTCCGGCTGCAGAAGTGTAAAGATTTATACAGAGATCGTAATCGCGGGTTTCACCACTGCCGCAGGCATTCCAGGTGGTCGCATTCGAACTCACCCAGCATTTGCCGGTTTCGAGTGTTACGTTCGATGCAAAACCGGCATAGACTTCTTCTACCGGAATCGGGTAATTGTATCCGGGTGTGGTGTATTTTACTTTAATATAGATGTCGTCGCCCGACATTAACGCTACCGGCGTTGGCAATGCGAATGTGTAATATCCAGGCAAACTGCATGCTTTAATGCCGATGGTATCAATCAGATTGCTCAATGTTGTTCCGTCAAAATCGGAATAAATTTCCATACTCACTGTTGAATTACCTGAGGCGATAAATGTTCCGATGGCTTTTACAATTGAATTGCCGGTCACACTGTATTTTATCAAACCATAACCAGTCGAGCCACCAAGACCAACATCATTTACTTCGCCGAATTTTGCGTAAGTCAACACTTTATCACCCGTTGAAAAATTGCGGAATCCAGGGAAATAAGCCACTTCGGAATTAATTTTAGAGTCATTGTAACTGCAATAAAAATAACCATTTTCGCCCCAACTTGTTCCCCAGCTGTTTTTCACAATCCATGCTCCAGTGCCGCCTGCAGTCACTTTTGTATCATCCCAGCCAACTAAAGTTACCGCATGATTCGGAGCTTCCGTTCCGGAATAATAATAGGTATCGTTGGACGACAGATACGTATCGTTGCTGTAATACGAAGTATAAACCGCACCATGATCGTAAATTATCTGTTTGATGAGTGCATCATTGGCAGAAACATAACGAACATCACTGATATATTTTATTGGATTGATGGTTGTCGGACAAGTCCCGGCAAAATCGTTGTATGGATCCGACGCTTCTGTCATCATGCCGCCGCCGCGCGAAACATAGGCCGCAGAAATCATGGCGTTTCCGCCTTCGCAGGGTTCCCAATCGAAATCGTGGCAGTTATTGATATTGTCTTCAGACAGATCATAAGTGCCTTGTCCCTCGTGCAGCCAGTACGATTCGGTTGATGCACAGGTGGCAAAAGTCCAGCACGAGCCACATCCACCCTGATTTTTTACCGAGGTCACATAGCCGAGTGTGCGCAGATCATAAGTCACTGGCAATACCAGCGGGCCTTTGGTCGCTGTTGGATATTGTTTAGCCTGAAGATCGAGCACGGGAGGCAGGTAGCCGTATTGCGAAGAAGGACTTCCATCCTGAATATATTTAATATAGGCCGGATTAACCGGAGCTTTTTGTATTATTTGCGCTTGAAGCGATAAAGCCGCGATAGCTGTTGCAACAAAAAGTAAAACTGATTTCATAGGGCGGTGATTGGTGATATTAAGACAACGAAAGCAAATATACGTTGCTTTAAGATTGTAAAAGTTTAAGGCAAAGGTTGAGGCTTATCCACTTTACCTCAACCTCAACCTTAACCTTTTTTTACGGGCTGCAGAAGGTCATGGAAGCACCTATAGATGAAATAAAGTTTTGTATATTAAAAATAATCCCGTACGTTTGTAAAAAAATATAGCTATGGGAAAAGGAGATATGAAATCAAAACGCGGTAAAATTCACCGTGGCAGTTATGGTAAAACACGTCCGCGTCATGCTGAAAAGGTAGCGCCGGTTGCTAAAGAACTCGAAGAAAAAAAGAAAACTGCAAAGCCGAAAGAAAAAGCGGTTAAGCCTGTAGATGCTGTTGTCGAAGAACCCAAAGCAAAAAAAGCACCTGCAAAACCCAAAGCAAAAAAAGAAACCACGGATCAACCTGAATTGTTTGATGCTGGCGATGCTGCGAAAACAGAATAACTTTCGCATTAGTTACGAAAATTAATTTGTTGAGTCGAATCAGTATCAGTCAAATATGATTTGTCCTTTTTGCGAAATTACAAAGCCGGATGATGTTTATGTCACGTCCGGCTTTCACTTTTTTTGTTGTACCGAATGCCATTCGCTCTTCCGTTCCGATGCCGGTGTTGCGCTCGATCATCATTACGATGCAGAATATTATGGTGATAGCCCGAAGGAAAAATTCTGGCTGAAACCAGTCGTTTGGCTGCTCAACGCAGAGCGGGGAAGTCGCGCAAAATTTATTTCAAAGCGCATTTCAAAAAGTTCATCCGTAATCGACATCGGCTGCGGCAATGGCGCGCTGCTTAATCGTATTCATCAGCTATCGGGTGCAAAAGTCACCGGAGTCGAAATGGACAATGTGGCGGCCCAGCGTGCCCGCGATCGCGGCTGCATAGAAGTTTTTTCCGATTCCTTCGAAAAGGCACCGCTTGCAGAAGGTAGTTTCGATGCGGTAATCATGATCCATTCGTTTGAACATATTCCACAACCTGTTCCCACACTAACAAACGCAGTTGCTTTGCTCAAGCCCGGCGGTATTTTCTACATAGCCATTCCAAACATCAATTCCATTCAATACGCTGTTTTTCGGAAACACTGGCTGCATCTTGATCCAGAGTTTCATTTGCATTTTATTTCGCGAAGGGAACTCATAAAGCTTGCATCTGAAGCTGGTTTGAAATTTATCAAGACGAAGCATTTCAATCCAGTGCAAAATATTCCCGGCTTCATTCTCAGCGCCATGAATCTCGTCACCGGACGTCGTGATGTACTTTTCAATATGCTTCGAAATAAAAAGAAATTGCGCAATCCGCTGAACATTTTAGTGTTTATTTTCCTGATGCTTTTCGCCGCGTTTTTGCTGCCCTTTGCCATCATTGAAGAATGCATTTCCTGCCTCGCCGGCCGCGGCGCAACGGTGGATTACGTGTTTGAGAAGGGAATTTAAATAGTCCTAAATCTACATTTAATTTTTTTACACCCGATCGGGTATAATCTTGCTAACTTTCAACGAAATACTACCTGTTCGGGTATAAAAATCCACATTAACACTGGTGCGGTCCCGATAGCTCGGGATGTAACAAGTGTCAGTGGTATTCCATGGCACAGATTACAAATCCGCGCCATAGTAATAATTATTTTTGGTCTTCGTGCCATAGTTGCAAATAGAATGGCGTTAATGCTTCGAAGGTTTTCGAGGAGATCCCGGGTCGCATGAACACAGAACAGCGAACAAGGAGGTGAGACTGTTGAAGTACCTTCACTTTAAACTTCACTTCTCACTTCAAACTTCCTTGTTCCATGTTCAATATTCGTTGTGCTTGCCTGGGAACTCAGTGGTAAACAATCACTGGCGCGGATTTGTAATCCGTGACAGGGATTACCTTAGTGGCAAAACTACTTCCCAATACAAAAGTTCCGGAATATCGAATCCAGCACATCTTCGTTAGACACTTCACCGGTCACAAGCCCGATCTGATGCAGCGCCTGATGCAGAAAGGTGGCCGTGAGATCTTGCGGCAAACCTTTATCAATATGCTCCACCGCCTGATTAAGCAAGTTGGCTATTGCGCTGAAAGCCTCATAATGCCTCACATTCGTGAGTACAATATCGGGCGTATTGGCCGAAACCGCAACAACTTCGTTGAGTTTTTCCATCAGGTCCCCGATATTCTCATCACGCTTGGCTGAAATAAAAACGATATCGTATTCAAGTAGCTCGCGCAGATGTTTTGGCGCATTGACAAGCAAATCAATTTTATTGATTACAACAATCAGCTTCTTTTGATCGAAATCTTCGATACGATTTTTGAATTCCTCAATCCGGCTCTGAATGCGATCTTCTTCACAATCGACCGCATCAAAAAGCATTAAGATCACGGAAGCTTCTGATGCTTTTACAAGTGTGCGCTCTACGCCGGCCGACTCGATCGAATCAGTCGTGGTGCGCAATCCGGCGGTATCAATAAAGCGGAATGTATTATTTCCAACAGTCAAAGTATCTTCCACATAATCACGCGTGGTACCCGGAATGTCGCTCACAATCGAACGTTCCTCGCGCAGGATTTTATTCAGCAGCGTCGATTTTCCAACATTCGGTTCACCGACAATGGCCACCGGAATTCCGTGTTTGAGCACATTGCCAGCCTTGAATGACTCAGCCAGAGAGGTTACTTCAGAAACCAACGTCGTGCATATTTCACGCAGGCGGCTGCGGTCGGCAAACTCAACATCTTCTTCCGAAAAGTCGATTTCGAGCTCCATCAGCGCGGTTAAATCTACCAGTTGTTTGCGGAGCTCGCTCAGTTTTTTTGAATAATCGCCGCGCATTTGTTTCACCGCTAGTTTGTGCGCGCTGCCTGTGCGACTGCGTATAACGTCATCGACTGCTTCGGCCTGAAGCAAATCCATTTTTCCGTTCACGAATGCACGGAGCGAGAATTCGCCGGGTTCGGCCATGCGGGCACCTTTTTCGATAAGCAGCTGCAGGAGCCGGTTTTGGATAAACAGCGAGCCATGACATGAAATCTCTGCAGCATCTTCGCCGGTATAGGATTCCGGATTCTTATAAAACACCACTACGGCATCGTCGAGCACAGAGCCATTGTCCAATATTTCACCGTAATAGCTGTGACGCATTTCGGGATAATGAGTCGCTTTTTTAACCGGACAAAAAATAGTTTCCAGCAGGTCGTGCGACTTTGGTCCGCTCAGGCGAATAACAGCAATAGCGCCGGTTCCGGGTGGGGTAGCGATGGCGCAGATGGTATGGGATAGATTGGGAATCATTGAACAAAGATAAAAGATAAAAGACAAAAGATAAAAGGAAAATGATAAAAGGAAATAGCTCAAGGCATGGGGCATAGAGTATGGAGCTTCTTCTTCAACCTCTCTGCGTCGTGAAGCGACCTGTCACGATAGCTATCGTGAGCGTTGAAGAAGCATAAAGCACAACGCATCAGGTGCCGACCATGTCACGTCTTACGTGAAGGCGTAAAAGAAAGCTGCGACTTGTCACGTTTTACGTGAAGCACCATCGGATACTCCTCCGCCTCTTGCGGAGTAAACTCCGGAGTTAAACAATAATAGCCTCGGGCCCCGTCGCTGTCACATTGAGCCCTGCCTGCTGTCACACTGAGCCCCGCCGCTGTCATGCTGAGCGGAGTCGAAGTATGAACAGCGGGGTAAACTCCGTCGAAGTGTCAACTGCGGGATAAACTCCGCCCCAGGAACTAGAAGACGTGAAGCACCTTTGAAATTGTATGGTCACGCGTCAGGAGACGCGCGCCCAACGTAGGAGTTCGGCCACCATGGCAAAAAGATTAAGGATTAGAGATGGTAACGGACTCTTAAGCCCTAAACCTTTAAGCTTTTAAGCTATTATACCCGCTGAAACCATTACATTCGTCTGAAATTCCATCCTGTTCAACGAGCAAAACAAATAAAATAAACGTAATGTGAAAAATGTTTTTGGTATGCAATAAGAGCTAATTAGTATTAATAAAAACCATATACAACTTTAATTTATTTGTGTTGCGACACGATTTTGTATGCGCAGAAAGCCACAATTATGCTTTTTGTTGAATTTGCGGTTTTGACAAACTCTTTTTAATATAATCTCATGACCATTGTAAGCTCAAATGCAGTGTTGATGCGGGCTTGCAGATCGCTCTTCAAAATCACTTCAATGACATTTTTTTCGGACATAATTCAATGGTTTTCAACAAATTCAATGTAACGCGTTGATAATTAGTTGATAATTGCGTTGAAAAACCCGGGAAAATATCGATTCCAAGCGATTTTGTTCCGACGAGACCTTATATTACTTTTGATTATCTGTTCTGATTAATTGCCTGGGGGGGCAAACAATCAAGTGTAAAACGATTTAATTATAAATCTCACTGTATGAACAGAACCTTTACCTCCCAAAAACCAGCCACCGCGCTGAAATCTGTTTTTTTATTTTTTGTCTTTGCTGTCCTGATGGGGAATTTGGGGTGGGGGCAGTGTACGAATACTAGCCCTTATATTACAACTAATGCTCCTACATCAGGAACAGTAATCATTACAACTGTTCAGTATGAAAGCGAGTACAACACGATTAACAGTGTTGCAGCATCGACGGTTTACATATCCGAAATCAATAACACAGGTGATTATATTACAGTTCGTCAGGGGAGTTTTGATGGCCCTCTCATCGCATTTGGAGCAACCCCTCTTACGTGGACATCAACTACTGCAGGCACATATTTCATTCATTACAATACCAACTCTTCATGTGGAACAGCATCAGTAAACAGAACAACAACACTGACATATGTTGGCCCAGCATGCTCAGCCACCATCGCCATTGGTTCAAACTCCGTAGCTGCTTCGAATATCTGCGCTGGCACCACAAAAGTCCCTTTGCAAAGTTTCAGTCTTGCGGTGGCTGCAGGGTGCAACGGAAATCTGACCAATGTTGGATTCACTACTACCGGCACCTATGTACAAGCAGACATTTCGAAATACCAATTATGGTATAATACAAGCAACAGTCTGGCTGGCGCCACACAGCTGGGACCAGACCTGGCATCGTCAGGCGGGGCTGCGGCGCGGACATTTTCTGCATTTACAAGTCCGACACTGACTGCCGGATCGACGTATTATTTCTGGATAACAGCCGATATTGCTTCGGGCGCTGGCAATGGCAACACCATTGCAATTAATGCCATTGCTACAGGAAATCTGACTTCTACCAGTACCAAAGCCGGAAGTACAACAGCTGGTGGCACTCAGACAATTATTGCTGCTCCAACGACTGCTACGAATTCATCTACTCAAAGCATCTGTGGTGGAAGCGCCACTTTAGCAGGCAATTCACCAACTATTGGAAACGGTACATGGAGTGTTTTCAGCGGTCCAAGCACTTTATCGACGCAATTTGCAAACACAAGTGTTTATAATACAACGTTCACTCCAACCGGTGGCGATGGAAATTATGTAGTTCGCTGGACCATCAGCAACTCTTGTTCATCCACTAGTGCCGATGCAACGGTAACGGTATCTTCTGTTGCTCCATCCTGTGCAACCCAGACCTCGCCCGCAAATGGAGCAACGGGTCAGCTGGTGCCGGGAGTAACCCTTACATGGAATGCTGTTTCCGGTGCAAGTGGTTACGATGTATTTCTTCAGGCCGGTACCAATCCGCCAACTACACTTGAATCTTCCAATCAGGCCGGTACTTCATATTCAACAGGCCCTTTGAATCCGTCGACAACGTATTACTGGTATGTCGTTCCGCGCAACATCTGCGGTGCTGCATCGGGATGTAGTGCTTCTGCTTTTTCATTTATAACAGGCACATGCACCTCCGATATTTATGTAACAGCAACGGCCGGCACGCTAACAGGAAGTTATACAACACTGAAAGGCGCTTTTGATAAAATAAATGACGGCACTCATCAGGGAGTCATTACAATCAGTGTTGGCCGAAATACGACTGAAACAGCTACGGCATTACTTAACAGAAGTACCGGAACAGCGCCATATTCATCGGTGCTGATTCAGCCTTGCGGCGGGTCCTATACAATTTCCGGTTCACTTTCAGGTGTTCCGGTCATTAACCTCAATGGCGCCGATAATGTCGCCATAGATGGCATAAATAGTGGCGGAAACATGCTTGCAATTGCAAATAGCAGCGCAACCGCCGGATCCAGCGCCATTCAGTTTATCAACGATGCAACCAGCAATATTGTGCGGAATTGTAATATTTATAGTTCCAATATCAGTACTTCGTCAGGTACAATTGTGTTCAGCACTACTATTTACACCACCGGAAATGACAACAATACCATTGAGTACTGTAGTATTTACAATGGCACAACCGCACCTTACGTTGGGATTTATTCAAGCGGAACAACCACTTCCAATGCGCATTACAACAGCAATAATACGATTTCGAATTGTAATATTTACAATTTTATTAATCCTACCGGGAATGATGGATACGACACACCTCCGGATGTTTGGCCACATGAATTTACCCCTGGGACTGATTTCGGAATTCGATTGATTGATGGTACAACAGCATGGACAATAAGCAATAATAGCTTATACAGGACCAATACAACCACTTCTTATAACCACACAAATTCAGCAACCCATTACGGAATTTTCATTTCCAATACATCAGGCGGCGGGTTTACGGTATCCGGAAATTACATAGGTGGTGCGGCTGCAATGAACGGTGGTTCGTCATGGGGTCTGGGACCGACGACTAAAAACAGCAATTTCAGAGGAATTCATGTGAATACAAGTGCGACATTAGCATCCAACATTTCAAGCAATGTGGTTGATAATATTACGTTCACGACCAGTGCCGGAGGGACAAGCCAGGACTGTGTATTTGCAGGAATTATGCTTAAAGGCCTGCATATAGCAAATAGTAATATCATTGGTACAGAAACGAAAGGTATTTCTGTAACCGGAACAGCCGGATACAGTGATATAAACGGCATTTACTATTTTGATGAATCGGCATCAGTTCCCGCCACATTTACTTCGAATGACAATATAATCGGGAAAATCACCAATACCAATACAGGTGGTAATGCCTCATTCTATGGTATACGCGCATATTCCTACACACATGCTATGAACTGGACATGTACCAACAATATTGTTGGTGGTGCTGCTGCCAATTCTATAACATGCACTGGTACTTCCGGAAATTGGGTACATGGAATTTTCTTTTCATGGGGAACGTCAGCCAATGTAACAGGCAATACTATACGTAATATAACAAATGATGAGGGTTCAATGAATGGTATAAAGGCGCAGCCTGATAACCTGAGTGGTATTACGGCCACTTATTTAATCAGTGGAAACACTATTCACAACCTGACATTGACTTCCGGAACCAATTATGGCATATTACTCAATGGAAACCGATCAACCAACAATGTCCTGGAAAAGAATAAAATATATTCTTTGACGGGAACAACTGCTTATGGAATTTGCCAGGAGAATAATTATGGTGGTTTTTCAGATGTTATACGTAACAATATGATTGCAATCAATAATGGCATTGCGACCTCTACCACCGTAGGTATCCGTTACAACGCCAGTACAACCGGAAATTGCAACATATATCACAATTCTGTTTATTTGCACGGAAGCTCCACTATAGCATACTGTATTGAAAAATATTCTGCGGCCACCTCCTGTAATGTGAAAAACAATATCTTCTTTAATGCATGTTCGGGAAGCTCCAGGGCTTCACTGAATTATTATAATCAAACTGGACTTACTTCCAATTGCAACGACTTATATGCACCGGCATGCAGTACTGGCTATGTAAATCCAACAGGCTACGGAACACTCGCCAGCTGGCAGGGTACAGGTCACGATCTGAATTCTGTTTGTATTAATCCTGGATTCATAAGTTTGACAGCACCTTACGATCTTCATGTAGCTGCAGGTATTCAGATATTTTCATGCCTGGGATTGGCAACTGATGATTTTGACAGCGAAGGTCGTCTTGTTCCTCATATGGGCGCCGATGAAGCCCCAACTACTTTACTGCCGGTTTCATTGCTTGGTTTCGCAGCCATTTGTGCAAATGAAGAGGTGAATCTGGAATGGTCCACCGCTACCGAAACAAACAACAACTATTTCACCCTCGAGCGCAGCTCCGATATGAATGAATGGACATTGGTGGGCAAGGTTGTGGGTGCCGGAAATAGCAACAGCATTCTGAATTACAGCTTCACCGATAAGGAGCAATACCGGGGAATGGCCTATTACCGCCTCACACAGACCGATTACAACGGAGAGTCGGAAACTTTCGAGCCGGTGGCTGTACGATGCAATGAAATAAATTCAGACATCTCCTGCTATCCAAATCCTTTCACCGATCAGCTGGTGGTAACATTGCAAAACATCGGCGCGGAGCAGGGAAGTCTTGTGCTGCGCGATGTGACTGGCCGTGTGATCATGTATCGTGAACTGAGCTCCGATGATTTTAGTCAGCAATCGGTGGCACTGAAACTTTCGGGAATCGCATCGGGTGTGTATTCGCTCGAATTCAGGTCCGGCAGTATAGTGAAGACTGTGAGAGTTGTGAAGAATAAATAAAGCTTGCGGCATGAGGCAGGCGGCATGCGGCACAACGCTTAGGGCTCAATGCACAACGCTTAGCCCGCTGTCATCCTGAGACATCCAGCGATGCGCGCCTCGCAACCTAAATAAAAAATGACAATGGGGCAAACATAATATTCCATCGTCCGATGGCGACGAAGGAGGCAGAGGATATGGAATCGTTATGTTTGCCGCAAAACCGACGATTCCATATTCTGCGATTCTCTCCGAACGATGGAATATCGGTTTTGCTCTTTTGATTGATTTTAAATAGATTATGCGAGAGTGTCATTAGCAGTGTTTGAAGTGACGACCTGGAAATATCATCAAGCTTCAAATGTATCGAAGGGGGCAGCGGGATAAACTCCGCACATGGAACTAGAAGACGCGACTTGTCATCACGTGAAACGTGACAAGCTGTTTTACGTGAAGCACCTTTGAGTTGGATGGTCACGCGTCAGGAGACGCGCGCCCAACGTAGGGGTTCGGCCACCATGGCAAAACGCTTAAAGCTCAAGGCTTAAAATGGCCCGAATTCTTAAGCCTTAAATTTTTAAACTTTCAAGCTGTTGTACTAAGTTCCCGGTCATTGTCTGAGTCACAGCTTTTCTGACTCAGCCGGGATACTCCCTGAAGACCTTCGACTTATCACGTTTTACGTGAAGCATCGGCCTGCACTTCCCGACGACTCCATATCCACGCGGAGTTTGCGCAGCTCGGTTACGTTCGGACGGTGGAATGCCTGTAAGCATTGCATCATTCCGCCGTTCGGAGAATTTCAACTCTGCATTGGGCGCGCGTCTCATGACGCGTGACCTGGATAGTCATTCGAAGAACACGGAACCGTTGCAGCGGAGCAGGAGGCATGGTTTCTTCCCGACTGCCTGCCCGCCCACTGGCAGAGCTCCATGTCCTCGCGGAGTTTGCGCAGCTCGGCTGTGTTCGGACGGTGGGATGTTGTAACAAGGCACTGTTTAAAGACAGACTACGAAATCACATTTAAAAGATCATGTCGGTCCAGGCCTGAATCCGGCCATGCAAGCACGATTGCGATATATGTTGGCATTTAGATATGTTATGTTTGCAAAAACAATTTAATAGTATGAAATTAATTGTCATTAGTCGAAATTCAACCTATTCGAATGAAACTTAACAATGATAAATAACATACTTAATTGTAATCACTTCACATGCTTCGTAAATTTACCTGATTGTGTTTTTAAATCCAAAAATCCCCTACTATGAAAACATTTTTTACCCTCATTCTTACTTTGTATTTGTTCTCTTTTCTCAACGCACAGGAAGTCAAAATCAACAACGATTTGGTTGTGGAAGCAGACGGGACAGTGAAATATCTGAACAATGCCACTGTTTTTGATGATTTGATGGTCTTTCCTGATGCAACCGGTAAAAATGGATCCAAGTCACCAACATTGTCTCAGTTTAAAAATGACGGGTCAACCAGCCAGGGTGTGTACTTATGGATGTTCAGCGAAGCTGCAGAACAAGAGGTCTTTTTTACGGTTCAGCTTCCTCATAGTTATAAAACAGGTACTGCAATTTATCCGCATGTGCACTGGGCAACAACAACAGGTACTCCATCAGGATCGGATGTTGTATGGAGTCTTGAATACTCAGTAATAGCGATTGGTGGAACGTTTTCCAATACTTCTTCAATAAATGCTACTAATTTAAATGCATCAATATCTCCATCAGGCACCTTTCAGCATTTGATTTCCTCATTCCCGACTATCAGCGGCACAGGCCTGGAAATCAGTACAGTCATAATAGGCCGCTTGTACAGAAATGTAGGCCATGGGGCCGATACATTTGCCAATCCTGTAGGTCTGCTGGGCTTTGATATTCATTTCGAAAAAGACACCGATGGTAGCCGCACAGAATATAGCAAGTAAGAAGAGCCGCCATCAATAAATCAATACTGAAAAAGTATGAAAATCTGGAATATCAAACAATATTTGCTAGCGCTGTCTTTGCTGACATTAGCTGAGCCAGTGGTTTCGCAGGGAGTTCAGATAACTTCAGGTGGAAAAATCGAAGCAACCGGGAGCGCCACCATAGAAATCACGGATGGCAATTTCATCAACAGCGGCACCTTTACTCCTGGTGCAAGCACGGTTACTTTCAACGGCACCGCTCTTCAAACGATAACTTCGGGTGGAAGCTCATTCAATAATGCTGTTTTTAACAACCAAAAATCGGGACACAGCGATATCAATATTTCGGATCCATTGTCAATTACAGGCTCAACAACTTTTACAAATGGGATTTTGTATTACTCCGGCACCGGCACCTTAACATTCGGATTGGCAGCCACATCCACCAACGGCAATGCCGGAAGTTTTGTTGACGGCCAGGTATCGAAAATTGGCACAACTGCATTTACTTTTCCGGTTGGCGATGTAAAAAGCGGTAATGCCATATGGGCGCCGATTGCAATTGCAGCGCCGGCTGTGTCTTCTACAATTTCAACTGAATATTTTTTAGAAGCACCAGCCAACTACAACGATCCTGACTATTTCTGCGATGTTGCAGCATTCGATTTTGTCAGCAGCACAGAATACTGGACAATATCATCCACCAGTGCCACCCCCGAAGTGACGTTATTCTGGATGGATGGAACACGCAGTGGAGTTCAGAATCTGGCTGATCTTCTGGTTGCCAGCTGGGAAGATTGTTCTGTCAACAAGTGGGTGAACAAGGGTGGAACGACAACTGGCACAACAGCAGCGGGTTCAATAACGATCACAATCCCAATGACTTCATTTAATAAAGTTACGTTTGCCAGTAAAGGCGGACAAAACACCCTTCCTGTTTCACTTCTTGGCTTTTCAGCCAAATGCGCTAATGAAGGGGTGAATCTGGAATGGTCCACCGCCACCGAAATCGACAACAACTATTTCACCCTCGAGCGCAGCGCTGATCTGTATGAGTGGTCGCTGGTGGGCAAGGTTCAGGGCGCAGGCAACAGCAATACAATGTTGAACTATAGTTATTTGGATCCATATTCATATAGCGGAATTACCTACTACCGTCTCAAACAAACCGATTTCAACGGAACTTCTGAAACATTCGAGCCGGTGGCTGTACGATGCAATGAAATAAATTCAGACATTTCCTGCTATCCGAATCCATTCACCGATCAGCTGGTCATCAGCTTGCAGCATGTAGAAGGCGCTGAAGGAGAAATCAGATTGATTGATGTGACCGGCCGCATTGTTATGCACCAAGGATTGATTTCATCGGAATTAATGCAGAATACGATTGAGCTCACTATTCCCGACATCGCCGAAGGTGTGTATTCGCTCGAATTCAGGTCCGGCAGTATAGTGAAGACTGTGAGAGTTGTGAAGAGCAAGTAAAGGCACAACGCTTAGAGCACAACGCACAACGCAGGGTTTTGTAAATAAAAAAAAATACAAAGAGCCTTCCGGATTCCGGGGGGCTTTTTTTGCCCGATGCACAGTGAATAACGCGCATTGCACCCAACATTTTGTCGTCCGCCGGACATTTTTTGCGAAAAGGAGCGGACACGGAATCGTTGGGTGCTCAGTCTCTCTTCCCCTGACGATTAAGGTCAGCAGTGTCTGTTTGTTAACTTTATATAGCTGACGCTAAAATGTCGGGAAACACAGTGCACAAATCACAACGCTTAGCCTGCTGTCTCCTTCGATACGTCGCAAGCTTTTTTCTGTAAAAGCGCTATGGGAGCGACACTCAGGATGACAGCAGGTTATGCTCGAACACTAGAATGTCGGGAAAGATATAAACGGTAACAATCCAACGCAAAGAGATTGCTTTGCAATGCACTCAGGTTGGATTGACGCTAAAATGTCAGGATGCGCTAAAACAATCAATTCTTCTTAAAACCAATGCTCTTTTTATGAGCATCTCCAACCAAATCGTTTTCCTCAGCATTGTAGATGTCGGCCAGTGTCAAAGCTTCATTCAGCAATGGTTGACGATTAATTTCTGTTTGAAGTAAAACGGATTTTTCGATTTTAAGTTTATCGAAATAATAGCGAACCACCATTCTTCCTTTCCGAAGCAAGGCCTCGTCAATTTCTTTCAAATCAGCATTGAATGTGCAAATAATTTTCAGTCGTAAAGCGTCGCCCAGCAAGCCATCGCCCATATTGAGCAGATTCACCAGCGCGTTGGACGGGCCATTGCTTTTGCGCGACTGAATGAGGTTTTCACAGTCTTCGATAATCAGAATACTGTCGCGGTATTGCGTAATAAAAGGGAGAAAATCAGGCTCGTTGAGAGCGCCAACCATATTCAGCGGAACATAAATAAAATTCTTTTCAGTACTGTTTATGAGATGTCTGATGTAGGTCGTTTTACCGCTCCCATACAAGCCATGAAGCAACACAATTCCCGAAGCTTTTGGTTCGTTCAGAAACGCCTTAATCTTTTTATCGGCAGCTGTAAAATCATCATTATACTGTTTTTGAATGTCAATATCAAACGATTTAATCTCAAAATACTCGAGGTCAAATCCGAATTGATTGGTGATCATGCTGAATTTATGCAGTTTTTTGCGCTCACGTTCTTCGGTGTCGCCTTCAATTATTGAAAGTATTTTTTCGACTTCTTCTTTTTTCATTGCTGATGGATACAGCAGGGCATAAGCTGAGTCGAGTAAATGAATCATAATTCCTTCGCCAATTTTATAAATCAGCTCCTGCCCGATGTGGTTCTCCTCTACCGGATCAGGATTGAAGGCGTGTTTGCTCATGTTCATGTGAAAAATCAATTCCGTATTTTGCCAGTATTCAGAATTTTTCAATCGTTCTTCGATTTTATCATGCTCGTCAGCTCGGGTGTAACTTTGCTTAACAAAAGCAATGGCATCAAACAACCGGTAATAAAGAACCCGGCTGTTTATATTTCCGGAGTCATCATAAAAATCGATGTCCGAAGCTTTGTTATTCATTCTTCGGTTATCAATCGGACGTAAACTAAATCCCATTTTTGATTGTAAAATTAATGCTTCCATGTGTTGCAAAAGTGCTTGTTGAAAACTATTGTGTGTTCATAACCCTGCTCATGGATGCAGAATTGAAATTAATACATAAAATTTTTCTATATCATGACATGTCCTTCTTCCCCGACGGTTCCATGTCCTCACTTCTTTCGGACGGTGGAATATCGGGAAAGACACTGATGTCAACAATCCAACGCAGAGAGATTGCTTTGCAATGCACTCAGGTTGGATTGACGCTAAAATGTCACACAGGGGCTGCAACATTCCGCCGTTCTGAGAATTTCAACCTTGTATTGGGCGCACGTCTCCCGCTTGCAACGTTTTACGTTGACGCGTGACCAGGGTAATTCCGAAAGCTCATTCGCAGAACACGGAACCGTTGCAGCGGTGCGCTGGCTTGCATTTCCCGACGATTCCATGTCAGCGATATCTGTTTGTTATCCTCAGCAGGCTGACGATAGAATGTCGGGGAGGGCGGTGTGCAATGCTCAAGCCCGCTGTCATTCAGTAACAAAAGCTTTCGTGAGTTTGAAGAATTGACTTTAAAAATACCAGACTTCAAATGTATCGAAGAACGACAGCGGGTTTAAATAAGTCGCACTTCGATACGATGAAGACTCGTGAACGATAACGCTTAATGCTTCATCACTCTGTGTGACAGATGTTTTTGGCCCCGCTGTCATTCAAAGTGTCTGCCATCAGGCGAAGGTATCCCCGCCAGCTTTGCAGCGGGCAGGAAAGACCGACAACTAGCCCATGTCGGGAAGACGCTGCAATTTTCATTGACACTAATCTTGCATTCCAGACAACTTTAATATTAATATTATATGATTTTACGTGGAATAATCTAACTTTCATTGATATATTGAAAGAAATTCACTAATTTTGCAAACTAATTCGAATATTTAAGTTACGAAACTGCGACATATGGGGTACATACAGTTCGATAAAAAGCAACTAATCAACCTTGAGTACGTTCTGAACAAGGAGATTCTGCGCACCAACAGGGCCGGGGCTTATGCATCGACAACTATAATTGGATGCAACACAAGGAAATATCATGGATTGTTGGTATGTCCTCAACCGGCCATTGACAACGAATTGCACGTTTTGCTTTCCTGCATCGATGAAAGTATTATTCAACACGACAGCGAATTCAACCTTTCACTGCACCGCTATCCAGGCTCGTGGTCGCCCAAAGGGCATAAGTATCTGGTGGATTTTGATTCGGAACCCACTGTCGCCCTTTTCTATCAGGTAGGCGGCGTTTTGATGAAAAAAGAAATGCTTTTCGGGGTCGATGATCGCATTCTGATTCGATATACACTGCTCGAAGCACATAGCCCGACCAAATTACGGCTGCGGCCATTTATGGCTTATCGCCAACGTCACAACCTGAGTAAGGCCAATGAATTTGTCGACCGCAAATATTCCGTCATCAACGGCGGTATTAAAACCCGCATGTATAAAGGTTATAGCTATCTGCATTATCAGTTTTCACGCGATGCCGGCTATGTCCATGTTCCTGACTGGTATTTTAATTTCGAGTATCCCAAAGATCTCGATCGGGGTTACGATGGTCATGAAGACCTCTTTACGCCTGGATATTTCGAAGTCGATATGGTCAAGGGAACTCCATTGATCATTTCAGTAGGCACCTCGGAAATGGATCCTAAAAATCTCACAAGGACTTTTACACGGGAACTGAACAAACGCACGCCGCGCAGCAGCTATTGGAATTGTTTGAATAATTCAGCCAACCAGTTTATTGTTACCCGCGAGAAAAAGACAGAGATTGTGGCCGGCTATCCGTGGTTTGGGCGCTGGGGGCGCGATACATTAATCTCGCTTCCGGGACTCACACTCACCCGCGACATGGATCTGACTTTTAAATCGGCCATTGATTCGCTGATAATGGATATGAATGGGCCATTGCTGCCCAATGTTGGTACCGGCAAAGAAGCTGCTTTCAATTCCATCGATGCGCCGCTGTGGCTCTTTTGGGCTATGCAGCAATATGTACTGATGGCTGCCGCCAGCGAAAAAAATGTGTGGGAAGATTATGGTCCTACCATGAAAATCGTTCTCAACGGGCTCCGCAACGGGAAAGTGAATGGCATTTACATGAAGCCAAACGGACTGCTCTATGCTTTGATTCCTGGAAAAGCTCTCACATGGATGGATGCCATAGTCGACGGAAAGCCGGTTACACAACGTGGCGGGCTAGCCGTTGAAATCAATGCTCTATGGTACAATGCCATTATGTTTGCATTGCAAATGGCCGAAAAATGTGGTGATGAAAGCTTTGTTCTCAATTGGAAAGCCATTGCCGAAAAAATTCCAGTTTCGTTTAAAGATACTTTCTGGTCGAAAGACAAAGGTTATCTGGCCGATTATGTAGATGGTGATTTCAAGGATTGGAGCGTTCGTCCGAATATGGTTTTTGCTACATCACTTCCTTACAGTCCTGTCAGTGAAAAAATCAGACAGCTGGTGTTGGATAAAATTCGCCAGGAACTGCTCACCCCACGCGGATTGCGCACTTTGAGTCCAATCGATACAAAATATAAGGGTAACTACGAAGGCGCCATCAGAGACCGCGATCTGGCTTATCATCAAGGCACAGTGTGGCCCTGGCTGCTCAGTCATTATGTTGAGGGATTTCTGAAAATATATGGAAATGAAGGCGTGGAGCAGGTGAGACCATTGTACGATAATTTCGAGACAACGCTTTTCGAACATGGCATTGGTACTATCAGCGAGGTTTATAGCGGAGATCCGCCGCATCGTCCGGGTGGCGCCATTTCTCAGGCCTGGAGCGTGTCGGAGATCATGCGGATTAAATGGATGATTGACAAATACACAGGCGAATCATGAAAGTTCTGATGTTTGGGTGGGAGTTTCCTCCGCATATCACCGGAGGTCTGGGTACAGCTTGTTTAGGGCTGACGCGGTCACTCGCGCGTATGCACACCGATGTACTCTTTGTGGTGCCCCGTGCTTTTGGTGATGAGGATACCAGCATGGTGAATCTTGTGAATGCATCGGATGTTGAAGTGGATCTGGAAAAATCGGAGTACAGCGAATTCTGGAAACGCATTCAGTATATGTCGGTGGCTTCTGATATTATTCCTTATGTCGGGCCGGTTGAATATTCCAAAACTCATATCAAAAATCTCAAAAAAGAATTTCACAGCAATAGTATTTTTTCGCACCGTTACACCTTCAGTGGTTCCTACGGCAATGATCTGATGTTCGAAGTATCGCGCTATGCCTTGATTGCGAGCGGTATTGCGGCTAAGAATAATTTCGACATCATACATGCACACGACTGGCTCACATATCCGGCCGGCATTGCAGCCAAGCAGGTGAGCGGGAAACCACTTGTGATCCATGTTCATGCTACCGAATTCGATCGTTCGGGCGAGCATGTCAACCAGCGGGTGTTTGAAATTGAACGTGAAGGAATGATGCAGGCCGACCGTGTAATCACGGTTTCGAACCTGACGCGAAATATTGTGATTGAACGCTACGGCATCAATCCGGACAAGGTGTTTACAGTGTACAATGGTGCCGATGCTTTTCAGGCGCCCGCAATTGAACATATCGACAAACCGTTTCCTGAAAAAGTGGTAACTTTTTTGGGCCGCATTACTTTTCAGAAAGGTCCCGATTACTTTGTCGAAGCGGCCAAAAAAGTTCTTGAGAAAGATGAAAACGTGCGTTTCGTTATGGCAGGCTCAGGCGATATGTTGCCGCGTATTGTGCGTATGGTATCAAAACATAGAATGGGACACAAATTTCATTTTACGGGATTTCTGAAAGGCAACGATGTGGACAAAATGTTTTCGTACAGCGATGTGTATGTGATGCCCAGTGTTTCTGAGCCCTTTGGCATTTCGCCGCTCGAAGCCATGCGCAGCAGTGTGCCGGTGGTTATTTCGCGGCAGTCGGGTGTTGCAGAGGTTTTGCGTCATGCGCTGAAAGTCGATTTCTGGGATGTCGATGCTATGGCCGACAGCATTTATGGTTTATTGAATTATCCCGCATTGTCGCGTATGTTCTCGCGTTTCGGCCGCAACGAAGTCGAAGATCTGAAATGGGACAATGCAGCTGCATCTGTTCTGAGTATTTATCAGCAATTAGTATAGGAGGCGTTTTATGAGGTCAATCTGTTTTTATTTTCAGGTGCATCAGCCGTTCAGACTGCGGACCTACCGCTTTTTTGAGATCGGAAACAATCATCATTATTTCGATGATTATCAGAATCGCTATATCATGCGTCGTGTAGCTGATAAATGCTATCTGCCCATGAATAAACTGCTTCTGGATCTTATTAAAGAGTTCGGCCATCAGTTTAAAGTGTCGTTCTCGATTTCGGGAGTGGCTCTTGAGCAGTTTAAAAAATATACACCCGAAGTAATTGACAGTTACAGGGCCCTGGCCGAAACTGGCTGTGTTGAATTTATTGCAGAGACATACGGTCACTCGCTGGCTGCTTTACGCAGTGAGCCGGAATTTCGTGCGCAGGTGAAACGTCAGCAACAATTGCTCAACGATTTGATTGGATATCAGAGCACGGCTTTTCGAAATACTGAGCTTATCTATTCAAACGAAATAGGCGACATGGTTTATCGCATGGGCTTCGATGTGATGCTCACTGAAGGAGCCAAGCATGTGCTGGGCTGGAAAAGTCCGAATTACATGTACTGCAACGCTCAGAATCCACGCCTGAAATTGTTGCTGAAAAATTTTCGTCTGAGCGACGATATTGCATTTCGTTTTTCGCAGCAAAGCTGGGAAGGATGGCCGTTGACAGCCGATAAATTTGTTGATTGGCTCAATGAGGTCGATCAACGCGAAGAGGTGGTGAACCTTTTCATGGATTATGAGACTTTTGGCGAGCATCAGTGGCCGGAAACCGGCATTTTTGAATTCATGAAAGCGCTGCCGGGCCAGGTGTTTGCCAAATCCAATTTCACGTTCAATACACCTACGGAGCTTGGACAGATGATGCAGCCCGTTGCGCCGGTACATGTGCCTTTTCCGATTTCGTGGGCCGACGAAGAACGCGACCTCACTGCCTGGCTGGGCAACGATTTGCAGGACGACGCTTTTGATACATTGTACAGTCTCACCGAAAAAATGGAATACGTCATCAATTATTCACGGAGCATGGAAAACATGGCGGCTGAAAGCGGCACAGCCATGAAAGTGAGTGTTGATGAGCTTAAGAAGCTACATGATGATTGGGTGAAACTGCAGACCAGCGACCATTTTTATTACATGTGCACCAAATGGTTTGCCGATGGTGATGTGCATAAATATTTCAATCCATATGGTACGCCCTACGATGCATATATAAATTTCATGAACGTGTTGAGCGATTTCATGCTGCGTCTCAGTCAGCATTCGTTTCTGAATAGCACGCCGGAATTGGCTCCTGTAGCGGAACAACCGAAGGTGGAAACAAAAAAAGTAGTGAAGCTCACGGTCGGTAAAAAGGCAACAGCAAAAAAATCCACTGCCAAAAAAGCTCCTGAAAAAAAGGCTGCAACAAAGAAAGCTGCAGAGAAGAAAACAACAAAAGCAAAAGTTGCGACCACGAAAATCACAGTGAAGAAAACTGCTGCTAAGAAAAAGCCGGATACTGAATAACATTTTTAGAAATGAAGTTGTGCGTAATTTCAGTGGTTCTGTTTCTGCTGGCAATGGCTGCAGTGGCGCAGGACAAAAGTCCGAATAACATTAATAAGCGACTGCCGATGAAAGAAACGCCTGACTCGTTAACGCCCGGCGCACGCCATTTTATCGGATGGAATTTTAGCCGGATATTTAGCACTATGTGGGCTTTTTCTTTTGAATATACAACCGATCGTTGTAACTCCCTAAACCTTGAACTGGCCTATAAACCCGCACTTGAAAATATTCACATGTCGTCGCGATATTCATATTTCCCGAGAAATGTGTCGCGAAATGCTTCAGAGATCTGGTCTGGAAAATTATCGTTCCGGCAATACACCAGAGCAGGACAGAACTCATTTATTTTGGGCCTTATTTCAGATTCGATTATCTCGAAGCAAACAATGCCATCATCAAAGATGTCTACGGAAGCGACACGTACGATCTGACCAGAAGTACCCGCTTGTTTAAAGCTGGTTTTTCGCTGGGCAGCCGAAATATTTTTGATGGGTTTTCGTTTTTCTGGGGTGTTAGTGTTGGCGCTGGTATATACGATGATTCTCATACCATTATTCAACTTCACCCAATTTATTACGAAGAACACACGATAGATTATCCCTATGGTCAGGGTTATCCTGTTCCCGACTTTACGATTGACATGGGATTTGCTTTTGGATTCCGAAAGCCAGCAATGTTTGGAAAGTAGTCGGCAATCCCATAATCAGGGCCTGCTGAAAAACACTGCTCCGAAGAAAAAATAGAAGCCGGAACCGAAGGCGTAGGGTCGCCATTATGAATTTTTCATCTATTGTGTTCAATACTGACCTGCGCAGCATTGAAAACTAAACATGTGCTATAAACTCAAAAAATCAACAAAGACCTCAATGAAGTTCCCGGGCTCCGCCCCGGGATCTCATGCTATACTACAGACTTTTTTTGTTGATTTTCGCTGCCGACGCTTCGACGGAGTTTAACCCGCTGTCAATCCTTCGACTCCGCTGCTAATGACACACTCGTATAAACCTCTAAAAATCAAACAGAAGGTTAAAACCGATATTCCATCGTTCGGAGAGAAACGTAGAATATGGAATCGTCGGTTTTGCGGCAAACATAACGATTCCATATCCTCTGCCTCCTTCGTCGCCATCGGACGATGGAATATTATGTTTGCCCCATTGTCATTTTTTATTTTGGTTGCGAGGCGCGCATCGCTGGTGGTCTCAGGATGACAGCGGCGGGGACTCAGCGTGACAAAAGCAAGCCTTAGTGTGCCAGCAGCACTCACTTGATTTCTAATTCTTGATAAGAAGTGTGCAATACCGGTGGTCTCCGGCAACATTATCAGAAACAAAAAAGGGCCTGATTCATCAATCAAGCCCTTTTTAAAGATTGAAAATATTATTGAATGTGATAACTGATCAAATTATACTCTAATCGGGAGAGATTAGACAAATACAGTCTGGTCTTTTTCACCAATCCAATATTTTCACAATAATGATTATGAAACAGATATGGTACCGAGTAATTGTCCTCTTTTCTGTACAACGCACCCTGATAATCCAGACAATCAAAGGTACCGGCAGGCACTGTGATTGCTGCTGACTGAGCGACCCGCGAGTAATCAATATAGCATAATGTATCATTATTGTATATGTAGTAATCAGTGAATGAAAATCCAGGAGTCAGTCTGAAAATAATTTTCCCGCTTTTGTTCACAATACAGTCAGAGGAATCTCGGTAATGAGTTGTATCAGGTGTCGAAAAACCAACGAAATTGTGTTCAACGATACGGTTATACGTGAAGTTGTTTATTGTAGTGTCACTGATGACTTCTATAGTATCGTTTCCCCAGCTTTGATTGAGGACATTTCCTGAACTGTCATAATAGTTTTGTTCATACACCCAGTAGTTGCCTGGGGTCAGAGGCAGGTAATCCATTACCGAAGTCTGTTGTGTTTCAGGAATTTCTGTTGGTTCATCTTTTTTGCACGATGCAAAGGCCATCAGCCCTGCGATGACGATAATCATTGTTCTTTTTTTCATTTATTTGGTTTTTGGTTTATGAAAAAAAGTAGATCTATTGCATAGAAATGATTTAATGTTGCATTAACGGGATTGTCAAAAATAAATTGCAATAAATTATCAAAACAAGTTTCGATATTCCGGAATGAAGGTACAAACAGCAATTGCTGCCAGCCCGTCAATTCAGTTCGCGTAATTGCCGCATTCAGTTTTTCAACGCTTTCGTGGGCATAGCCGTAGAGCATATTGGTGTTTTTATGTGTTACTGTTTTTTGTATTGAATCTTAATGAGACGTTTCCATCAGTTCTTCAAAATGTGAAATTATTTCAAGTTTTCAACCAATTGCACCTATTTATCCACATTTAACGTCGCGGTCTCTGACAGATTAGTATTTTTGTGAATGTGGGGTAAAACGGCCACACGAGCATTTGTATTTTTTCAAAAAAAACTGGCACATGAATATGCAGCAGATGGAAAAACCAGACTTTCTTTTTGAAGTAAGCTGGGAAGTATGTAATAAAGTTGGCGGTATCAACACCGTGATTGCCACCAAAGCGCTTCGCATCAGCGAACGCATCGAATCGGGCTATATCCTGATTGGTCCCGACATTCATTCAGGCCAGCTGCCTGCCGATGTCTTTACCGAAGACAACAGCATTCACCCGCAATGGGTAAGCAAAGCCCGCATGGATGGATTACATTTCCGCATCGGACGCTGGCATGTGCCTGGTAATCCCATTGCAATCCTGCTCGACTTCTCTGGTTTGTATTCTAAAAAAGATATTGTTTTCAAAGAACTTTGGGAAAAATACAAACTCGATTCGCTCTATGGCGGCTGGGATTATGTGGAACCAACCCTTTTCGGATACGAGGCCGGACGCCTGATTGAGCATTTTTATAATTACAATGTTACGTCCGAAGACCGCATTGCCGCTCATTTTCATGAATGGATGACCGGTGCCGGCATTCTGTATCTCAAAGACCGTGTGCCGCAGGCAGGACGTGTATTTACAACTCATGCTACGGTGATGGGTCGTTCGGTGGCTGGTATGAATCTGCCGCTGTACAGCAAAATGGAAGAGTTCAATCCTGAAGGAATGGCGCGCGAACTCAATGTGCTTTCGAAATTCAGTCTCGAAAAACTCAGTGCACAGCATGCCGATGTGTTTACCACTGTTTCTGATATTACAGGAAAAGAATGCACGCATTTTCTTTCTAAAAAACCCGATCTCATTACACCGAATGGTTTCGAAGATACCATTGTTCCTCACGAAGAGGAGTTCAACAAACGTCGCGCTGCCTCGCGTAAACTGCTGAAAAGTCTTGTAAGAAGTGTCATTGGAAAAGACGTTGCCGACAATACGTTATACGTCATTAACTCTGGTCGTTACGAATTCCGCAACAAAGGAATCGATTTGTTCATTGAAGCGTTGGCCGATTTAAAACTTCAACATAAAACTGAGCGCGACGTGGTCGCCATTATTGCCGTTCCTGCGAACAATGCAGGTGTTCGTCAGGATGTAAAGCAATGCATGGCTGATGATGAAATTACTACAACGCCTGGCAATCTTACGCATTATTTATTCAACGAAGACAACGACGCGATAATGCATGCTATTCGCAAAAATGGCTTGCAGTGCGACGATGAAAGCAATGTGAATGTGATTTTTATTCCAAGTTATCTGGATGGAAATGATGGATTACTAAATTTCAATTATTACGATTTTCTCATTGGATGCGATCTTTCTGTATTCCCTTCCTATTATGAACCATGGGGTTACACGCCACTTGAGGCAGTGGCCTTTCATATTCCGACCATTACCACAACATTAGCTGGTTTTGGTGTATGGATGCAGGATGCAGGCAAAGTGAACGGTGGCGTAAAAGTGATTGAGCGCGATGATTACAATGCCGATTTTGTGGTGAGCGAAATCTCGCGCTACATACTTGAATGGGCCGGTTGCTCACGCGAAGAATTTCAGCATCATCGCGAAAGTGCGTTGCATGCTTCGCAGGAAGCGTTGTGGGAAAATCTATCAAAGCATTATTTTGATGCTTATAATCGGACAATTCTGCAATCGGTGAAGCGTCAGCCTCAGTTTAGTAAAAAATCACTGCCGCAGGAGCATGTGCTCGAAAAAGCTGGTGTGGCTGAGCCAAACTGGCGCAAGATATATGTTAAACCAGAATTGCCTGAGCGCTTGAGCAAACTGATGCGTCTGAGCAAAAATATCTGGTGGACATGGAGCCATTCAGCCATTCGATTGTTCGAATCCATCAGTCCGCAGCTGTGGGAACGCAGCGGCTATAATCCGATTGCGATGCTCGAGCTCATGTCGCTTAAAGAAATAAATGAACTGGCAACCAATCCGGAATTCCTATTCCGACTCGATCTGGTATTCCGCGAATTCGAAGAATACATGGATCAGCCGCTCGACGACGAACGTCCGTCGGTAGCGTATTTCTGCATGGAATATGGTTTTCACGCATCGTTGAAATTATACTCAGGCGGTCTGGGTGTGCTCGCCGGCGATTATCTGAAACAAGCGTCTGATAGCGGCATTCGCATGTCGGCTGTTGGACTGCTTTTCCGTCATGGATATTTCAATCAGACTTTTTCGGCAGGCGGCGAACAGATTTCGGAATTCATTCCGCAGAAATTCAGCAACCTCCCAATGATTCCTGTGCGCGATGTGAAAGGCGAGTGGGTGAAAATTGGAGTCAGCTTTCCAGGTCGCCAGGTGGTGGCTAAAGTATGGGAAGTGCATGTAGGGCGGATTCGATTATTTTTACTTGATACCGACATTGAAGACAACAACGAACAGGATCGTCAGATCACGCACAAACTCTACGGGGGAGATTGGGAAAACCGCTTGAAGCAGGAAATTCTGCTGGGCATTGGTGGTGTGAAAATGCTTGAATATCTTGATTTAAATTTCGATGTATATCATTGCAACGAAGGCCACGCGGCTTTTTCAATCCTGGAGCGGCTCAAAGATTATGTTCAAAACAATGTAATGTCGTTTCAACAAGCGTTGGAAATAGTCAGAGCGCAAACACTGTTCACGACACATACGCCGGTTCCCGCCGGGCATGACGCTTTCAGCGAAGATATGATGCGTATGTATTTTTCTCATTTCCCCGAGAAAATAAATTTAACCTGGAATGAATTTATTGCACTTGGAAAGAGTAATCCAGAAAATGCCGATGAAAAATACAGCATGAGCATTCTGGCTATGAGCGGATCGCAGAATGTGAATGGCGTAAGCCGCATTCATGGCCGCGTTACACGCGAGATGTTCACTGATTTGTATCAGGGATTTTTTTCCGAAGAATTGTACATTGATTATGTTACCAATGGGGTGCATTTGCCCACCTGGTGTAGTCAGGAAATGCAAAATCTCGCAAAGAAATATGACTTCGATGCATTGAAAATGGATCAGGCCGATCCTACTAACTGGGAATTTGTGAATCGTATTCCTGATGAAGAACTCTGGAATGTGCGCAAAACACTCAAAGGCAAGTTGCTCGATATGCTGCGCAATAAGTTGGCGCGCGACATGACGCATCGTCAGGAATCGCCGCGACACATCATCAATGTGCTGGAACAATTCGACGAGAATGCTTTGTATATTGGCTTTGCACGCCGCTTTGCGACCTATAAGCGTGCGCATCTGCTGTTTAAAAACCTCGACAAATTACGCGAACTGGTCAATAATAAAACGCGGCCTGTTCGTTTTGTATATGCCGGAAAAGCGCATCCAGCCGACAAAGCAGGACAGGATTATATTAAATATATCATTGAAATTTCGCGAATGCCGGAATTTGCAGGGAAAGTGATTTTCGTTGAAAACTACGATATGGAAATTGCGCGTCTGCTGGTTGCTGGTGTCGATGTATGGCTCAACACGCCTACACGCCCACTCGAAGCCAGTGGTACCAGCGGCATTAAGGCCTGTCTGAATGGTGTGCTTAACCTGAGTGTTCTTGATGGCTGGTGGGCCGAAGGTTATGTGCCGAAAGGCGGCTGGGCACTGAAAGAAGCGCGCACCTACGAAAATCAGGCGCTGCAGGATGAATTGGATTCGGAGACGTTATACAATTTGCTGGAAGAAGAAATTTTGCCGGCGTACTATCACCGCGAGCAAAACGATATTCCGACAGACTGGCTTGCATTTATCCGAAAAAATTTCACTTCCATTGCGCCGCATTTCACCATGAAGCGTATGCTTGACGAATATTATTCGAAGTTTTATAATCCGCAAATAAAACGCAGCAGAGAATTAAGAAAGGATAATTATGCTGCAGCGCGAGCGCTGTCTTCGTGGAAACGTCGTGTGATGCGCAATTGGGATCAGATAATTCCAGTTGAAATCATAGTACACGACAGTACTGTAAGTCCGTTGCTGCTGGGGCAGGATTTTATTGCAACAGTTACGCTGAACACAGGCGAGCTGCGGGCTGAAGATCTGGCGCTGGACATCATTTTTGGACAAAAGGAAAAGGGTCAAGTGCGACATATTATATTCAAATTCGAAATGAAAGTAAAAAGCTTTGGCAATGGGCAGGCGACTTATGAGGTCATAATTCCAAATCCACGTTCGGGTGTGTTTGATTATGCAATCCGCTTGCGGCCCTCGAATCCGGCTCTGCCTCATCTGCAGGACTTCAATCTGGTGAAGTGGTTGTAAAAAAAATACAATCCCTCGAAGGGTTTCAAACCCTTCGAGGGATTATTATTTTTAATTTTGTCCTATGGATGCTGCGATACTTACAATAGGCGATGAACTACTGATCGGACAAGTGATTGATACCAACTCGGCATGGCTTGCCATGCGCCTCAACGAGCTTGGGATAACCGTAAAAGCCCGTTTCAGCGTTGGCGACAATATGTCGGAAATTCGCGACGCTCTGTACTACGCAACTGAACTCGCCCCGGTAGTCATTACAACCGGCGGTCTTGGTCCCACTTCAGACGATCGAACACGCGAAGTGCTTTGTGATATTTTTGAATGCGAGATGCAGGAAAACGAAGAAGTACTGCGGTATATCAAAGATATGTTTGCAAAACGCGGCTGGCCACTCACCGATGTCAACCGCCGTCAGGCATTGGTTCCAGACCGCGCAAAAGTATTGTTCAATAAGCTGGGGACCGCTCCTGGTCTGTATTTCGAAGATGGATCGACCAATATTTTCGTCATGCCTGGCGTACCGTTTGAAATGAAAGAAATGTTCACCAATCAGGTAACGCCGCATTTGAAAAAACTTGCAGGCAATCAGGTCTATGTTCACGAAACACGCGTATTCAGCGGCATAGGCGAATCATGGCTAAGCGATCACATTAAACCCTGGGAAGAAAAATTACCTAAAAATGTTAGTCTTGCTTATTTGCCCGCGCCCGGCATCATACGGCTGCGACTGAGTCACCTGGCTCAAAACGAACAAGAGGGCAGGGAACTGCTGTGTAATTTGTTTACCGAAGCGATGCCATTAGTTAATGAGTATTTTGTTAGTGCGGTAGATGAACCTATTGCTGCTACACTTTTGCACGAAATGATTGCTTCCGGTAAAACTTTTTGTACTGCCGAAAGCTGTACGGGTGGCTACATTGCACAACAGGTCACATCAATACCTGGTAGCTCGGCTGCGTTCAAAGGCAGTGTGGTGGCTTATTCCAACGAAATAAAAGAAAAATTACTGAACGTCAGTTCTGCGACACTGCAGCAATATGGCGCTGTGAGCGCTCAAACGGTTTGCGAAATGGCTTTGAATGCACGACTGATTTTGAATACAGATTATTCAATGGCTGTAAGTGGTATTGCAGGCCCGGATGGAGGTACTGCTGACAAACCCGTCGGGCTGGTGTGGATTGCCGTGGCTTCGGAAAACGGTGTTGAATCGCAGGAGCTTAAACTTGGCGGAACACGCGAAGTAATTATCGCCCGAAGCGCAGTATCAGCCATGTTCATGTGTCTGAAAGAAAAAAGAAAGGAACAGAAATGAGATTAAAATCACTGCGATTAAATCAGTTTAAAAACTACGAAGAGGTTTCGCTCGACTTCAATGGAAACGTGCATTGCTTCTATGGAAACAATGGTGCCGGCAAAACCAATATTCTCGATGCCATTCATTATCTGAGTTTCACCAAAAGCTATTTCGGCGGCAGCGATCAGCTTTGCATTCGTTTCGGCTACGAGTTTTTCGCTATCAATGGTGAGTTTGAAATGGCTTCGGGTGTGAACGAAAAAGTATCGGTGTCGGTGAAGTCTGGAAGTGAGAAAAAAGTAAAACGCAACGATAAGGAATACCAACGTTTTTCGGAACACATCGGTGCATTTCCGGTCGTCATGATTACGCCGGGCGACATCGATCTCATTAATAATGCGGCTGAAGTCAGGCGCCGTTTCTTCGATGCAGTGATTTCGCAATTCGATAAGACCTATCTCGACGATGTGATTCGCTACAACAAAGTTCTGATGCAGCGCAACAAAGCACTGAAAGAAATGGGCGAACGCGGTCGCGGCGATTTCAACGATCTTGAAGTCTGGAATGCACAATTAGTGAATTACGGACAACGCATTCACGATGCGCGCGGCAAGTATCAGAGCGAGATGCGGGTGTTCTTCGATCGGATGCACGCCCGCCTTACCGGCAATGGCGACACTGCAGAAATCATTTATGAATCGATGCTCAACGAGCGCGACATGAGCGACATGCTGCGCGACAGCTTCCGCAATGACTTCGGCGCTGGCTTTACCACGCAGGGCATTCACCGCGACGATTATGTTTTCATGGTGAATGAAAATCCGGTTCGCCGTTTCGGAAGCCAGGGACAGCAAAAGAGCTTTCTGTTGTCGCTCAAAATGGCGCAATACCTCATTACTGTTGATAAAACAGGCATGACGCCAATTTTATTATTCGATGATATATTCGATAAGCTCGATCCAGAGCGGGTTCGCTTATTAATCAACTTGGTATGTCACGAGCCGTTTGGTCAGGTGTTTATCACCGACACGCACAAGATGCGAATGGAAGACATTATTGGTCACGAAGCGCATATTCAGCTGTTTGAAGTGAAAGACGGCGGCGTATTGTAGCATGAGGCATGCGGTCCCGCCTACGTCGGGATAAACTTCGGGCATGCGGTTTGCGGCTCATTGTTATTCGCATAATGCATAGTGCATGGGGTTAGCTTCGCCCTCGCATTGCGTTTTGACACATCTTGCTTGACGATAAAATGTCGGACAGCACCCAACATTTTGGCGTTCGGAGAATTTCGATCCTGCATTGGGCGCGCGTCTCCTGACGCGTGACCTGAATATTTCGTAAGCTCATTCGAAGAAACGGAACCTTTGCAGGGAAGCAGAGAATTGCATCTACCCGACGATTCCACGTCAGCAATACCATGAGTTCGACCTCTGCGGGCTGACGGTAGAATGTCGGGAAGCTCTCACATATCCGCGCAAGTGAAGTTTTTTTGTTGAAGAAAATATTGAAATACCTTCAAGGTCTTTTATTCAAATACAGTTTCCAGTCGTCCCAGTAGACGGATAATTTTTTTCCGTTGTCTTTCATGTAATTAATAAGATCATCACTGGTATAGAGTTTTTGCGGATTAAAATCGGTAAAACCGTCGGGACATTTTTCCGAAGGATGATGTGTGAAATTGGCAACATCAAACAGAATTTGTCGTTCGCCAGTATCGGAAATCAGCGCCAGAAAAAACCGTCCATTGTTGTCGTCGCCTTCCTTTACGTACATTTCAATGTTCATCCATTGTCCGAATGACACCGGAATATTTTCATTGGTTTGTTCCCACACAACATCCCAGCGCGTTGTTTTCCACTGGGTTGCCGATACATGAAAAAATACGTTGCCGCCAGCTCCTGCATTTGGTTTTATCAGTCCTACCGAAATCCGGAAACGCTTCGATTCATGATGAAGATCGCTGTTGTTCCAGCATTCGAACAAAGTGAGCCAGTCGAATTTTTCATCCCATTGCTTCAACACGGCCAGATCGCTGTGTAGTTTCAATCGGATCGTCTGATATAATTCGCGAAAACATTTGTTTCCCGTCAGCAACGTATTTACACGTCCTTTTTTGTGTCCGCCTTCGCGGATATGGGGCTCGTTGATGGTGAAACACAAAACAGGGTTGCTACTGTCGTCGGGATCCGCTTCAATGGTTGCTTTACGCTGCGAATTACCTCCATCTTCGTAATTTATGTATACTTCGCCGATGTTCTCATTGTTGGCAAAGGCAGACCAGTCGCTCAAAGCCAAAGTATCGTTTCCCGCAAACCCATCGGTGTATGTTGTTCGTTCCGAAATTTCAGTGCCGTTAAAACCGGTCTGAAACACCAGTTGTTCTGCGTCATTGCATTCGCATTTGCAATTGATGCTGGTTTTCCGGCAGCCGAATATTGCGGTAAGCAAAACTAAAAGAAACAGGGATAACAGATGCTTCATAATGCTGAATGCAAAAATACAATATTGATTCATATAATGATTGCAGGGCATAGGTATCTAAAATGCTAAAACCTTTTTTATTGAACATCTTCTACTGCATGCAATAATGCCATATTCACACAATATATTCCCGGGTACACTAAGTAGCACGACGAAATGTGTAGTGTCACAAAGGATCACGGAGTTTGGCACAAAGTCACACAAAGTAAAAAGGTTAAGCAAAAGCCGATGCGATGCACAAACACAACGGTGTTGTGTTTGATCAATTTTTGTCAGATGAAAGGCGAAAACATGCTTTCGTTTACATACTGACAAAAATTATATCGGCTTTTGTTAGTAAAATCAAACTCTGTGGCACTCTGTGAGCCCTCTGTTAAACTCTGTGTAACTGGTATTATTCGTATCCTGATTTCATTTTCAATGGTACTCATCCTCAGGAAAGTGGCAAGTTGAGCTCTCCTCCAGCCGGCTAATCAGTTTATGTACTTGTTTGCAGATTTTTATGCGTTACCCTGATAATGATAGTTGCGAATGATGCATTAAAATTTCCGGTTTTTTCAACCACCCTGGTTCGGTAGAAAAGCGTCAACTATTTTGACAATTTATTCAGATTTTCTCTCACTCTGAATTGTGCTATTTTTTCAATCAGCTTCACCGGAAGCGGCTTGCCGAGCGGGAATTGAACAGCGCCTTTCGAAGTCTTGTATACTTTCAAATCATCGGCGAATGCTTCAATTCCAGATGGCGTCGGATAGAATCCAATGTGGTTTGTATGCGCTGCAAAGTACACCAGCATACCATTTAATTTATACGCAGGCATATGATAGCTAATGACCTCTTCGGCTTCGGGAGCGGATTTGCGGATGATAGTGCGCAACTGTTCGAGCAGGATTTGTAACTCTTCCGGAAAAGACAGAATATAATTTTCGACAGAGTTATCAGACATTTGACTCTTCATTTCCAAAACTCTTTGATGCGTTTGCTTCATCAATACCGTTTATTTGAAAACATAACCCAAAGTGATGGTGCTCGAAAATGCAACGGCAGAGCGGTCTCCAACCCGCATATGATTAAACATATTAAATGTGTAATCGCTTAAATTTGAGAATGCCTCAGTGCCATTTTGTTCAATGTGATTTTGCAAATCTTTATTGGTATATGATTTCCACACAAAAGAATATCCAACACCTAAATTAAATCCGAATGTAAGAAAATTTCCGAGTATATACTGATTGCCATAATTCAGCATCACAGCCAGGCCATTTACGTTTTTATCAGTACGGTAAACAACAGAATTATATGAATCGTAATCGTAAATATAATAATCCATATTGCGCACTTTGTAGCCGGTATAAATGAGCTCTGGTTTAAAGTATTGGCCTTTCAGCGGATGCGAATATTTCATGCCTTTCATATAGTAGCTGCTGCCAAGATTGAATTTTGGGCCTCCGGCAACAAATACGCCCTGTGTCAGATATTCGCCAAATTCAAATCCAGAAAAATTAAACATGGAGTTGTTAATGAATCCAACAGTCGATTCGATATTGGTGCCCATTTTAATCGATTTCTCATAGGTGAGCGCCAGATAATTGCGAAAGATCGAAAAGTAATGAAACTTAATTGCCTGTCGCTTATCAAGAATTTCGGTTTCAGCATTCATCTCCAGTTCATCGCGCTTGATGACTTCAACCGTGCCGTCGGCAAAATGAATTTCGCGGACTTTTTCTTTTGAGATCACATAAATTATTGCATCCTCTGCGAAGTTTTTTTTGTACTCAATATCGTAATCGGTTATTTTGGTAATCTTGCAAACAATAGAATCCTTGTTTTTTGTAATAAGTGTGTCGTTTAGTGATTGAGCGAAGATTGAATTACTCAAGCATAACCCAGCACAAAATAAAATGAATATAAAAACTTTTTTCATGACTATTGATTGCGTTTATTTGAAAATATATCCTAATGTAATGTTTGCCTGAAAGGCAATGCCAGATTGCTCTCCAGAGCGTGTGTGACTATACATTTTGTGGGCATAGCTGTAAGCGCCATCATTGTAATAATAATTGTAGCTAGTGTTATTTTGCGACATATAGTCCACAAGTTCGTCATTGGTGAATTTTGCAGAAGCGAAAGAATAACCTATACCCAGATTGAAACCAAAGGTCATAATATTGCCCAGAATATACTGGTTGCCATAATTCAGAATGACAGCAACACCATTTACATTCACATCCGTAACAAATGAATGCGTTGTTGAGTAATAATAATTTGGATCCCAGGTGGAAAAGGAATAATTAATATTCTTGACTGCGAACGACGACAAAATAATTTCAGGCTTAAAATATTTTCCTTTCAGCGGATGTGAATATTTCATCCCTTTCATATAGTAGCTGTTGCCCAGATTAAATTTTGGTCCGAATTTCACAAAGGCGCCCTGAGAGAGACCATCATGGCTTTCGAACAAGTCGAAATTGAACATGGAATTATTAATTAGTCCAAATGTCGCTTCCACATTGGTCCCCATTTTCAGCGACCGCTCATAGGTGACTGCAAGATGGTCGTTGAATGGCGAGAAAAAATGGAATTTAATAGTCTGCCGTTTATCAAGAATTTCGGTTTCAGCATTCATCTCCATTTCGTCTCGGGTAATAACCTCGACTGTGCCATCCGAAAAATGAATCTGACGGACTTTTTCTTTAGAAATCACATAAATGATGGCATCTGCAGCAATGCTTTTTTTGTACTCAATATCGTAATCGGTTATTTTGGTAATCTTGCAAATAATCTGCTCATTGTTTTTTGTGATGAGTGTATCGTTCAGTGCCTGAGCGAAAATTGAATTACTAAAACATAAACCAGCACAAAATAAAATGAACACAAAAACTTTTTTCATGACTACAGATTTTAGTTCTTTTGATAACTTATTAAAAGCAAAGTTAAAAATAATTGATCCAAAATACAAACATTTTCATCATTTATTTCGATAGAAACGACAATTTATTCGTTTAGAGAAACTGTTGTCTCTTCCCGACGATTCCACGTCAGCAATATCAAATTGTCAACACTGCTCAGCTGACGGTAGAATGTCGGGGAGCAGACCGACCTTCCAGAGTCCGCAATGCAATGGAGGACCAGGAAGAGTCGGATGCTGATACCTCTTACCAACTATTTCATGTTCTGCGATTCTCTCCGAACTATGGAATGTTGGATTGCTGAGACTACACCCAGCCACCAGTTACAATCCCAGTTTAATATCAATCAGCATCTGGATGTCATTCAGCACCGATTTATCGCGCACATCAATCTGGATTCCGCGGCCTTCGGCGTATGCTTTGGCTGCGGACAGTTCATGTTTGATATCTTCTGAAACAGTACTGTTCATCACTGCTTCGAATGCTTTTTGTCCGAACACCATGGCCACTTTGAAAAATCCATCGCGGGGCAGGAGATAGACCAGCACACGTTTTTTATCACTTACGCGAAAGCTCCATCCATGTTTTTCGCCCGGAAATTTCCATTCATCGGTGGCTTTGGGATAAGTGTCATGTGCGTATTCAACAATGGATTGCCACTGCACAAACGTAGCTCCCAGTGCCGTTTTTAAATCGGCTTCGGTCGGAACAATCAGCTTATCGGAGAAGATGCTTTTCATATTATAAGTATATGAAATTGAAAACAATTCTTTTATTGTTTTTTCTTTTCGAAGCTGCGTTTATTGCCGCCTTTGCGGAAATTGCCGCTTGACTTTTTTTTCACCGGATTGTATTCCGGACATTCACCCAGCTGTTCAGGCACCTTTAATTTTTCGACTGAATGGCCGAGAAACTCTTCGATAATTCCAAATTTCCGGTGTTCTTTTTCGCCGATGAGTGTAATGGCTTCGCCATCCGATTCGGCGCGCGCTGTGCGGCCTACACGATGTATATAATCTTCGGAATCGTGCGGCACATCGTAATTTATAATCAAATCAATGTCTTCGATGTCGATGCCGCGTGAAAGAATATCGGTGGCCACCAGCACATTCAATTGACGTGCTTTGAAGCGGTTCATCACATTTTCGCGCGCCTGCTGGTCAATATCGGAATGCATTTCATCGACCGATAGTCTGAGCTTTTTCAATTCGCGCGTCACCTGTTTTGTTTTTTCCTTGGTGCCGCAGAAAATCATGATGCTGCGTAGTTTTTTTTCTTTGAGCAAAGCCGCAATCAGCGCGGTTTTCTGAGCATCGTACACCACAAAAGCGCTTTGTTTAACTTTCTCGGCCGGCTTCGATGTAGCTATATTTATTTCGACCGGATTTACCAGAATGTTACGGGCCAGTTGCCGTATGGCATTGGGCATGGTGGCCGAGAAAAGCAATTTCTGACAAAGCTTTGGCATGTACTGCATCATTTTCTGAATGTCGTCCTGAAAGCCCATATCCAACAAACGATCGGCTTCGTCGAGTACCAGAAATTTCAATTCTGAGAGGTCGACATAACCCATTTTTAAATGAGACAGCATGCGGCCTGGCGTGCATATGATCATGTCGGCACCTTCTTCAAAAGCCTTGCGTTCGGTGGCAAAAGCTTCGCCGGTTGTACCTCCGTACACCGCAATGGAACTCACACTCGTGAAATAGGAGAATCCCTGCATTTGCTGATCAACCTGTATGGCCAGCTCTCGTGTGGGCTCTATGATCATGCATTTGATGCGATGATTCTGAGCTGAAGTAATTATGTTGTTTGTGATCGGAAGCAGAAATGCTGCGGTTTTTCCGGTGCCGGTTTGTGCGCATGCAATCAGGTCTTTTTCTGACAAAATAGCTGGTATGGCCAGTTCCTGTATGGGTGTTGCCTCTTCGTAGCCATTGGCATCAATGCCTTCCATAAGCTGCGGCGTAAATCCAAAATCTTTAAAATTCAATGTATCTATTTTTTACAAAGATAATGATTAAAAATGATGATGAAAATTCATGGATAACCTTGTCATTGTATTTAGCACCGATGGTGATTGGGACCGCGACATGGCGATAAACATCAGATTGACATCAAAAGTTCAATTTTTTTTTGAAGTTTCACGAGTTTGCGCTCTTTTGATTTTCCAAATCGTTGCCGTGCAAAGAGTGCGGGGATCAGGCCCAAAACTACAGCTCCAGACAATCCAATTATAACTAAACCGCTTTCAATATCATAGTCTGTGCTTTTATAAACTACGAAATAAATCAAAGGAATTATTCCAAGAACATTATAAATCATATTTTCAAATTGTCTTGAATTAATGAACTGCGCATTCTCAATTTCAACTACCTGTTCTTTAATACTTTTAAGTCTTTCTACCCGAACGGCATTTATTTTGTCGGAATCAAAATTCCTTTTCCGAAGCGCTATGCCAGCCAACAGAGAGTCATCATCATCGTAGAACCGTTTTCCGGCGAAGATCAGAAACAGTTCTTCATCGTCTTTTTTCTGAAATGATTTTGAAGGATCAAATATTGAATTCACAGAAATGCATTTTCTATGCAAAAATATTATTAATTTTAAACATATCAAGCATTAAAACACCTTTGAGAAAAATTTGAAAAAGCATGTGTTGAACCATTGGTATTTCGAAGACGTTTACCCCGTTATTCGTGCTTCGACGGAGTTTATCATGCTGTCGACTCGTCGACGGAGTTTATCCCGCTGCCGACATTTCGACTCCGCTCAATGTGACAGCGGCGGGGCTCAGCGTGACAGCAATCGTGTATAATTTAAAATATACAATCAGCAGTCACATCAAATAAAAACGCATCAATCATTTGCAGCTCCGGTACATCGACATAATAGACATAGATATGTTTTGATGATCCGTTGATTGAAATGTCATAGACCGAATGGCCTTCTCCCTGAACACTATCGTTGGTGTAATTGCTTTCAAGTTTACTCAAATCGATATCCTTTAATAAATTCTGCAGTTTGTTCACCTGATGATTTGTCAGTGCGGCGTAACAGCGCACGCTATCGGGGTCGGAGCTCATGGGATATTCAATCACTTTCACACTGTCGTTCTGCAAAATCCATTCAAAGTTTTTGTATGAGCCTTTTACATAGTCGGTACGTTTGATGCTGTAATTCACGCTTGTCTGCGTGCAGGCCGAAAGCGAGAGTAGTATTAATGAAATAAAGAATACGATATTGTGTTTCATGTTTTGCAAAATTGAGTTTATAGGATGCATCGGATTGAATTATTCACAAAGATCAAAAATCATTGAATGCACTCAATAAATCTCTCCACCTCGCTCTCAGGCGTAGCCCACGAAGTGACAAGCCGGATGATGGCATGTTCAGCATCGGTTTTGCGCCAGATGTAAAAGCCAAATTCCTTCGATAATTTTTCAATTAGCGACATGGGTAGAATCGGAAAAATCTGATTGGATTCGGGTTGTGCAAAAAAAGGAAAGCCCTGAGATTCAATGGCAGCGGCCATTTTCAGCGCCATGCGGTTGGCATGTCGGGCAAGATCGAAAAATAAATCGTCATTGAAGAGTGCTGCAAACTGAGTTCCGGCCAGACGACCTTTCGAAAGCAATGCACCGCGCTGTTTGAGATGAAACAGAAAATCGCGCTTCAGATCGCGGTTGAGCAACACAATGGCTTCGCCCAGCAATGCGCCGTTTTTGGTGCCACCAATATAAAAAGCATCGAACAGTCGCGCCATATCGGCCAGCGTGAAATCGGCTGCCGGTGAGGTCAAAGCTGCACCCATGCGCGCGCCGTCGGCATAGAGCAACAGATTGTTTTTTTTGCAAAACGCCGATAGCGCTTCCATTTCCGGTAATTTATAAACGGTGCCAAGCTCGGTCGATTGTGAAATATACACCAGCCGCGGCTTAACCATATGATGGTCTTCAGCTTTTAAAAGCAGCGGTGCAATAAGTTCGGGAGTGAGCTTCCCGTCAGGTGTTGCGGCATATTCAATTTTATGGCCTGTGGCTTCAATGGCGCCGGCTTCATGCACATTGATGTGGGCACTTTCGGCCGCGATGACCGATTCGAATGGTTTCAGCGCGGCAGCCAGCACAACAGTATTGGCTTGCGTTCCGCCGGAAACAAAATGAATGTCGGCATCGAGTTGCAGATGTTGCAGTATGCGGGTGCGTGCGAGATCAGAATATTCATCATCTCCGTAGCCCTCTTGCTGCGACATGTTGGTATCGATGAGCATTTTCAGCATTTCGGGGTGGCAGCCTTCGGCATAATCGTTTTTGAATGAAAACATAATATCAGTGGTCAGTTGGTGAGGTCAAGGTTGAGTTTAAGGTCAAGGTTGAGGTTGAGGTCAAGGTTGAGAAGCGAAGGCGTAAAAAAAGCTGCGCAGCACAAAAAGCGCCATCGGCGCTGCATATGTTGGCCCGGGGCAAAGTCCCGGGAAAACAAAAAAGCGCTCCCCAGTAGAGTTTAAAAAGATTTTCATCAGAGCGAAATTAAAAAAATTTCAGCAATAGAATGTAGCAACGAGAAATAATCCATTTAAAACAAAGAATTCTATATCTCAGTTCATATATTTTTCAATATCGGAAGTTGTTTTGATATTGTTGCGCAGCTCCAATTTCACACTATCGTTTACATCCGGATGTTTGATATAATAGATAATAAAACTCAATTCAATGGAATCGGCCTTATCAAAAGCGAAGTCATCGAAAAATATTTTGTCGTGGTGACGATTTTTGAGGTAAATCATGGACTGATCGTAAAATAAATTCCGGGTACTGTCTTTCAGATTATGATTACGGAAATTTTTCAGGTAGGCCGATTCAAACTGCGCATCGGTAGTGTATTTCAGGACAGGGACATTTTTAAAATATACCGCATAGGCCAATAAATATAGCGGAATATAAACGGCAGCCGCAATCACAATCATCTTGTAAAATCGAAGGCGGCCAGAAATTTCAGCTTCATTATTTTTATTTCGGTTTTTATGTCGGATGGCTAGAAACATAATACCTGCAATGAGCAGCATAACGATAGCTGCAATAAAACCGAGACGTAGATAGTGAGCAAGGACTTCCATGATGGTGAATTACAGTGTAAAATTAGACTTTTTTTTAATGTTCCGCGCCCCTGACATTTTAGCGTCAGATTGCTGAGTTCAACAACATTGCTTTACTGACCTGGAATCGTCAGGAAAAATGCTGCACAGCACCCAACAGCCTGTCAGCCTGCCGGCGGAATTCTGTGCCTGCACCATTTCATGAATTAAAGTCGGGCGGGGAGTTTATCCTGCCGCGGCAGGAACAAAATGTTGGGTGCTCCTGACTTGTCCATTTTAGTGCGACAGTTTCAGAGCCTGTAAATATTCAGTGATTTTCTGGCTATACTGCGTACGGATTTTTATTTCTTTGTGAGTGATTTTGTTTTGCATTCGTGCATCTGTTATGCTTTTGCATTCGGTAATAAACTTCCTGATTGAGTCTCCTGTTGCCAGTTCAATATGCTTTGA